>JAESFN010000245.1_pt1 | contig 68993 bp, 65 predicted proteins | sample 9269411 | NCBI WGS metagenome assembly JAESFN01 (sample SAMN14505399, study PRJNA617100) | algae metagenome | isolation source: Iphinoe sp. HA4291-MV1 and co-occurring heterotrophs from trail next to... | place: USA: Maunawili Falls, Hawaii | collected 2009-07-25
ACTCGCCCCACTCGGCGGTGTTCGAGATCGAGTAGTTCATGTTGGCGATGCCGCCCTGGTAGATCAGGTCGACGATCAGCTTCACTTCGTGCAGGCACTCGAAATAGGCCATTTCCGGAGCGTAGCCAGCTTCCACCAGCGTCTCGAAGCCGGCGCGGATCAGCTCGACGAGACCGCCGCAGAGCACGACCTGCTCACCGAACAGATCCGTCTCGCATTCCTCGCGGAAGTTGGTCTCGATGATGCCCGAACGGCCGCCGCCAACGCCCGAGGCGTAGGCCAGCGCGATGTCCTGGGCGTTGCCCGAGGCGTCCTGGTGGACGGCGATCAGGCACGGCACGCCGCCGCCCTTCTGGTATTCGCCACGCACGGTGTGGCCCGGGCCCTTCGGCGCGATCATGATCACGTCGACGGTCTTCTTGGGCTCGATCAGGTTGAAGTGGACGTTGAGGCCGTGCGCGAAGGCGATTGCGGCGCCGTCACGAATGTTGTTCTCGATGTCCTTCTTGTAGATGTCGGCCTGGAGCTCGTCCGGGGTCAGCATCATGATGACGTCGGCCCACTTGGCGGCGTCGGCGACGGACATGACCTTGAGGCCTTCACCCTCGGCCTTCTTGGCCGACGGGGAGCCCGGACGGAGCGCCACGACGATGTCCTTCACGCCGGAATCGCGGAGGTTCAGCGTGTGCGCATGGCCCTGCGAGCCGTAGCCGACGATCGCGACCTTCTTGGATTTGATGATGTTGAGATCGGCATCCCGATCGTAATAGACGCGCATGGTAGTCTCCTCTTGTGCGTTGGGCCGTTGCGGCCGATTTGAAACTCAGGCGGCCTGGTGGGCCGCGTAGATGGCAAGAAACTGTTCGGTCGCCCGAGCCGCGTCGCGCGCGATCTCCGTCTCGGTGGCGATAAAGGTTTCGCCCAGCAGCAGGCGGATCTGGGCGTCGCGAACGACGAGGCCGAAGAAGCTGCGATAGGCCTCTTCCGAGCTGTCGAAGCGCAGCAGCCGCGCCTCCCTGCCCGCTTCCAGCACCGGCTTCAGGCGCTTGCGGATGGCGAGCGGGCCGTTTTCGAGCACGATGGCGCCGAGCCCGTGCTTTTCGGCACCGGCATGGCCGATGGCGAGGCGGTTGAGCGTCACCGAGACGTCGCCGACGATGGTGCCGAGCAGGTCGCGGGCGAACTGCTCGATGCTCTGACGGAGCGAAGCGGCGTCGAGCCGCCAACGATCGACCTGCGGTGCCTTCACCTTGGCGGCCTGCCACTGCACGGTCGCGGTGAGCAGCCCGTCGCGGTCACCGAACCACTTGTAGAGGGTTTCCTTGGAGCACGAGGCGCGGCGCGCCACCGAGGTCATGGTGAGCCGGTCGCCTTGCTCGACGAGCAGATCCAGCGCCGCCGTCAGCACCTGCTGCTGGCGCGGCGTGAACACCTCTTCGCTGTTGGCAACGGCAGACGCCACGACGACACCCAAGGCCCCGCGCGGCTCAGCTTCGCACCCCGCGAACCGACCGCTCGATCTCAATGGCGCGGACCGTACCGTACGTTACGGTTCGGCGCAAGTGGCAATCAATATTGGTCGCAAGGCTGGGTTGTCCGATCCGGGCGGAGATGCTGGTATGGCAGTTGGACAAGTTTGGTTTGTCGTGCTTTCGAACCGGGAGGTCTGCAACCTTTCCTGAAAGCGCTCGATGGAGGAAGAGCATGAAAACGTCGCTGCCCACCCGCGCCTTCGGCAAGACCGGCATGGAGATCACCCGTCTCGGCGTCGGCGCCTGGGCGATGGGCGGCAACATGTGGGGGCCGCAGGACGACGCGGACTCTGACGCTGCCATCCGCCACGCCATCGACCTCGGGATCAACTGGATCGACACCGCCGCGGCCTATGGCGTCGGGCATTCCGAGGAGGTGATCGGCAAAACGCTGAAGGCGCTGCCGGCCGACCGGCGTCCGTTCGTCTTCACCAAGGGCGGGGTGATCCGCGACGCCAACGGGCAGAACCCGCGCCGGCTCGCCAACCGCGAAAGCCTTCGCAACGAGCTGGAGAACTCACTGAAGCGCCTGCAGGTCGAGGCGATCGACCTCTACCAGGTGCACTGGCCGGCCGACGACGTGCCGCTCGAGGACTATTGGGCGACGATGCTGGAGCTGAAAGCGGAGGGCAAGGTCAAGCATATCGGACTTTCGAACCACAATGCCGAGCAGCTGGCGCGGGCCGAGGCGATGGGCCACGTCGAAACGCTGCAGCCGCCGTTCTCGATGATCAAGCGCGAGACGGCCGAGGAGATCCTGCCGTGGTGCGCGGCGCATGGCACCGGCGTCATCTGCTACAGCCCGATGCAGGCGGGCCTGCTCACCGGCAGTTTTACGCGTGACCGCGCCGCGTCGCTCGCCGAAAACGACTGGCGCAAAACCAACCCGGAGTTCACCGGCGACCGCCTGGATCGCAACCTCGCGCTCGCGGCGGCGCTGAAGCCGGTCGCCGACAAGCACGGCACCTCGATTTCTACGATCGCACTCACATGGGCCCTCGCCTGGCCGGGGCTGAGCGCCGCCATCGTCGGGGCCCGGTCGCCGGCGCAGGTCGACGGCTGGATCGACGCAGCGACAATCACGCTCGACGCCGCCGACCTCGACGCCATCGCCAGGACTTTCGCCGCGACCGGCGCCGGCCAGGGTCCGACGCGGCCATAGCGACGAGATCGAGGGGGAGCCGATGATCACCAAACGGGACTACAGCATCACCGGGCCAGAGGCGCAGCGCGCCGTCGAGCGGGGCCTCGCCGCGGCCGAGTGGTATCATACCGAGGTGCCGCGCGCCGTCATGAAGGAGCTGATGCAGCGCTCCGACGGTCCGGCGATCCGCGACAACGTGATCTGGCTCGGGCTGCTGCTGGTCACCGGTATTGGCGGCATCGCGTTCTGGGGCACCTGGTGGTGCGTGCCGTTCTTTTTCGTCTACGGCGTGCTCTATGGCTCGGCCAGCGACAGCCGCTGGCATGAATGCGGGCACGGCACGGCGTTCAAGACGGCGTGGATGAACAAGGTGATCTACCAGATCGCCTGCTTCATGCTGATCCGTAACCCGACGACCTGGAAATGGAGCCATGCCCGGCACCATGCCGACACCATCATCGTTGGCCGCGACGTCGAGATCGCCGTGATGCGGCCGCCGGTCCTGGCGCGGGTGATCCTCAGTTTCGTCGGTATTGTCGACGTCTGGTACGCGCTGGGCGACATGCTGCGGAACGCTGCCGGCAATGTCAGCGACGCGGAGAAAAGCTTTGTCCCCAAGGGCGAGTGGCCCAAGGTGGTGCGTGTGGCGAGGATCTGGCTGGCGATCTACGCGGCGACCGGCGTCGTCGCCATCGCCATGCAGTCGATCCTGCCGTTCATGCTGATCGGACTGCCGCGGCTCTATGGTTGCTGGCACATGGTGATGGTGGGACTATTGCAGCATGGTGCGCTGGCCGAGGATGTCACCGACCACCGGCTGAACACCCGGACGGTGCTGCTGAACCCGATCAGCCGCTTCCTCTACCACGACATGAACTACCACGTTGAGCACCACATGTTCCCGGTGGTGCCCTACCACGCGCTGGAACGGCTGCACGAAACCATCAAGCACGACCTGCCGCCGCCCACCCCGTCGATCCTTGCCGGCTATCGCGAGATGATCCCGATCTGGCTGCGCCAGCTCAGGGGCGAGGATGTGTTCCTGCGCAAGGAACTGCCTCCGTCAGCGAAACCCTACCGCGAGGACCTGCAGGTGGATGTGCCGATGGTCGGCACCGGGTCGAGCGAGTAGGCGCTGCTCGGCCACTGTGACGCGGATGCATCAGCAAGCTGCCGAAGCGGCTTTGTCGCTATTCTTAGCGATTTACAGCGGTCGTCCGCTTCGCGACTTTCCGGTGGCCAGATTGCGGCATGGTGACGGGTAGATACTGACTATGAAATTGCGCGGGGGTTCGCGGGGGTTCTCTTGGCTGAGAATCGCCGGTTTTGCGTTGCTGTCGACGATGGCGGTGGGAGCGGCACAGGCGCAGCCTTATCCCGACCTGATGCTCGAAAAGACCGGGCCCGAGACGACCGCCGCCGATACGGATATCACCTACACGGTGACCGTCACCAACCTCGGGGACGCTGGCAGCCCCGGCGCCGACGACGCGACGAGCGTCACCATGAACGACCCGCTGCCTCCGGGAACGACCTTCAAGTCGCTGAGCCAACCGGGCGGCTGGTCGTGTACCACTCCGGCCGTCGGCAACGGGGGCACGGTCAGTTGCTCCATCGCCACCCTGCCAAAGGCCGCCGGAGCGCAGGTGTTCACGATCGTCGCGCATGTGCCTGCGGGGGCGGCTGCAGGGACGTACTTCACCAACATTGCGAGCGTCTCGTCGGCGGCGGACTTCAACGAGGAGAACAACAGCTACACCTCGACTGCACAGATTCCGCAACCGACGATGGACGTCGGCGTTCAGAAGACCGCAGCCGAGAACGTCACCGACGACGCCGATCTGGTCTACCACCTGACGGTCACCTCGAGCGGCGGCCACTCGACAGTGCAGCTCGACGATACCCTGCCCTATCCGCTGACCTTCGTATCGATGGAGGCCCCACAGGGTTGGACGTGTACAACGCCGGCCGTGGGCAGCAACGGAGCCGTGAGTTGCTGGATGAGTAACTTCTCCCCCGGCACGGCCAACTTCACGCTGACCACGCACGTGCCCGAGGGAATTCCCGAGGGTACATTCATCCAGAACTTCGCTTCAGTAAGCACGCTCGGCAATGACAACAACCCCGAGAACGACAGCTCAACTGCCGGCACCACCGTCCAGGGCGAAGCCGACCTGAGCATCAGCAAGACCGGCCCGGCGAGCGCCGAGCGCTTCGAGGTGCTGAGCTACACGGTGACGGTGAACAACTCCGGCCCGAGCAGCGCCACCAACACGGTGATGACCGATACCCTGCCCGCCGGCCTCATCTTCTCGGCGATCACCGCTCCGTCCGGTTGGAGCTGCGCCACACCCGCCGTCGGCAGCGGCGGCACCATCTCCTGCAGCCGCAACGAGTTCGCCCCTGCCGCCTCGGCGAGTTTCAGCATCGACGCGACCGCCGTGCTCGACGGCCCGATCACCAACATCGCCACCGTCAGCAGCAGCGACGGTGATGCCAACACGACGAACAACTCGAGCTCGGCGACCACCGCCGTCACCGACACCGTGTCGCAGGCGTTCGAGGAGATGACGCGCGGTTTCGTCGAAACACGGCAGAAACTGATCGGCAACGCCATCGACACACCCGGCCTGCGCGATCGTCGCGGCAGCGCTCCCAACGTGTCGCTGTCCGAGGCGAATGGTGACGCCGTGCTGAACTTCTCGGCCCGCACCGGCGATGCCTGGGACCTCGGGCCCGGCGCGGCGCTGCTGGCCGACGACACGCCCGCGCCGTTCAGCTTCTGGATCGACGGTTCGCTGACCTTCCACACGCGGGACGATGCCGACGGCAGCCTCAGCCTGGTCGGTGCCGGCGCCGACTATCTCGTAAACGACCGCTTTCTCGCCGGTGTCGCGCTCTATCTCGACGGCATGCGCGATGTGACCGATATCGGCCAGATCACCGGCACCGGCGCGCTCGTCGGACCCTACGTCTCGGTCGAAATCCTCGATAACGTCACGCTCGATGCCAGCGTGTTCTTTGGCCACTCGTGGAACGACGCCAATGCCACGCTGTTCGGCCAGAGTTTCAGCGGCACCTTCGAGACCGACCGGTTCATGACCAAGGTCGAGGTCGAAGGCGAGTGGAGCGCCGACGCCTTCAGCATCCGCCCGAGCGCGCGGCTCTACTTCGCGAACGAGGATGTGGGCGCCTACACGGTCACCAATCCGCGCGGCGATGTGGTCAATGTCGATGGCTTCACCACTTCGACGCTGGAACTGGGCGGCGCGCTGACTGTCGCCCGCACCTTCGCCTTCAGCGACGGCCTCGACCTGACGCCGTCACTGGGCATCCGCGCGGGGCTGGGCGGCACCGGCGAGGAGATCGCGGTCGACAGCACCTATGCGGGCATCACCGGCGGGGTGACGCTCACCGGGCCGGGCTGGGCGCTGCGGGCGCTGGCCGATTACGGCATCGACACCACCGGGCTATCGACGACGTCGATCCGTGGCAGCATGACGGGACGCTTCTAGGCCCGCAGCGCAAGAAAATGCCCCGGTCCATCAGTGGAGCCGGGGCATTGATCAAAGGGCTTCGCGTTCTTGCGGGCGCTGTCACCTTGCTGCCGTAACGTGTCCGCGCCGGCTTGGTTCCCGCGTCAGGCCGGCCGTTTGAACTTCCGCACCCGGAAGGCCAGCATGATCAGCAGCACGCCGGCGAAGATCGAGTAGCCGGCGATGGTCCAGATCAGCGACAGCGCCCCTGCCCCGGGCTGGAACAGCAGCAGCAGGCCGAACAGGATGCTGAGCGCGCCGAACAGGCCGAGCACCCACTCGCCTTCGATCTCCTTGCGGGCCTGAATCGCGCCCCAGATGGTCAGCACGCCGATGATGATCGCCCAGACGCCGATGAAGATCAGCAGGATGAATGCGGTCATGCCCGGCCAGAAGAAGGCGGCGAGGCCGGCGAGGATGCTGACCACGCCGCTGATCGCCATCCACCAGCGCGGGCCCATGGCCGGCGAGTTGGCGCGGCCGGAGATCGCGTGCCAGATCGCGAAAACGCCGTCGACCAGGGTGTAGGCGCCCCACAACAGGGTCAGCGAGATCAGCGTGATGGCGGGCCAGAACAGCGCCAGCACGCCGAAGGCGATGGCAGCGATGCCACGCAGCAGCAGCAGCCACCAATTGTCGCCAAGCATGGCGCGGAGGCCCGCAGGAAAATCGGAAGGCGTGGAAGTCTGAGTCTCGGCCATCATGCTTCTCCACTGTTGCGCGGAAAGCTCCGGAACCTCCGAGAGCTCCCGAGCTGACGCTAGCAGAGTCTCGCCGCCAGACGAAATCACTTGACCGCCGAACAGCTTAGTCGGCGATTGCCGAAAGTGAAAAAGGCCCCTAACTGGCGTCCGACGCCGTCGGCCGTGGCGCAATCCTGGCGCAATGCATGCTGCATATGGCAAATCGTGGCGCGGGGATTCCAGCATGCGACTGCTACTTGTCGAAGACGAGCCGGAGATGGCGGCGGCGCTCAGCGCCGTGCTGCTGCGCTATGACATGGTCGTCGACCATGCCCGCACCAAGGTGATCGCCGAAGAGGCGATTCTCAGCCACGCCCACGACGCCGTGCTGCTCGATCGCAAGCTGCCGGATGGCGACGGCATCGACCTGGTGCCGCTGCTGCGCAAGCGGCATGCCGGCGTGCCGGTCATCATTATCTCCGCCCGTGGCTCGATCGCCGACAAGATCGAGGGGCTCGATACCGGCGCCGACGACTACCTGCCGAAGCCGTTCGCGGTGGAGGAACTGCTGGCCCGGCTGCGGGCCGTGCTCCGGCGGCCGATGCAGGTCGCGCCGGAATCGGTGCAACTGGGCGCGCTGTCGTTCGATCTCGACAGCCGCCAGGCGCGGGTCGGGGCGTGCACCATCGAGCTGCCGCGGCGCGAGCTGCTGGTGCTCGAGTGCCTGCTGCGCCGGGCCGGGCGCACCGTGCTCCGCGCCTCGCTCGAGGACGCGGTGTATGGCTACGGCGACGAGATCCAGTCCAACTCGCTCGATGCCCACATCTCGCGGCTCAGGCGCAAGCTCGCCGACGCCAGGGCCGGCGTCGAAATCCACGGCATCCGCGGCGTCGGCTACCTGATCAAGGCCGCAGCATGAAGTTCTGGCGTCCCCACTCGCTGCGCCGGCGCCTCGCCTGGCGCCTGGTGCTGCTGCAGACCATTACGCTGTCGCTGGCCTCCGCCCTCCTCACCATCCTGATCCTGCAGCTCAATCCAGGCGAACAGCTGATCGACAGCTCGCTGGCGGAGGCGATCGCCGCCGCCATGCAGCGCGGGCCCGATGGTGAACTGGTGCTTGGCCCCAATGCAGACCTCGAGCGCTATCGCGCCGAGTCGGCCACCGTCTGGATGATCGTGACCGACGACCAGGGACACAGCTTCGAGGACGGTCCGGTACCGGCCGCTTACAGCAAGCTGGAATCCAGCCTGAACCGGCTTTGGTTCGTGGACATTCGAGCCACCGGAGGCGAAAGTCACCTGGCGGCGGCGTTCCACAGCGAAGAAACCAAGATCGGCAAGCTTTACGTGCTGGCGGGCGGCGGGGCGTTCGTCAGCACCATCTTCGCCGCGATTCTCGTCGGCAACATCTTCATCCTGCCGCTGCTGCTGATGCTGATCATCGTCACGGTGATCGCCATTCCGCTGATCGTCCGCAAGGTGATGCGCGGTCTCGATACCGCCGAGGAGCAGGCCCGCAGCATCAACTTCGACAAGCACGGCACGCGCCTGCCGCTCGACAAGGTGCCGTACGAGGTGCGTGGCCTCGTGACCGCGGTGAACGAGGCCCTGACCCGTCTTGACGACGGCTATGAGCGGCATCGCCGCTTCCTCGCCGACGCGGCGCATGAGCTGAAGACGCCGATCGCCATCCTCCAGACCCGGGTGGAGAATCTCGACACCGGTCCGGAGCGCACCCGGCTGCTCACTGATACCGCGCGGCTCGCGGCGATGGCCGAGCAGTTGCTCGACCTGCAGCGGTTGGCGCAGTCGCAGATCGACTTCCAGCCGATCGACCTCGTGCCAATGGGCGAACGGGTGGTCGCCGATCACGCGCCGCTCGCCATCTCGTCGGGCTACGATATCTCGCTGCGTGCCCACGTGCCGTCGGCATGGGTGATGGGCGACAAGGGCGCTATCGAGCGGCTGCTCATCAACCTGACGCAGAACGCGCTGGTGCATGGTGGCAACCGGGGCACCATCGAAATCGAGATCGCCGGCGACGGGGTGTTTGAGGTGCATGACAGCGGCCCGGGCATCGCCCCGGAGCACCGCGAGAAGATTTTCGAGCCGTTCTACCGCATCCGTCCGCTCGACCGCGGCGCCGGGCTCGGCCTCAACCTGGTGCGCGAAGTGGTGCGCCAGCACGGCGGCAGTATCGCGGTGCTGCCAAGCCACCTGGGCGGGGTGTGTTTCCGCGTCGAGCTGCCGGTCGCCACTGCCGCGAAGTGATTTCGGCGCCGCGCAATGCTCGCGCAATCCCGACATTGAAAATGGGCGAGGCGGTCACTGAGTGACCTCCCGGTTGCCGAGTGCACACCGGCGCAACTTCCACTGCCCGGCAGCCGGCTCCCTGGCTGCGGGGCCTCGTACTCGCGGAGTTCCCATGTTTTCGAAGTATTCCTCCCTTGGCCTCGTGGCCGCCCTGCTGCTCGGCGTGCTGCCGGCGACTGCGGCCGACGCGCAGGACAGCCGGTGGAGCGATCCGTATCCGCAGCCGCAGGTGAACGACTGGACCGGGTTCTACGCCGGTATCCATGGCGGTCTCGCGCCCAAGGCCTCCAACTTCAACATCTTCAAGGACTCGAGCCTCCTGGGTGGCGTGCAGGCCGGCTACACCATGCAACTTGGCGCTGCGGTAATCGGCGCCGAAGTCGAGGGCACCTATGCCCGCGGCATCGTCCATAGCGTCGGCACCGGCCAGCTCGAGCAGAACTGGAGCGGCGCGGCCAAGGTCCGCGGCGGTCTGGCGCTTGGCGGCACGCTGGTCTACGGCACCGCCGGCTACTCGTTCGCCCGGCTCGACGCCGGCAATAACGTGATCTCCGACGACAAATGGGTCGGCGGCGTGCTGTGGGGCGCTGGCCTCGAGCAGAGCTTCGGCAACGGGCTGTCGGCCCGGGTCGAATACACCCAGACGCGCTTCAACGACGTCGACTCGACGCTGGTCGGCAACGTCCACCGCACCGACGACCTGACCAGCCACGCGGTCAAGGCGGGCCTCAACTTCCGCTTCTGATCGGGAAAGCCCCCACGAGTCGGGTCCGGCGGCCCTGTCAGTCGTTTCGCCGGACCCCGAGGCGGCCCGAGGCCACCCGGGCCGCCCAGTCCCATCACTTGGCTTTGTCGCGCTCTCGAACCGGAGAGGTCTGCAACCTTTCCTGCACGCGCCCTAGGAGTTTGAAATGGCTCTCGCCAGAACCCTGACTGCCGTCGTGATGACGGCCTGCCTTGCCCTGCCCGCGATTTCGCCCGCCCTGGCGCAATCGGCCGGCGATGGCCGTATCCTCGTTGCCCAGTCCGAAGACCAGCGCTGGGCCGACTGCAGCCAGTACCTCAACCGCCGCGACCGCGAGCGGTGCGAGAAGGATCGCTGGGGCACCCGCCCGGACAAGAAGAATAACGACGACGAGATCGGCGCAGCGATCGGTGCGGGCATCATCGGCCTGACCCTCGGCGCCATCATTGCCGGCGCCGCCGAGAACGATCGCAACAAGCGCGATCGCTACGACGCCGAATACGAACGCTGGCTCGATTACTGCAGTCGCAAGTACCGCAGCTTCGACCCGGAAACCGGTACTTATCGGGCCAGCAACGGCCGTCGCTACGTTTGCCGGTAAACGGAGCGACGTCCGGCCGGTCCGGAGCAATCCGGGCCGGTCACCCCGTTACAAGGACCTCGCCAGGTGATCGGCGTTGCGGAACGCCAGCGCCATGATGGTCAGCACCGGGTTGAAGCCGCCATTGGTCGGATGCAATCCGCCGTCGGAGACGAACAGGTTGTCGTGGCCCCAGACGCGGCCATGGTCATCGGTCACTGAGTTCGCTGGGTCGGTGCCCATGCGGCAGGTACCGGCCTGATGCTGTCCGCCCGACAGGCCCGGATTGGGCGCAGCGCCCCAGGTGTCCTTGGCGCCGGATGCGAGCAGCCAGCCGAGCGCCTTGCCGTGCATGTAGCGGGCGGTGCGGACGGTTTCGGCGTGCACGGCGCCCGACAGCATGGCGACCGGCAAACCCCACTTGTCCCGGACCTGCGGTGCGATCCGCACCCGCGCCACGGCATTGGGGATCTCGTGCACCGGCCCCGCGACGCGCAGCACGCGGTGGAACTGCTCGCGCATAAAGTCCTTGGCGGACTGCCCCCAACGCTGCTGCCCCGGCGGCAGGACGTTCTTCCAGAAGATGATCGGTGGCTGCACGAAATCGTCAGCCAGCATGCCGCCGCCGACGATCCCGGCGTTGCCGTGGTTGTAAGCGGTGGTCGCGACGCTGACGCCCGGCCCGCGCGAGCCGTGCACCGGCTCGTCGAACTGGCCGTAGGCGACGGCGTAGACATGGCCCTGCAGGTTGCGGCCGACGAGGTCGTGATTGTTGCCGAGCCCGTCGGGCTCGCGCGCCGACGGTGAGTTCAGCAGCAGGCGCGCCGTTTCGATGGCGCCGCCGGCCAGCACCACCGCCTTGGCGCGAGCTGAGTGCTCGGCGCCGGTGCTGTCGGCGAAGCGGACGCCGGTGACCGTTCCGGCACTGTCAGTCTCGACCCGCAGCACCATGGCGCCGGTGACGAGGTGACAGCGGCCGGTGGCGAGCGCCCGCGCGATCATGGTGTTCTGCGTGCCGTTCTTGGCGTCGCTCGGGCACGGAAACCCGACACAGCTGCCGCAACCGACACACCCATCGCGGCCATGGCGCGGCTGGCTGTTGATGGCGAGCGGCGGGCGCGTCGTGGTGATGCCGAGCGCCTCGGCGCCCCGCTTCAGCACCGCACGCGCCGGACTGTCGGGCAGCGGCGGCATCGGATAGTCGCGGGCCCGCAGGCCTTCGTGGCTGTGGGCGGCGCCATCGCCGGAGACGCCGATCTCCCACTCGGCCCGCTCGTACCACGGCGCCAGGTCATCGTAGCCGATCGGCCAGTCGACCAGCGACGAGCCCTCGGGGGTGCCGTAGAGGCTCGCCATCTTGAAATCGGCGCGATGGAAGCGCCAGGCCTGCGCGCCGTAGACCAGCGTGCCGCTGCCGACCGCCGCCGCGAGGTTCTGGTAGCCGTTCTCGTGCGGGCGCAGCACGCGCTCGATCCCGTCGGCCCCCACGACGACGCGCGGATTGCCGTCGAGATCGGGGCCGGTGTTGTGGCCGTAGAGCGCCAGGCGATGGTTGCGCAGGTGATCGCGGTGGCCGCTGTCGACGTAGTCGCGCTGCAGCCCGCGTTCGAGCAGCAGCACATGCTTGCCGGCCTCGGCGAGGATACCGGCAGCCACGCCACCGCCGGCCCCTGCGCCAACGATGATTGCGTCATAGTCGAGGGTGCCGGAAAACGGCAGCGGCGGTTGTCCGTCACGGGCGACCGGGCCACTCGGTCCCTCGGGCATGCCGTGCTCGTAGCCGACCATCTTCCACGAGGCAGCGTCCGGATTGCCGCCGTTACCGGGGTCGGCATAGACGCCCTCAGCGACCAGCTCGCAGAGCTCGCGAAACCAGCCGGCGTCGCCGAGGCCGGCGAGCACAGCATCCTTGTCGGCGTCCGAGAGGTCCACGAAATCAGCCGGCAACCCGCTGAGACCAGCAGCAATCGCGGCACCGAGCTTCGGCTGTGTCGCGAGGATCCCGTCGAGATAATCCAGCGCGCCGAAGGCGACGGCGCCGCCGTCACGATCGGCCGGCATGATGCGGTCGACCACCGCCGCGAGCCGCGTGCGATCCATGTCCCCTCCTACGCCAATCCCTCAGTCGGTGAAGCGCACCGCGCCGATGTGATCGAGGTTGCGGTTGCGCTGCGCGTAGTCGATCCCGTAACCGACGACGAACTTGTCGGGGATCTCGAAGCCGATCCAGCGGGCCTTGACGTTGGTCTCGCGGCGCGACGGCTTGTCGAGCAGCGCGCAGACTTCGATGCGCTTGGGATGGCGGGTGGCGAGGATTTCGAGCACGTGCTTCAGCGTGTAGCCGGTGTCGACGATGTCCTCGACCACCAGCACATCGCGACCCTCGATCTCGCCGCGCAGGTCCTTGAGGATACGGACTTCGCGGCTCGACTCGGTGGAGTTGCCGTAGCTCGAGACCTCGAGGAAATCGACTTCGACCGGCAGGTCGAGCTCGCGCACCAGGTCGGCGATGAAGATAAACGAACCGCGCAGCAGCCCGACCACAACCAGCTTGTCGGTGCCGGCGTAGTGGACCGAGATCTCCCTGGCGAGCGCCTCCACCCGGGCGGCGATGGCCTTGGCCGAGATCATCTCGTCGATCACGTAGCTCTTCGTCGTCATGCCTACTTCAGTGCCCCTTGGGTGAGTCCGCGGACAAAATACTTGCCGCCGATCAGATACACCAGCAGCGGCGGGATGATCGCCATCATCACCGTCGCGGCCGAGCCGCCGGCCCTGACGCCCATGATCGCCACGGTGATTGGCTGCTGGTCACCATTGGTGAAGACCATGCCATAGAGGTACTCGTTCCAGATCTGGGTGAACTGCCAGATCACGGTCACCGCGGCGATCGGGCCCGAGAGCGGCAGCATCACCCGGATGAAGATGCGCCAGAACCCGGCGCCGTCCACCTGCGCCGCCTTGACGATCTCGTTGGGTACGCTGGCGTAGAAGTTGCGGAAGAACAGCGTCGCGAAGGAGATGCCCATCACGGTGTGGATCAGCAGCAGCCCGAGCACGTTGTTCTGCAAGCCGAGCTGCCCGACGATCCAGGCCCAGGGCAACAGCGCGATCTGGCTGGGCAGGAAGATGCCGAGGAAGATCATAACGAAGATGAACTCCGAACCCGGGAACTTCCATTTGCTCAGCACGTAGCCGTTGAGCGCCCCAAGGATCGTGGTCATGATCGTCGCGGGCACGGTGATGATCAGCGAGTTGAGGAAGTTCGGCCCCAACCCCCGGCACATGCCGCTGACGCAGGCGTCATTCCAGGCCCGGATGTAGTTGTCGAACGAGAAACTCTCGGGCAGCGAGATGATGCCGTTGCGGAACACCTCCTCGCCGTCGCGGAACGAGTTGAAGAACACCAGCAGCGCCGGCAGCGCGTAGACCAGCGCGAACAGCGCCAGCACCGCGTAGATCAGGACGCGCGACAGGGCCCACCGGCGACGGGCACTGGCTCCATCGCGGTCCGCGTAGGCCAGCGCCAGCGTGGTCACGGCAGGGTCTCGTCGAGCCAGGCCACCTGCGCCTTCTCCTGCCAGGTGCCGCCGCCCTCGTGGTTGTTGAAGCTGTAGCTCTCGATGGTCTTGGGACCGCCCCAGGCGTTGTATGAGGCGTAGACTGTCGAGGGCGGACAAACGTCGTCCATCAGCGCGACCGAGTAGAGCGCGGCGGACTTGCTGCGCGCCGCGAAATGTACGCCATCGAAGTAGTTGATGGTGGCGTAGGCGGACGCCGCCTTCTCGCGATGCGTAGCGAGGAAGCGCACGATCTCGCCATAGGGGTCACGATTGGTGAGACCCACGGCGCGCGGGAAATCCTGAAGGAACGGCACGTCGGGCATCGCCGCCTTGACGCCGGCATGCAGTCCCGCAACGGCAATCGCGATACCGCCGCCCTGGCTGCCGCCGACTACGGCGAGCTTGGCCGGGTCGGTCTCGGCACGGCCGAGCGCAGCTTCAACAGCGCGCACACCGTCGGTGTAGACGCGGCGGTAGTAGTAGTCATGCGGGTCATTGATGCCGCGGGTCATGAAGCCGGGATGCGCCGGGTGCGAGCCGGCCGGATCGGGCGTATCACCGCGCGACCACGAGCTGCCCTGCCCGCGGGTATCCATCACCAGCACGGCGCGGCCGGTGGCCGGCCACAACAGGTGCTCCTGCGGCAGGCCGCGACCGCCGCCATAGCCGATGAACTTCACCACCGTGCCCCGCGGCGCGACGCCGGCCGGCTTGATGTACCAGCCGCGCACCTTGTCGCCGCCGAAGCCGGAGAAGGTGACGTCGGACACATCGAACAGTCTTAGCCCGGTGTCGACCGGTGCGAACACTGCCTCGAGCGGCTTGGCCCGGGACTGACTGAGCGTCTCGGCCCAAAAGCTGTCAAAATCGGCGGGGGCGACGGCGCTCGAACGGTAGCTCTCGAGCTCGGACTGCGGCAGGTCGAAAAAGGGCATGACGATATCGGTTCCGGTTGATCGGCAATCAATGACTGGAATGGTAGTCGATGGAAAGCACTACGAAGGGCGAGGCCGCGAGCTGCCGCGCACCACCAGCCGCGGCGTCACCACGAAATGGTCGCCCTGCTGCCGGCCATCGATCCGCTCGATCAGCAGTCGCGCCGCCTGCAGGCCCAGCACCTGGCCGGACTGATCGACGCTGGTGAGACTGTTCTGCGCGAGATCGCAGTAGATGGTGTTGTCATAGCCGACGATGGCGAGGTCGCCGGGCACCGATAGCCCCAGGTCTTTGGCGACGCTCAGCGCATGCAGCGCCACCATGTCGGTCCAGCAGAACAGCGCCTCCGGCCGGTGCCGAGACTCGAGCAGATGCCGGACCACCGTCTGTACCTCGCGCGCCGTCTGGTCGGCCGCCGCGATGTTGATGTACTGCGCCAGCCCGCGCTCCTTCATCGCCTCGCGATAGCCGCGCTCGCGCTGCACCGTGACCACGACGTTCTTGGTGGGTACCGCCAGCGTCACCATGGTGATGCGGCGATAGCCGTTGGCGGCCAGATGGCGCACCACCTGAGCGGCGCCGGCCACGTCGTCGTTGTTCGCCGTATCGAGCGTCGTCAGTTCCGGCACGTGGTAACCGACCACCGCCGTCGGGATGCGGGTCGACACTGACTCCGCCGTCTCCGGCGGCATGCGCGGGCCGATCATGATCAGGCCGTCCATCTGCCGGTCGATCATCGAGTCGATCAGCGACATCTCGATGGTTTCGGCAGAGCGGCTCACCCCGATCATGGTCTGGTACTGGGTGCGTTCCAGCGCCTCGTTCACCCCGGCCAATATGTCGGCGAAGAACGGATTGCGCATGTCGGGCAGCAGCACGCCGAGCGTGTAAGTGCGCCCGCGCATCGCCCGTGCTCCGGCATGCGGCCGGTAGTTCAGCTTCTCCATCGAGGCCTGGACTTTGGCGCGCAGCGCATCGCTGACGCCGTACGCGTCGCGCAGCACCTTCGACACCGCCGCCACCGACACGCCCGCGTCGGCTGCAACCGTCTTGATCGTGACCCGGCCGGTTTTCGTTGTTGGCGTCACAGTTCCCCCCGAACCGCACCTCTTCTAGCAACCCGCTTTCCACAACACAACGTGAGCGATTTTGGCGGTTCTTGAGGGGATGTGGCGGCTCATGCGTCGATTTGGCGGTTTGTGCGCGAATCCTGCTTGAATTCGATTTGTAGAACGGTATACGTAGAACGTCACACGATGACCGGCAGCCGATGGCGCCGGACGGACCGCAACAGGTCCCTGGGAGGATGCAAAAGTGAACGAGACGATGCTCATCCGGGCAGGTGAAGCCGTATCCGGCCAAGGCGCGTGGGTCGCCGAGATGATCCACCCCAGCGTCGACCAGGGCGTCGGCACACAGTCGTCCTTCCTGCGGAAAACCTTCAGCCTCTCCTCCCGCGGTGGGGCCGGGACGCTGCGGATCAGCGCGCTCGGCCTCTACCGTGCGTTCATCAACGGCCAGCGCGTCGGCAGCGACCTGCTGACGCCGGGCTGGACCAGCTACTGGGACCGCCTAAGCTTCCAGACCTACGATGTCTCGGCCCTGCTCAAGGACGGCGACAACACCATCGATATCTGGCTGGGTGACGGCTGGTACCGCTCGCGAATGATGTGGCCGCGCAACCAGCTGCTCAACACCTGGGGCGACAAGATTGGCGCCATCGCCGAACTGCGCGGCGCCAATGGCGAGCTCATCGTCGCCACCGACGCCACCTGGCAGAGCGGCCTCGCGCCGATCACCAAGTCCGGCATCTATTACGGCGAGAACTATGACGCCCGCGCCGAGAACGCGGCGGTCAGCGGTGGCGCCAGCGTACTCTCCGGCTTCGACAAGTCGACCCTGCTGCCGGCCGAAACCACCGGCGTACACGAGCTCCCTGCCCTCCCGGTCGTAAGATCCTTCGCCGATGCGCAGGGCCGCACCGTCTACGATTTCGGCCAGAACGCCGGCGGCTATGTCGCGTTCACGGTTCAGGGCGAGGCCGGCGCCAAGGTCACGATCGAGCACGCCGAGCTCACCAACCACCTCGGCGAATTCGACCGTGAGAGCATGCGCTCGGCCGAAGCGCGCGTGGAGTACGTGCTGAAAGGCGGCGCGCCCGAGAGCTACCGGCCGACCTTCAGCTTCTTCGGCTTCCGCTTTGCCCGCGTTGCCATCGAGGGCGAGGCGACGATCAGCAAGATCGAGATGATCCCGATCAGCTCGGCGACCACCCGCACGGCGAACTTCAGTTCGGCCAACGCGCTGGTCAACCGGCTGGTCGAGAACACGGTGTGGTCGCAGCGCTCCAACTTTATCGAGGTGCCGACCGACTGCCCGCAGCGCGACGAGCGCCTTGGGTGGACCGGCGACGCCCAGGTGTTCGCGCCCACCGCATGCTATCTGCACGAGAGCCACGGCATGCTGGTGAAGTATGTGCGCGACCTGATCGCCGACCAGCGCCCGGACGGCGCCATCCCGCATGTGGTGCCGGACCCGACCCGCAACCACGAGGACGAGATCCCCGGCTTCTACGGCTCGACCGGCTGGGGCGACGCCATCGCCGTGATCCCGTGGACGCTCTATTCGCACTACGGCGACCGCGCGATCCTCGAGGAAGCGCTGCCGGCGATGGTCAAATGGAACGACTTCGTCTGGTCGATCAGCGACGGCCCGATCGTCCGCCCGCCCTCGGGCTGGGGCGAGCGCGGCTTCACCTTCGGCGACTGGCTGCAGCCGCAGGGCGATTTCGCAAAACCCTACCCGACGATCGGCGACGACGCCGCGGCGACCATCTATCTCTACATCTCCTCTCACCTTGCCGCCAAAGCTGCCGAAGTGGTCGGTGACCAGGCACAGGCCAAGCGGCTCAACGATCGCGCCGCCGAGGTGAAGAAGGCCTTCCAGCGCGAGTTCATGACCGCTGCCGGCCGCATCGGCTACAACGACCAGACCTCCTACGCGCTGGGCTTCCTCTGGGACCTGATCCCGCCCGAGCACTACGAAGCGGCCAAGGGCTACTTCAAGGAGACGGTGGCGCGCGCTCACGGCCGCATCGGCACCGGCTTCATCGGCACCCCGGCGCTGCTGCCGGCGCTGGTGAAGATCGGCGAGGCTGATCTCGCAGGGGCGGTGTTCCTGCAGGAAGGCCTGCCGGGCTGGCTGTTCCAGGTGAAGATGGGCGCCACCACGATCTGGGAGCGCTGGAACGCCCTCAACGAGGACGGCGTGGCGTTCGACCCGCAGATGAACAGCTACAACCACTACGCCTATGGCGCGGTGTGCCAGTGGCTGCTCGAGGGTGTCGCGGGCTTCCGCCCCGATCCGGCGCTGCCGGCCTTCAAGCACATCTTCTTCGAGCCAACGATCATTCCGGCGCTGTCGCCGGTCGCCGCCAACCATGACTCGGCTGCCGGCCGGATCGAGGCGGGCTGGAAGGTCGATGGCGGCAAGGTGACCTACTCGATCACGGTGCCCGAGGGCGCGAGCGGCACGCTCGTCCTCGCCGCCGACTACACCGACGCCAGCGTCGACGGCATCGCCGTCAGCGAGCGCGGCACGGACGGAAAAGCGCGCAGCCTGCTCGCGCCCGGAAAGCACAAGGTGACGTTCCGGATCAGCAAGCCCTGACGGCGGAGGAGCCGGAAGGACTGACAAAACTGCAACCGGCCGCCGGAGGACCGTGGCGGCCACAAGGGAGGAACTATCAATGCACAGGCGCAACGCGATGCGTGCCACGCTCGCCATTCTGTTGACTACCGTCGCGGGCTCCGCCCTCGCGCAGGACAAGGTCAAGCTGACCTTCCTGTTCGACAACGCGCCGTCGACGGTCGCCATGGGCGAGGCCCTGGCCGCTGCCTTCGAGGCCAAGCACCCCAATGTCGACATCGAGACCGAGAGCCGCCCCGGCGGCGCCGATGGCGACAACCTGATCAAGACCCGCCTCGCCACCGGCGAGATGGCCGACGTGTTCCTCTACAACTCGGGCTCGCTGTTCCAGGCGATCAACCCGACGCAGAACCTCGTCGACCTCACCGCCGAGCCGTTCCAGGCCAACGTCATCGACAGCTTCAAGAGCGTCGTCACCGGCACCGACGGCAAGGTCTATGGCGCGCCGATCGGCACCGCCATGGGCGGCGGCATCCTCTACAACATCCCGATCTACAAGGAACTCGGGCTGACGCCGCCGAAGTCGTGGGCTGAGTTCATGGCCAACAACGAGAAGATCAAGGCCGCCGGCAAGACCGCCGTGATCCAGACGTTCGGCGCGACCTGGACCAGCCAGCTGTTCGTGCTCGGCGACTTCTATAACGTGCTCGCCGCCGACCCGAACTTTGCCACCGACTACACCGCCGGCAAGGCCAAGTACGCCTCGACCCCGTCCGCCATGAAGGGTTTTGAGCGGCAGGAAGAAGTGTTCAAGGCCGGACTGCTCAACGAGGATTTCGCGGCGGCCACCTTCGAGGATGGCGTGACCAAGGTCGCGACCGGCGAGGGCGCGCACTACCCGATGCTGTCGTTCGCCGTCGCCAACATCAAGGAACTGGCGCCCGAGAACGTCGCCGACGTCGGCTTCTTCGCCATCCCGGGCGACGACGCGGCCAATAACGGCCTCACCACCTGGATGCCGGCTGGCCTCTACATCCCCAAGACGACCAAGCACGAAGCCGAGGCCAAGGAGTTCATCGCTTTCGTCGCCTCGATCGAAGGCTGCGATATCCAGACCGCCTCGGCCGGCGCCACTGGCCCCTACCTGGTGAAGGACTGCACCCTGCCGTCCGACGTGCCGCCGGTGGTCGCCGACCTGCTGCCGTACTTCCAGGAAGGCGGCCACTCGGCCCCTGCCCTCGAGTTCCTCTCGCCCATCAAGGGCCCGGCGCTCGAGCAGATCACCGTGGAAGTCGGCTCGGGCATCCGCTCGGCCGCCGACGGCGCCGCCCTCTACGACGAGGACGTCAAGAAGCAGGCCCAGCAGCTCGGGCTGCCCGGCTGGTAATCGCAACACCTGCGTGTGAAACTCGGCGTCCGGCCTGACCGGTCGGACGCCAATACCGACTTGGAGGAGGACGGGTATGGCAGTTGCGGTCGCAGAAGGCTCCGCGCCCATCGTGAATCCGCGCCGCAAATCGCGGACGGCGGGGCTCTATCCGAGCTGGTTCTACCTGCCTGCGGCCATCATCTTTGCCGTGCTGTTCATGCTCCCCACCTTCGCGTCGCTGTTCTTCAGTCTGACCCGGTGGACGCTACAGAAGGCCGACTTCATCGGTCTCGACAACTTCGCCCAGTTCTTCCGCGAGCCGTTCCTGTTCCAGGGGCTGATCAACACGCTGATCTACGGCGTGGTCACCTCGGGCCTCAAGGTGGTGCTCGGCATGCTGCTGGCGCTGCTGCTCACCTCCGACATTTTTGGGCGCGGCTACCTGCGTGCCGTGGTGTTCTTCCCGGTGCTGGTCTCGACCGTCGGTGTCGGCATCACCTTCACCGCGATGATGCATCCCACCCAGGGGCTGATCAACGAGACGCTCGCGTCGATCGGCATCAAGGGGCCGGGCTGGCTCACCGATCCGCGCTTTGCGCTCTACTCCGTCGCGCTGGTTGACGTGTGGAAGGGCGTCGGGCTCGCCACCGTCATCTACATCGCCGGCATCGTCTCGATCCCGCTCGAATACTACGAAGCCGCCAAGATCGATGGCGCCACCGCCTGGCAGCGCTTCTGGACCGTCACACTGCCGCTGGTGCAGCCGGCGACGGCCACCGTCATCATCCTCAGTTTCATCGGCGGCCTTCGCTCCTTCGACCTGATCTGGGCGATGACCAAGGGCGGTCCCGGCTTCACCTCCGACGTGATCGCCTCGGTGATCTACAAGCAGTACCAGGCCGGCTTCTACGGCCTCTCCACCGCCGGCAACGTCGTGCTGTTCGTGATGGTCGCGCTGATCATCGTGCCGCTGTCGATGTTCCTCAATCGCAAGGAGGTGGACCGGTGAGGCACGCCCAGCGCTACATCTATGGCGGCATCGCCATCGCGGCCTCGGTCGTGGTCTTCCTCGTGCCGTTCGCCTTCATCATCCTCACCGCGGTCAAGGATCGGCGGCAGGCGGCCACCCGCTCGTTCGACTGGCCGACCAGCTGGCACTTCTGGGACAACCTGATCGATGTGGTGAAGACGCAGGACTACATGCTGGTCACCGCGTTCATCAACTCGATCATCCTCACCGTGGCGAGCGTGACGCTACTCGTGGTGCTGGGCGCCATGGTCGGCTTCGTGCTGCAGCGTCGGCCGTCGCGCTGGACGCCGATCGTGAACTTCCTGGTGCTCGCCGGGCTGATCATCCCGCCCGCCGTGGTGCCAACGATCTGGGTGCTGCAGTCGGTGGGGATGTTCAAGACCATGCACGGCATGATCCTGATCGAAGTCGCCTACGGGCTGAGCTTCACCATCCTGCTGTTCCGCGCCTTTGTCGCGACCATTCCGCGCGAGTTGGATGAAGCGGCGATCATCGATGGCGCCGGTCCGCTGCGGCTGTTCTTCCAGGTCGTGCTGCCGCTGTTGAAGCCGGTGGTGGTGACGGTGATCGTCGTCCAGTCGGTGGCCATCTTCAACGATTTCACCAACCCGCTCTACTACCTGCCGGGCAAGCAGAACGTCACAGTGCAGCTGACGCTGTTCAACTTCCAGGGGCAGTTCAACACCTCGCTGCACCTGCTGTTCATGAACATCCTGCTGATCACCATCCCGCCGCTGATCGTCTACCTGTTCTTCAACCGCCAGATCGTGGCGGGGATGACCGCGGGCGCAGTTAAGGGGTAGTGCCTGCCTGAAGCAGACGGCCCCCCTCCCATCCTCCCCCATGATGGGGGAGGTGCCCCGCCGGCTTACTTGGCACGATCGGAGAAAGAGGCTCGACTCTTCACCTCCCCCCGAGGGGGCCGTCTCTATCGGTCACCCCTGAGGCGCCGCCGCCACGCGGCCCCAGAAAATTCTGCCTCATCCTATTCGCCGATATGCATCGCGCTGGATTGATGTATTGGTACCATACTAGTCATTTGCATCCTCGCCATGTCCCAGCCCCTCAGCCCACACGCCCGTAACGTCGCCCTCGTGGTGGCAGCCACCCTGTTCATGCAGTTCCTGGACGGGGTGATCATCGTCACCGCCCTGCCCCGCATGGCGCTCGATTTCAACGTCGGCACGCTCGAGATGAGCCTCGGCGTCACCATCTACATGCTGGCGGTGGCGGTCTGCATTCCCGCTGCGGCGTGGCTTTCGGACCGGTTCGGGGCGCGGCGAGTGTTCGTCGTCGCCATCGCGCTGTTCACGCTCACTTCGATCGCCTGCGGCATGGCGCAGGACTTGGGCCAGTTTGCCATTGCCCGCGCGCTGCAGGGCGCCTCGAGCTCGGTGCTGTTCCCGGTGGGACGCATCATCGTGCTGAGGACCGCGCAGAAGTCGGAGATCGTCTCGGCCATCGGGCTGACCATCTGGCCGGCGCTGTTCGCCCCGGTGCTCGGCCCGGCGCTCGGCGGCTTCATCACCGAATACATCTCCTGGCAGTGGAATTTCTGGATCAACATCCCGCTCGGCATCATCGGCATGGCGCTGGTGCTGGCGATCGTGCCTAAGGACACCGAGTTCGCCGAGCGGCCGTTCGATGCTCCGGGGTTCGTGCTGACCGCCATCACGCTGGGCTGCCTTCTCTACGGCTTCGACGCACTCGTCCAGGGTGGCCTGCCGATCTGGGTTTCCGTGCTGCTGATCGTCGTCGGCTTCGCCGTGGGCCTCTGCGCCGTCCGCTGGCTGCTGAGCGCCAAGCACCCGCTGATCGACCTCCGGACCCTCAAGATCCATACCTTCGCCGCCACCGACGCCAAGGCCGGCGCCATCCTCAGGATCGCCATCAACGCCACGCCGTTCCTGCTGCCGCTGATGTTCCAGGTCGCCTACGGCATGGACGCGCTCAGCGCCGGCGGACTGGTGGTGATCTACTTCCTCGGCAACCTGCTGATCAAATCCGTCACCACCCCGACACTGCGCCGCTTCGGCTTCCGCACTATCCTCACGGTCAACGGCGTGCTCGCCGGCGTCGCGGTGGCAGCCTGCGGCTTCCTCGGCCCGCAGACCCCCTACCTGCTCACCGCGGCCGTGCTGTTCATCGCCGGCGCCACCCGCTCGATGCAGTTCACCGCGCTCGCGACCCTCGCCTTCGCCGATGTCGACGCCAAGCAGCGGAGCTCGGCCACCACCATCTCCAGCATGTCGCAGCAGCTCTCGATGGTGTTCGGCGTCGCCGTCGCGGCCGGCTGCCTTAACCTTAGCCAAATGTGGCGCGGCGCGTCGACGCTCGGGGTGATCGACTTCCAGATCGCCTACCTTGTCATGGGGCTGATCATCATCGCGTGCGCCCTGCAACTGCTGACGCTCGAACGGAACGCCGGCGCCGAAGTATCTGGCCACCGCCGTCCGCAGGCGGCCTGAACTCTCCACAGTCCTCGCCGCCACCCCGGGCAGAACGATTGACTGCCCTCATTGCTCTGCTAGCAATTGTCTAGGGAGCGGCGGGGCGGCACGTCCTCTCGTCATTGGGGGACAAGATGAATTCTGCACTTCGCACCGCCGCGTCCGCGGCATCTCTTCTATTGCTGGCCGGCTGCAGCGGCGATGCCTGGATCACCGGTGGTGAACTCATCCGCCCGGGCGAGCCGACCGGCACCATCACCGTCGTCAACGGTGGCAGCCGGGTGATCGACGTCGTGCTGATCTCGGAGTGCGGTGCGTCGACCTACGGCCTCGACCGCCTGCCCGAGAGCGTGGCGCTGTACAGCGGACAGAGCTACAGCTTCACGGTTTCGGCCGGCTGCTGGGACGTCGATGCGGGCTCGGTCGGCTATGGCGAAGCACGCCAGCGCATGAACGTCGCGGCCAACGGCATCACCGAGTACACCGTGACCGACTGACGAACGCTGATGCGGACGGCAATCACTTCATCGGCACTTGCCGATGAATGGTGAGCGGTGCATGGTATCGGCGACTTCAACCCAGCGCAGCAAACCTCCCATATGTCCCAGCTTTTCTCGCCGTTCACACTGCGTGGCCTGACCATGCGCAATCGCACGGTCATCGCGCCGATGTGCCAATATTCGGCCCAGCACGGCCTCGCCAACGACTGGCACTTCGTGCATCTCGGCCGCTTCGCCCTGGGCGGCTTCGGCCTCGTTATTCTCGAGGCGACCGGCGTGACACCCGAGGCCCGCATCTCCTATGGCGATCTCGGCCTGTGGAACGACGAGCAGATCGCGCCGCTTGCCCACATCGTGAAGTTCCTCAAGGCAGAGGGCGCGGCGACCGGCATCCAGCTCGGACATGCCGGCCGCAAGGCGGCGACGCCGATCTGGTGGCGCGGCGGCTTCAACGAGACCGAGGCGGACAAGGCGGAGTACGGCTACGAGACCTGGGTACCCGAGGCGCCGAGTGCCGAACGCCACGCCGACAGTCCGAGCTACCAGATGCCGGTGGCACTGGACAAAGCCGGCATCCAGCGCGTCGTGCAGGGCTTTGCCGATGCCGCCCGCCGCGCCGACCAGGCCGGGTTCGACACGGTCGAGATCCACGGCGCGCATGGCTACCTGATCAGCCAGTTCCTCTCGCCGCTCGCCAACCACCGCGCCGACGAATATGGCGGCAGCCGCGAGAACCGCATGCGCTTCGCCCTCGAGGTGACCGAGGCGGTCCGTGCCGCCTGGCCCGAGGACAAGCCGCTGATCGTGCGTCTCTCGGTGACGGACGGCAGCCCGGGCGGCTGGGGCGTCGAGGACTCGATCGTCCTGTCGCGCGAGATGCAGGCGCTGGGTGTCGACATGATCCACTGCTCGTCCGGCGGTTTCGACGGCTATTCGCTGAAGGCCTCGCCGCTCTATCAGGTCGAGCTGTCGAAGGCGGTACGCGCCGCCGGTGTCCCTACCATCGCCGTCGGCCTCATCGACGATCCGCATGATGCCGAGCGCATCCTCGAAGAAGGCGAGGCCGATCTCGTCGCTTTCGCCCGCACGGCGCTCGAAGATCCGAACTGGGCCGTGCACGCCCGCCACACCCTCGAGGGCGGCGGCGGCGACACCTACCAGCTGTGGCCCAAGCAGGCGCGCAACCGCATCCGCGATCGCGATCGCGCACTGGGCGTCCGTCAGTCATAATACGACTCTTGCCAAACGCTCCCGGCGCGACCTATGGTCCCGGCGCCGGGGGCGTCCAGGCGGAATACCAGAGTGAACGAGTCTGAGGCCCTCTCCGGGCTGGCCGGCCATATCTACGATGCAGCCATCGATCCGGGCCTCTGGCCCGATGCCCTGCGGGAAACGGCGCGGTTTGTCGGCGGCTGCTCAGCCGCCATTTACAGCAAGGACCCGACCAGCCGCTCGGGCGGCGTGCTGTACGAGGATGGTGGCCTGTCGCCGGCCTACCGCGCGCTCTACTTCGAGCGCTACGTGCAGCTCGACCCGGCCACGACGCGGCACTTCTTCACCGAGATCGGCGAGCTCGTCTCGACGGTCGACATCATGCCGCATGCCGAGTTCCAGCAATCGCGCTTCTTTCGCGAGTGGGTGCAGCCGCAGCAGCTGGTGGATTTCATCAGCACGGTGCTCGATCGCTCCGGCACCTCGGCCTCGATGTTCGGAGTGTTTCGTCATGAGCGCGACGGCGTCGTCGACGAGGCCACGCGCCGCCGCATGCACCTGGTCGTGCCGCATGTCCGGCGCGCCGCGCTGATCGGCCGGGCGCTGGAGCAGCACTCGGCCCGCGCCGAGGTGCTGGCCGATACGCTCGACACCATCCGGGCCGGCATGTTCCTGATCGGCGCCAGTGGCGCGCTGGTCCATGCCAACGCCGCCGGCCACGGCCTGCTCGCACCGGGCGGGCCGCTGCGGGTCGCCTCGGGGCGCCTCGCGAGCAGCGACTCGGCGCTCGAGCAGTGCCTGCGCGACGCGGCCTCCTTTGGTGACGACGGCGACGCGGTGCTCGGCGAACGCGGCATCGCCCTGCCCCTCACTGGCCATCGCGGCGAAGCGCTGGTCGCCCATGTGCTGCCGCTGAGTTCGGGCTTCCGCCGGCAGGTCCGCGCCGGCACCGCGGCCGTCGCCGCACTGTTCGTGCAGCGAGCCGAGATGCACATCGAGACCGCTCCCGAAGCGCTGATCCGGGCCTACGGACTGACTCCGGCCGAGCTGCGCGTGCTGCTCGCCATTGTCGAGATCGGCGGTGCACCTGAGGTCGCCGGGGCGCTGGGGATCAGCGAGACGACCGTGAAGTTCCACCTGCGCCGGCTCTACGACAAGACCGGCAGCCGCCGGCATGCCGACCTGGTGAAGCTGGTCGCCGGCTTTGCCAGCCCGGCCAGCGTCTGAATGCCCGTCCGATCGGAGGGAGAATGTGCCGTCGGGATCGGCAACATAGACAACGCGGGGCTCACCTGAGGGATCGAGCAGCAGGCCCCACCCGCACTGCTGCTTCGATACGGCCGGTGAGCCCCACGCTCATCGGCCGTTCATTTTGTCCCGCTAATGATCCGATTTCCGTCGTAATCGCCGTGCCACCTTGCACCCCGATAACGCCGCACCCATCTTCGGATCACCACGGGAGAGTTACGCCGAATGACCAGCAAAGCCGCCCTCTTCGCCTTGCTCGCCATGTGGGGCGTCGGCTCCACCACCTGCCTGCCGGCGTTCGCCGAAGACGCCGCCCCCACAGAATCCGCGACGGACGCCAAGACCAGCAAGACTGGCCTCGTCGATCGCGTCTGGACCAAGGCCGATGGCGATCTGCCCGGCGTGATGAAGATCTTCCTCTCCGACGGCACGCTGGTGCAGGATTCCTGCTGGGAAACCCACCGGCTGAGCGCCTGGGAACTCACCTCGGACACTGCGCTGAAGTGGAACGAGGACGGCATGGATATCAATGCCGACATCGTCTCGCTCACCGACGCCGAACTGGTGCTGAGCCTCAAGCTCGGCAACGACGCGGTCGAGGAGAAATACGTGACGGCCACCGTGCCGTACGTCTGCCCGGATATGCCGAAGAGCTGATTGCCCGACACCTCAGAGCGTGTGGCCACCGGCTTGCCTGTCGCCCCCAATAGAAAGGGCGCGGAAGTTTCCTCCCGCGCCCATCCCCCTGCATGGGAGAGCTGTTACTCCGCCGGCGCGCCGACCACGGGCGTTACCGTGGTGCGAATCGTCACCTGCGTCAGGATGAAGGCGAGGATGGCGCAGACCGCGAAGCCGAGCACCATCGGGATGGCCGTGCCGTCGTGGAAGGCTCCGACGATTCCCATCACCACGGCGCCCATCACCATCTGCAGCGTGCCCATCAGGGCCGAGGCGGTGCCGGCGAACTCGCCGTGCTCTTCCATCGCCAGCACGCCGGTCGTCGGCAGCACGAGGCCGAGGAAGCCGAAGGCGATGAACATCAGGCCCGACAGGATCCACATGCTGTCGATCCCGGCGACGAAGATGCCGGCCAACAACGCCATCGACAACGCGAACCCCGTCACCGCCCAGCGCACCACGCGCTGCAAGCCGAAACGCTTCACCATGAAACCGGTCGACTGCGACACCGCAAAGAACGAGATGGCGTTGACCGAGAAGGCGAGGCTGTACTGGGTCGGCGTCAGCCCGTAATGCTCGATGAACACGAAGCTCGAGTTGCCGATGAAGGCCATGAAAGCCGACATGCCGAAGGCGCCGATGAAGGTCAGGCCCATGAAGTTCCAGTCCTTCAGCAGCATGCCGTAGCCGCGGATAGCGCCGCCAATGGTCGATTCGGTGCGCAGGTGCTTCGGCCGCGTTTCCTTGAGCGCGACGACCGACAGGATCAGGCCGAACACGCCGACCGCACCCATCACCCAGAACAGCAGTCGCCAGTCGCCAAAGGCGATGACCACGCTGCCGGCGAGCGGGGCGAGAATCGGCGAGATCGAGAACACCAGCATGATGAGGCTGAACAGCTGTGCCGCCTCGGCGCCGGTGTATTCGTCACGTACGATGGCGCGCGGCAGCGACATCGCCGCACAGCCGCCGATACCCTGGATGAAACGCGAGACGATCAGCCACTCGACCGACGGCGCCACGGCGCAGCCGATGGAGCCGGCGATGAAGACGAGCGTGCCGATGTAGAGTGGGGGCTTGCGGCCGACCATGTCGCTGATCGGACCATAGATCAGCTGCCCCACAGCGAAGGCGGCCATGAAGGACATCAGGCTGAGCTGCACCGACGCATCGGTAACGCCCAGTTGCCCGCCGATTTCCGGCAGCGCCGGCAGATACATGTCGATGGCGACGGGGCCGATCACCGACAACAGGCCAAGCACGATGGCCATACGGATGAGTTTTGCGTTCATAGCAGTAAATCCCAACACTGCTTGTGTGACTGAGAGCGAGCAGAAGGTCCGGCAACGAGCGTCGGACAGAGTTTGGCCGCGCGCGGATCACCCCCGCGCGTCGTTTGCCTCCCTCGCCGGTGTAGCCGGTTCAGCTGCCGCTAGAATGACACCAGGGTCCACAAAATTGGACACTAGTGTCAAAGTGACTTTTGGACACTCTTGTCCAATTCGTCAAGTGCTATTATCATCCCCGGCATGGAGATCAGCCACGACCTACATCGCAGCCCTGCCATGCAGCGGGGCAACTACAACAAGCGATGCGCCATCATCAGCGCCGCCACGGCAGTGTTCGTGCGCGACGGCTTCATCGGCGCCAGCATCGACGCCATCGCCGAGGAGGCGGGCGTGTCGCGGCAGACGATCTACAACCAGATCGGCGACAAGGAAAAAGTGTTCGTCGAGGTGGTGCGCGGCATCAACGAGGCGGGCAGCGCCCGGCTGGTCGAGACCCTCGCCACCTTCCCCGATGCACCGCAGGATATCGGTCGCGAGCTGACCGACTTCGCCGTCCGGCTGACCCGCAACTGCCTCTGCGACGAGGGTTCGCGGGCGCTGCGCAAGCTGATCGAGAACGAAGGCAGTCGCTATCCCGAGCTGTTCGAGACCTGGAAGGACTACGGCCCGGGCAAGAACTGGCCTGCCATCTCCGCCCGCTTCGCACGCCTGGCGCGTGAGGGGGACATCGAGCTCGACGATCCAGACCTCGCGGCCCGGCAGTTCATGGCGCTGATCCGCGCGGACCTGCCCAACGAGCCGGGCGAGACGGTCAGCGACGCACAGCTCGAAACGGCCGCCCGCAACGGCGTCCGCACCTTCCTCCGCGCCTACGGCAAACGCGAAGCGGCGGCTGCACTGTAGCCAACCGGTCACACCCCCTGCCCTGATCGCTGTGCGCCCGGTTGCCGGGCGCACAGACCAAGCCTATGGTCCGCGTCCCGAACCGCTGCCCTCAGGGAGATCAGAATGAAAGCGACGCTGTCCCACCGGAAAGGAGCCTATTTCAGCAAGGACACCACGCTTCATGCCTTCTCACTCTCCGCGCGCGAGGAAAAACCCGCCGCGCCCTAACCGCTTCCGCAGCCTCTTCGCCAACTCTGCCGATCCAGCTGCCCGCCAGCGCAATCGCTCACGGGCGCGAAAGTTCGTCTCATACTATCGGCCGCACCTGCCGCTGCTGGCAGCGGACCTCTGTTGCGCCATTCTCGTCGCCGGCGCGGCCATCACGCTGCCGCTCAGCGCCAACTATGTGACGACCCGGCTGCTCGCCCTGCCCGATGCGCCCGACGCCATCTGGCAGATCCTGATCATGGGCGCTGTGATGCTCGCCATCCTCGCGGTCGAGGTGGCGGCGACGTTCTTCGTCGACTACCAGGGTCACGTGATGGGCGCCCGCATCGAGGCGGCCGTCCGGCAGGAGCTGTTCGAGCACTGCCAGAAACTGTCGTTCGGCTTCTATGACCGGCAGCGTACCGGCCAGCTGATGAGCCGGATCAGCAACGACACGCTGTGGCTGGGCGAGCTGTTCCACCATGGCCCCGAAGACCTCGCCATCGCCGTGTTCAAGTTCGGCGGTGCCATGCTGGTGCTGTTCTTCATCGACCCGATCCTCGCGGCGCTGATCCTCGTGCTCACCCCGCTCGCCGTCGTCTATGCGCTGCATTTCAACCGGCGGATGAACCGGGCACTGGAGGCCAGCAAGCAGCAGATTGCGGCGGTCAACGAACGGGTCGAGGATGCCCTCGCCGGCATCCGCGTCGTCCAGTCCTTCACCAACGAAGGGCTGGAGACCGACCGTTTTGCCGAGCAGAATCGGCGGTTCGTCACCAGCCGGGCCGACGGCTATCGCTCCGAGGCCTGGTTCTCGGTGGGCACCGAGAGCTTTGCCCAGCTGGTCACCATCATGGTGATCATCGTGGGGGCACTGCGCATCATCTCAGGCGAACTGACGGTCGCCGAGATGTTGACGTTCCTGCTCTGCGTCGCGGTGCTGGTCGATCCGATCAAGCGGCTCGCCAACTTCGCCCGGCTGCTGCAGGAGGGTTACACCGGCTTTGTCCGCGCCATGGAGATCCTCGAGGTCGAGCCCGACATCGCCGATCGCCCGCATGCCGCGCCGATGCCGGTCCCTGCCGGCGCCATCAGCTTCGACGACGTTACCTTCCGTTACGAGTCGGGTGGACCGCAGGTGCTCGGCAACCTGTCGCTCGCCGTCGCGCCGGGTGAGTTCGTGGCGCTGGTCGGCCCGTCCGGGGTGGGCAAAAGCACGCTCTGCGCGTTGATCCCGCGCTTCTACGACGTCGACGCCGGCGCCATCCGGATCGATGGCCGTGACATCCGCGACGTGCTGCTGGCCTCGCTCCGCCGGCATGTCGCGGTGGTACAGCAAGATGTCTACCTGTTCGCCGGCTCGGTGGCCGAGAACCTCCGCTACGGCCGGCCCGACGCCACCGATGGGGAGATCGAGGCGGCCGCCCGCGCCGCCAACGCGCATGAGTTCATCATGGCGCTGCCCGACGGTTACGACACCGATGTCGGGCAGCGCGGCGTCAAACTCTCGGGCGGGCAGAAGCAACGCCTCACCATCGCCCGCGCCTTCCTAAAGGATCCGGCCATCCTGATCTTCGACGAAGCGACGAGCGCGCTCGACAACGAGAGCGAGCGGGCGGTGCAGCAGGCCTTGCTGACGCTGGCCAAGGGCCGGACCACCATCGTCATCGCCCACCGCCTCTCCACCGTCCGCCACGCCGACCGCATCCTGGTGCTCACCAGGGATGGGGTCGCCGAGGAAGGCACGCACGAAGAACTGGTGGCCCGCGATGGCGTCTACGCAGCGCTGCACAGCGTGCAGGCGAGTATCTAGAGCACCAGGTAGCCGCGATAGGCCACCAGCCGCCCGAACAGCGGCAGGGTGATCTCGACATCGAAGCGGTGGCGGCCGCCCTCATCGACGCGCTCCTCGGCCGTGATGCGTGGCAGCAGCACGCCGGGGAGCGGCAGGTTCCAGATCCGGCCGGAGACGCGCTGCATGTCGAGGCCGTCGCCGCGCGGCACCAGTCGCATGCGGATCGCCACCGGCCCGAAGCGCTCCTCGATCTGGCCGTCGGGCGCCGCGCTCATCACCGAGCGCATCGGCTTGTCTGCGAAGAAGCGGGTCCAGTGCTCCTTGCCCTCGCGGCTCTCGATCACCACCCGTACCGGCACCCGGCCTTCGTCCACGGGGACGCCGAGGCGTTTCGCCATGAAGCGGGCGATCGGGTTCTCTGCCGGCGCCACCACGGCTTCGCCTTCGGCGATCACTGCCGGCCGGCCGCGATGCAGCCGTCGCGTCACCTCGGGCAGGCGGTCGAAACCCTCGCCCATCACCCGGCGGTAGAGCGGCTTCTCACCGCGGAACGCCACCTGCTTGGTCTCGATGGCCAGCCCCTCGAGCCACGGCTTGATCTGCTCGAGCCCGACCACCCCGGCCGCCGCCCGAGCACCGCCGCGCAGCCGGCCGCCCAAAGTCAGCATCTCGATGATCGCCGCCGCCGGCAGCACCGGCACATACGGACCATCGCCGTTCGCGGCCCTCAGCCACCAGCGCACCACGCGCGGATCGCCGCGCGCATCCTGCCCGGCCGCCTCGACCAGCATGCCGCCGTCGGCGGTCCCGAACCGGTCGAGCCACAGCGCGATCCACGTCCCAAGGCCAGCGAACACCCGCGCCGATTTGACCAGCCCCCAGCGCACCGGCACGGTCGCGACGCCGATCAGCCAGTTGAGCAGCGGCAGTTCCATGCCCGCATCAAACCCGGCACGCACGCGCGGTGCGAACCGGGCCGGCAGCAGGTCGAGGTCGGGCACCTCCGCCAGCATGGCGCGGCGGCGGGGCAGCCCCTCGATCGTCACCCAGCGCCCATCACTCCAGCCACGGCCGCGCTCCCAGCCGGCCTCGCGGAACACGCGCACCGGCTGGCCGACCCAGCTCAAAATCCCCTCGATCACCGACCGACCCTTGGGCGTCTTGTTACCCGGCACGATCGCCACATCGACGCTGTCGACCGCCAGCCAGGCGCTGGTGACATGGTCGAGCACCGCATGAGTCAGCCCCGGCGTCGAACTTGCGCCGGAGATCACCGAAATCGCCACCGCCCGCGCCGCGCTGTCGAACTTGGCGATCCCCGCGACGAAGGCCCTGCTGTCGGCGATATCGACGTAGTGGCAGCGCGCCCCGATCGCTGCCTCGATCAGTTGTGTGCCGCTGAGCTGGAACGGGCCGGAGCAATCGACGACTACGTCGCAGTCGATCTCCTTCAGCCGCTCCACGCCGATCCGGTCGCGGTCGATCAGCACGAAGCCGTATTCGCCCTGCTCGTCGATGAGCCGCAGTTCGCGCTGCAGCGCCAGGGCCCGGCTCTCGGTGCGCCCACCGAGGCTAACGCGAAACCCCTTGCGGCGGGCCAGCAGCCGCGCCAGCCGCGAGCCGAACACGCCGGTCCCACCGACGATCAGGATGTGCGGCCGGCTCATGCCGCAACCTCGCGTAACAGTTTCGTTTCCAGTCCCAATGACTTGAGCGGTCCGAGCAATTGCCCGGAGACCATCGCCGCGAGCAGCCACGGCACCGGCGGCACCTTGGCCACTGCCGAAACCAGCACATCGCGCACCACCGGCAGCAGCGCGCCATCGGACTGGTAGAACGGCGTCAGCGTCAGCGACAGCATCTGGTAGAGCCGCACGTGCCAGCGCCGCAGCCGCGCGTATTCGCCGAGCGCCTCGTCGATCGAAGCCGCGCGGGCCAACGCACCGGCGAGGGCCGCGGCATCCAGCAGCGCCATGTTGGCGCCCTGCCCGAGTTGCGGGCTGGTCGCGTGGGCGCTGTCGCCGATGAACGCGATGCCGTCGCCGGCCGGCAACTCAAGCGTATGATGGGCGTAGCGCGCCAGCGTCATCTCGTCGAAACCACCAATCGCCTCGAGATGCGGCGCCGTCTCCGGCCAGTGGCCGAGCACCTCGTCGCGCCAACCGTCGATTCCGGCGGCTTTCAGCGCCCCGAACGTCTCGGGCTTGAGGCTCCAGAAGAACGCCGCGAGTTCCGGCCCGTCGCGCCGCTGGCGTCCGACCGGCAGCACGCCGATCATCACGCTGGCCTTGCGATAACGCTGCATCAGCGCGTCGCGGCGAAACCCCGCATCGACCCACGGCACGGTGCCCCAGATTGCGCCGAAGGTCAGCGGCCGCGACCGGCTCGGCACCTTGGCCTCGACCTTCAGAGGCGAGGCGGAACCGAGCGCATCGACCACCAGGTCGAACGGTCCCTCCAGTCCCTGCGGCCCGCGCAGCCATTGCTTGCCGGCGGAGCGCTCCAGCGCCTCCACCGCAAAGCCGGTGCGGATCGGCAGTCGCGCCGCCACCACCGCGTCGTGCAGCAAGTTGAACAGCGCCGCCCGGTGCACGGCGATCGCGTGCACATCCGGGCCCAGCGGCCGATAGCCGACATCGAGCACCACCCGGCCGCTCTGCGCATCGGTGCCGATCAGCCGCTCGACCCGCGAGCCCAGCGCCGCGATCTCACTGTAGAGCCCAAGCGCATCGAGCACCGCAAGGCCGGTCGGCTGCAGCATCAGCCCGGACCCGAGCGGCCGCGGCGTCTCGAACCGCTCGAACAACCGGACGCGATGACCGGCGCGGCTCAGCATGAGCGCTGCCGCCAGTCCGCCGGGGCCAGCCCCGGCGATCGCAATGTCCAATGATTTCAGCAGTCTCGCGTCCCCGCACTCTCGGGACGAGACTAGATCACCACCTGCGTGCCGATTTCAACCACACGGCCGGTAGGAATATGGAAGTATTCCGTTGCATCGGTGGCGTTGCGGGCCAGCCCGATGAAGATGCGGTCGAGGAATATCGGCGCTCCGCCCTTCACCGACGGCTTCAGCGAGCGGCGCGACAGGAAGAACGAAGTCGACATGATGTCGAACTTCCAGCCGAGCTTGCGAGCCAGCGCCAGCGCCTTCGGAATGTTCGGCGTCTCGATGTAACCGAAGGTCACCACCACGCGGTAGAACAGGTCGTTGTAGGCGTCGATCCTGATCTTTTCCTCGTCAGCGACGCGCGGCCGGTCCGAGGTGACCACGGTCAGGATGACGTTGTGCTCGTGCAGCACCTTGTAGTGCTTGAGGCTGTGCAGCAGTGCCGTCGGCGCGCCCTCGATATCGGAGGTGAGGAACACCGCCGTGCCCGGGACGATGGTCGGCTTCTTCTTCGCCAGGTTCTCGACCAGGAACTCCAGCGGCACCTCGTCGCGGCGGGTCTTTTCGGCCAGCCGGCGGCGGCCCCAGATCCAGATCGTCATCATCGAGGCGATCAGTGTCGCAACCACAGCCGGCACCCAGCCGCCCTGGCCGAACTTGGCGGCATTGGCGACGAAGAAGCCGACGTCGATGACCAGCAGCGGCACGATCACCACCATGGCGACCAGCAGGTTCCACTTCCATAGCCGCCACATCACGATGAACAGCAGCACCGCCGTCACCAGCATTTCGCCGGTCACCGCGATGCCGTAGGCCGCCGACAGGGCGCTCGACGAGCGGAACCCGATCACCAGCAGCACAACGCAGATCAGCAGCAGGAAGTTGACCTGCGGCATGAAGATCTGGCCGGCGACTTCCTCCGAGGTGTGCCGCACTTCGAGGCGCGGCAGAAGGTTCAAGTGCATCGCCTGGCGGACCAGCGAGTAGGCGCCGGAGATCACCGCCTGGCTGGCGATGACAGTGGCCAGCGTCGCCAGCGCCACCATCGGCAGCTTGGCCCAGTCGGGCTGCATCTGGAAGAACGGGTTGGTCACTTCGTCGGGGTGGCTCAGGACGAAGGCGCCCTGCCCGAAATAGTTGAGCAGCAGCGCCGGAAACACCAGCGCCAGCCAGGCCGCGATGATCGGCCGACGGCCGAAATGGCCGAGGTCAACATAGAGCGCCTCGGCGCCCGTTACCGCGAGGAAGACCGCGCCGAGTACCACGATGGCGATGCCGGCATGGGTGTAGAGGAACTCGACGCCATGCGCCGGGTTGAGCGCCATCAGCACCTGCGGTGCGTCGAAGATATGGAACAGGCCGGTAACCCCGAGGATCACGAACCAGGCCGCCATCACCGGGCCGAACACCGTCGAGACGCGGGCGGTGCCGAAGCGCTGCACCATGAACAGGCCGATGAGGATCACCACCGTCATCGGGACGACCCAGGGGGTGAGCCGCGGCTCCACGACCTCGAGGCCTTCAACTGCCGAGAGCACCGAGATGGCCGGCGTGATAATGGCATCGCCCAGAAACAGCGCGCCGCCGACAATGCCGAGGCCGAGGATCCATGCGGGCCGCTTCTTGAAGGCGTTGCTGGCCAGCGTCATCAGCGACAGCGTGCCACCCTCACCCTTGTTGTCGGCGCGCAAGACGAAGATCACGTACTTGATGGTGACCACGATGGTCAGCGCCCAGACGATCAGCGACAGCAGCCCCAGCACTTCGCTCTCGCTCGGCGAGCCGCCCGACGCATGCAGCGCCTCGCGGAACGCATAGAGCGGGCTGGTGCCGATATCGCCATAGACGACGCCGAGTGCGCCCAGAATGAGTATGGGGAGATTGCCTGTGGCGTGGCCGGTTTGATCGGCCGCCGCAGCGCCGGCCGTCACGCCGGACGAAGTGGTCTGGGTCATATGCCCTTCGCTCACCCTGTTATCGGGTGGGCGGCTGTCTACACCCACCCACCGGCGCACTCAACGGTCAAAATCCGCTGAGGTTCGCATTTGCTGATGGACAGTTATGCGTAATTGCGGGGGCAGGACAAAGCAAAAAGGAGACGGCGCCATGGGAAGCGCCGTCTCCGACCGGGGTGCGAAAGGAGGAGAACCCCGGCAAACTAGTGGCTGTGAGCCTTAGGCTGCCTTGGCTGCCGCAGCCGCATCGGCCTGGCGGGCGTTGCGGGTGGCGTTGGTCCACCAGACCAGGTTGTCGAGCATCTCGGGCACGAAGAAGTCGAAGTTGCCCTTGGTCTCGTCCCAGGTCTTCTGGCCCATCATGATCGGGATGAAGTCCGAGCCGCCGATATGGACGGCGTGACGGACCGGAACGGCCTGCAGCTCAACCATGATGTTGCGCAAGTGCTCGATGGCACGGGCGCCACCAACCGAACCGTAACCGACGAAGGCCACGGCCTTCTTCATGAAGGGCTTGTAGGCCCAGTCGATGGCGTTCTTCAGCGCGCCGGTGATCGAGCGGTTGTACTCGGCCGTGACGACGATGTAGCCGTCGAACTCGTTGAGCTTGGCCTGCCACTTGGCGGCGATCTCGTTCGGGGTCGGCATCCAGAAGTCGGACGCGGCCGCATCGAACAGCGGAAGCGGGTAATCCTTCAGGTCGACGATCTCGACATCGACATCGCCGCGGGCGGCGACGTGGCCGGCGATCCAGCTGGCCGGCTTGTCGCCGAAGCGGGTCGGGCGGATCGAGCTGATGATCACTGCAATCTTGGGTTTGGACATTTGCTGCACTCCAGTATCAAAATGTGACTAGCGGCAAATAAGTGCCCAAGGTGCCCCTGCACAAGCAGGCACCCCGATGAGGCGGAGGCACACAATCCAGCCCCGGTTACATCGGTGTTCGTGGGGTTACAGCGTTGTGAGTGAAGCAGTTCCGCCGGTTTCGTGATCGGCAGTCGCGCACGGTGACGCCGACACTGCCCATTCGCACGAGGCGCGAAATGCAGCGTTCGCGATTATCGAACGATGGGTAACGCAGGCGTGTTCAGCGGAGGCCGAACGAATAGGTCCAGGCCAGCGCCTTGAGGCCGGAATCATCGAGCTCGGGGTGCTTTGGCTGCAATTGCTCGATGGCGCGTTCGGTGAGGCTCTTCTTGGAGCGCTTCTCCAGCCCGTCGACCGGCTGCTGCAGCTCCTCGAGCAGGCCGAGGATTCGCTGCTTGAGCTCGGTGCCCTCGGCCTCGCCGAAGCGCTGCACCAGGTGCGGGGTCTTGGCCCGCGGGAACGGCGAGTTGCCGAAACCGGTATAGAGCACCAGTGCTTCGTTGATCGGGTCGCTCATCGCCTGCTCGTATGCAACTGCTCTCAAAGCCATATGGCAACCCGCCCGATCCGTGGAAGGCCCCAACTTGGTCCATCCACGGTTGAAGCGAAATAAGCGCCAATGGCGGTAGTTAAGTCGGATTTGACCGCCGACCACGCGTTGCCCGTTAACACATGTGCCAAAGCGCACGGTCCGCGGCGGAATTCACCACGGTCCGGCGCGGCACATGCATCGAGCACGTATCGGGATCAGTGGTCGCCGTTGGTGAAAACCGGGACCTCTGCTCCTGCGCGCTTGTGCGCTGCCCGTCACATAGGCAGAGGCCTCAGGCGCAGGCCACCTTGTAGTGCCGCACCGTCTCCGCCATGCCGTAGATTAGCGCGTCGGCGGTGATGGCGTGGCCGATCGAGACCTCAGCGAGGTCGGGGATCGCGCGCTTCAGCGGCGGCAGGTTGACGAGGTTGAGGTCGTGCCCCGCATTGACCAGCAAGCCTCCCTGCCCCAAGCGCGCATTGTGCCCGGCGGCACGCGCCGCGTCTGCGGTCTCGCGCAACGCCTCGATATGCACGGCCTGCACCTCCGGCTTCAGCGAGCCGCCATAGGGGCCGGTGTAGAGCTCCACCCGGTCCGCCCCGACATTGGCCGCCGCAGCCGGTGCCGCCGGGTCGGCGTTGATGAACAGCGACACCCGGATGCCGGCCTTCCGCATCCGCTCGATCGCCGGGGTCAGCACGGCACGGTTGGCCTCGATGTTCCAGCCGTGGTCGGAGGTCGACTGCAGCGGATCGTCGGGCACGAACGTCACCTGGTCCGGCGCGGCGCGTTCGACGAGGGTGAGGAAATCCTCGGTCGGGTAGCCCTCGATGTTGAACTCGCGCCCGGCGAACTCCTGGCGCAGCAGCGTCACCAGCTCGAACACGTCGGTGCGCCGGATATGCCGCTCGTCGGGCCGCGGATGCACGGTGATGCCGTCGGCGCCGGCGTCGAGCGCGATCCGCGCAATGCCGGTGACGCTCGGCCACGGCACGGAGCGGCGGTTGCGCAGCATGGCGACGGCATTGAGATTGACGCTGAGATGGGTCATCGCGGGGCCTCGGCTGGTCAGGCGGGAGCCTTACCGCATCGGATGCCGCCGGGCCAATCGAACGTTTTGATAAGCCCGATCAGCGGCCGAGATGGCATCAGCCCCGCTTCCGCCGCCCGTCGAGCAGCAGCACCAGCACGCCGCTCGCCGCGATGAGGCAGATGCCGATCGATGCGAGGCCATTCGGCAGCGTGCCGAACATCACGAAGCCCACGAGCAGCGCCCACAGCGTGCCGGTGTAGAAGAACGGTACCACCGCCCGTGTCTCGGCGACCCGGAACGACTGGAACAGTAGCAGCTGCGCCAGCGTCAGGAAGGCGCTCGCGCCGGCGATCAGCAGCAGCACAGGCCACGACGGCGTCACCCAGCGCTCGAACACCAGCATCAGCGCACCGATGCCGATGGCCGACACCAGCGACAGCCCCACCGCCACCGCGAGCGCCGGAATATGCGCATCGACCCGGCGTCCGATCAGGTCGCGGCCGGCGCTGAGCGAAGCACTGAGCAGGCCGAACAGCACGTAGGGCTGGAAGCCGTTCGCGCCCGGCTGTGCCACCAGCAGCGCGCCGAGCAGCGCCACGACGATCAGCCCGGCCGTCGCGCCGCCTACCTTGTCGCCGAAGAACACCACCGCCCCGAGCAGCACCAGTATCGGGGTCAGCTGCAGCAGCGCGGTAAGATCGGCCAGCGGCGCATTGGCCACCGCGAAGACGAAGGCGATGGCCGCGGCGCACTCGACGACGTTGCGCGCCAGCACCCGGCCGTCGAGCATGTGGCGCAGGGTGCCGGCTGGCGCCGTCATCAGCAGCACGGGCACCCCAAGGATGACCGCCACAACCGCCCGCAGGAACAGCGCCTCGAGCGGCGGCAGGTAGATCACCGCCGTCTTCAGCAGCCCGTTGTTGATGGTGAAGCAGCCGCTCGCCAGCACCATGTAGATGATGCCGCGAAGGTTCGATCCGCCGACAGACATCAGGCCACCGGCGCCAGCCGGCGCTTGCGCTCATCCAGCAGCACGATGGTCAGCCCCGCCGCCACCACCAGAACGATACCGCTGATCGCCAGCGTGTTCGGGAACTGCCCGAACACCACCAGCCCCGAGAGCACCGCCCAGAAGGTGAAGAAGTAATAGAACGGCGCCACCACGCCGGTCGGCCCGACGCGGTAGGCCATGAAGATGAAGAAGTGCCCGAAGATCAGGAAGAGCCCGGCGCCGGCAAGCAGCAGCAGGTGATGGCCCTGCGGCACCACCCATTGCTCGGTGGCGAGGTGCATGGCCCCCGCCCCGAGCAGCACCACGATGATCGCCGACATGGCGACGATCATCCCCGGCACCTCGGCCGCGATCCGCCGCCCGGCAATGTCGCGCACCGCACAGAGCACCGCGTTGGCGAGCGCCAGCACCGCATAGATCGAGATCCCCTGCATGGTCGGTTGCGCCACCATGATGGCGCCGATGAAACCGACGCCGATCAGCGCCATCCGCACCCCGCCGATCCGCTCGCGGAACAGGATCGAGGCGCCCAGCAGCACCAGCAGCGGGGTGATCTGCCCCAGCGCCGAGGCATCGGCGATCGGCATGTTGGCGAGCGCCACCACGTAGCAGAGGATCGCCGCGGTCTCGGCGAGGTTGCGCGCCAGCACGCGCCGCTCGAACACCATCGGCAGCTGTCGGCCGTAGCCGAGCAGCAGCATCAGCGGCAGACCCCAGAGCAGCCCGGCGCAACCGCGCAGGAACAGCACCTCATAGGGCGGCAGCCCCTCGGTCGCGAGCTTCATCAGCGTGTCGTTGATCACGTACGAGCAGGTCGAGACGACCATGAACAACGGCCCGCGGAACGGGTGCGACGCGAACGACACTGGCGATTTCCCCTCGACGAAACGGCCGAGATCGCTCCCGGCCTTCGTGTCTTACAGGCCTTCCGGCCAGCGCGATAGCTAGGCTTCCGGCGAAGCGTCTGCCAGCTTTGACTGCCGTCGCGCGCTGATCTGCGCCCGGTGCGCGTCGCCCCAGGCGCCGAGCGGCTCCAGCGCCTTGTTCAACGACGCCCCGAGTTCGGTCACCGAGTAGACCACCTTGGGTGGCACCTCATGAAACACCTCGCGGTGCACGATGCCATCCGCTTCCAGCTCACGCAGATGCTGGATCAGCATCTTTTCGGTGATCCCCGGCACCGCCCGTTTGAGTTCGCCGAAACGGCACGGCTTGTCGGCGACGGCCCACAGCAGCAGCGCCTTCCACTTGCCGCTGATCACGTCGATCGCCGGGCCGAGCCCGCAGGTATAGGGAATCTGCTGCATGGCGAACCTCATACTGACTTTCTGGTAAGTACCTGACTTTTTTGTATGTTCTTGTACGAAAGAAAGCCATCTCCATCTTCTGCTCCGTAATGCGAATGGAGCAACAGATGACCCGTAAGATCACTTTCCTCGGCCTCGGCGCCATGGGCACCGCCCTCGCCGGCGCCGCTATCGATGCCGGCCTCGACGTCACCGTCTGGAACCGCACCGCCGAGCGCGCCGACCCGCTCGTTGCCCGCGGCGCCACTGCCCCCAGCAGCGCGACCGCCGCCATTGCCAGTGCCGACCTCGTCGTCATCTGCCTCCTCGACTATCCCTCGGTGCGCGCGGTGCTCGACACGGCGATGCCGTTGCGCGGCAAGGCCATCCTCAACCTCACCAATGGCACCCCGGAGCAGGCGCGCGGGCTCGCAGCATGGGCGGAAGCCGAGGGCGCCGACTATCTCGACGGCGGCATCATGGCGATCCCGCCGATGATCGGCCAGCCCGAGGCCCTGATCCTGCTCAGTGGCTCCCCCGCCGCGCACGATGCGGCGCGCGAAACCCTCGCCAGCTTCGGCTCGAGCCGCTATCTCGGCGGCGACCCCGGCCATGCGGCGCTCTACGACCTGGCGCTGCTGACTGCGATGTACGGCATGTTCGGCGGCTACCTGCACGGCACGGCCCTGCTCCGCGCCGACGGGATCGCTGCCGCCGACTTCGTCGAACTGGTGCAGGGCTGGCTCACGGCGATGCAGTTCAGCCTGCCCGAGATGGCGCGGCAAATCGATGCCGCCGATCACGGCCGCGATGTCGGCTCCAACCTCGCCATGCAGTCGGCCGCCTACATCAACCTGATCGACGCCAGCCGGGCGCGAAACCTCTCGACCGACCTGGTCGAGCCGATGCAGCGGCTGCTGCAGAAGGCGGTAGCGACCGGCCGTGGCGGCCACGATATCGCGAGCATGGCGGAGCTGATCCCACTCGACTGAAGGAAAGGCCGGGATCGCTCCCGGCCTTTGCAATTACATCCCCTCGGGGCCGCGCGAGATCGCCGCGAGCCCGGTGCGCACCACTTCGATCAGCCCGAGCGGCACCATCAGCGCGATGAAGCTGTCGATCTTGGTCGGCTTGCCGGTCACCTCGAACACGAAGCTCTCGGTGGTGGCGTCGACGATCTGGGCGCGGAACGCATCGGCCAGCCGCAGCGCTTCGGCGCGCGGCTCGCCCGAGCCACCGACCTTGATCAGCGCCAGCTCGCGCTCCAGCGATTTGCCCTCGCTGGTCAGGTCATGCACCCGGTGCACCGGGATCAGCCGCTCGAGCTGCAGCTTGATCTGCGTCAGCACTTTTGGCGTCGCAACCGTAACCACGGTGATACGGCTGAGCCCCTTCTCGTGCTCGGTCTCTGAGACCGTGAGACTGTCGATATTGTAGCCGCGGGCGGCGAACAGCCCGACGATCCGGGCGAGGATGCCCGGCTCGTTGTCGACCAGCACGCTCAGCGTGTGCCGCTCCGGAACCTGCGTTTCCGCGGCGAGGAAGTAAGCCGAACCGCTCGGCTGCAAATGTGCGTTCATGGTTCTAGCTCCTCAAACCAGCTGCCGGCCTTTTTCGTCGATCACCGCGCCGATATCGTCCTCGAAATCGGGCAGGATCATCTCGTTGTGCGGCTTGCCCGACGGGATCATCGGCAGGCAGTTCTCGTGCTTTTCAACGAGGCAGTCGAACAGCACGGGGCCGTCGTAGTCGAGCATCTCCTGGATCGCCGCATCGAGGAGCGCCGGGTCGGAACAGCGGATGCCCTTGCCGCCATAGGCTTCCGCGAGCTTGACGAAATCGGGCAGGCTCTCGCTGTACGAGTGCGCATAGCGGCCGCCATGCAGCAGGTCCTGCCACTGCCGGACCATGCCCATGCGCTCGTTGTTGAGGATGAACACCTTGATCGGCAGGCGGTACTGCACCGCGGTGGAGAGCTCCTGCATGGTCATCTGCACGCTGGCCTCGCCGGCGATGTCGATGACCAGCGCATCCGGATGCGCCACCTGCACGCCGACCGCCGCCGGCAGGCCGTAGCCCATGGTGCCGAGGCCGCCCGAAGTCATCCAGCGGTTGGGCATCTCGAACGGGAAGTGCTGCGCCGCCCACATCTGGTGCTGGCCGACTTCCGTGGTGATGTAGACGTCGCGCTTCTTGGTCGCCTCGTAGAGGCGCTGGATGGCGTATTGCGGCTTGATGGTCGTGGTCGAGTTCTTGAAGCCCAGCGAGTGCTTGGCGCGCCAGCCCTTGATCTCTTCCCACCACGGCGCGATCGCCTCGGTGCGCGGCTGGTTGGTCTTCGACCGCCAGATCCGCACCATCTCCTCGAGCACCAGCCCGCAATCGCCCACGATGGCGAGGTCGGTGCGGACGTTCTTGCCGATCGAGCTGGGGTCGATATCGACGTGGATCTTGGTCGAGCCCGGCGAGAACGCATCGATGCGCCCGGTGATGCGGTCGTCGAAGCGCGCCCCGATGTTGATCATCAGGTCGCAGTCGTGCATCGCCATGTTGGCTTCGTAGGTGCCGTGCATACCGAGCATCCCCATCCACTGCGGGTTGGAGCCCGGGAAGGCGCCGAGCCCCATCAGCGTCGAGGTCACCGGGAAGCCGGTCAGCTCCGCCAGCTCGCGCAGCTTCTCCGAGGCTTCCGGCCCGGCGTTGATGACGCCGCCGCCGGTGTAGAAGATCGGCCGCTCAGCCTTCAGCATCATCTCGACGGCCGCTTCGATCGCCTTGCTGTCGCCCGAGGTAGCCGGGTGATAGCTCTTGTGGCGGCTCGGCCCGATCTCGTCGATGCCCAGGTACGTGCCGAGCGCGAACTGCACATCCTTGGGGATATCGACCAGCACCGGACCCGGACGGCCGGAGTTGGCGATGTGGAACGCCTCGTGCATGACGCGCGGCAGGTCGGCGACCGATTTCACCAGGTAGTTGTGCTTGGTGCACGAGCGGGTGATGCCGACCGTGTCGCATTCCTGGAACGCGTCCGAGCCGATCAGCGTCGTCGGCACCTGAGCCGTGATGCAGACCAGCGGGATCGAGTCCATCAGCGCATCGGTCAGCCCGGTGACCGCATTGGTCGCCCCCGGCCCCGAGGTCACCAGCACCACGCCGACCTTGCCGGTCGAGCGCGCATAGCCCTCGGCCATGTGCGTCGCGCCCTGCTCGTGGCGGACGAGGATGTGCTGCACCTTGTCCTGCTGGAACATCGCATCATAGATCGGCAACGCCGCCCCGCCGGGATAGCCGAAGATGTGCTCCACCCCGTTATCGACCAGGGCCTGGATCACCATCTCCGCGCCTGTCATCTGCTCGGCCATTTCTCTCACTCCACCCGGGCTCAGCCGGTCTTGTATTCGCAACGCGCCGTCACCGGCGGAAATTCGGCAACAAAAAAGGCCCCGTTAGGGACCTTCGAACGAGCGCACCGACCCTCGCAGGGATTTACCCCACGTGCTCGATGCGCCCCACTACTACGATAAGCTTCTGCACGGATCGTGCTCCATATTTCGGTGGGGAGTTATGAGGGTGGGGGGGGATGGTGTCAAGGGGGAGCTATGCAGCGGCGCCGGCATAATCTGGACAGACCTGATCAACGGGTACCTCAAGGGTCGCAAGTAAGTTGGCTTGCTCCACCCAGTCGCTGTCGGTCGCGTTGACAACAGTTGCCGCAGCCTGCACCGCCGTAGCTAACACAACGCGATCCCCGGCTTTTAGCGCGTTCGCCGGCAGCTCGACGTAGCCGCGAGTTCCGTCATCACTCGGCGTAATTGATACGCGCCGCACAGAATCCTCGAGATACTGATTGTCAAAGAGGTATCGGAAGAACATATCGCCAACGCCAGGCGACCCCGAGAAGTTCGTGTAAGTTTGGTATTCAGACAGCAGCCTTCCCAACGTGTCCACGTGGACTATTTGTCTGTCACGAGCAGCAGTGAGCGCCTCGACGCATGCCAACTGGCAGTGCAAACTGACGTTCGTCTCGCGCCCGTTCGCCACCACAAGCACGTTGGTGTCAACAACAACTGACTTTCGAGTCACACGTCAGCCTTTATCTTTCGCTTGAGAGCGGCGCTTCGTATCGCCGCGATCTCTCCAAACTCATCCCCAAAGAAGTTTGGTGGCCAGTTTTCGATCTCCCCAAACAGGTTAATCTTTAGGCGTTCAAGCTCGGCGGCCCCCTTGGACTGTCCAATGAAGTACAGCCGGACCATCTCGTTTGAGTACTTTTCTTCCGCGATCCGGCGTTGAAATCTTCGAATTAAGTGCTCACTGTGACTTTCGACAATCACCTGCAAATTTCTTGTCGCAGCAGCAGTTAGTATGGCATCAGCCAAGCCGCTTTGGACAGACGGATGCAGGTGTATTTCCGGTTGCTCAAGTATAACCGTCGCACCTACGGGAACGTAGTAGAGCAATACGAGCGCCGGGAGCACCTGAGATACGCCAAAACCCACGTCGGTCAGCAATGCATCGGGGCTAAATCGATCTCGTTTGACTATCGCATGGTACAGGTTCGACCCGTCGGCAATCTCTTTGATTCGGAACTCAGAAATCAGGCCAAGTTGCTGAAGCCAATAGGCGATCATCTCCTGAAACGAGCGAAGCCTTGTCTTGTATCCGAGATTTCTTGTTTCCTTGCGGAGGGTGGCCGCTAGTATCGCATCTACCGCACGTTCGCCACGAAGGCCAACTCCTTCTGGACTGGCACCGGCCCATTGGTATTCGCGCTTCGGGTGCTCCCGCAACGGCCCCAGGTAAAATATCTGGTCCATCTGCCTTTCGTAGGCTGCCTCAAGATCGCTCAAGAAGTCGGCATTCTGAAAATACGTCTTCGCTTGGTCTGGAAACAGGTGTGTCTTTACGGGCCCGGGTAGGTCCCACGCTCGCCCCGGCGTTCGGATAAACTGGAACGGCTTTCCATCTTTCTGATCAGGGTGCAAACCGAACTTCGTGGATCCTTCCGTGCGAGGTCTGATACCAAACTCCATGTCCGAGAAGCGGTAGGACAACGCTTCAGCAGTAAGGCTTGCGTTGCGCAACCGCACCGCCGACGAAATCTCCACCTCGTCGCTCTCGAACAGGACGGACGTGCGCTTCCCCTCGACATCACCAACTTTCAGCGACTCAGGCATGCGCCACCCGAATGACCACGAAATGGCTCGATGCTCATCGTGGGCTCTTACGACGTCGCGAAACGTTCCTAGATTTACCAGTTGGTCAGGGCCGCCAAAGTCCAACACAAGACCGCGGTCAGTCGCGTTCTTAGTTTGCTTGAGCATTAGGATGAACTGAATGAGGCTAGACTTCCCGGAACTGTTGGTCCCAAAGAGGCCGGTCACCCGACCGAATTCAACATCAAGTTGGGGCCATGCCTTGAAGTTGGAAACCTTTAGCCGTGTCAGCATGCTGTGGCCTGCAAGAATTGCCTCCCAGCCGAACAGACCGAGAATCGGTCATGATCTCAGGGTGATTAAGTTTAGTGCGCGCAGGGGTTGTGGGCTATCCCGCGGGCCTTGCCTCATAACACGCCTCTCTCGCCCGCATATATGCCCGTTTGCCTGTCCAACCTGCTCTGATCGTACTCGGCTTGTGAGCCCCCACCACTCCCCTTTCGCCCAATTCCCTCCCCGGCGCTTCCGTGCTTACATACTACCATACCGCGCTCGCGGCCGACCCGTCACAGCCACTCCCGTAGGAACATCCCGATGCCTCACAAACTCCAGGTGCTCACTCCCGAGCAGGCGCAGCATTTTGTCGAGAAGGGCTATGTGCTCGTCAAAGGCTGCCTCGACCGGGACCTGGCGAAGCAGTGGACGGCGGAGGCCTACACGCGGCTCGGCTATGACCCGGTCGATCGCTCGACCTGGACCAAGGACATCGTCTGGATGGACCGCAACCACGTCCGCTCGATCAAGGAGCTGTCGCCCAAGGCCTGGGGGGCGCTCTGTGACGTGACAGGCGGCGAGGATCGCATCGATCACAAGGTCATGGAGATCGAGTCGCAGCACTTCACCACCATTGATTCCACCGAGTGGTCGGATGCCTTCATCGTCAATTTCCGCCGCGGCGCCGACAAGCCGTGGATGAAGCCCTCTCCCGAGGCCGGCGGCTGGCACAAGGATGGCAGCTTCTTCCGCCACTTCCTCGATAGCCGCGAGCAGGGGCTGCTGACCGTGGTCTACTGGTCCGATGTCGGCCACAAGGGCGGCGGCACGTTCATCGCGCCCGACTCGATCAAGCACGTGGCGCGCTACCTCGCCGATCATCCGGAGGGGGTCGATCCGTCGTTCGACTTCGGCCACCTGATCGACAAGTGCGAGGAGTTCGTCGAGGTCACCGGCGAGGTCGGCGACTTCATCATCCTCCACCCCTACATGCTGCACGCGTCGTCGAACAACCACTCGCCGAACGTCCGCTTCATGACCAATCCGCCGGTGGTGCTGAAGGACCCGATGAACTTCAACCGCGACGACCCGGCGGAGTTCTCGCTGATCGAACGCGCGACGCTGCACGGCCTCGGCCTCGACCGCTACGATTTCCGCCCCACCGGCCCGCGCGACGAGCAGTGGACGGTGATCGGCTGACGCATTCGCCGCCGCGCATGCCATAGTGGCGGCCTCGAATCTCGGAGGCCGCCTCGCATGCATGTCGGACGTTCATACCGGTTGCTGGATTTCGCCGTCTGGTCGCGGCGCGGCGCGCTCTACGTCCTCGTCGTCAGCCTCGTGGCGGTGGCGGCCTACAGCCTGCCGCCGCTCAGCGGGTTCTCCATCCCCTGGCCGATCGTCGCCGTGCTCGGCACCAGCGTCGCGCTGGTCGCCGGCTTCAAGAATGGCCAGGTGCTGCAGCGCAGTTCCGACGCACTGCAGGCCTTCGCGACGATCGCCGCGATCAGCCGGCTGCTGGCGACGCTGTGCTGCGATTTCCTCGACAAGGATACGGCCCGCCGGGTGATCCTCCGCCACCTCGGCTGGCTCACCGCGCTCCGCTATTCGCTGCGCCGCCCGATGCCGTGGGAGACGGCGGGCAAGGGCGTCAACCGGGCGTACCGCCGCCGCTACTACCAGATCCAGGAGGACCTCACGACCCTGCCGCAGGCGCTCACCCCGCTGCTCGGCGCCGAGGCGGACGCCATTGCCGCCCGCCCGCAACCGGCGCTCGCGCTGCTGCAGTCGCAAGGCGCGGAGATCAGCGCGCTGCTCAAGGCGGGCACCGTGCCGACGCAGGTCTATTCCGAGCTGATGAAGCTCCTGCGCGATTGTCACGACCAGCAGGCGCGCTGCGACCGGATCAAGAACAGCCCCTACCCCCGGCAATATGCCGTGGTCAGCGCCATCTTCGTCGTTATCTTCGCCACCCTCCTGCCGTTCGGCGTGGTGCCGACCTTCGCGGCGATCGGCGGCGCCGGCAGCCCGCTCGGCACGGTGATGCTGTGGCTCAGCGTGCCGTTCAGCGTGCTCATCGGCTGGATGTACTTCGCGCTCGACCTCGTCGGCGAGAGCACTTCGAACCCGTTCGAGGGCAATGCCAACGACGTGCCGATCTCGCAGATCAGCCGCGACCTCGAGATCGAGCTCCGCGCCCGCCTCGGCGACACCGACCTGCCCCCGGCGCTACCGCCGGTGCACGGCATCGCGACCTGAGCTAGCCGCGCAGCCCCGGCGCTTCCTGTCCAGTGCGGGCCACATACTCGGTGTAGCCGCCGCCATAGGAGTGGACGCCTTCCGGCGTCAGTTCCAGCACACGGTTACTGAGCGCGGCAAGGAAGTGGCGGTCGTGCGAGACGAACAGCATCGTCCCCTCGTACTGCGACAGCGCCTCGATCAGCATTTCCTTCGTCGCGATGTCGAGGTGGTTGGTCGGCTCGTCGAGCACCAGGAAGTTCGGTGAATCGAACAGGAGCTTGGCCATCACCAGCCGGGCCTTCTCGCCGCCCGACAGCACGCGGCACTTCTTCTCGATCTCGTCGCCGGAGAAGCCGAAGCACCCGGCCAGCGCCCGCAGCGCCGCCTGCCCGGCCTGCGGAAAGCTGTCCTCGAGCGACTGGAACACGGTCCGGTCGCCGTCGAGCAGGTCCATCGCGTGCTGGGCGAAGTAGCCGACTTTTACGCTCGGGCCGACATTGATCGAGCCGTTGTCCGGCTCGGTGCTGCCCGCCACCAGCTTCAGCAGCGTCGATTTGCCGGCGCCGTTGATGCCCATGATGCACCAGCGCTCCTTGCGCCGGACGTGGAAATCGAGGCCCTCGTAGATCGACCGGCTGCCATAGGCTTTGTCGACGCCCTTCAGCAGCACCACGTCCTCGCCCGAACGGGCCGGCGGACGGAACTCGAAGTTCACGGTCTGGCGCCGCTTGGGCGGCTCGACCTTGTCGATCTTATCCAGCTTCTTCACCCGGCTTTGGACCTGTGCCGCATGGCTGGCGCGCGCCTTGAAGCGCTCGATGAAGGCGATCTCCTTGGCCAGCATCGCCTGCTGGCGCTCGAACTGCGCCTGCATCTGCTTGTCGCTGAGGGCCCGCTGCTGCTGGTAATACTCGTAGTCGCCGGAGTAGGCGGTGAGCGAGCCGCCATCGATCTCGACGATCTTGTTGACGATGCGGTTCATGAACGCCCGATCGTGCGAGGTCATCAGCACGCCGCCGTCATAACGCTTCAGAAAATCCTCCAGCCAGATCAGGCTCTCGATATCGAGATGGTTGGAGGGCTCGTCGAGCAGCAGCGCGTCGGGCCGCATTAAGAGGATCTTGCCGAGCGCCACGCGCATTTTCCAGCCACCGGAGAGCGCGCCGACGTCGCCGTCCATCATCTCCTGGCTGAAGCCGAGCCCGTGCAGCACTTCCCGCGCGCGCGCATCGAGGCTGTAGCCGTCGAGCTCCTGGAACTGGCCCTGCACCTCGCCGTAGCGGGTGATGATCTCGTCCATCTCGTCGGCGCGGTCGGGATCCGCCATCGCCGCCTCGAGCTCCGCCATCTCCGAGATCAGCGCACCGGCCGGGCCGGCGCCTTCCATCACCTCGGCCACCGCGCTGCGGCCGCTCATGTCGCCGACATCCTGGCTGAAATAGCCGATGGTGATGCCGCGATCGACCGCCACCTGCCCCTCGTCCGGCTGCTCCTCGCCGGTGATCATCCGGAACAGCGTGGTCTTGCCCGCCCCGTTCGGCCCCACCAGCCCGACCTTCTCGCCCTTCTGCAAAGCCGCCGAGGCCTCGATGAAGACGATCTGCTTGCCGTTCTGCTTGGAAATGTTCTCGAGGCGGATCATGCGCGTAACAGGCCCTGGAAATGTCGGGCCATCCGTGGCCGCTGGCGATTGCGCGTCCCTAAAGCATCTGTGTGACACGGAGACAAGCGCCGCGGCGTCACAGGAGCCTTGCATCCGGCCGTTGACATTAATTGCGCAATCACGTAATTACGTCTCCATGCAAACACAAGACGCACTCACCGCCACCTTCGCTGCCCTCGCCGACCCCACCCGGCGCGCCATGCTGGCGCGGCTGACCCAGGGGCCGGCGACGGTCAACGAGCTGGCCGAGCCGTTCGCGCTGACGCTCCCCACCGTGTCGCGGCATTTGAAGGTGCTCGAGCAGGCCGGGTTGATCAGCAAGCAGCGCTCGGCGCAGTCGCGGCCGTGCACGCTGGAGATCGCCCCGCTGGTCGAGGCCGATGCGTGGATGGCACAGTACCGCGAGTTCTTCAGCACCCGCTTCGACCGGCTCGATACGCAGCTCAAGGCCATGATGGCCGCTCGCGCCGACGCCGCCAAAACCTCCAAGGGAGACCAGTGATGCCCGCCACCTACGCGCTCGACCGCGGCATGACGCTGCAGCGCACCTTCGCAGCGCCCGCCAGCGTTGTGTTCGAAGCCTGGACCGACCCGGCCTATCTCGACTGGTACTTCAACCCGGACCAGCCGGGCGCACAGCCGGCGACGGTCGACCTCCGCGTCGGCGGCCAATGGCGGCAGGAGATGATCGAGACCCCCGAGAAGCGCTACTTCACCGGCGGCGTCTATCGCGAGATCGTCCGCGACCGGAAGCTGGTGTTCAACTGGGGTGCGGTCGGCGGCTGGCCGGAGCTCGACCTCGACAACCCCGACGAAAGCCCGCGGGTGACCATCCAACTGACCCCCTTCGGCGCACAAACTGTCATGGATTTCCACGTGCAGTTCCCCGACCAGTACACGCCGGAGCGCGTCGACTGGTGGATGAACTGCGGCATGGTCGCCGGCTGGAACATGACCATCGACCGCCTGGTCGCGGTCTACGAAGCCAAGCGCCGCGCCGGCTAGAAACGGCGCAGGGGCGGACCAAAGCCCGCCCCTGCCCCATAAGTCATTGATCTCAGTCGAAGAAGTTTTCGTCGCCTTCTTCGAGGTACTTCTTGGCTTCCTTGGCGATCAGGTTGACGCCGAGGCCCGGGCGATCCGGCACGTCGATCAGCCCGCCCTTCACCGGCATGCCTTCAAAACCCTCGGTGATGTCGTACCAGAACGGCTCGAAGCGGGCCGGGTATTCGAAGGCGATCAGGTTGTCCGGCATGGTGGCGCAGACCTGGATCAGCGCGGCGAGCCCGAGGATACCGTTGGCGGTGCCGTGCGGCGCGATGGCGATGCCGTGCAGGTCGGCATGCTCGGCCACCCACTTGATCTCGGCGAGGCCGCCGACGTCGCAGGGATCGGGGCCGATGACGTTCACCGCATGGCTTTCGATCAGCTGCTTGTAGTGCTGGCGCAGGTAGATCTGCTCGCCGGTATGGATCGGCGTCGTCGTGTGGTGGGTCACGTCCTTGTACACGTCGGGGTTCACGTAGGGCGAATAGTCGCCGGTCACCGTGTCCTCGATCCACAGCAGATGCAGGTGCTCGACGGCCTTGGCGAGGCGCAGCGCATCGAGCGGCATGAAGCCCGGGCCGGCGTCGACGGCGGTGTTGTAGCCCTTGCCCAGCGTCTCACGGGCCGAGGTGATGCAGGCCACCAGGTGGTCCATGCCCTCCTTGGTCATCGTGCCCTTGTGCGGGTACGGGAACGGCGCATCTTCCTGCACCTCGCCGTAGAAGAAGTCCGGGAAGTCGCGGACCATCGACGAGTGGTAGGCGCTCGGCAGCTTGAACAGGGTGAACTCGCCCTTCAGCGACTTGCCGTACTCGGCCCAACGCTTGTAGCCGGCCGGCGTATGCTCGGCGCCACCGGGCACTTCGGCCTGATAGAGCGTGCGATAGGTGCGGACCTGGTCGCGCACCTTGCCGCCCAGCAAGCGATAGGCCGGAGCATTGGCCGCCTTGCCGGCAATGTCCCACAGCGCGTGCTCGATGGCCGAAACGGCCGAGCCGAACGGCTTGAAGCCGCCGCGCACGCGGATGCGGCGCATGACGCGCTCGACGTCGCGCGGATCCTGCCCGACGATCCAGTCCTTCAGCTGCAGCACCTGCGGCTTCACGTACGGCTTTGGAGTCTCGATCTGGCTCCATCCGGTGATGCCCTCATCGGTGGTGATGCGGATCACCGGGCTGTTGGCGATAATCGCGCACTTCAGGTCTGTAATCTTCAACGGGAAGCTCCTCAAATCCCTACCATACCAGTATGGCACCTATAGCCGCATTCCGGGGTGCATTTGAATGCTCCTAATGGGGCATTCCGAAAACTATCGGGTGATCGGTGTTGGAAATTCCAAGGGAGGTGCGGAGCAAGAGCGCGTCAGTCTGCCGCGTTTCCGAGGCTCGCCATTAGCCGAACCTTAACCGCGGCATAGCAGATTGGCGGCTGAACAACGCGCCGTCGAAGGGCGCTGAAAAGACTGAATTTCCGCGCGGCTTCGGGCGGACGTCGAGAAGCAGACAGGAGTCGCTTCGAACATAAAGGCAGCCGGATCGGACCGCGCCGATCGACCCGCCTCAGGTTCGCTGGACCCCTGCCCCTGAATAGTAGCGCGGGTCCTATTTTATGCGTCTCATCATCGGCATTGTCGTGATCTTTGCCAGCGTCATCGGCGGCTACGTCGCCATGGGCGGGCACCTCGAAGTGCTGATCCAGCCGTTCGAGGCGGTGATCATTCTCGGCGCCGCGTTCGGCGCCTACATCATCGGCAATACCGGACCGGTGCTGAAGCAGACTGCCAGCATCTTCGGCATCCTGTTCCGCGGCCCCCGCTACGACAAGGCGGCCTATGTCGAGCTGCTCGGCCTGCAGTTCACGCTGTTCAAGCTGGTGCAGGCCAAGGGCGTGCTGGCGCTAGAGCCGCATATCGAAGATCCCGGCAACTCGTCGATCTTCCAGCGCTTCCCGACCTTCGCCAAGAACCACCACGCGGTGGAGTTCATGTGCGACTACCTGCGCATGGTCACGCTCGGCAGCAACGTCGCCCACGAGATGGAAGCGTTGATGGACGAGGAACTGGAGACCCACCACCAGGAGCATGAGCGGCTGGTTTCCGCGGTGCAGGCGCTGGCCGACGGCACCCCGGCGCTCGGCATCGTCGCCGCGGTGCTCGGCGTGATCAAGACCATGGGCTCGATCAGCGAGCCGCCCGAAGTGCTCGGCCACATGATCGGCGGTGCGCTGGTCGGTACCTTCCTCGGGGTGTTCGTCGCCTACGGCTTCTTCGGCCCGATGGCGCAGTCGCTGCGCAACATCTTCGAAGCGGAGTCGAAGTACTTCCTGTCGATGAAGGTGGGCCTGCTCGCCCAGATGTCGGGCTACGCGCCGGCCATCGCCGTCGAGTTCGCCCGCAAGGCGCTGATGTCCGAAGTGCGGCCGACCTTCGCCGAGATCGACGAAGCGACGGCCAACCTGCCGGCGTCGTGAGGACCTGAGCCATGGCGCGCAACGAACAGACGATCATCATCAAGAAGATCAAGAAGGCTGGCCATGCCCATCATGGCGGCGCCTGGAAGATCGCCTACGCCGACTTCGTGACCGCCATGATGGCGTTCTTCCTGCTGCTGTGGCTGATCAGCATGACCACGCCGGAGCAGAAGAAGGGCCTTGCCGACTATTTCGCGCCGCCCAACGTCAGCGAGAACACCAGCGGCGCCGGCGGCGTCATGGGCGGCCTCGCCTTCGCCGAAGACGGCGCGAAGATCGCGGTGGAATCCAACAAGGACGCGCTTACCGCGCCCGAAAGCAGCGAAGCCGGCCCCAAGATGGAGTCGCGTGGTGGTGTCGCCGAGATCGGCGGCAGCGACTACGACGCCGTCCGCGCTTCGACCGTGACGCTCGAGTCCCGCTACAACGCCGACTACCACGCCGCCGCGGCCAGCATCCGCCAAGCCTGGCAGGCGCTGCCCGATATCACCAAGATCGCCGACAACCTGCTGGTGCGCGAGACCGAGAACGGGCTCGACATCGAGATCATGGACCAGGAAGGCCGGCCGATGTTCCCCGAGGGCTCGAAATATCCCTACGAGTCGACCCGCAAGGCCATCGCGACGCTCGCCCCGATCCTGCAGAAGCTGTCGAACCAGATCACCATATCGGGCCACACCGCCGCCGGTGCGGTCTACGACAACCCGCGCTACGGCGCCTGGGACCTGTCGAGCGATCGCGCCAATGCGGTGCGCGCCATCCTCGGCGAGTTCGGACTCTCTGACGATCGCATCCGGGCGGTCAATGGAAGTGCCACGTCCGAGCCGCTGTTCCCGAACGATCCCTACCTCGCCGGCAACGGCCGGGTGCAGATCACCGTGCGCTACGAAGCGCCGCCAGTGCCGGCCGGACTGAAACCGTAAGCACCGAAAAACCGGGCAACAAAAAAGGCCCCGTCAGGGGCCTTTTCCGTCGTTGCGCCATGAGGACAAGTCCTTCAGCGCCACGGGGCGTGCTTAGAGCGCCTTCAGGTTCGTCGCCGAAACCTTGCCATCGCGGCCGGTCTGCAGCTCGTAGCTGACCTTCTGGCCCTCGTTGAGGGTCGACAGGCCCGAGCGCTCGACGGCGGAGATGTGGACGAAAGCGTCCTTCGAACCATCGTTCGGCTGGATGAAGCCGAAGCCCTTGGTGGTGTTGAAGAACTTCACGGTGCCTTCGATCATGATGGCCCCCTTTCAATTGTCGTGCGCAGGATCTTCCTGCTTTGCACGCGTTCCTCGGGTGGCGACATGCCGCCCGGGTCTAAACGTTCACAATATCAAGAGGTAGCCAATTGGACCGCGAAGGCCCGAGCTGGTAGCGCAGGATGGAAGCGAAACGTGCCCGGATATATCTGCCACCATTGCGCCCTATTCAAGGCCATCCGTGACGATTGTCCGCGTGCTGTTGCCAGCCTACCCTACACCGATGGATCAGCTCTGCGCCCTGATCGCCGCCATCACCTTCGGCCTCTGCTCGCCGGAGACCGCCACGCCTACCTTCATCGATGTATCGGCCGAGGCGCTGCCGCCCAAGACCGGCTCGCCCAACGCCATGGCGGCGACCGCCGCCGATCTCGATGGCGACGGAGATGCCGACCTCGCCATCGCGGTCGAGTATGGCGCCAACCGGGTACTGCTCAACGACGGCGTGGGGAGCTTCACTGAGACCCCGCTCGCTGGGCCCAGCGGCGATCACGAGGACGTCGCCATCGCCGACTATGACCGTGATGGTGACTTCGACCTGGTTTTCATCGGCGAGGACGACCAAGTGGTGGGCTACCATCTCAACGATGGCGCAGCCGGCTTCACCGACGTCTCGGACCGCCTGCCCAACCGGGCCACCTCCAACACGGTGGTCGCCGCAGACGTGGACGGCGACGGGGATGCTGATCTCGTCACCGCCAATGCCGGCCCGGACTTCGTCTGGATCAACGACGGCACCGGCCACTTCGCCGACGAGAGTTCGACCCGCCTGCCCCGGCGGGACGACATCAGCCAGGACATCGCCACCGGCGACATCGATGGCGACGGCGACGCCGACCTGGTCTTCGGCAACGAGGAACAGAACCGGCTCTACCTGAACGACGGCACGGGCCACTTCGCCGATGCGCCGCTGCCGCTGCGCAGCACGCCCGAGGAAACGCGCGACGTCGACCTCGTCGACGTGGATGGAGACGGTGACCTCGACCTCTACTTCGCCAATGTCCGCATGTTCAACGCCGACCGCGATCAGCAAGACCGGCTGCTGCTCAACGATGGCAGCGGCCGCTTCACCGACGTCACCGCGACACACCTGGTGCCGGACGACGAACTGACCACCGCCGTCACCTTCGTCGACTACGACCGCGATGGCGACCTCGACCTGATCCGGGGGCAAATGGGGGACCTGCAGGCGAAGCGCTCGGATTTTCCGCTGCTCGCCTTCGCCAATGATGGCACGGGCCGTTTCTCCCCGGCGCCGGACGTCGTTCCGCCGATCGCCGGCGCCAATGCCTTCGATATCGAGGTTGCCGATTTCAACGGCGATGGCCGGCCCGACCTGTTCATCGCCAGCCGTGGCGGGCCGGATCGGCTGCTGATCGGGCTCAAATGAAGCGGCCCGACGGTTTCCCGCCGGGCCGCTGGTCAGGTCCGCCTGCCGTGCATCAGCCGTTCGGCGAGCACGGAGCCAGATAGCGGCGACCGTTACGGTCTTCCCATACGCACTTGGTCGGGTCGTCGCGGTAGCGGCCGATGAGCTCGCCGGCCACAGCACCGCTGATGCCACCAACTGTGGCGCCAACCAACGCACCGCCGACGGTACCGGTCGTCACGCCGCCGATCACGGCACCGGCAATCGCGCCGGTACTCGCCGTCTTCTCGGTGGTGGAGCATGCCGCGAGCGTCAACGCCCCGGCCAGAACCACGGCAATGGATAGAAATTTACGCATGAATACCCTCCGGGAGGTTTGTTAAGACGCGAGCCCTGCACGACAATGCCTGGGGTCGCGATAGGTTCCGCATGAACTTGAGGCAAATCGTTGGCTGAGGTATGGCTGCCCCGCGATTGGGATTACCATTATGAATGAGCCGACGACGGTGCCGGTATCCGGCCTCGATGCTTCCACGCCGTCCAACGGGTGGGCGAAAGAGCTTCGTGCAAGCTTTGCGCTGGCCTGGCCGCTGATCATCGCGCAATTGGCGCAGAACCTCCTGTTCACCACCGACGTGGTGCTGCTGGGCTGGCTTGGGCCGAAATATCTGGCCGCCGGCACGCTGGCCGGCGCCTTCCTGGTGCCGTTCCAGCTGACCGGCATCGGCATCGTCGGCGCCGTCGCGCCGCTGGTAGCGCAGGCTCGGGGGCGTGGCGATACCAAGGCGGTGCGCCGCATCGTCCGCCAGGGCTTCTGGGTGGCGATTCTCGTTGCAACGCTGCTGGTGCCGATCGTCCTCAACATCCGCCCGATCTACCTTGCCATCGGCCAGGACCCCGAGGTCACGGCGCTGGCCGAGAGCTACATGTTCGCCGGCTTCTGGATGCTCTATCCGGCGCTCGGCATCATGGTGCTGCGCTCGTTCCTCTCGGCCCTTGCAACAACCCGGGTGATCCTCGTCGTCACGCTGATCGGCGTGCTGGTCAACGGGGTGCTCGCCTACACGCTGATCTTCGGCCATTTCGGCTTCCCGCGCCTCGAGTTGCGCGGCGCCGCCATCGCCACCGGCCTCGTCAACCTGGTGATGTTCCTTGCGCTGCTCGGCTACGTGGTGACGCACCGCAAGCTGAAGCGCTTCCACATCCTCGCCCGGTTCTTCAAGCCTGACTGGCCGCGCTTCCGCGAGATCCTGAGGGTCGGGCTGCCGATCGGGCTCACCGTCGCTGCCGAGGTCGGGCTGTTCTCCGTCGCCGCCATCCTGATGGGGCGGCTCGGCACCAACGAGACCGCCGCCCACGCCGTGGCGCTGCAGCTGGCCTCGACTGCCTTCATGGTGCCACTCGGCCTCGGCATGGCCGCCACTGTGCGCGTCGGTCTCGCCTACGGCCGCGGCGACACCGAGGGGGTGCGCCTCGCCGGCTGGACCGCCATCGTCATGGGTACCGGCTTCATGGCGCTGACGGCGGCACTGTTCCTCGCCGTGCCGCATGCGCTGGTGACCATCTTCCTCGACAAGACCGATCCCGCCAACGCCACCGCACTGATGCTGGCCGCCACCTACCTCGGCATCGCCGGCATTTTCCAGCTGGTCGATGGCGCCCAGGTGGTCGCATCGCACTCGCTGCGCGGGCTCTCCGATACCCGCACGCCGATGCTGCTCGCCATCTTCGGCTACTGGTTCGTCGGCCTGCCGACCGCCTATGTGCTGGGCTTCGTGTTCAATCTGCGCGGCGTCGGCGTGTGGCTGGGTCTTGCGACCGGGCTCGCCTTCGTGGCGATATTGCTGGTCAGCCGCTTCGCGATGCGCGGGCGGCTTGGCCTGATGAAGAAACATGCCGTACCCGCCTAGGATATCGCCGATGCCTCAGCTGAAAGCCGCCGAACAGCGCGTTGCCGACGCCCTTGCCAGCCACGCCCTGCCGGCGCAGGTGATCGTGCTCGAGCAACTGGCAACCACAGCCCAAATGGCCGCCGACGCACTCGGCGTCGAAGTCGGGCGCATCGTCAAGTCGCTGCTGTTCAAGGGCAAGGAGAGCGGCAAGCCGTACCTGCTGCTCGTCTCGGGCAGCAATCGGGTACACGAGAAGCGCGCCGGCCAACGGATCGGCGAAGTGCTGGAGCGGCCGGATGCGGATTTCGTCAAGCTCCACACCGGCTTCTCGATCGGCGGCGTCTCGCCCTACGGTCACCCTGCCCCGCTGACCACTTATCTCGACGACGCGTTGCACAACTACGGCACCGTCTGGGCCGCCGCCGGCGATCCGCGCTCGGTATTCGAGATCACCGCCGCCGACCTCGAACGCACCACCGGCGCCACCCGGATCGACGTCACCTAAGTCTAGGGCACGATCCAGTTCCAGTCGGCCATGCGGTTGCGGAACCAGGTGCGCTGACGCTTGGCGTATTGCCGCGTCGCGATGACGGCGCGCTCGATCGCCTTTTCTTCGTCGAGGTCACCGGCCAGCATGGCGGTGATCTCCGGCACGCCGATCGCCTTCATCGCCGGTAGTGTCGGATCGAGCTGCAGCGCCAGCAGCGCCTCGACCTCTTCGACCGCCCCGCCCGAGAACATCGTCTCGAACCGCCGCGCGATGCGCTGGCGCAGCACTTCGCGATCGGGGTTGAGCACCATCCGCTCCAGCGCGAAGCCGTCGAGCAGCCCCTTCTGCGCTTCGTCCTGGTAGCTGGCGAGTGAGCGCCCCGTCGCGTTGAGCACCGCCAGCGCCCGGATCACCCGCTGTGGGTCCGGTGCCTTGAGCCGACTGGCGATAACCGGATCGCGCGCCGCAATGAGCCGGCCCCTGCCCTCCCGATCCAGCCCCTCGACTTCGGCCTCGGCAGCCGCCAGCGCCTCGGCCGGCACCTCCGGCACATCGGCAAAGCCGTTGATGAGCACGTCGAAATAGAGCCCGGTCCCGCCGACGAAGATCAGCGGCCGATCCGCCTCCGCCGCAATCACCGCGGCCGCCGCACGGGCCCATTCGCCCGTGGAGAATCGAACTGACGGAGGCACCGTGCCATAGAGCCGGTGCGGCACCCCAGCCATCTCGATCTCGGAGGGCCGCGCCGTCAGCAACTGCAGCACGTCGTAGACCTGCAGCGCGTCGGTGTTGACGATCACCCCGCCCTGCTGGCGCGCGAGGTCTAGCGCCAGCGCCGACTTGCCGCTGGCAGTCGGACCCGCTATCAACACCGCGCGCTTTTCCGGGCTTTTGCCCATCCTTCTCAGGCCTCTCTCACGCACATGACGGTACTCTGCCTCATCGCCAATCCGGCTGATCCCGCAATTGACTCGGCGCTGGTGGCGGCGATCCAGCACGAGACCAAGGGGGAGATCAACTGGTTGCACCAGCGCATCGCCTGCGAGATCGAAGCGCCAAAGGCCGCCGACCCAGTTGCTGCCGCCCGCGCCGTGATCGGCAACCGGCCGGTGGACGTTGCGCTTATTCCCTCCGAGGGCCGCCGCAAGCAGGTGCTGGTCGCCGACATGGATTCGACCATGATCGAGCAGGAGTGCATCGACGAGCTCGCCGATGCGGTCGGGATCAAGGCCGAGGTCGCCGCGATCACCGAGCGCGCCATGAACGGCGAACTCGATTTCGAGCAGGCGCTGCGCACCCGCGTCGCGCTGATCAAGGGGCTCGAGCGCGCCGCCATCGAGGAAATTCGCCGCGAGCGCATCACCCTCGCGCCGGGCGGCCGCGCCCTGATCCACACCATGAAGGCCTACGGTGCCTACACCTCGCTGGTCTCGGGCGGCTTCACCTTCTTTGCCGACTATTTTGCCAAGCGGATCGGCTTCGACGAGGCCATCGCCAACGTGCTGGAGTTCGATGGCGAGAAGCTGACCGGCACTGTCGCGAGCCCGATCGTCGACAAGTCGACCAAGCTCCACCGGCTTGAGGCGCTGGCTGCCGAGCGCAACCTGCCGATGACGGCAACATTGGCGGTCGGCGATGGCGCCAACGACCTCGACATGATCAAGGCCGCCGGGTTCGGCGTGGCGCTGCACGCCAAGCCGCATGTCGCAGCCCAGGCGGGCATCCGCATCGACCACGGCGATCTCACGGCCCTGCTCTACCTGCAGGGCTTTACCGACGAGGACATTGTCAGGTGAGGATCGAGACCGAGCGGCTGATCCTCCGCCCCCTCGAAAGCACCGATCACGCGGCGCTGGCCGCGGTGCTGGGCGATCCCGAGGTCCGCCGGTTCTATCCCTCGGTTGCGACGCCGGAACAGACGAAGGCGCAGCTCGATTTCTCGATCGAGAAGCAGGCAGCGGTTGGCTTCCATTTCGGTGCGGCCGAACTCAAGTCAACCGGCCAGTTCGTCGGCCTCATCGGGCTCGGCTACATCCCCGACGAAACCCGCGCCGCCATCCGTGGCGAGCCGGCCGTCGAGATCGGCTGGCAATTCGGCAAGGCATTCTGGGGCCAGGGCCTCGCGCCGGAAGGGGCCAGCGCCTGGCTCGACTATGGCTTTGCGACGCTCAACCTGCCCGAGATCGTCGCCTTCACCTTCGCGGGGAACCTGCCCAGCCAGCGCGTCATGGCGAAGATCGGCATGGCACGCGACCTCACGGCCGACTTCGAGCACCCACGGCTCGCTCCTGGCCACCCGCTGCGTCCGCACGTGGTGTACCGGATCGCCAATCCGGCCGTCTCGGGATGAGGATCGAGACCGAGCGCTTGCTGCTGCGGCCCTGGCAGAGCGCAGATCGTTCGCCCTGGGCCGCCGTCAACGCCGATCCCGAGGTCCGCCGCTACTACTGGCCCGCATTGCTCACCCAGGACGAGTCCGACGCGATCATCGAGGACTGCCAGGCAGCGCTGGACGCGCAGGGCTTCGGCTTCATCGCCGCCGAGCGCCGCGCCGATGGTGCGCTGGTCGGCGGCATCGGCTTTTCGTGGACCGACGACACCATCCCGGGCGGACGGCAGGTCGAGATCGGCTGGATCTTCGGGCGGCAATACTGGGGCCAGGGTCTCGCTTTCGAAGCCGCGAGTGCCTGCCTCGCATGGGCGCCGGGCCAGCTGCCCGCGACACAGGTGATCGGCTACACTTCAGCCATCAACACACCATCACGCCGGCTGATGCAAAAGCTCGGCATGCTTCGCGACGCGCAAGAGGATTTCGACGACGTCACGGTGCCCGAGGGCAACACGCTCCGGCCGCACGTGCTCTACCGGCTCAGCCTCTAGCCCAGCCGCACCGCGATGAACCGGCTGGTACCGGTCGGGTCGATCACCTTGAACAGCACCGCTGGACGGCCGGCTTCCTTGGCCTGCCCCACCAGTTCGCTCAGCTCGTCGATCGTGCCGATTTCCTTCTGGTTCACCTCGGTGACCAGGAGACCGGGGATGAAGCCCTTCTGATCGGCGTCGCTGCCGCTCTTCACGCTGGTGACGACGATGCCGTCCTCCTCCGGCGCAATGCCGAACTCGGCGCGCTTGTCGTCGTCGAGCAACGCCACGTCGAAGCCGACGAGATCGGGCAGACCCAGCGCCGGCGCCTCTTCCTCGGCGACCGTCGGCGCAGGCGCCGGAGCAGGCGTCGCCTCCGGCGTTGCCGGTGCATTGTTCTTGGCGATCAGTTGTTCACCCAGTTCCAGCCGGCCCAGCGTGATGCTCAGCGTCGTCTCCGCGCCGTTGCGCAGCACCTTCACCGGCACGGCCTTGCCCACTTGGGTCTCGGCGACCACGCGCGGCAGGTCGCGCATGCGGGCGATCGGCTTGCTGTCGAACTCGAGGATGATGTCGCCCTCAACCACCTGCCCTTCCGACGGGCCGCCCTTGGTGACGTCGATCACCAGCGCGCCGGCGGTGCTCTTCAGCCCCAGGCTGCTGGCGATGTCTTCGCTGACTTCCTGGATGCCGACGCCCAGCCAGCCGCGGCGGGTCTCGCCGAACTCGGCGAGTTGGTCGATCACGGGCTTGGCGAGGTTCACCGGCACGGCAAAGCCGATGCCGAGCGACGAGCCGCCGCGGGCGATGATCGCGGTGTTGATGCCGACCACCTTGCCGTCCATGTCGAACAGCGGGCCACCGGAATTGCCCTGGTTGATCGCCGCATCGGTCTGGATGAACTGGTCGTAGGGGCCGGACTGGATATCGCGGTTGCGAGCCGAGACGATGCCCAGCGTCACCGAGCCGCCGAGGCCAAACGGGTTGCCGATCGCCATCACCCAGTCGCCGACCACCGCGCCATCGCTGTCGCCGAACTCGACGAACGGTAGCTCGTGGCCCGCTTCGACCTTGAGCACCGCGAGGTCGGTCTTGTCGTCCTTGCCGATGAGCTTGGCCGGCAGCCGGGTGCCGTCGGTCAGGTAGACGTCGATCTCCTCGGCGCCCTCGATGACGTGGTTGTTGGTGACGACGACGCCGTCGGCAGAAATGATGAAGCCCGAGCCGAGGCTGCGCGCCTCCTGCATCTGCTCCTCGCCCAGTCCGTTGTTCGGGTTGTGCTCGTCAAACAGTTCCTCGAGTGGCGAGCCGTCCGGCAGGTCGGGGAACGGCACGCCGCCACCGCCGGGCACGCGCCGCGAGGTGCCGATGTTCACCACGGCCGGAGAGAGCTGCTCGGCAAGCGCCGCCACCGACTCGGGACCCTTGGCGGCCACGGGGAGAGCCTGCACCGACAGGGCCAGCAATCCCGCGACGGCCAGAGACCGCAAAACCCGACCGGCAGTACGCATCGACTTCTCCTGCAGCGACTCAGCCGCGGCTGAGCATGTCGCAGTCAGCCCCGGAGGAGCCACAAGAGAACAAGTCCGACCCCGGCGCAAGCCAGCGCAGCCGCACGAATGGTTGAAGCTGGCGTCGATTGAATCGACGCCAGCAGCTTCTTCATCTGTTCGGGGAATGCGGCATAGACGAGCCCTTCCAGGACCAGCACGAGGGCTAGTGCCGAGAAGAGCTCGATCATTTACTGCGCCGGAGCGGCCGGTGCAGGTTCAGCCGAAGCCGGCGTTGCCGGGGTGGTCTCAGCCGGGGCGGTAACCGTGGTGTCCGCGGCGGGCTGGCTGAGGACCGGCGAGTCCACCGGCGGCTCTTCGACCAGCGGCGTCGCCGGGATCGGCGTCGTCGCGGCTTCCGGCGGCGGCGTCACGTTGTCGGGGTTCTGGTTCTGGAAGAACCGGAAGAACTCCGAGTCCGGCGACAGCACCATGGTGGTGCCGTTCGGCCCGAGCGCGGCGCGGTACGACTGCATCGAACGATAGAAGTCGAAGAAGTCGGTGTCGCGGTTGTAGGCATCGGCGAAGATCTGCGAACGCTGGGCGTCGCCCTCGCCTCGCAGGATTTCCGCATCACGCCGGGCGGCCGACAGAACCTCGACGGCCTGACGGTCGGCGATGGCGCGGGCGGTCTGCGCGGCTTCCTGGCCACGTGCACGGAGCAACGCGGCTTCCGCCAGACGCTCGGCCTTCATGCGGTTGAACGTCTCAGCCGAAACGCTCGGGTCGAGGTCGGTACGGATGATACGCACGTCCACCACCTCGATGCCCAGTTGGGCCATGTCGGGGCGGATCAGGTCGCGGGCCTCACGCATCATTTCCGGACGCTGTTCGGACAGCGCCTCGGTGAAGGCACGACGGCCGTAGACCTGACGGAGCGCCGCGTCGAAACGGGTCGACACACGATCCTCCACCACGCGCAGCTCGCCCTGCGCACGCGACCGGAACAGCCGCGGGTCGGCGATGCGGTAGGTCAGGTACGCGTCGACGATGTAGAACTTACCGTCCGACACCTGCACCGTCATGTTGGCGGCGTCGTAACGCAGCAGACGGTCTTCGATGATCTGCACCGTGTCGACGAAGTTGGTCGGGATCTTGAAGTAGAGACCCGGATCGGACTTCACGTCGGTGATCTGGCCAAAGCGCATGACGATGGCCTGTTCGCGCTCGTTGACCACGAAGATCGACGACACGAAGATGTAGAGCAGTGCAACGACGGCAATGCCGAGAATAACAAGTCTGTTCATGGCTTACCTCGGCGTCGCGTCGGCAGGGACGGGCGTGGTGGTGTTGAGCGTCGAGTTCGGCCGGATCTCCGGCAACGGCAGGTAGGGCACGACACCCGACCCGGCGCTCTTGTCGACGAGCACCTTCTCCGAACCGCCCAGCACCTGCTCCATGGTTTCGAGGAACAGACGCTTGCGCGTCACTTCGGGGGCCTTGGCGTACTCGGCGTAGATGGAGAGGAAGCGGGCCGCCTCACCTTCTGCTTCCTGCACGACACGGTTCTTGTAGGCGGCTGCGTCTTCGCGGACCTGCGCGGCCTGGCCGCGGGCGTCACCGAGAAGCGTGTTGGCGTATTGCCGCGCTTCTTCCTGGAAACGGTCCTCGTCCTGCTCGGCACGCTGCACTTCGTTGAACGCGTCAGCCACTTCGGTCGGCGGAGCAGCCTGCTCGATGGCGATCTGCGAGACCGTCACGCCCATGCTGTAGCTCTGCACGATCGACTGCACTATGCCGCGCACGTCGTTCTGGATGCCGGCGCGATCGTCACGGAACACGTCCTGGGCCGGGCGGCGGCCGACGATCTCGCGCATCGCGCTTTCGCCGATCGAGCGCACCATGTCGTCCGGATCGCGGACGTTGAACAGGTACGCCACCGGGTCGGTGACCGACCACAGCACGGAGAACTTCACGTCGACGATGTTCTGGTCGCCCGAGAGCATCAGCCCTTCGTCGGACTGCGTGCGGGTCGAACCGACGGAGCCGATCTCGGTCCGGTTTTCCGTACGCGGCGCGCGCTCAACGGTCTCGATCGGCCATAGCGCGAAATGCAAGCCCGCCGGAACGCTTTCCAGCGGCTGGCCGAAGCGCAGCTTTACCGCCCATTCCTGTTCCTGGACGGTGAACACCGAGTTCGCCACCCAGAACGCGCCGAGCGCGAGGACGACGCCGATGATGGTCCAGCGACCGCCCGGGATACCACCCTGGAAACGATCGCGACCGCGGGACAGAAGTTCTTCGAGGTTCGGGGTGCCGCCGCCCCGGCGGCCACCGCCGCCGCCACCACCGCTACCACCACCACCCGGCGCCTGGCCCCACGGCCCACCGTTGTTGGAGTTGCGGCCTCCCCCGCCTGTATTGTTGTCCCAGGGCATACGCCACCTTTCAGCCGGACTATCGATTGCCGCCCTATATAGGCAAGCGCTCCCCTGCGATCAACGTGCGGGGGGTTCACGCCGACGATAGACTTTTACCGTGAAGTCAGCGCTATCCCGTTCAGTACGCCGCAGTTCAGGCGCCGCTTGTACTTCCCATTGCTTGGGGTCGATCAGTGGAAAGCGAGCATCGCCAGACGGAGACGCCGCCACATGTGTGACGTAAAGTCGCTCCGCCAGCGGCATTGCCTCGCGATAAATCTCACCACCGCCGCCGATCATTACTTCGTCAACGCCGTCCGCGGCCGCGATCTCCTGGGCGTGAACGAGCGCTTCGGCGAGACTGTGGAACACCAGCGCGCCCTCGGGCCGATACTCGGTTTGCCGGGTGACGATGATGTTGGTGCGGCCCGGCAACGGCTTGCCGATGCTCTCGAACGTCTTCCGCCCCATGATCAGCGGCTTGCCCATGGTGGTGCGCTTGAAGTGCGCAAAGTCGGTCGGCAGCCGCCACGGGATCGCCCCATCCGAGCCGATGATGCCGTTCTCGCCGACCGCCGCGATCATCGCCACCGGGATGCTCACAGGGCACCCAGCTTCGCGAGCGCTTCGCCATCGACGCGGACCTTGGTCCACTCGTCCTGCATCACCCCACCCTGCGACTTGTAGAATTGGATCGAGGGCTCGTTCCAGTCGAGCACCCACCACTCGAAGCGACCGAGCCCCTCGCGCACGCAGCGCTGGGCGAGGTTGACCAGCAGCGCCTTGCCGACGCCGAGCCCACGGGCCTCCGGATCGACGAACAGATCCTCGAGCCAGATGCCGTGCCGGCCCTGGAAGGTCGAATAGGTGTAGAACCACAGCGCGAAGCCGACCGGCCTGCCCTGCCACTCGGCGATCTCGCAGAACACTTTGGGATCGGCGCCGAACAGGTCGCGCAGGATATCCGCTTCGGTGGCCTGCGCCTCGTGCGACAGCTTCTCGTACTCGGCCAGCGCCGCGATGAACCGGATGATCAGCGTGGCATCATCAGGCGCCGCGCTACGGATGACAAGGCTCATTGCGCGACGTCCAGGCGCTTGAGATGGGCGAACCACTTGCGCTCGAGCGCCGCCTCGACATCGATCCTGTTGTGCCGGCAGAACAGCAGCAGCTGCGCCAGCACATCGGCCGCCTCGTCTTCCAGCGCCGTGCGAATGGCCGCCTCCGAGCGCTCAGCGACCCGTCCACGGCCGGTGCCGCGCAGGTACTCGGCGACGAGTTCGCCGGTCTCCTCCTGCAGCTTCAATGCATACCAGTCCGGATCGCGCCGAATGTCGCAGCGCTCGGCGTAGATCGCGGATACCTGCTCCACACGCTCGGTCAGTTCAGTGATCGTCGCCATCAGCCTACGTTGGGTTCGGGGTCTTGGCGGTTGAGGATCAGGATCTCGAGTTCGCGGTTGTAGGGCGGCCACCAGTCCGTGGCTTCCATCTCGAACGTCGTCGGCCCGGTCTTCTTCACTTCGCCGTCCCAGCAGAACGACACGAGGTTCTGCGGCAGCACCTTGTCGATGGTCAGGTGGAACTTGCCGATGGCGCCGGCCCAGTTGGCGCCTGTCGACCAGATGTAGCTGACCCAGCTCTCGGTGAACGGCGCGCCGTACGGCTCATCCGGGTTCGGCAGCGTCTTCTTGACCGTGTTGATGAAGCTGTCGTCGGTGCAGTACTTGCGCTTGTACTCGACTGCCGGATCGTACCCCTCGTAGGGCGGCGAGAGGAACGTCACCGCCACGGTGCCGCCGACGCTCGGCTTGTACTTGTGTTCGACCGTCACCGTCTCGCCGGCCGGAAAATGCGCTTCCCAGCTGTACGTCGAGCGCAGCGTCCACACCGGCCAGTACTCGGTCTGCATCCCCTGCCCCTGGTCGAACTCCATCGGGATCACCAGGGCGCGGTGCAGCAGTTCCTTCTTGGTCGCCTCGTCGAGCGCGTTGATCGCCTTCACCGTGGCGTCGCCATACGGCGTCAGCGGCAAGCCGAGGTCGGTGAGATACTTGGTGTAGTCGATGTTGGTCGCGAACACGTACTGGTGCAGTTCGGCTGATACCGGCTCGCCGTTCACCAGCGTTTCGAAGCCGAAGATGTTTTCGGGATCCTCGGTGGGGATCGCCACCATGAAGTCCCCATCCCCGGTGATGTCGGGCATCGGAAACGCCACCAGCGCGTCGGTATCCTCGGTCCCCTGGTTCTTGAACTCGTACTTCACCCGGACCTGCTCGGGCGAGACGTAGAGGTCCTCGCTCAGCATCTTCACGTCGTCGGTCTGGACGAACACCAGGCCGCCGGCGCCAAGCGTCGACATGGTGTCGTTGGCAATGGCGGGGGCGGCCGCAAGGGCGGCGGCAACAAGAACGAACGGGAGGAGCTTCATACCGCGATCTCTGCCTTGATGCTCGGATGCGGATCATAGCCGGTGATCATGAAATCCTCGAACTGGAAATCGAAGATGTCGCGCTTGTCGGGGTTGATGGTCAGCCGCGGCAGCGGGCGGGTGTCGCGGCTGAGCTGCAGCCGGGCCTGGTCGAAATGGTTGTGGTAGAGGTGCAGGTCGCCGAAGGAGTGGACAAACTCCCCCGGCTTCAGCCCGGTGACCTGCGCCATCATCTCGGTCAGCAGGGCGTAGGACGCGATGTTGAACGGCACGCCAAGGAACAGGTCGGCGGAGCGCTGGTAGAGCTGGCAGCTGAGCTTGCCGTCGGCGACGTAGAACTGGAACAGGCAGTGACACGGCGGCAGCGCCATCTCGTCGACTTCGGCGGGGTTCCAGGCGGTGACGATGTGCCGGCGCGAATCCGGCTTGGTTTTGATCGAGTTCACCACGTTGGCGATCTGGTCGATGGTGCCGACATCGGCATCGGGCCAGCTGCGCCACTGCGAGCCGTAGACCGGCCCGAGGTCACCGTTCTCGTCGGCCCATTCGTCCCAGATCCTGACGCCCCGCTCCTGCAGCCAGCGCACATTGGTCTCGCCGCGCAGGAACCACAGCAATTCGTAGACGATCGACTTGATGTGCAGCTTCTTGGTGGTGAGCAGCGGAAAGCCCGCGCCGAGGTCGAAACGGGCCTGCCGGCCGAACACCGAACGGGTGCCGGTGCCGGTGCGATCGGGCCGATCGGTGCCGTTGTCGAGGACGTCGCGGAGAAGGTCTTGGTACTGGCGCATCCGTTCAGTTTATCCGATTCGGTGGGCGCTCCCGCCCGCGTCCACAGGCCCGTTTGCATCGGCCGCCGACCGCGCCTATATAGGGCTTGCCGGCAACGGCTATGGCGATAAACGGCTAGCGTAATAAACCTATTGGACCCGGGGGCAGTGCCCGGCGTCTCCACCAGAACTCCCCGTCGTGGCGGGCTCATGGGGACGAAACAGGATCGACAAGGGCGTAAAGGTTAGACTTTTGCTCGGC
>JAESFN010000246.1_pt1 | contig 68993 bp, 65 predicted proteins | sample 9269411 | NCBI WGS metagenome assembly JAESFN01 (sample SAMN14505399, study PRJNA617100) | algae metagenome | isolation source: Iphinoe sp. HA4291-MV1 and co-occurring heterotrophs from trail next to... | place: USA: Maunawili Falls, Hawaii | collected 2009-07-25
TTCCAGCCTTCGCCGCGGCCGAGCGGCGTGAGGTCGAGCAGGTGATAGGTGGTGATCAGCGGCTCGAGTCCGCGGGCGTACGACGTGTAGCTGTGGAGCACGCGGTCACCGTCGCGGAGGAAAACACTCAGTCCCGGCAGCTCCCCCTTGGTCGAGGGAATCTTGCCGTCGGCGGTGAGCTCTTCGGCCGAGCGGAAGTTCCACTCGGTGCTGCCGCGCTCGGGGTCGAGCGTGACATGGAAGTCGTAGTTGAAGTCGCTGCCGAACGACGAGTACCAGGGGATGCGCCCCCAGCCCATCCGCTGCTGAAACGGCGCGATCTTGGCCCACGGCGCCCGCGAAACGAGCACGAACGACGTGCCACGCGCCCTCAGGTGCGAAAGATGCGGCACGTTGTCGGCGGCGAAGGAACAGCCGGGGCAGCCTTCATCCCAGGGAGCGCCTGACTTGCCTGCCGGCGGCGGATCGGCGTCGAACATGAAGTGATAGACCATGAGCTGCGGCAGGCCGTCGAACAAATCGACGAGCGACGCTTGGCCGCGCGGGCCTGCGAACTTGTACTGCTTCGTGACCTCGACCATGGGCAGCTTGCGACGCTCGGCGGCCAAGGCGTCGTTAGCTTGCGTAGCGGCTTTCTCCTTGGCCAGCAATTCGCGGCGGGCGGCGAGCCATTCCTCGGGCGAAACGATCTTGATCTCAGGCGTCGTGGCAGTGGACATGCGGTGGTCTCCGGGGATGAAAGACGAGCAGCGACACGAAGCAGCCGGCGAGCGCGGCTACTTCACCTCCATCAGATAAGAAGTCAGCTTGGCGATGCGGCCGTCGCGAAAGACGAACACGTCGCAAAAGCGGACATTGAGCTCTCCGCCCGCTTTCTTCTGAGCGCGAGCCGTGCCTTCGGCAACGACGACGTTGCCCTCTTCGACCAGCCGAGATTCGATGATCGTGGGGCGGCCAACAAACGCGTCGTTTTCGATCTGCTTATCGAAGTCTTGTTGGCCACGGACGTGGAACATGCCGGGGATGTCCCACTCCACGTCGTCGGTCAGGCACGACAAGATCTGCGCATGATCACCGCGATTAAAGCCGTCGAGGTAACGGGCCACGAGTTGCTTCTGTGGCGAGCGCTCGGCCTTTGCAGGCTCAAGAGGGTCGGCGGGCTGCGCGGCCAAGCAATACGCGCCACCCACCAAGGCCGTGATCAGGGCAATCCACTGCAAACGTACGAGAATAGTCATGACGATGTCTCCTTAGCGGGCAGCCGAGCGAGTATTCGAACCGACCAGCTCCTCGAGCCGATCGAACATTTGCAGCCAACTCGGATGAGCGCCCGTCCGCTTGGCCAGCGATTCCGACACCGCTTGATCGAGGGTCATTTTCGTCAGCCCCGGTTCGAGCTCTTCGAACGTCACGGTGAGCAGCGTCTCTTGCGGCCACTCGGGGTCCATGCCAGCCTCGATCGGCGTGCGCGAGCGCCCTTCGGAATCAACGACCTCGAGCGTGAGCACCAGCCGCTCGGGCGGCGTGACCTCGCGGTATACCCCCTGGCACCAACATTCGCCAGCGGGACTGGCGATGCAGCAGAGGAAGGAGCCGCCGGGGCGAACGTCGATGTAGGGGATACGAACCGTGCAACCGTGGGGCGCGTACCAGCGAGCGAGATGAGCCGGATCGGTCCAAGCCTGAAACACCAACTCGCGCGGCGCGGCGAAAACCCGCGTGATGTGAACTTGCGGAACACTGGCGACGGAAGCGTTTTGCGTCATGGGGAAATCTCGTTGAGCGTATGCAATTCACCGAAGCGGCAGGCGCGAGGCGTTCATTTCATCCGCGCGAGGTACTCAGCAAAGCGGGCCATGGTCTGCTCGCCCCCTTCCACGGCGCCAAACTCGACGAACCGGGCACGCATTTCCGGCGAATCGCAGATCGTACGCAGTGTCAGCTCCGTTTGGCCGTCGCGTTCGACGAAGGTGACGATCCCGCGGAACGGAGGATGGTCTCCTTCGCCGTCGTCATCGTGGTCGAAGACCAGGCGTTCCGGCTTCACGACCTCGAGGTAGGTGATGCGGTTTTTGTAGTCGACGCCGTTGGGGCCGTGCATGATGAACCGCCACACGCCGCCGGGGCGCACGTCCATCTCGTGCGTCGTGGTGGTGAAGCCGTTCGGGCCATACCAGTGCGCGATGTGCTGGGGGTCGGTCCAGACCGAAAAGACGAGTTCGCGCGGCGCGGCCAGCACGCGGCGGAACACGATCTCGCGGTCGCTCGTGTCGGAAGACTCTCCAGGCGAAGGATCTGCCGCTTTGCTCATTGAGTTCTCCTGGTTGAACCGCGTTTGCCCGCCGCGGCGCGTTTGGCGCTCTTGCGGCGGCTCTTGGGCGGTTGGGCCTTGGCCTGCAACTGGTGGAGATAGTCCTCGAGCCGATCGAGGCGCTCGTCCCAGAAGCGGCGATACGGTTCGACCCAATCCGCCACGCCTTGCAGTGGCGTGGCTTCGAGCCGGCAGGGGCGCCACTGCGCTTGTTTGCCGCGGGTAATGAGCCCGGCGCGCTCCAGCACCTTGAGGTGCTTAGTGACCGCCGGCAGGCTCATCTCGAAGGGTTCCGCGAGTTCCGTGACCGAGGTCTCGCCCGCCGACAGCCGGGCCAAAATGGCCCGCCGCGTGGGATCGGCCAGGGCGGCGAACGTCGCGCTCAAGGGATCGGTGTCGAGCATCGCAACTAAACCAAGTGGTTAAGTAAACCAGGTGGTAAAATACAACGCGGCGGCCCGGCGGTCAAGCGGATCAGGTTGGCGTTCAACGAAGTTCGCTCACATCAGCGGCGCATGCCCCGCCACGCGACGGGCGTCGGCAATCTGGCCGTAGTGCGCCATGTTGTGCAGCGTCGTCAGCAGCAACGTTTGACCCTTCGTATTCATCATCGACTCGAAGCCTTCCGGCGCGCTGGCTGGCGGAGAGTTGAGCCCTTCCTCGCCCAGTTTCTCGACGAGTTGCAAGTTCGACTGACGCAGCTCGCGAAACTTCGCCAGCACTTCGTCGAACGACGGGTACTGCGACGCATCGGTCGATGGCACGCTGCCGGGTGCGAACAGCGACGCCCAGTGCTCCACCGGGTTCGCCTCGCCGGTCAGGCACTGCCGCATGAAGCCTTCGGTGATCGCGAGGTGACCGATCACCCAAAGCGGATGATTGCCGCCCGCCGAGGTCGGCTGCACGAGCGGCGTCTCGCGCATGTCGGCCACGATGGCGGACGTGCCGTCGCGGGTCATTTCAAGGGCCCAGCGAACCAATTCCTTGGTCTGCATCGTTAGCTGCCTTTCTTGCCTGACTTGAGCAACCGCTGCGAAATTTGCGCCACGCGCTCGAGCGTGTAGTCCCAGCCTTCGTTCACTCCTTCGCGGTGATCCGCGGGAATCAGACCAAAGGCCTGGTGAGAGAGTTCGAAGCGCGTGCCCCCCTCTTCCTCCGTGAAGCGGTAGCGCACGAAGTTGACCGCGGGGTACGACATGAACAGCGGCCCGCGGATCTCGAGCAACTTGGGCGGCTTGATCACTTGCACGTGTCCCCAGAGATGGCCCGAGGTTCCCTCGAACCCGTTAATCGGCCCCAGGTCGCGGAACCAGCGGCCGCCGGGCCAGGGCTCGAGCTTCATGGGAAAGGGCTGGCCGCCAGGCATTTGCCCCTCGGAGCCCATTTCTTCGAGCGCCGCCTCGAAGGCGATCTCGATCGGCGCCTTGATCAGCGCGGAACGCGTGATGTTCAGAGTATGAACAGTTTCTTCCGGCATGGTGGTCGACATGGGTCTTACTTCTCCGGATTCGTGGATTTGGATTGCCCCGCCGCGCGTTCCAGCGCTTTGCGTTCCGCTCGCTCCTTGATGCGGTCGACGTGATGCGTCCAAAAGCGTTCGTAGGTCTTCACCCAATCGTGAACGGCCTTCAGATCTTGAGCTTTCAGTTCATAGAGCCGCAGCTTGCCTTGCTTCCGCACCGAGACGAGCCCCACCTTGCGGAGCACGCCTAAGTGCTTCGACACCGCCGGCTGCGGCAAGCCGAGCGACTGCACGACTTCTCCGACCGGCCAGGCTCGCCCCCCCGCCAGCAAGTCGAGGATCTGCCGACGCCGTGGCTCGGCGATGGCGTTGAACACGTCGGAGGTGGTTGCTGCTCGTGACATGCCAGGATTGTATTCCTATATGGGAATATGTCAATCAGGTCGGCGGTTTTTTCCGCGCGGCTTGAATCGAAAACCTCTGTGAGTGGCCCGCCCTGCCGCTGGCCGCAGCGATCGGTTACGCTTGGCAAATCCTTTCGCCGCACCGACTAGGCTTCTGTTTCATGCCCGACTTGATCGTCGCCGACGTGACCAAGGAATACCCCACCCGGGGCGAGCCGCTGCGCGTGCTGCGGGGCGTGTCGTTTGACCTGTCCACAGGTCAGAACCTGGCCGTCTTGGGACCAAGCGGCTCAGGCAAGAGCACGCTGCTGCAGATCATCGGCACGCTCGATCAACCGACGACCGGGCACGTAAGCCTGCTCGGCCAAGACCCCGCGCAGCTCGCCGAGCCGCAGTTGGCCGACTTCCGCAATCGACGGATTGGCTTCGTCTTTCAGGAGCACCATCTGCTGCCGCAGTGCTCGGCGCTTGAGAACGTGCTGATCCCCACGCTGGCCGCAGGGAAAACGACGCCGGCCGCCGCTGACCGCGCGAAGCGGCTGCTCGAACGCGTCGGTCTACAAGATCGCTTGGAACATCGCCCGGCCGAACTCTCCGGCGGCGAACGCCAGCGGGTGGCCGTCGCCCGCGCGCTGATTCAAGAGCCGGTGCTGCTGCTGGCCGACGAGCCCACCGGCAGCCTCGACCGCACCAACGCCACGGCGATTGGCCGCCTGCTGCTCGAACTGCAGCAGCAAGAACAGACGATGCTGATTGTCGTCACGCACAGCCAGGAACTGGCGAGCCTGTTCCAGCGCCGCGTGGAGTTGGACGACGGGCGACTGGTGGGGTAGCTGCGTGGGCGTCAATGGCGGCTCCGGGTTACAGAGCTGCCCAGTTGTCGGAAAAACGCCTCGTCTTGACTTGCCCGGCGGGGCGTCGGAAACTGGCGGTGAGGGCTTCTTTTCTCGTTTCCGCGGCCGCGTTCACCTCTGCTCCATGCCGATTACCGTCGTTTGCCCAGGCTGCCATGCCCGGTTCGCTGCGAGCGACAAGTTCGCCGGCAAGCAGGGTCCTTGCCCTAAGTGCAAGGTGCTGATCACGATCCCGGCGGCCGACGCCGAGCTGAAGATTCACGCGCCCGTCGACGACAACCCCAAGGACTCGAAGGGGCGGTCGGTGCTCAAGCCGATTGAGCGCGAGGAAACCAAGGCCACGCCGATGGGCGTCACGTTGGTGATCGCGGCGATCGTGATGTCGCTGGTGGTGGCCGTGGCGCTGCGGCTGGGCTTCACGTCCGGCGTGCCGGTTGCCATCGTCGCCGTGGGCCTGCTGTTCATTTCGACGCCGCTGACCGTGGCGGGCTACACGTTCCTACGCGACGCGGAGCTCGAGCCCTATCGCGGTAAGAGCCTGCTACTTCGCGCAGGGCTGTGCGGGTTGATCTACGCCGCGCTGTGGGGCGGATTGGCGCTGGCGCTCATGTACATGCCGCCGGGCGCGGCCAGTGGGCACTGGACGTGGCTGTATCTCGCGCCGCCGTTCATCTTGTTGGGGGGCGTGACGGCGCTGGCCACGCTCGATCTCGACTTCGGCAGCGGGGTGATGCACTACCTGTTTTACGTGGGTTGCACGCTCGCGCTGCGGTGGGCCGCTGGGATGCCGGCCATTTGGTCGACGTTGCCGGGGGCGTAAGGTCGCGGTGTCGGCGGGGCAGTCAGCCGGCTTACGCCGGCCGCTCGCCGGGAGCGCACTTGCAAAGCGCTTCGCTTACTTCTTGACCTTGACCTTGACCTTGCAGCGTGGCTTTTCGACGCCGACGCGCGTGGTGATGTCGAGGCTCAACTCCGTTTCGCCGGCCTTCTCCGCCTTGAAGAACGCGCCGACGCGCCCCACGCCGATCGGTCCCGGCACCCGCACGCGCCGCACGGCGACCAGCTTGAGCGTGTCGTCCCCCGCGGCTGCTTCGACCTTGGTCGGGAAGGCGTCGAGGTAGATCGGATAGGTCCACTCGAGTTCGATTTCGTCGCCCACCGACAGCTCGACCTCGGGCGTTTCCGCGGCCGTCTTCCGGTCGAACTCGACGCGGACGAACGTTCCCTCCACGCCTAGCACTTCGTCGGACTTTTCTGTGGTCTCCGGCGCCGCCGGCAACATCAAACAGCCGAGGGCGAACAGGGCGCTGAGCAGCAACTTCATGATCAAGGGGCTCCGTGAAAAGTGGAAGGGTCTCAATAGACTACGTCGCCAGCGAATCGAGGCGGCCTGCCGGCCTCAACCGGTCCCATAGGCCGGCACTTTCGGCTCGACCCGGCCCCAGCGCCCAGACCGCCTAAGTTTGCATTGCAAAGTTTTTCGCGGTTTGCGCGATCCTCTCATCGGTCGGTAGCGTACACTTTCGATAGGCCGAGGGAAGGCAGACCCTGGGCCGCCTGTCCGAACTCATCTTCCGTGGCGAGAGGGCCGCCTGTGCTGCTAGCTGTTCGAACGATGAACCTGGTGCTCGCCGTCTATTGGGTGGCCCTGTTCGTCGGCACACACGTTCCCATCCCCCCGGATGTCGTGCAACTGGCTGGCAGCGACAAAACGCTGCATTTTGTTGCCTACATGGGCTTGAGCCTGCTGATCGCGGTCTGTGTGCGGCCCAAGGGCTGGAGCTATCTGTGGGTGCTGCTGGGGCTGGCGGCCTATGGGGCCATCGACGAGCTCTTGCAGATCCCCGTGCGCCGCACCGCCGACGTGGCCGATTGGGTAGCCGACGTGGCCGGCGTGGCAGCCGGATTGGGCATCTATGCCGGGGGCCGGGCGGCCTGGGCGGCGTTTCAGCGCCGCTCTGCGTCCTCTCATGAGCGATTCGAGGCATCGCTCCCCGATTCGCTGGCGCGAAGTTCTGCCCGGTAGTCTGAAGAACGGCGAGGGCGCCGTGCCCTGCGGTTGGTGGCATGGCCCGTCCGTGGCTTGTTGCGCGCCGTCACGCGACTTAGGATTGCCAGCACGGCCGACTGCCGCTGCTGGCGTCTGGCGGCCGCCCCTCCCTTCTTTCGCCCCCTCCCGCCGCGAGAAGCTCCCATGAAGTGTCTCTTGTCGCTCGCCGCCCTGTTGGCCTGCGTCGCCACGCCCTGGTCGGCGCTGGCCGAGGAAACGAAGCATCCGACCTTTGGCAAGATCGAGCGGGCCGACCCGCGGTTCGACAAGCTCGTGCCGCCTGACGCCAAGCTCGAGTTGCTCGCCGAAGGCTTCGATTGGTCGGAAGGGCCGGTCTGGGATCGCGAAGGGGGCTTCTTGCTCTTCTCCGACATTCCGCCCAACAAGGTGATGAAGTGGAAGGAAGGCGAAGGCCTGAGCACCTTCTTGCACCCTGCCGGCTATACCGGCAGCAAGCCCCGCGGCGGCGAGCCCGGCTCGAACGGCCTGCTGTTCGACAAGAACCACAAGCTCGTGCTCTGCCAGCATGGCGACCGGCGGATCGCCCGACTCGAGGACGGCAAGTTCGTGACCGTGGCCGATCGCTGCGACGGCAAGCGGTTCAACAGCCCGAACGACGCCGTGTTCAAGTCGAACGGCGATCTCTACTTCACCGACCCGCCGTACGGCCTTGATGAAGGCCCCGATGACCCGGACCGCGAGCTGCCGCACTGCGGCGTGTATCGTGTGACGCCGAGGGGCGAAGTGACGCTCCTGTCGACCGAGCTCTCGCGCCCCAACGGCATCGGCCTGTCGCCCGATGAGAAAACCCTCTACGTGGCCAACTCCGACGGCGGGCGGCCGGTGTGGCTGGCCTTCGACGTGAAGGAAGACGGCACGCTCGGCAAGCACCGCGTCTTCTTTGACGCCAGCCCCTGGCTCAAGCAGGGTTTGAAGGGCTCGCCCGACGGACTGAAGGTCGACGCGGCCGGCAATGTGTTCGCCACGGCTCCCGGCGGCGTGGCCGTGTTCGCCCCCGACGGCACGTTCCTCGGCCGCATCAACACCGGCGAGGCCACGGCGAACTGCGCCTTCGGCGACGACGGCAAAACGCTCTACGTGACCGCCGACATGAAGCTCGGCCGCATCAAGCTGAACACCAAGGGACAGGGCTTTTAGAGCCGAACCTTGCAACGCACAAGAAGAGCCCACGAGCTGAAGCTTCAACTCGTGGGCTCTTTGCGTTTAAGTAGGGTCTGCTGTGCGGACCAACGAACTCGCTCTGATTCGGCGTAGCTGAGCACAGGCTGGAAGCCTGTGCCACTTAGGGAGCCGAAGCATCCTCTTTGGGAGCCGAAGCATCCTCTTTGGGAGCCGGAGCATCCTCGTGGGACAGGCTTCTAGCCTGTCTCGGTCCAGCCGTCTAACCTTCGAGTGGAACAGGCTTCCAGCCTGTTGCCTTCCCGGTCACGCATCCGGGAAGGGGCCTGAATCTCGGCACGTGCCTACTTCGATGTCAGCTCCAGATTTTTCTCCGTGCTGCCGGAGGTGACATTGATGGTGAGCCCTGACTTCTCGATGTCGTTGTAACGCACGGGCACCCAGCGCTCGAACTTCGGCTTCGGATTGTCTGGCGTGGGAGCGGGGGGAATGCCCTTCGGGGCCGAAACCGCGATGTTATACTCCCCCGGCGCGAGCCCCGTGGTGCTTCCGGTTTTGACCTCGTAGCTGCCATCGGATTCAATCGGCGCAACCGCGATTGCGCCTCCGCCCACAGGCTGGAAAGAGATCATCCCCTCCGGCACCTCTTTGCCGTCGATGGTTACCTTTCCATACACGCGCGGCATTTTCTCCGAGCACCCGCTGGCCATCCCCAGCAACGCGGCCAAACAAATGCACCCAGCGATTCGGAACATAGGATCGCGACCCCAAAGCTTCGAGAATGGAACAGAACGGGCGACGCCATTCACTACGGAACGATCAAAACTCATTGCCGGTGATCGGCGGCTCGATGGCGTTGCCCATCAAGCCCGCTTCGCGGGTCGAAAGCGCCCGATACAGCTTGTGGTCGACATTCTGATTGACCCAACGAACCGAGCCGTCGGCCAAGGAGAAGTTGCCGCCGCCCGGATGCCGGCTGCGAAATGAAATCGCATTGTGCCACGCACGCGCCGCGTCAGGCGTGTCGGGCATGAAATTGAGCGGCACATGCGTGCTCGCATAGTCGCCGTTGCTATAGCACCAGGCCGAGTGATTGTTGTACTCAGGCACGTCCTCGCCGATGATCACCGTGGAACTCATGCCGTCGACAAAGTCGGCAAACCGGACAGCACTCTGATAGGTATTGCGCCAGAAGGTGCCGTTGCACTTGGGTAGGTTGTGGCAATCAGGCTCAGACCCGGGAAAGGCGCTCGCCGATCCGCCCATGCGGGTGTCGCCAATCACCCCCTTGTAATTCGTCAATCGTACGGGCGCCGGATCGACTTGAAACTGGACCGTGCTGAGAGTCCTTGCGCTGGGATCGGAGGGACAGCGAATGAAGGGCAGGTCAGCTTGGAGCGCCGGGCGGTTGACCTGATTCAGCAGTCCCTTGCCGTCCAGCATTCGACCGGAAAAGTCGAACTGAGCATACAAGTTTTGCTGCTCCAATTGCGGCAAGATTGCGGCAATCCAACCGCGACCGTTAGTGTAGGGGCGTGCCGGCGTAACCTGCGGCTCGTCCCACATCGAAATGCTGATTGGAAACGTCGCACGATTCACGTCCGCATAGGTATGGCAAGCCAGCCCCAACTGCTTGATGTTGTTAAGGCACTGTGCCCGTCGCCCGGCTTCGCGGGCCGCTTGCACGGCGGGCAGCAGCAAGGCGATGAGGATGCCGATGATCGCAATCACGACCAAGAGCTCGACGAGCGTGAAACCGCGCGCTGGTTTTCGATTCATGAGCGTCAGCTCCGCATGAGGAAATGAGAACCTAAGAATTGCCTAACTCAATCCGCTCTCTACGGCCTGTTCCGCCGCAACGATCCTCGCCCCGGCGACTCGCCGGGGCAAACTACGCCGTTCCCTCTCTCTTTAGCCCCCCGTCAATGACGGGGGGGATTTCCACTGCTATTGCGCCGCTCGCGAATCAAAGGTTGTGTTGGCCGCTCAAGCTTCCCTACTCCGCCGTGGGGAGAATCTTCAGCCCGGGCACGCCGAGGTCGAGCCGAAACAGCCCGCCGCCCCCTGACTCCGCGCCGAGCCCACCAGTGACGAACAACTGGTCGTGATTCGCTCCCCCGAACGCAACATTGCTCGTCGTCACGTTGCCGCCGTCGTAGCGGGCGATCAACTTGCCGTGCGGATCGAGCACCTGCACCTGCTTCATTCCGTAGTGAGCCACATAGAGATTGCCGGCCGCGTCGAGGCACATTCCGTCTGGCTGGTTGTCGATCTGGCCCAGGGCCGCGTCCTTCGTCGGCAAGTCGGCGAACACGGCGGCGGGGCCGAGCTTGCCCGGTGATTGAACCTCGTAGACCAGCACGCGGTTTCGCTGACTTTCGGCCAGGTAGAGTTTTTTGCCGTCGGGCGTGAGCACGATGCCGTTGGGAAAAGCCAGCCCGTCTGGCACGGCGGGGGTGACTTTGCCGACCGAGTCAACGTAATAGACCGCCCCGATCGGCTGCTCCTTTGACGAATCGCCGGGATCGCTGAAATAGAAGCCGGCATGCGGCGTGTCGAGCGTCAGATCGTTCGGCCCGCGGATCGGGCGCGCGGCACATTCCGCCGCGGCCGGCGCGAGCAGTTTGCCATCGGCCGAGAGCCGCAACACGGCGTGCCGGCTGGCGTCGCACACCAGATGCGTGCCGTCGGCCAAGATTTTGTGGCCGTTGGGCGAGCCCGTTTCCGCCCAATCACGATGTTTGCCATCGAGCGTGAACTGAACGATCTTGGCCCCTTCCGACAAGTAGCCATGCCCTTGGCCGTCGAAGACTACTCCTTCGCAGTAGTGCGGCACGGTGAACAACTCCACCGGCTTGACCTTGACCGCATCCGGCAATTGAGCCGCCCTGGCGGGAAGGGTCGCGAAGAACAGCGCAACGGCGATCAGCCAACAACGCATCGCAACGATCTCTGACGGCGGGACGGGCTTGGAGGGACACGGCACGCCGCTGGGGCAGCCACCGCGTGCCGATCAAACTAGCGTGATGGCCCTGTAAAGGCAACTATTTTTGTAAGGTTGGCGGGCGAGCGGAGCGAGACGCACAGGCTGGAAGCCTGTGCCACGAATGACGAAGGGCTAGGCCTCAGGCCACTCGTGGCACCGCGGTCGCACGCGGGCGCTTCGATCGAACCTAAAGGCCGGCCTCATCGCCGCCGTCGCGTGAGACGGCGGCCCGTAACGCGGCGTTGCTGGTGCTCTCGCTCAGGAAACGTACCGCGCCGTCGACCATGGCCGCGTGCGCACCGTGAGGGTGAAAGCTATACATGCCTTTGTAATAGTTGCCGTGATTGATTGAGAGCTCTGACTCGGGGCAACAGGCAAGGAGCTTCATCCAGGGGTAGTGCGTGCTGATGGCCCAAGCGGCCGAATGCTGGTCGGGATGATCGACGATGGCCGGGTCGAATTCGACGGGCGCCTTGCCGCGCTCATAGCTGTCGGGGCGTCCGGCGGACTCGTAGATCAAGATCGTTTGGCTCGTCCCATCCACGATGTCTGGAAAGCGTAGGGGGCGCGCGCGGTTGGTTCCCGAGGGAATCGGCGGCAGCGGCTCTCCCCAAGGACCGAACAGATAATGGTCGAGCCTTAGATCGCTTCCTCTCTGCGTATCCCATTGCACGGCGACCGCCGGCTGATAGTCGGTGGCGGCCGCCCGGAGGTCGGATCGATACGGCGTTCCCGGCTGCGGAGGATACTGCAAGCCAAAATCGATCGGACCGAGCCCCGCAAAGACGTTGCTCGCGCGGCCGGAAGAGGGGCAAAGAAAAACTGGCACCAGCGTGCTGATCGCCGTTTGGTTGTCGACGTGAGTCGCTTCCTTCGTGAAATCGAGCTGACGGTAGAGGGCGTCTTGCTCGATGAAAGACAGTATTTTCGTCCGCCACGAATGTGACCAGAAGCGATGGTGCGTCGAGCGCTTGGCTGGAACCACGCCATTCCAGAGGGCCGGCACTTGGCCATGTCGGTCGTGATAAAACTGCACGGCCAGCGCCGTTTGCCGGAGATGGCTGGCGCACTGAGTGCGCCGCGCCGATTCACGGGCCGACTGCACCGCGGGCAGCAACAGGCCGATCAGGATTGCGAGAATGAACATCGCAACCAACGCCTCGACCAAGGTTGCCGCGCGCCGCCTAGGCATGGCTGGAACCCTTCGGCTAACAGACATTTCTCGAGCACTGCCGCTTGTGCAGTTGATTCTAGGAGGGGCCGCTCGCTCCCGCCAACTATGCGGCTGACCGCCCCACCAAAACATATACACATGAACACTACCTGGTGGTATCATTCTTTCGGCCGCTGCGACGAACGCGCGGCTCAGGAGGGAGTGACTGCCGATGAACTACGCCGAGCTGCACGCCAAGAGCAACTTTTCTTTCCTCGAGGGGGCCGCCCATCCCGATGAACTGGCCGAGCAAGCGGCCGCCTTGGGCTATCGAGCGCTGGCCATTACCGATCGCGCCAGCCTGGCCGGCGTAGTGCGAGCACACGGGGCGGCCAAGCCACTGGGCTTGAAGCTGTTGATCGGCGCTGAATTGCATCCGGTCGACGCGCCGCCGGTGATCGTGTGGGCGACCGACCGCGCGGCCTACGGTCGGCTCGCGCGGCTAATCACCGTCGGCCGCCGCCGCGCCGCCAAGGGCGAGTGCCATCTGCTGTTCGCCGACATCGCCGAACACGCCGAGGGACTGCTCGCCGGCGTGTTGCTGGCCGGCAGCGTAGGGTCCGCTGTGCGGACCAATTCATCCGGTTCGACCACCGACGGTGTGAATGTCGCTCCCGAGCGCCTAACATTGGTCCGCACAGCGGACCCTACGAGCGGGTGCCTGGGGTCGAGCGGAGCGAGCCCCCAGCAAACCACGGTGAATGGCGCTTCCTCTGGGGGCGAGCTGCTGCTCGACCCCAGGCACCCCGAGCTGCGCCTATCGCACCCTACGCCGCGCTCCCCGCTGCCTGCCTATCGCGAGCTGTTTGGCGATCGCTGCTATGCGCTGGCCGAATTGCACCGCGGACCCGACGACGCGCGGCAACTCGCCTGCATGGTCGCCATGGCGCGCGAGGCACGGCTGCCGCTCGTGGCCGCCGGCGACGTTCACTATCACTTGCCGCAGCGGAAGATCCTGCACGATGTGCTGGTCGCCACGCGTCATGGCTGCACGGTGGCCGAGGCTGGCGAGCGGCTGTTCACCAACGCCGAGCGGCATCTGCGCCCGCTGGAAGAAATCGCCGCGCTCTTTGCCGACGCTCCCGGCGCAATGGAGCGTACCTGCGAGGTAGCCGATCGCTGCAGCTTTTCGCTCGACGAATTGAAATACGAATATCCCGAGGAGCTCGCACCGCCGGGGCTCACGCCGTTTGAGTATTTGCAGCGGCTCACCTGGGCCGGCGCCGAAAAGCGTTATCCGCATGGCGTGCCGGAAAAGGTGCGCGGGCTGCTCACCTATGAACTGGGCTTGATCGGCGAGCTCAACTATGAGGCTTATTTTCTCACGGTCTGGGATCTCGTGCGGTTCGCCCGCAGCCAACAGATTCTTTGCCAGGGGCGCGGCTCGGCGGCCAACTCGGCCGTCTGCTACTGCCTGGGCGTGACAGCGGTCGATCCCGAGCGGCTGGACGTGCTCTTCGAACGGTTCATCAGCCGCGAACGCAACGAGGCGCCCGACATCGATGTCGACTTCGAGCACGAGCGCCGCGAGGAAGTGTTGCAGTACATCTACACGAAGTACGGCCGCGAGCGGGCCGGCATGACCGCCGAGGTGATCTGCTACCGGCCGCGCTCCGCCGTGCGCGATGTCGGCAAGGTGCTCGGCCTGTCGCTCGACCGCGTCGATGCCTTGGCCAAGAGCCTCGAGGGGCATCATGCGCATGATGACCGCTTGATCGACCGCCTCGAACAAGCGGGGCTCGATCCCGAATCGTCGATCGCGCGGCAGCTCGAGTACGTGCTGCACGAGATCAGCGGCTTCCCACGGCATCTCTCGCAGCACACCGGCGGCATGGTGATGACCCGCGGCCCACTCTGCGAACTCGTGCCGATCGAGAACGCGGCGATGGCCGACCGCACCGTGATTCAGTGGAACAAAGACGATCTCGACGAGCTCGGCATTCTCAAGGTCGATTGTTTGTCGCTCGGCATGCTGACGGCCATTCGCAAGTGTTTCGACCTCGTGGCCAAGCAGACCGGCCGGCGGCTGGAGCTGGCCGACGTGCCGGAGGGGGATCAGCAGGTTTACGACATGATCTGCCGAGCTGACACGATGGGAGTGTTTCAGATCGAGAGCCGCGCGCAGATGAGCATGCTGCCGCGGCTGCGGCCGCGCTGCTTTCACGATCTGGTGGTCGAAGTGGCGATCGTGCGGCCGGGGCCGATTCAGGGAAACATGGTCCATCCCTATCTCAAGCGGCGCGCAGGAATCGAGCAGGTGGAGTATCCCAGCCCGGCGATTCGCGAAGTGCTCCAGAAAACGCTGGGCGTGCCGCTGTTTCAAGAGCAAGCGATGCGGCTGGCCGTGGTGGCGGCCGGTTTCACGCCGGGCGAGGCCGATCAATTGCGCCGGGCGATGGCCGCCTGGCGCCGCCCCGGCATCATCGACCAGTTTCGCGAGAAGCTGCTCCGCGGCATGCAAGAGCGCGGGCTCTCGGCCGAGTTTGCCCAGCAAGTCTTCCAGCAGATCAGCGGCTTCGGCCAATACGGCTTCCCCGAGTCGCATGCGGCCAGCTTCGCGCTCTTGGTGTACGTATCGTCCTGGCTCAAGCACTACTACCCGGCTGCCTTCACGGCGGCGATTATCAACAGCCAACCGATGGGTTTTTATGCGCCCGCGCAACTGGTGCGCAACGCGCAGGAGCACGGCGTGTCGGTGCGGCCAATCGATGTGAACCACAGCGACTGGGATTGCACACTCGAGGTAGGGTCCGCTGTGCGGACCGAGGCAACGGTGGATGTAGGGACCACGCTTGAGTGCCTGGGGTCGAGCAAAGCGAGCCCCCAGCAAACCACGGTGAACGGCGGTTCCACTGGGGGCGAGCTGCTGCTCGACCCCAGGCACCCCGTAGATAGTGCGACCGTTCATGGCACGAAGTTGGTCCGCACAGCGGACCCTACACTCCGGCTCGGCCTACGGCTGGTGCAGGGGCTCTCCGAGGTACAAGCTCAGGCCGTTGAAAAGGCGCGAGCACGCGGCCCGTTTCGCTCGCTCGAAGACTTTGCCCGGCGAACGCGGCTGCCGCGGACAGCGCTCGAGCAACTCGCCGCGGCCGACGCCTTCGGTTCGCTCGAGCTTTCAAGGCGCAGCGCGCTCTGGCAAGCGCTCGGGCAAGACCCCAAGCCGGACGCGCATCCCTTGCTCGCAGAGATCGAGCCAGAGCAGGATCGGGCCGCGGCGCTGCCGGCGATGAGCGAAGCGGCCGAGGTGGCGGCCGATTATCAAGCCGCGGGGCTCACGCTGCGGTCGCACCCGGTGTCCTTCTTCCGTCAGGAGCTCGATGCGCTGGGCGTCGCCCGCGCGGCGCATCTGGCCACGCTTCCCAAGAACCGGCCCGTGCAGGTGGCGGGGCTGGTGCTCGTGCGGCAGCGCCCCGGCACGGCCAAAGGCATCACCTTCGTCACGCTGGAAGACGAGACCGGCGTGGCCAACCTGATCATCCGCCCCGAAGTGTGGCAACGCTACTACCGCGCTGCCCGCACCGCGGCCGTTCTCCTAGCCGAAGGCCCGCTGCAACGCGAGGGGCAAGTAATCCACGTCCTCGTGCGTCGGCTCGCGGATCTTTCCGATCGACTCCGCGGCATGCGCTCGCAGTCGCGGGATTTTCATTGAGGCCGTCGTTTTGGAAAGTGCCGGCAAAACGGTTCCAGCCCGCCCGGAGTTCCCGCTTGACGGGCTTGCCGGCGCGGCCCGATCGGGGTAACCTAAGTCCCTTCGGCGCTGCGACAGAAAGCGGCGTCGGGCCTGTCACGAAGCACACTGACTTCGCGTCGAGGCCCGCCCGATTTGCATGCTAGGCTTATGAGATCGAACCACGGGGCCCTGCCCGGTGTCGAACCGTCAGGCGGCTCCCGCCCAACGGACATCGATCGCGAAAAGCCTGGCAAACAGGCCGAAAACACGACCTTCGGACAGGTAGCTCAGTTGGTAGAGCACTGGACTGAAAATCCAGGTGTCGCCGGTTCAACCCCGGCCCTGTCCACTTCTTTCAAGTCCTTTAAAGGGCCCTGCTTGGGGCCCTTTTTCTTTGCGCCGCCACGCTTTGCGTCGATCGGTGTTGGCTTGCCAACCGCTGACTCGGACTGACAGGCGGGGACACTGGGAGACCCAGGAAACGCCAAGCTGAGCGCCAAGCGCCGCGCCAAGCGCTCCTCGGTCGCCGCCGTCTGCACGAGTGGCTCAACCTCCAAGCTGGGCAGCATGGCCAGCGCTTCCGCTTGGTCGCCGAGGCTCACGTGGGTGTACCGGTTCATCGTCAACGTGATGGTGCTATGGCGGGCCAGCTTCTGGGCTCGCTTCGGATGCACACCGGCCCGCGCTAGGCTGCTAATCATCGTGTGGCGGCATCCGTGGAAGTCCACGTAACCCTCGGCGGTCGTCTCGGCCAGGAACTCCGAACGCTCACGCTCGGCGCGCTCTTCCGGGCATGGGGCCTCTTCGATCCAGGCCGCTCGTGCCGCGGCCAAGTCGCGGCGCAGCATCGTGGCGAGATTGCCAAGCCGCGGTAGCCGGAAGGCGGCGGCGCTCGCCGGCTTGGCCGCGAGGTGGGCCTCAATCAACGCTGCGGTGTCCGGCCGCAAGGGCAGTTCATCCTTCTGCCGGTGCTTGCTGTTGGCGGCTTCCACCACCACGGTGGACTGTGCCCCAAACCGAAAGCTGGACCGCCTGAGCGTCTTGATTTCGTTGGCGCGTAGGCCGCTCTCAAGGGCGAGCCGGTAGATGAGTGCCCGCTCGGGGCCGTGGATGCGGTAGATCGGTGGCCCTGCCTGCGTGGTTGCCAACAACCGGCGCTGCTCGTCCGTCGATAATGCGCGGCGCTCCACACGGTCCACAGCCGCGTTGACCAAGGGCGCGAACTCCACCGGCGATTGGGCTAGGTGCCCCTCGCGCACGGCCCACCGGCAAAACTGCTTGAGCCGCGCGAGATAGTAGTTGCTGGTCTGCCGAGAGAGCCCTAGCACTTCCTTAGACTGACCCGGCTTGACCTTCGTGCGCGTGGCGTGAGCTTGGCCGCGGATATACTTGGCCCGGCGGTTGGCAAGGTACTGCTCAACCTTCGATTGCTTCAGGTCCGCCAGCGTGCGGAATCGACAATCCGCAAAGAGAATGGCCAACCGGCGGCAAGTGGTATCGACGTGTTCCGTGGTGCCGCCCTTGGCCAACAAGCTTTGGCGGAAGGCTTCAAGGTGCTCGGCCAGCGGCTTCTGTCGGGCAACCGCGGCATCGTCGATCAAGCCCACTGTAACAAGGCGGCTGCGCAAGCTATTGGGCATGGCCGCGAGCCACTTGGCTAAGCCCGCGTCGGGATGCTCGGCGTTGACCTTGCAGGCAACGAGCCGCTCTAGCTTGCGGCCTAGTTCTTCCGTGGACTTTTTATCGGTGAAGCCAGGCAACCGCCGCACCGTCTCTAAGTGGTCCCGAAACTCCAAATACCACTTGCCCGACAACTTGGTTTCGCCAGCGTGATTCTTGAACTGGTGGCGGTAGACGCGCATGATTGCTCCACGGAAAAAGCCCCGGCAATAGCCGGGGCGGTATGCTCAACGTCGATGCTACCGCGTGGGTAGCGGCCACGCCTAGTAATTGAGCCAAAGGCACTCGGTCATCTGGCGTTTCTTGCAACCGCCCGCCGAGTGCGCTGCCACTTCTCGGGTCTCGCAGCGCCAGCCGGCGAACAGCTCGTCATAGAGCGGGCTTGGGTAGCCGCTCACCGCAATCCGGGCCTGGCTCGCGTTAAGCACGGCGGCAAGCTCCCGGTGCTCGGCATCTGTCATCTCGTGGCCGTAGACGGCCGTGGCCTTGCGTGTGGAATGCACGTAGGGCGGATCGCAATAAATGACGGCCTCGGCATCATCGAACTGTCGGATAACCTCCACCGCGGGGCGGCTGAAGATTTGCCACCGCTGGACCCGCTCCACGAGCCACGGAAGCCCGGCGATGGCACCACGGTAGGCGTGGACGTTCTCGGCCACTCCCTGCCGAGCCCGCTTGGTGCCGTAGCTCCAACACGCGCCTTGCCCGCCGAAGCTTTGGCGGAAGCGCACGAAGTCCGCCACCGCGCGATCAACGGGGCTGATCCAAGGCGGCTGCCATGCGGCCAACTGAAACTCGGCCTCGCTATAAGGCACTAACTCAACCTTGCGGCGAAACTCGTCCGGCTCATCCCGCAGCACACGGAACAAGTTGACGATCCTTCCGTCCAAGTCGTTGTAGACTTCTATTTCGCTCGGCGGCTTATTGAGCAACACCGCCGCGCCGCCGCCGAAGGGCTCAACGTAGCTTTGACTAACCGGTAGGTGGCCAATGATCCAGTGGCTAAGCCGGGCTTTGCCGCCGTGCCACTTCACTAGAGTTCTAGCTCGCATTCATTCCTCGCCAAGCATCACGGGTGGGGCAGCCCGCCGCTAGCCAGCGGTCAAGCTCGGTCTTGCGCCAGCGGACACTACGGCCGAGGCGAATCGGCTGCGGCGTTTTGCCTTGGCTGGATAGCCGGTGCCAACTTCTTTCGGACACCCCGCAAAGCTGGCTCGCTTGCACGGCGTTCAGTGCTTCGGTCATACGTTCTCCACGGATGTGGCAATTTGCTCAAGAAATTTGACAAGATCGCTTCGGCGAATTCGGATTGTGCCCCGCCCCGCCCCCAGGCGCGAAAAGGGAAGGCGACCTTCCGCAATCACGCGATAGATGGTTTGCCGACTCACTCCAAGCTCCCGGGCAACACTCGCCACTTTCAGATATGGGCCTAGCTCGGGTTGTTTCTCACGACGGGGGCAGAGTTGGCTGAGCCACTGTCGGGGGCTATCGTCAGTCATGGTGGGTGCTCCAGATCCGGCCGGGGCGCAGGGCGTCATGCCCCGCGCCGCACCGACCTATGCGTTAGCCAGCGTACTGCCGGTACTTGGTCAACCAATCATCAATCGAGTAGATGCCGCCCGATTCCCGCGCGGGCACGAAGGCAAGCACGGGATAGGTTGGCGAAACGCCGCGGTTGGTGAGCCCGGCAAGGAACGCACTTAACTCGGCATCCGCATCCTTAGCCTCGCGAAGCGCTTTGTTGAGCCTTGCTGCAAGGGCATCGTGTTTGGGCTTCTCCGCGGCACTTAGCTCGCGCGAAATCTCGCACTCAATCTGCCGCATGGCCTGCTGCTGAAGCTTGAGCGCTTCCTCACGAATGCACAGGTCTGCCCACAGACTTGCCGAGGGTTGCGATTCGCTTTTTGATTCACCCGCGAGATACCTTTCGGCGGCATCCTTCGTCGTTTGAGGCTGAGAAGATGTTTCTAGCAAGCGGGCTTGCTCGTAACGGTTCCGCAAATCGTCGCGCTCATCCAGGATCGAACTATAACGCTTTGCCGCGGCAACGAAGCGCGGATCATCGTGGACGTGAACGGTGGCCGGCTTCCGGGCCGACGTAATTGCTGATGGCATTGATGAAACTCCAATGAAAAGAAGCCACGGGGCCCGTGAGCACGGGCCCCGTGGACGGAAGGACTAGGCGTGCATCAGAAGCGTTTTCACAGGATGCGAGCCGGCATCCAGCAACGCACCATCGACACGCGACGAGAGTTGAAACCCGATCTGCCCAAGCTCTGCCCACCGCTCGGTAATCTTCGCGAGCGTCAGGTTCTGCACTTCGCGGATCAGATACTTGCTCAAGTCGCCATACAGCACCGGAGTGGCCAAGGCCGCAACCACGGGCATGTTTTGGTTGATAACCAACTCATCCCCGTCGATGGTGTCCGGCGCACCCACCTCCAAGCCCACCGCGAAGATCGGGCGGCCCGATGTATCAACCATCCTTTTCAACATAGAGACGGTATCGTCGTGCGCCATGAACTTTGCGTTTTCCCGGTGGCCGGGGTCGACGCTGTACTTGAGCTTGAGAAGCTCGGGATAGGTGATGGCCAAGGCCGAGGCCGTGGTCACTCCCGAGGCCGTGGCCGCGGTCAAAATGCCTTGCGGCTCGTTCGCGCCGCTTCCAACCGTGAAATGGCGCGCTTGTACCCGTGCTAGACGTTCTCCAAGCTGCCGTCCGAGAAACTGCTCCATGTCGATGCCGTCCTGAAACGCCAAAGCGCTCACGCGGACGATCTTGCTGCTATATAAGAACGCCCCCAACCTTTTCAGACCAAACGTAGAGTAACCCTCGGAAAACGTTTGGTTGTCACGAATCAGCTCGCCTTCAACATTCGTATCGTCGGCGGTTGGCACAAAGGCGTCACCGCCTGTTTCCGTACGCGCGATGGTGGCGAATCGGCGAACCGGCCCATAAGCCAGTTGCGCCGCTTCCACGCCCGCGATGAATCCCGTGTCCGCCATCACCGCGGCACCTGCCGTGATAGTCGTGCTCGTCAGCGCCCGTGCCTCGGACGCCGACTTCGGCGCCTTGCTTGGCAGCGTCACGCTTACCGAGGGAGTTGTGGTGCGGAACTGCAAAAGCTCCGCCGCACGCGCCCCTCCCACGGGCTTCTGGGCAATCGTGTTGGTCACGAGCCAACTGCGGAAGGCAAGGCTTCCGGCGCTATCGGATCGGGATCGCGTTGGCGCGAGCCATTCTTGCTCGTCAATCAAGGCCTTTAGACGTGTCGCCTCGGCGTGAAGGGCATCAAACCGCTGCGATTCTTCGGCAGTCAGGTTACGACGCTCACGCTGGGCAACGTCCAGGATCGCGTTGGCCTTGGCCACGTCACCCGCCCGTTGTTCGCGCAAAACTTTCGTAGACATAGAAACAAAACTCCTAGAAAAGAAAAACGCCGCCAACGTGGCGGCGAATAAGAAAGGGCCGGCAGAGGTATCGCTGCCGGCCGAAGCGAGCGCGTGTGAACACGAAAGCACACGCCCGCCGCCCCCAACTAGCCAGAGGGCTAAGACTCGTAGAAATCCGCGCGAGCGCGAGCTAACGCCTCTTCGGGATCTTCAACGTGCGCGGCTATCAGTCCTTCAAGAGCTTCATCTTCGCTCTCGAAAACGATTTCGCGCCGCCGCGACCGCAGGGTGAATCCCACCCACGGCTCATAGAAAATTTCTGCCACCTAACTGCCCCTAACAAAAAGGTGCTCGCCTTCTCGATTGCCAGCCGTGGGCGAGCGGCCACGCTCTGGCGCTATTGCGTTTATGCGGCGGCTTCCAAGTCCTTCCCCAGCTTGTCCATATCGAGCCGAAGACCTGAATAGACGCGGGGTCGACCTTCATTGGCTGCCCGCTTGCCTTGGTCGTGGTGTCGATGCGTGCGGCAGAAGTGCCGACCAAAATCCTTTTCTCCGTAAACCGGGTAGCCAAACGCTCTGGCCCACTCGCCGTAGCCTTCACGGAGTTCCTTGCGAGTCACGTCCGATTGCGCATCGGCCCGGCAGTATCGGGAAAGGAACGTGCCCACCGGATCGGCTTCGGCAGCTACTTCCGCCTTGCCGCTCGTGCTCATCGCCGGGATACGAAGGCGGCCATCCGCGGACGGTAGGTTAAGCGACATGACGAGCCCCATGAACGCGGGGGCCTCGTGCCGCAATCGCTCCCACAGCACGGTACGCTTGATCTCATCCTCGGGCTTTGGCACGAACACCGAAGTAATCCGGCTATCGTCCGCGTCCAAGACCGGGCAGCACTCAACGCGATTCGCGGTCATGATGAAGTGCAGCGTGTTGCGGACCATGTAAGCCGTGGTCCGCATATCGCGAATCTGAATGCGCTCGGCGTCTACCCAATCCTTGAGCCGGGCATAGGTGTATTTGGCCGAGGTAGTGAAATCCGTCTCCGCAATGCTCGCAAGCAGGCAGCCGGCGAGTTCGCCGTTGAAGCCATCCTTACCGGCTAGTGCTCGGTCTGCCGAGCAGAATCCCTTCGTCAGCAGCAGCGAGTTTGCCTTATAGAACGTGCTCTTGCCGCTCTCGCTCGGTCCGAAAAAGAACAAAAACGGCAACGGCTCAAGCGGTTCCCGCATCAGGCAAGCCGTCCACAGCAGCAGATACTCTGCGCCGGTAGTGATGCCGTGTTTCTTGGCCCACGGATGCTCGGCCAAATACTGGTCTAGGTCTTGGCCACAATGGGCGAAGACCTTAAGCCACGTCTCGCATGATCCGTCCGCGGGCAGGAAGGAATGCTGCGGAGCATTGCGGTTCCACAGCCGGCCTTCAAGAAACTCAGGCTGGAAGGGGAGCGTTGCCAGCGTGTACGGGTTGCCGTGGGCCTCGACTAGCTTGGCCTTCGCGCTGTCACGATCACCGTATGCCACCTCAAGATTCGCTCGGATGATCTCGCTTGTCGCCGTGAGCCAGCCGCCCACCCCTGGGACAAAGCCGCCGAGGTCCTTACCATCTTCCGAGCGCAGGAATCGGACTTTGTCGTCTAGCTGCGACTTAGCTCGCTCACACTTGATGATAAACGTGAGCTTACCCCGCTTCTCCCCGTTCCAACCCGCGGGCACGGCGCTACCTTTCGGCCGATCCACGGCAAGAATGATCCGCTCGCCTCGCTGGGCGATGGTGGCCGCTTGGTCCGTGAGTTCAGCAGGAAGAGTGAGGGTATGCCCCATGTCCCGGAGCGTGGCGGCTGCCGCCGCTGCGGTTCCGAAGCTCCAACTCTTCTCACCTTCGGCACCCCCGTTACGCTTCGCGGCCTCGGCAAGGGGCTTGGGGCCGTAGCCCTTCGCCTTCAACTGCCTTGCCGCTTCTGCGTAGTCGCCGCCGCATTGAAGCAAAGCATAGACGGCGCTTTTGGTGTAGGTCTGCTCGGGCTCAAAGGGGGGCGCATTGGTCGTGAACACATAGAGCAGTTCCCACCCGTTCGCTTTTGACCGCAGGCCGACACTGCCCGACATATTGTCCGTTGCCCCGGCGGCACCCGCGGGACGACGAACATGGGTCAATTCGCCCTGCGTTCCAACAACCTCCCAACCACGTAAAAGCTCATCGCTAAACCAGTCCGGCCCGTTGTGGTTGAAATCGTTCAGCACAGTGGACGTGGGGCCTAATGATGCTGCCTTCACTCGCGCAGGCCGCGTCGGCTTAACTGGGATCAGTCTCATGATTCCTTTGGCGACGTGGTCGGGCAGGTTGGCAACGGGCGTGTCCAGCGGACTGTGAACCCATGCCCTACCGCCTGATGGCGGGATCAAGCTATGGGCCGTGCGCCCACGCCGAACCTCTAAAGGTCCGGCCATCGTCTTGGCCTTCAAGTGGGCCAAAAGGCGGTGATTTTGGAAAAGGAGTTGGCCACCACGGGGCGTTCTCCACTCCACCGTTAATGGCAGATTGAGGCCATCGAGCAGTTCTTTGGCGGCGGGGTTGTCGTAGTCTAGCGCAATGAACTGATCCAACCGAAGGCTGATTGAGTCGCCGCGAGCAAGATAGCGCTCAAGCTCTTGCAATGCCCAAATAAGGTCATCGTCAGTCCATTTGTGGCCTGGTCTTTTGCGGGGGACCTTGGACCCATAGCGGACTGGTAGCAATCGCCAGCCCATTGCGATAAGGGGGTCGATCATAGTGGACTGCGGGGCCTGTCCACGTAAAACGTGGACACAGACATTACTGTTTTATAGATGTGTTGAGAGATACACACTTTCTATTAGCGGTAATGCCGGTGTCCACGTTTTACCTGGACAGAAGCCCGCATGGCTCTCCATTTGTAACGAGTTTGCGGGGAGAATGGCTCAGAAGAGAGAACGCCGAGGCGGGGCGAGCCAACCCCACCTCGGCGAAGGGCTGCCGGCCGGCAGCCGAGGGAATCAAGAGGCTTGCAACAATCGGAACAACCGCCCCGGCGAGAACGAATCGGGCAGGTTGTCCCCTATTGGTACAAGGCGCGTTCGGGCTGCATCGACGAACGAAAAACCTAAACTTTTTGGCTACTGCTAATGCACCTGGACGACGCCATGAGCCACGACGAAGCGTTACCAACCGACTATTCGCAACTTGGAATCACGCGCCGGGGCACCTGGCCACCGCTGGACCCCTTTCCCCCGGACTTCGCTCCTGCGGACTCTGACGAAGTGCCGCTCGGCGGGTTACGCGAAGTCGTCATGAGCCGTTACCCAGATGCCGGTGACGAAGCGTCGCTGGCAATGTATTGGGGCTATCTGCACGGCTCGGAGTGGGAGCTTGCGGGCATGACGCCTGAGCTTCGCGCAGCACGGTTGGAGATCATCTCCCGCTCGCTCACCCCAGAAGCCCGCGCTTCCGCTCGGCGCGTTTTCGAGCGATACATGATGCTGCAAGTAGCCCGCCAACTAGGTCCCGATAGCCACACTTCGGCGAAGCGAGCCGAGCAGTTTCAAGCTGGCATTGCCAATGTCGGTCTGGAACTCGCGAAGATGGAGGCAGACCAAGTTCCCAACTTCACGATCTCCACGGATGAGGCAGATCAGACTTCCGATTTCGTGCTTGCCGGAATGGTCGGCCGACTGCTCAAGGCTGCGAGGCACGGATTTCGTGAGCAGTATAGGAAGGGTAAGCGGATCACAAAAGCAGATCGGGAGAGGGCAGTAGAGTGCGAAAGCAAGCATCATCGCTTCATGTGCGAGACTACCGCAAGCGTGGACGAGCGGCCGCGGCCGAAAGACCTCGCGCCGCCGCGTGAGGTGAACTTTGGAACCTACAACAACTTGGACGACGAATACGACACCTTAGAGGACACCCATGAATGCAGCGAGCCGGCGATTGACCATCGGTTGTGCGTGCAAGATGCGTATCGAGTTGCGACCAAAGAATGCTCGCTTCGTGATGTCAAGATGATGATCGAGATCGAGGATGGAGCAAACCAGCATGAGGTTGCGTCCGCGCTCGATACGTCGCACGATACTGTTTCTCACTCGATCCGAAAGCTCAGGAAGTTGGCGTTCCCTAGACTTGGCTTGAAACTTAAGCGACTCACGAAGCCCCAGACCCGCCCTCGCGACGAGCGTTGGGCGCACAAGTGCTTGGAAGAGCTTCCGCAGATGTTGAGGGCCTTGGAAGCGCAGTTGCTGGCTGCCCAGCCCGAGAAACGTGACCCCACGTAACGAAGGGAGGGGAGTGTAGATTTGAGCCTATGAGCGGGGTTCCCGACCGCGAGGGGCACGGCTGTGTTTTCCGGCTATATTGGTAGCGTTAGTTGTCCGCTCTGTCTCATCTGACTCGTTGATTCGGTGAGGCAGTCGCCGGCCCCGATCAGCTACCACGGTGCGCCCGCTACGACCCCTACCGCCGTACTGCGGCCATAGATATCGGTTACGGTGTAGCGGCTGCCAACGAATGATTGGTCGGCCGCACGTAGAGCCACGGCCGCGGCCGAGCCGATAGACCTTAACAGCTTCTGGACCACGTGCAGCCGCCCCCGACATGCCACGGGGGCGGCTGTTTCTTTTACGTTCCGACCGGAACGGCAGCTCATGAGCGAAGCCAACAAGGACGAAATCATCCGGCGGCTGGCCGGCAAGCTTGACAAACAAGTCTCGCTTGAGGTCACCCGCGCCCTACAAGATCGTGATGTCCCCGGCCTTTTTGTCTGGCTCAACTCGCATTCTTGCCTGGAGTTTGTTGTTGATTCGAAGGCGGACCTAAGAGCCCTGGGCATGCTTGAGGGCATGCTCGTCCACGCTTACACCCACGCCAAAATCCACCGTGTCAGCCAACTTGAGCTTGAGTGGGTATTCAGCGGTTGCGACGGAGAACGGCTGAAGGCTCTCGGCGACCCGCTACCGGGCTCGGGACCGTTCAAAGTGTTTCGCGGGGTGTCCGGTAGTAGGTTGGCACGCGGGCTGTCTTGGACCAGCGACCTGGATATGGCATGCAAGTTCGCCTGCCACTATGAATCGGGTGAACCACGAGTCTATTCAGCGAACGTGGCAGCCGCTGACGTATTCTTCTACAGCATTGGGCGCGAAGAATCAGAGTTCGTCGTTCGTCCGAAATGGCCGCGTCTGCTGAAGTTGGGCGAAGACGAGATGCAGCGACGATATCGGCGGGCGTCAGAGAGAATCAGGCAGGCTAACCAGTCGGTTTACGGGCAAACCGTAATCGGCGTCTAGTTGAGCCCTTCGCCGCCCGCCACGCGGGAGCGGCCGTTTTCGTTTACGGCTTACGAGAGGGATTGCCCACCAAGCGGCAACCGTCTCAATTCAAAGTGCAGGTAGTTCCGCAGGAGGCCCCACCGGATCGGGCAAGAACCACCGGTGGGCCCTCCCCATGCGCCGGCGTGCAGCCATTCCCCAACGCTGCCGATGTAGAAAATGCCGCCTGAGGAACTAGGCGGCATCTGAGCCCGGAGTGGGGGACCGCTCCATCATGGGCCAATACGCGAACGGCCACCCTGAAAGCTGCGATGCCACTCCGGCTCACTTCGCCAGCGCCGTAACAAGACGCCCCGCGTTGAGAACAGGCTGCTCGCGGAAACGATTCTGCGAGCGGCCGTAACTATTCGACCTTAGAACTTGCCGTTCTGGTTCTTCCATTCGGACTTGGCCGGAATGGTCTCGATCGTATCCCAGTGTTCGGCAATCTTGCCGTCCTTCACTCGGAACAGATCATAGAACGAAGTGTGCTTGCCGCCGAACTCGCCTTCGCTCACCACCAGCACAAGGTCGCCCTCTCCGAGAACCTTGTGAATCTTCGCATACTTCATCGCGATGCCCTGCTTGGCCAACGCCTCCAACGCTTTGCCCAACCCTGACAGGCCATCGGCGATGTGTGGGTTGTGTTGGGTGTAGTTGTCGCCATCGAAGTAGCTCGCGAGCTTGGCCAAGTTCCCGGCAACGAGCACGTCTTCGACAAATGACTGAACGAGCTTTTTGTTGGCGTCCGTCTTGTCGAGGTCGCGCGGCTCAGCCGGTCCATCGGTCATCGTGTGGCCGCTGGGGTTCGGATCGGCGGGCTTTTCTTGCAGGTTGTCCCAGTGCTCTACGATCTTGCCATCCTCGAAACGGAAGATGTCGAATCCGATCTTGGGCCCGAAGAAGTTGTAGTCCGTGTGGGCAACCACGAAGTCTCCGTCCTCCAGCAGACGGACCGTGTCGACCTTGGCAGAACCTTTTGGGAGCGCTTGAAGTACCGCACCGAAGCCGGCGAGTCCATCGCCGACAGCCAAATTGTGTTGGATGTACATGGTTGGGTTGACCACGGCAGCCGGACCGGCTTCGCCGGTTTCAATGCTCTTGAGCAGTTCTTTGACCTGAGTCCGCTTCATCGACGTTTCCTGAGCGTAGAGGGGGAGATTCACGGCACTGAGAATCAGAGTGAGGGCGAGCAACAATTTCACGAGCGAACCTTTCTGTAGCTGATTGCGTTACAGTTCCGGGCAAAAAAAACTACTTGGCAGCACGAATGCCGGCCAACATGTCGGCGATGGTCACCCCGCGCATTTGCCGATCCATAGCCTTCTCAAAGTCGGCCGCGTGTTGGCCAATCACGCCTTGAACTGACCGACCTACGGGGCAGAGTGGGTTGGGCCTGCTGCGAGGCAGACTGAATAGCTCGCCCTGCTCCACAGCGTGGAATACGTCGGCAAGAGTGATTCGGTCAGCGCGGCGAGCTAGCAGGTTCCCGCCGCCTGCTCCCTCGACCGCCATGACCAGCTTTGCTTTTGCGAGCAAACCGAGCGTGCGGCGCACAACGACGGGGTTCGTGTTCACGCTGCCGGCAATGTAGTCGGACGTAGTGGCCTTCCCTTCCTCGTGCGCGAGGAGGGTCAGGATATGAACCGCGACAGTAAACCGGCTGCTCTTGCCTGCCATACTGGAACTGTATCGGTTACAGACTTGACGGTCAAGGGGTTCACCTCGGCTTCGCCGACTAGGGCCGAGGGTTCATCGGCGAATTCTCGACCGGGCCGCACGGCCGGAGCCATCCTGCATTGACGCCACGACGTGACCATCCGTATAGTACGGTGGGGTTAGGTCTGTCGGTAGGAGAACGGCATGGCTCAGGCGTCGAGCATCGAGTGGACCGAAGCAACTTGGAATCCGGTGACGGGTTGCACCAAGATTAGTCCGGGCTGCAAGTTTTGCTACGCTGAACGCATGGCCAAGCGTCTCCAGGCGATGGGGCAGGAGCGCTATCGCAACGCCTTCAAGCTCACGTTGCAGCCCGACGCCCTGGAGGCTCCGCTGCATTGGCGATCACCGCGCGTTATCTTCGTGAATTCGATGAGCGACCTTTTTCATAAGGACGTGCCCCTCGACTTCATCAAGCGCTGTTTTGGCGTGATGGAGAAAGCCAGTCAGCACACGTTCCAGGTCTTGACCAAGCGACCCGAACGAGTGGCCGAACACTGGTCCGAGTTGCCGTGGCCGTCCAACGTTTGGATGGGGACCAGCATCGAGAGCGCAGAATACCTTTCCCGCGCGATAGCTTTGCGAACGGTTCCCGCAAGGGTACGCTTTCTTTCTGTCGAACCATTGATCGGCCCTATTCCTCGATTGCCGCTCAAAGGAATTCATTGGGTCATCGTTGGTGGCGAGTCTGGTCCTGGTGCAAGGCCGATGAACCCCGATTGGGTTCGCTCCCTCCGCGATCAGTGCGTGGGCAAGGGCGTGGCGTTTTTCTTTAAGCAATGGGGTGGTACTAACAAGAAACGCACCGGCCGTGCTCTCGACGGTCGGACGTGGGACGAAATGCCGTGACAGACACTCTACCAACGGTCTGGGATGCCGAGCCCCATACACTGGTCAAGCACCAAATTCTTGAACGGTATCTGCAAGCTTGGCTGCCGATTCTCACCCGGCAGGCCGGTCTTCTCCGGCAGCAGTTCGGCAACCTTGCATCGCGCGAAATACTTTTCGTTGATGGATTCGCTGGCCCGGGTGAGTACCGTGGCGGGGAGCCTGGCAGCCCTGTTATCGCCTTGAAGGCTGCTTTGAATCACGGACAGTTTCCAATGCCTGTCCAGTTCTTGTTCATTGAACATCGCGAGGATCGATATGAGCGGTTGAAGCAGGTATTGCGGCCCTACGAAGAACGGGTCAACCAGTCTGAAAACATCGCGAAAGTGAAAGGTCGCTGCGGAGACTGCGATCTCGTCCTGAACGACCTGTTGGATGAGTCCGATAAGAAGCAAACCAAGTTTGGCCCCGCGTTAGCATTCCTGGATCAGTTCGGCTACGGGGCGGTCTCGATGGACCTCATCGGCCGAATCCTCTCATTTCCCCAGTGCGAGGTCTTTACCTACCTTTGCTATAAGGAAATGAACCGCTTCATTACCGACCCGCACAAGGCCGACGCTTTAACCCGCGCGTTTGGCGGTCAAGAGTGGCGTGAGTGCATCGATCTACCGACACAAAAGCGGCGCGATGGACTTCTGGAGAGGTACAAGCAGGGCTTGCGGGAACGTGCGAACGCAAAGTATGTCGTCTCCTTTCTCATGTACGACAAGAACAATTTGCCACTTTATTGGCTTCTGTTCTGCACAAACAACCTGCGGGGACTTGAGGAGATGAAGGAGGCCATGTGGCACGTGGACAAGTCCGGCGACTTTAGGTTCTCAGACCACGAAGCCGCCGGACAACTTCTGCTACTTAATCAGTCGTTCGATCAGCAGTGGCTTGCGGGCGAAATGATGCGTCGCCTGTCGGGAAAGACGATGACGGTGGCCGATATTAAAGAATGGGTACTTGTTGAGACGCCTTGCTATCTTTTCAAGGAAGCTCTACGGAGATTGGAGTCTGATGAATCGGTTGCCGTTGTGAAAGCTCCAAATGGTCGCAGACCGAGCACTTATTTAGACGATCTCATGGGCGATATTGTATTGCGGTTCGAGCAAAAGCGGTTGTTCTGATGGCCGACTTTTCAGGGCTTTGTGCAGACAATCACGATCTCCTTGCCTTCGTCCAGGTTTTTTGTCACGTCCCACTGCCCTGCATTTACAACTCTCGCTTCCAGAATATCGTAACCGGCCCTTCGGCACATTTCTTGAAGTTCAGTCATCCGAAAGCGCCGGTCTCGTACAATGAGTTCAGTCGGCAGTGCACTTCCCTGCGAAAACTGCTCTCGCCGGTATACAACTTGAGTCATCGTGTCAACGAGATAGAAATTTGGGTCGAACACGTTGCCCGTGCGCTCCATCGTAGAACTTGCGGGAAGGGTCAGGATGCGATTTGGTTCCGTGGCAAAGGAAAACTTATTGTTGGCGCGTCGCAACGTGTATTCGTAGTTCATTGCTGACACTACGAAGTGCCCTCCCGGTCGCGTGTGCTTAAATGCTGTCTCGATAATGGCCTGATTGTGCTGGTTTTCAGCATACGTTCCGACCACGTCATACAAGCAAACGACAGCATCGAATTCACGGCCTAGCCGAACCGTGCGGCAGTCATGGACTGCAAATGTAGCGTTTGCGGACACGCCGTTCTTTCGAGCTTCTACGGTCGCTTGCTCGACAAGTGATTGTAAATAGTCGATTCCCTGGACTTCGCAGCCCATCTTCGCCAATTCGATTGCATGACGGCCTTGGCCGCAGCCCAGGTCAAGCACGCTTTCACCTCGCTGCAATCCACACATTGCTGCAATGCTCGATGTCTCACCAGCTGCGTGTTGCATCCAAGCGTGTTGGGGCGACAAAGTCATTCGGCCGTAGGCCTGTTTGGTATAGCTGTCAGACAACGTGAGCATCATCTCAACTTCTTCGGACGACAGAGGAATTTGGGCCTGAGAGCCGAATGTGAAGGCGAGCCATTCCCAACCCTCGGGCAGCGAACGCCCCAACGCCCAGGGCACGCCTTTTGATGTGACGTTATCGAGCTTTGCATTGAGATTTGAATGGTCAGCGAAAAATTCAGTGTCCACGCGAGAGCGAGTGCGGCCTACTCGATAGGCTTTGGTTTTCGGCAGGTAGTGGATGCGCCGATTTGCAAAGCTCCGCAGCAGCTTCAGGTGCTTTGCAATAACGCCTGGGTCGCATCGTCTGCGAGTAGCCTTCTCAAGGGCCCTGATGGCGTACGGATTCGCGCTTACAAGGCCCCACGCAAAATGATTCGAGGAATGCCAGATTGAGTACAGAAGTGTCTTGCCGATGTCTTGAAGTCGATAGTCTGAGTGAACGACCAGTTGCGTTACCCAGGTAATCGAACGCTTGTGATGGGACGGCGATTGAACCGCGACCGCATAGCCGACCAGCTCGTCTGTGCCCGTGTGCGCAACGTAAAGGTTAGCGCCCTGGCTAAACCAAGCCTTCAGTCGGGCAGTGGTCAGCTTGATAGGTTTGCCAGCAAGACCATCCGGGGCCTGGCTACTCCATTTGCCATAGTGCGCGGAATAGAGCTTTGCGCATTGCTCGACCAAGTGCGGCGAGCCCATGACTGTGGAAGAGGGATACCAACTGTACTCGATTGTCATCTAGGACTGCTAACGGATAGGCTCGATGGGCTTGTTCTTCGCAAAAGTTTAGGGTGCATACCGTGTTTGGGCCAGACTGATGGCTTAAGCTTTCCGTATGAAAAAGCTTCGCCAAACCATCCGCACGCTAGACGCCCTAGCCGCCAACGATCACCTGTTGGCGGTCGAGGATACGTTCGGCATTGTGGAGGAATGCCGCCCGCTGTTTCTTGAAGCGAGCCACGCCGACCACGCCGAAAGTCTCTCCGACCTCGGAGCCCAGTCGATCCGCAGATTGCCGGGGATCGACTACGCTCCATCCTGGCAGTGCTGACGACACCCGACACGCTCACCCTACCGCAGGTCGCCAAGAAATACGGCGTATCGTCGGAGGGCATCAGGGGCTGGATTCAGTCCGGCCAGTTGAACGACGAACCTATCGAAGGCTTCGCGTCCTCGGTATCGAGTTTCCGTCGAGGCGTTGGCAGACTTAGAGCGGCTTCGTTCGGTTCAGGAGCGGCCGAAGACCGAGCGGCGTCCCAAGCCCGCTAAGCTGCGGGTGAACCGAGACTCGGGACCGGCGTCTGACAGTAAGGGCAGACCTTGAAGTTGCTCTGCAAGTACGCCCACACCTCGAGCAAGGCAGGCGCTGCTCCACCAAAAATGAAATCACCAACACGATGCAGCCAACCGCAAAGAAAATGCCGAACAGTCCCCAAAGCGGCGAATAGCCTTTGCGGCTGAAATTCCACGAACTGAGAATAAGGGGCCCGATCCAGAGCACCAGCGTGATGCCGATTAGGATCGAACTAAATTCTGGGTTGGTCTGCATTTGTCCGCTCGCTCATTCAATGACCTTTTCGCCAAGATACCAAGGCCGAACGTGGTTTGCGATCTTCTGCAACGGCCCGGCGAAGGTCTTCTGTCGGTAGACGGCCGCCATGTCTCCCTTGGGCGCGATCTGGCCCATTAAAATGGTCGAGCGCGGTTTGCTCGTCGGCCGCTGTGCCGATTGTATAGAAGCAACCGGTAGTAGAATCGCGCGTTGAAAATAGGCGGCGGTAGCGTCGGCCGGGAAAGTGCTAGAGCCACGCATCTACGGCCGCCAAACCCGCAATGACGAACACCACGGCCGAAACCGCGGCACGCCAACGGCCCTTCCAACACAAGCGGGCCGCCGCCATCAAGCAACAGCCGAATAACAGGACGCAAAGCCCTGCGAACAAGTCTTCCGTTACATACCCCGGCGGAGAGAGGTTGGTCAACTTCCGTCCCGTCCAACTTACGTAGGCCATACCAGCTAAGAAGAACAAGCCACCGGCAATCTCTAAGCTGCCGAACAGCCCGAGCACAACAACCGGCATGATTCGCCATCGAACCCGACGGTGCCAAGGCGATACAACCGTCGTAACTTCGGGTGTTTCGGATGAATCCATTAGCGGCCATTCCCTTCCTGGAAAACCGCTTGATAGCGGCGCTGAAATGGGCCGTCAACGTGGCCCCTCACTCCACTAGGGCCAGAATCGCCCGGCGTATGGGCGCGGGCAGCGTCGGCCAAGCGGCAACAATCTTGGCTAGGTCGGGGTTTTTCAGCGCCAAGCGTGACGCCAAGCGCGATTCGTCGTCATCCGAACTGCCTGCGGTTTCAGGCGTTGCGTCAACCGGTCCGTGGACTGAAAATCCAGGTGTCGCCGGTTCAACCCCGGCCCTGTCCACTTTCTAAGACCCCGAGAATTGCCGAGAAGACACGGCGTTTCCGGGGTTTCTTTATGCGCCCACTACAAAGTCGTTGCACGGCGCCAGCCGAAGGCGGCACGCATCGAGTCGCGCACGATGCGTTTCATGCAGTCACGGCGCGCCGGCGACGCCGGTCAGCTTGCTCAATGCCGGCAGCAAGTCGGCGGCTGAAAGCACGATCTCGGCCTTCGGCCGATCTTCGCCCTCGTCAAAGATGCTGAGCTTCAGGTCTCCGCCCGCTTCCTTGCTGACCTGCAGGAAGCGGAGGAACCCCGCCGGAGACTCGCCCTGTAGCCTGAACATTTGGTTTGCCTTTCGCTCGCGGATCGGGGGCCGCCATCATCCTAACAGCCGGCGGGCGGAAGAGGCTAACAGGACCTTGGCGCGCCGGCAAGGTCCAGGTCACGTCGAAAAACATGATCGGGGGGTTAGGTGATGAACCTCTTCACTCCACAGCGCGGAGCGCGGCCACAGCCTCGTCGATCGCCGCCGCCAGGTCTGGCGCTGCGATCCACTGCGACGGGCCGTGCCCTGGTGAGATCGCGTAGGTATGCAACTTCGCGCGGACGGCCGCGTCGTCGAGCGCAGCGACGCCGAAATCGGCAGGCAACTTTGCCGGCCGTGGGCCGCAGCAAACGATGGTCAAGCGCGGTTTAGCCGCGTCATCTACGGCGCGTGCGACCGCGTGGTCTGCAGCGTGCCGTGCGCGTAACAGTTCGAGAGAACAATCGCCCAGAACGACGCCGCGGTCTGCAGGCCAGCGTGCTTCCTCCAGAGCCGCGGCATAGTCACACACCACGGCTGCTTGAACTTCTGCTTTGCTGCGCCGGTATCGATCCCAATCGAAGCGAAGCAGCGTGGCCGACACCGTGCTTCCGAGCGCCGCGAAGAATGGCTCGAGCCCCGCTGTGAGCACCACGACATAGGGCTTCGCGGAGTTCAGGTGCTCGAGCAGACGCGAAACGGTCCACCCTGTCGTGGCATGGAGCAGCTCTCCGCCTACTTCGGCGGCCGGCTCGAGCACGAACCGACGAAAGGCCATGCGCGGATGGGGCAGCGTAAGCCGCGGGGTGTCGAGTTGTAGCTCTTCGTAGAGCAAGAGGTCGAGATCGACCGAACGCGGACCCCATCGCTCGGTCCGCACGCGTCCCAAACGTTGCTCGATCGCTTGCAACTCATCGAGCAAGGCCTGTGGCTCGAGGGCGGTTCGTAAACGAGCCGCAGCGTTGAGAAAAGCCGCCTGTCCCGCGGGGCCTCCGACCGCAACGGTCTCGCGATAGCCGCTGACGGCCAACACTTCAATGGCCGCACAATCAGCCAGATCTCGCAGCGCTTGATCCAACAATTCGCGGCGATCGCCAAGATTCGAACCTAAAGCAACGAGCGCAGTGGCCATGCAACTAGGTTACCGCCGCAAGCACTTGCTTTCCAACCGAGCTTGCTCTCACACGGCTCGCGATCACTCTACCAGCCGATGAGCCATCTCGAATTCGCCGGCCAAACTGATTCGCTAAGTGCTTCGCACACGCACGAAACAATGCACGCTTCACACAACAAAAAAAGCCTTGGGGGGGACATCCCGTTCCCGACTTGGTCGTCGACGTTTGATCCCTGCTGTCGCCGCCCCCCAGGCTGAAATCGATCGTATCGATTGTAGGCCGAGCGCTACGCCTTGCTAGCAAACACGAGCAGCAAAACGTGTTTTGCTCGCAGGTCATCCGCGAGCGTTCGACCATTTTGCGGAGCGGCGAAGGATTGTCAAGCAACCCCCGCGTTATCTTTTTTCTCAAGCGGTGCGCGCTCACGTTTTCCGCGGTGAATCCGCCAGCGAGTTTCTTCCACGATGTGCGTGGAGAACTTGTCGATGAGCAAGTTTGTGCGTTGCACGTGCGTGCGCGCTCGCTGCACCAACTCGCGCGTGCACCGCAGTCTCATGCGTTCAACGAGCGCAATCCTTGCAATGTGCTCCAAGAACAAAGCGCATAGACGAGCGCGCCGCTGATGACCTCGATCGCCAAGAGCGCCAGGTTCTCGTTCGCGCCACTGGCAAGCCAGGCCACGCGAACGGCGCCCACAATCGCGCCCATCAGTAAGGCGGCGCGCGCCGCGGGCCACATCGACCGTGCCAGCGCAGCGAGCGACACGCCCTCACTCTGGCAGCACCAAGCCACGTACGGCACGCCAACCAAGATCAGCGTGCCTGTGTGAGCCCAAGCCAACAGTTCGAGTTGCAGAAGCGGAACCTCGGTGACAAGCGGCGCGACGAAGCGCACGGTGAGATAGGCCACGGCGAACGACACCGTGAGCAGCATCGCGCCCACGATCAACCGATCGGCTCGTCCAGCGGCGGCGAAAATGCTGCCGCAGAGGTTCACGAACCCTTGCGCGAGCAACGTGAGCGCCAAGGCCCGCAGCAGCCCTCCGGCCGGCGCCCATTCAGGCCCGCCTAACGCGAGCATCGCTTCGGGCGCGACGATCAGCAAACCCACTCCGCAGGGCCAAAGGAGCGTGCCCGTCAGCCGGAAGAACGACGTGACCAGGGCGGCATGCGCAGCCCGGTCGGCCGCCGCCCGCGCAAGTGCCGGCAGCATCACGCTGCTGACCGGGCCGGTGACCAAGAGCACGGGCTTTTGCGCAATCTGAAATGCTTGCGAATACCAGCCGAGCGCTCGCTCGCCAAACCACAAGCCCACCAACACCTTATCCAGGTTTTGGGCAACGAAGAACACAAGCTGGCTGAGCGTGTATTGGCCGCCAAAGCGGAGCAGGGCCCAAGCCTTGCGCGTAATCCGCGGCCGAGCGGGCCGCCAGGGCTCGATCCTCCAAGCCAAGGCCGCGAGCGCCACCAGTTCGACGTATTGCCCCAGCACCAATGCTCCCACGCCCCAGCCCGCGGCGGCCGCCGCGGTGATGCTGGCAGCGCTGCCGATCACCTGAGCGGCGAACCGCAGCCGGGCGACCGCGCCGATCTTCAGATGCCTCTCGAGCAACGCTTGATGCTGGGCGCCCAAGGCCATGAACAGGGGCGTCGCCGCCATCGCCCAGGCGACCGGCGCGACATCAGCGTTGCGATAGAAGATCGCCAAGCCGGGCGCGGCAGCGGCGGCGGCCAGCGACGCACAAGCGCCGAACGCCACGTTGAGCCAAAACAGCGCCGAGATCTCGGCGGTCTCCAAGTCGGCCTTCTGCACCGTGGCCACGTTCAAGCCGAGCGCAGTGAACAAGCGCAGCAGATTGAGCAGTGGAAACACCATGCCCAAGAGGCCGTAGCCCGCCGGTCCGACGAGCCGCATGAGCACGGCCAACACGCCGATCGACACGAGCTGCGACGCCGCCTGCAGCCAAGCAGCCGAGGTCAAGCCGCGCCGCACCGCGAGCTCGAGCCCCGCGCGGTCGAACGCGGCCTGGGGTGCGCGTTCGTCCATCGGCGAAGGGTTCTCGTTTGCGATGCAGGAGCCAGGCGACCATCGGAGCGCGACCGTTCGCTGGTCAATCATAACCCGATGCGCCAGCCCAGCGCTAGGTCGATTCGACCTACACTACAGGCTCGCAGTCAACTTCGATGCAGCAACTGCGGCCTCCGACTACAATGCCCCTGTTCCCGACCCAACGGCCCTGCGGAGTTGCCCTATGATCCGCCTCGCGCTGATACTCAGCTTGCTGACGGCTCCTGCGTTCGGCGGCACATTCTATCCGCTCGATGCGAGATACGTAGACGGCATCTCGGCCGATGGATCAGTGGCCGTGGCTTATCGCACTGCCGAATCGAGCGGCGAGGCAGGAACGCTGCTGTGGACGCGGCAACGGACGACTCAAATCGCCTCGTTTCAAGCAAGCGATATTTCCGCTGACGGGTCTACCGTGGTAGGCGGCGACACCGCCTGGACGGTCGATGGCGTGCGGTCCTATTCTTCGCCGCTCGTGGGCGTTTCCGGCGACGGCTCGAAGGTCGTCAGTCGCGACGGCACGCTGTTCACCGCGACGGGTCAAACCGAGCTGGGCTTTACCGCGACCGATATTTCCGCCGACGGCAACTGGGTGGTGGGCGAAAAGGATGGTTTGCCGTACCTCTGGAACGGCGCAGGAAAGTTCCTGGGCGATCAACCGGTTACGGAGGGCCTTACTTTCGACGCCTACGTTTCTGCTGACGGCTCGATCGTGCACATCACCGATTACCGCCATGACAACGCGGTTCGTTGGCAAGAAGAGACGGGCGTTGTCGCGGCTCCCTATTTTGGTCGTTTTAGGGGCGTCTCGAGCAACGGCTTGTTCGCTGTCGGGGAGGGGCGTGTCATTGATGATCAAGGGGAAACCTGAATGCTCACGGCCGATGGAATAGCAGTGTCTGGCGCATACGCGGATGGCTGGGTGCTCTTCGCCACCGCAGTTTCGGACGACGGGTTGACCCTCGGCGGCTACGGACGGCAATTCGGAGCGCACGACTACCAAGCTTGGATTTACGACGGGCACGACAGGCTGCCGGGCGACGCCAACAGCGATGGCCAAGTCAACCTCTCGGACTTTGGCACGCTCAAAGCCAACTTCGACAGCGGACGGAGTTGGTCGTATGGCGACTTCAACGGCTCAGGGCGGATTGATCTTTCGGACTTCGGCAATCTCAAGGACAACTTCGGACAAACGTCCCCGAACGCCGTGCCTGAGCCAGCGACCTGGCTGTTGGCGGCATTGGCTGCGTTGTGGTTTGCTCGTCGGGCGCCAGAGTGTCGCGGCTAGTGCTTCGTCACAGCTTCAGTTTCGGGCTTGCCACACTAACCCGCCAGGGCAAGCAAGGGACATCAACCTTTGTTGCGCGCAGGCCGAGAATGCCGCCTAGTCCGTGTAGGGATCCAACCGAGCTGCGCAAACGAGACACGTCTTCTTACTCGCGCTGCGGATTAGTGAGGGCACGCGAACTTCTACGGTTGAAAGAACACTAATTGCTCGCTTGGCTTACTTCGCCGGTGGCGCGAAGCTTTCCAACAACAGAGCCAACAGGCCGCCCACAACGCCGAGCACGCCGGTCCAAAGCAGGTGGGCCGTCACGAAGGGGTCGGCGTTCTCCACCATCGCGAAGATCAGCTTCTCACTAACAGGCTGTTCGGGCCAGTATTGGTCTGCAGGGTAGTACACGCTCAGCGCCGTCCACACCGAAGGCAAGAGTTGTGGGCACAGGTGGATCACCGTCCAGGCGGTGACGAAATAGAATCCTCCGAATAGCAGATACCCGGCCAAAAATGGGTCGTCGCGTTTGAGCACGAAGAGGGCGAACGCACTCCAGAGCAGGCCGGCGATGACGGCCAAGCCCATGACCAAAACGAATTCGCCGTTGCGCGTCGCCGCGAGATCGTCTGCAAACGCCGTAGAGATTCCGAGCAAGCCGGCGATCGCCATCAAATAGCGAACTTGGCGCTTGTTCATGCGACCAGCGCCATGGCTCATCGTCGGCCTCGGCGGCGGTTCATTGTCGCAAGGCGGACGCATCTAGGTTATTGCTCCCGCGTCCGACGCGTTCGCCTGCGGTGCAGCGTCTTCCCAGGGGTGAGCCAAGAGCCCGCCGGCGAGGGCGAACACGCCGGTCCAGTATAAGTGAGCGAGGGTGAACGGGCCCGCATTCTCTGCCATCGCGAATCTCAGCATCTCGAGCGGAGGATGGTCGGGCCAATAAAGTTCCGCTGGGTAGTACATCCTAAGGGCCATCGCCACCGAGGGCAGCAGGCTCGGACTGAGATAGGCCAGCGGCCAAGCCACGCTGAAATAGAGTACGCCGCAGAGCACACACCCAACCAAGAAGGGGCTCTTGTGCCTGATTACGAGCAACGCGAGCGCGCTCACCGGCAGCGTGATCGTTGCCACAAGGGCCACGCTCCCGCAAAGCGTCAGGGCAAATCCCCGCACCGGGTCGAATTTGTCCTTCCAGGTTGCTCCAACATTGCTAGCCAGCACCGCCGAGACGGCGAGCAGGCCGGCGACCATTGAGACTTTGTAGACAAGGCGCTTGTTCATGCGACCGGGGTCCTGGCTCGTCGCGCGTGCGGCTCTCAGTAGCCTTACCCCGTAAGTCTACACGGTTTGCCAACTATTCCAGTGTTTTGTGCGTCTTGCCGCGCGCGGCGAGGCCGCCGGCGAGGCCGGCGAGTGCGCCCGCGGCGCCCATCTCGAGGGCGTATCGGACCGAGTCCCACAAGAATTCTTGCTTCGCCGCCGCGCCGCCGAACGTGCCCAGGAGCGACACGCAGGGCATGAGCAGCAGTTCGAAGACGATGGCCGAGAGCACGAAACCGGCGATCAGGCCGCGCACCGGTCGACCGAGGCCGCCGGCGATCGCGCCGACGAGAAAACCGATCGCCGCCGAGGGAACAAAGAATGCCCGGGGTACGTCGGGCCCCAGGTGCAGCCACACAACAGCCGCGCGGGCCGCCGCGCCCACGATCGCGCCGACCACGGCGCCGCGAGGGGAGATGTGCATGTGAGATTGAAGCCACACCTTTCGCTAGTTGAATGACCCGGCCGGAACGGAAAAGTAAACCGCAAGGGCAACGCCCACGCTGAGCACGCAAACGACCAGCGATTGAGTCCTTGATAATCCACCTGGACGGAAAATCATGCGAGCCAAGATGAAGACCGCAATTAGGCTGCCGAGCAGGAATGGCTCACACATGAGATTGACCATGGACTTCCGTCTTAACGGCGCAAAGTACATTGCGAATAGGACCACGTAGGGAATGGTCAGCACGAAGGGGTCTACGGCCGTTAGACGACTTTTGCCTCGCTGCCACAGCCAGTAGGCGGCGGGAATAATCGCCGGAATGAGATGGATCGCCCAGTAGAGCGCGACCAGCGGCAGGATATCGAAGAACTCTGTTAGCGTCATGGAACTCCACCCACGCTCAGTGTGATCTGGCGTCTCGTTCACCAGGCGAGCAAGCCACCTAGATGTAACGCGGGGGAGAGATTATTCGGGCAGGTCCCAAGTCGGAACCAAGAAGTAGATCGCGAGCGCCAGGCAGATCGAGATTGCACAAAAGGCGAGGGCTTGGGCCGCTCGCAGCCCGTTCGGACGCAGGATCATGCGCCCCAGAAGGAGCATCGCCACGAGGCTGCCGAGCAGGAGCGGCTCGAGGCCAAGATTGCCCAACCCCTTTTGCTTCAGCGGCGAGTAGTTCAGCAACGCCCAAACCCAGTAGGGCACAATAAGCACGAAGGGCTCGACCGCCGTCAAACGCACGGTGGCTCGGCGCAGCACCCAATAGCCGGCCGGAATGATGGCGGGAATGAGGTGGATCGCCCAGAAAAGGGAGAACAGCGGAAAGAGGTCGAAGAACTTCTTGACGGTCATGACGTTTCCGAGCTTGCGGGAAAGATGCACTATCGGCCGCGGAGCCAGGCGAGGAAATCGCTGCAATGGAACGCTCCACTTCGCAAAAAATCGGCGCCGCTTCGCCGAAACCTTTTGTCCCGGCCGGGGTTGGGAATGAACACTCCCGGTTGCCCGTGGCACAAAAGGGCGACTAAGATGACGGAAGGTTCGTCGGGGCGAAGGGCCGCGAGGCGCATACACGCGAGGCGCGGCGGCCTTTGGCTCGGCGATCCAAGATCACGCCCCAATTCGCTAAGCCGGCGCCTGCCGCCGGGCTGTGCAAGGAGGTCGCATGACGATCCGCGGCAACGAGCGTCGCTCGGGCCTTTATGGCCCCGACCGCTCGCCGTCTTGGATCATGCCGGCCGCGTCGATCTTCTTTCTCGTACTGGGGTTGGCCCTGGAGGCTCAGCCGGCCTTCGCCGCCACGCTGCCTGAGGCCCGCAAGCAGCTTGCGTCAGGCAATTATGCGGAAGCGGCCAAATCCGCCGAGGCCGCCATCGAGGACGAGCAGCCTGGCGACGATTGGCCCCTCCTGCTGATCGAAGCCCAGCTTGCTCGTGGGGAGCAGCAGGCCGCGATCGACGCCCTTGAAGCTGCGCTCGACGAACATCCCGACAGCATTCGCCTGCGGGTACTGGCGCATGATTTGTTCCGCCGTCAGGGCGATCGCGATCGTGCCCGGCAGATGCTCGAGCAGATCGATGAGAAGGTCAACGAGCAGCCCTGGGAATACACCGACGCGGTGAACTTGGTGGCCATGGGCCAGGCGGCCCTGCGCATGGGGGGCGAGCCGCGCCGCGTGCTCGAAGCGCTCTTCGACCGCGCCAAGCAACTCAATCCGCGCCTGCGAGACATCTATCTAGCGACCGGCGAGCTGGCCCTCGACAAGCAAGACGGTCAGGTCGCCGCCAAGGCCTTTCGCGATGGCCTGAAGCTCCATCCGAACGACCCGGAATTGCAGTTCGGCCTGTCGCGCGCGTTTGCCGACAGTGATTGGGAGCAGACCGCGGCCGCGGTCACCAAGACGCTCGAAGCCAATCCCAACCACGTGCAGGCGTTGCTGCTCTTAGTCGACAATCAGCTCGACGGCGAGCGCTATCCGGCGGCCCACTTGGGCCTAGAGAAGGTGCTGGCAATCAACCCGGCCTGCCCCGAGGCCTGGGCTTATCGAGCCGTGCTCGCCCACCTTGAAGGCGAAGAGCAAGCCGAGCAAGCGCATCGAGCCAAGGCCGTCGAGTTCTGGAAGGGGGACGCCGGTCCCGAGCACTTGATCGGCAAAAAGCTGTCGCGGCACTATCGATTTCGAGAAGCCGCCGCGTATCAATACGCGGCCATCGCCCGCGACCCCACTTTCATGCCGGCCAAGTCGCAGCTCGCGCAAGACCTGTTGCGCCTCGGTCAAGAAACCGAAGGTTGGCGGTTGGCCGAAGAAGTTAGCAAAGCGGACGGCTACGACGTGCTGGCCTACAACCTCAACGCCTTGCACGACACGTTGGCCAAGTTCACCACGCTCGAGAACGAGCACTTTTTGCTGCGGATGGATGCTCGCGAGGCCCAACTTTATGGCGATCGCGCGCTCGACTTGCTTAACCGCGCGCGGGCAACGCTCGGCGACAAGTACGGATTCAAGCTCGACGACAAAGTCACGGTCGAAATCTTTCCGCAGCAAAAGGACTTCGCCATTCGCACGTTTGGCCTGCCTGGCGGCGCAGGCTTCCTGGGCGTGTGCTTCGGCCGTGTGATCACGGCCAACAGTCCGGCAGCCCAGGGCGCGACGCTCACCAGTTGGGAGTCGGTGCTTTGGCACGAGTTCTGCCATGTGGTGACGCTCGAGATCACAGGCAACCGCTTGCCGCGCTGGCTGAGCGAAGGAATTTCGGTCTACGAGGAAAACTTGGCCCAGCCTGGCTGGGGCCAGCGGATGGACCCCGATTATCGCAAACGCATTTTGGCCGGCAAATTCACGCCGCTGGGGCAACTCAGCTCGGCGTTTCTCGCCCCCGAGTCGCCGCAGGACTTACAGTTTGCCTACTTCGAGTCGGCGCTGGCGGTCGAGTACCTCGTCGACAAGCACGGGCTCGAGCGGCTGAAACGAGTGTTGATGGGGCTCGGCGCAGGGCAATCGGTGAACGAAGCGCTCGAGCAACACGTCGGCCAGATCGCCGCTTTAGAGGCAGACTTTGCCCAATTCCTGCGCGAGCGAGCCGAGCAACTTGCCCCTGGCCTCGATTTTTCTGAGCCTGATGGCGAACAGCCGGAATGGCCCGCGGCCGACAAGTGGCTGGCCGATCATCCCAACAGCTACTGGGCACTGGCCGCGCTTGCGCAGCAACACGTCCGCGCCGAACGCTGGGACGATGCGCGCCCGTTGCTCACCAAGCTCATCGAGCTGTATCCGAATTGCCACGACGGAGCGAACGGTTACGCCTTGCTCGTGGCGGTGGAACGCGGCGCGAAGAACCCGGCCGCGGAGCTCGATGCTCTAAAGCGGTGGGCAGAACGCGACGCTTCGGCCCCTGCCTGTTATCTGCGGCTCATGGAGCTCGCGGCCGCTGAAAAGGACTGGCCACTCGTTGCCCAGACCGCGAAACGGCTGCTGGCCGTGAACCCGCTGATTGCCGATCCCTGGCGCTGGCTGGCTGAAGCCTCGGATGCTGGAGGCGATGGCTCGACGGCGATCGAGTCGTACGAAAAGATCTTGCTGTTCGATCCGGCCGATCCGGCCGCGGTTCATTATCGGCTGGCTTCGCTACTGCACGAGCATGGCAAGGCCGAGGATAGCCCGGCCAAGGCTCGCCGGCATGTGTTGACCGCACTGGCCGAAGCGCCGCGTTATCGCGATGCGCTCCATCTGCTACGCAAGCTGCAGCCGAGTGACAAGCAGCCGGCGGGCGAAACCGCCAGCGGCGATACGTCTGGAACCAGTTCCACTGACGCTGCATCCCCTCCCTCTGCGCCGGCCGCTTCGACTCCCGCTCCCGCTTCCGAGGGCTCGCCCGAATGATTCGTTCGCGCCGCTTCGTGGTCGTGGTGATGTTGATCCTGCTGGTCGCCAGTGCAGCGATTGCGCAGCGGCGGCGTGGTCGCGGGCGCTGGCGCGAGGAAGAAGTGCCTCGGGCCGGCGTGCCCGAATGGAAGAACGCACCAGGTTTCGAACGCGATGTGTTCACGTTCGCCCGCGTGCGCTACGGCAGCTACGGCGGATACGGAGGCTGGGGCGGCGGCTGGCGGACGGACTATCCTGACAGCGACTACAACTTCTCTTTCCGCCTGCAGCAGCTCACCGCGCTGAAGGTGAACCCCGATCCAATCATCCTCGATCTGACCGACGAGCAGATCTTTGACTACCCGTGGCTCTACATGATCGAGCCCGGCGCCCTCTACTTCGAAGAGGCCGAGGTGGTGGCGCTGCGGAAGTACTGCCAGCAGGGCGGCTTCCTCATGGTCGACGACTTCTGGGGCGAGGACGAGTGGGACAACTTCTACCGGCAGATCAAGCGCGTGTTTCCCGATCGTGAGCCGGAAGAGCTGCCGCTCGAGCACGAGATCTTCCACTGCGTCTACGATCTGAAAGAGAAGCCGCAGGTGCCGAGCATGCACCACGCGCAGGGCCTCCGCGGCACCGGCATTACCTGGGAGCGGCACGACGCGCAAACGGTTCACTACAAGGCGATCCACGACGACAAGGGCCGCATCATGGTGCTCGCCTGCCACAACACCGACCTCGGCGACGGCTGGGAACGCGAAGGCGAAGATGAATACTACTTCCGCGAATTCGCCGAGAAGAAGTCGTATCCCATGGGCATCAACATCGTCTTCTACGCGATGACGCACTAAGCCAATAGATTTCACCACGGAGACACTGAGACACGGAGAGGACAAAGAGATTTTTACCGCAGAGGACACAAAGGACGCGGAGCACAACAGAATTAATTCTCTGCGTCCTCTGTGTCCTCTGCGGTGAGAAGAATTCTCCGTGCCTCTGTGTCTCCGTGGTTAAAGCAACGCGAGAAAGACCGCATGAGCATTGACAACTACGAAGCTGAGAAGGCCGCTGTCGAAGGGTTGAGGGCGGCGCGGGGGCGGATTGAGACCGAGCTCACCAAGGCCATCGTCGGCCAGAAGGAAGTCGTCGAGCAGCTCCTGCTCGCACTCCTTTCCGGCGGACACTGCCTGATCACCGGCGCTCCGGGGTTGGCCAAGACGCTGCTGGTCAAGTCGCTCGCGCAGGTCTTTCACCTTCGCTTCCAGCGCATCCAGTTCACGCCCGACTTGATGCCGGCCGACATCACCGGGACTGAGATTCTGGAAGAGGCCGAAGGCCGCCGGGTGATGAAGTTCGTGCCGGGGCCGATCTTCGCCAACGTCATCCTGGCCGACGAGATCAACCGTACGCCCCCCAAGACGCAGGCGGCCCTGCTCGAGGCGATGCAGGAGCACCAGGTCACTGCCGCTGGGCAACGCCATCCGCTCGAAGAGCCGTTCTTCGTGCTGGCCACGCAAAACCCCATCGAGATGGAAGGCACCTATCCGCTGCCCGAAGCGCAGCTCGATCGCTTCATGTTCAACGTGGTGATCGACTACCTGCCCGTGGAAGACGAAGTGAGCGTGGTGCTGCGCACGACTTCCGGCAAGCCGGAGCCGATCGAGCCGCTCTACTCCGGCGAAGACGTGCTGCGCTTTCACGACGTGGTCCGCCGCGTGCCGGTAGCCCCCGAAATGGCCCGCTACGCCGTGGACCTGGCGAGCGCCTCGCGTCCCAAGCAAAAGAACACGCCGGAGTTTGTTAACCAGTGGGTGGGCTGGGGCGCAGGCCTGCGGGCAGGGCAGTTCCTGGTGCTCGGCGCGAAGGCCCGCGCGGTCCTCGCAGGACGCGCACATGTTTCAGCCGAAGACATCCGCGCGCTTGCGCGGCCCACGCTGCGCCATCGCATTCTGCTGAACTACCGCGCCGAGGCCGAAGGCGTCACGGTCGATCAAGTGATTGATCGACTGCTCGAACACGTGCCAGGGCCGACCGCACGATGAACTGGTTCAATCGTAAACCCAGTGTTCCGGCAACGCAGCCGCCAGCGGCCGACGCGACCGCTGGCGGTTTCGCCCAAACCGAGCCGGAGCGAAGGAGCCTGGGAACCAGCGTCGGCCTGCACGGTGCCGAACTCGTCGATCCGCGCGTGCTCATGCACATTCGCTCGCTCGAATTGCGTGCGCGGGTCGTGGTCGAAGGCTTCACGAGCGGCCTGCACCGCAGCCCGTTCCATGGGTTCTCGGTCGAGTTCACCGAGTATCGCCAATATACGCCCGGCGACGACCTGCGCTATCTCGACTGGCGGCTGCTCGCCCGCAGCGACCGCAGCTATGTGAAGCGCTTCGAGGATGAAACCAACCTGCGCTGCCATCTGCTCGTCGACGGCAGCCGCTCGATGGGCTACGGCAGCCTCGACTACACGAAAGGGCAGTACGCGGCGACGCTCGCCGCGACGCTGGCCTACTTCCTGGCGACGCAGCGCGACGCCGTGGGGCTGGCGACGTTTGATTCGAGCGTCACGCAGTTTATTCCCTCGCGGTTTCGGCCGGGGCAACTCCGCCGATTGTTCGCTGCGCTCGAACAGCCCCCTTCCGGCAAGGAGACCGATCTCGCGGCGCCGCTCGAGCAAGCGGCCGAGTTGGTCCGCAAGCGCGGCCTGCTCGTGCTGATCTCCGATCTGCTCGCCCCGCTCGAACGACTGGAAGCGAGCCTCGGCGCGCTGCGGGCCATGGGGCACGAAGTGCTCGTGTTCCAAACGCTCGACCCGGCGGAGCTCGACTTCTCTTTTGATGCGCCGTCCGAATTCGAGGACGCCGAAACAGGCCGCCGCTGGTACATCGACCCGGCCACTGCCCGCGAAGGGTATCAGCAGAAGCTGGCGGCGCATTTGAAAGCGGTCGAGACGATCTGCGCCCATCTCGGCATCGACTATCGCCGGCTGCGCACCGACGAGCCGCTCGAGTGGGCCTTGGTCGATGTACTCGATGCTCGCCAGCGCGGCGGACAGACACGCCGCACCCGGCGGCGCGCCGCGGGAGGCCGCGCATGAGTTTTCTCACGCCGCTCTATCTCGCTGGCTTGGCTGCGATCGCGCTGCCGATCCTGTTTCATTTGATTCGGCGGAAGCCCGAAGGCCGCGTCCCCTTCAGCACGCTGATGTTCCTCGCCCCTTCGCAGCCGCGGATGGCGAAGCGCAAACGGCTCGAGGATTGGCCGCTGCTTCTCATGCGGGCGCTCGTGCTGCTGCTCGTCGCGTTTGCCTTCGCGCGGCCGTACTTGCGTCAGCCGGTAGCCGCCGCGCCGCCGGCAGAGCCGCTCGAGAGCCACGTCGTGCTTGTCGATACGAGCGCCAGTATGCGGCGCTCGGGCTGCTGGGAACAGGCGCTCGCCGGCGTTCGCGAACACCTAGGAAATCTTCGCCCCAGCGACCGGCTCACGGTTCTTGCCTTCGATCGCGTTGTGAGCCCCGTCTTTTCGGCCGAGGAGTGGAGCGCGCTCGGGCCATCGCAGCGTGTGGCTGCGGTCGAGGCGCGGCTTGCCTCGCTCGAGCCCACCTGGGCGGAAACGAATCTGGGCGCCGCGCTCGTCGTGGCCGCCGAGCGCCTTGTCGAAGAGCAGCCGGCGGGCGGACAAACCAAGGCCACGAAGAAGATCGTGCTCGTCTCCGACCTGCAACAAGGCGCGCAGCTCACGGCGCTGCAGGATTTCGAATGGCCGGAAGACGTGTCGCTCGAGCTGCGCCGTGTAGCGCCGGTCGAGCCGACCAACGCCGCGCCCGCCTGGGCCGGCGACGCAAGCCAACTGCTCGATGGCAAGCTTCGCGTCCGCGTGTTCAACTCGGCCGACGCCCAGGCGGAGCAGTTTTCGCTCGCTTGGGACTGGCAAGACTCGACCGCGCCGGCCTATGTTCCGCCCGGCGAAAGCCGCCTCGTGCGATTGACGAACGTCGCCAGCAACCAAGAACGCCTGCAGTTGCGCGGCGACGCGCACGAGTTCGACAACATGCTCTATCGCGTGCCGGCCGAAAAGGCCGAACTCGAAGTCGCCTACCTCGGTGATCCGCAGAGCGAGCCCCATCGGCAAACGCTCCACTACTTGGAGCAAGCGCTCGTGCAAACGCCGGAGCGCCAGGTCCGCCTCACCGCCCACGATCCGGCTCAAGCTCCGCCAGAACGGCCGGCCACGCTGCGGTTAATCGTCGTCGGCAGCGATTTGCCTGAAGCCTGGCGAAAGTGGTCGCTCGACTTCGCCGCCGCGGGGGGCAATGTTCTGGTGGTGCTCAACTCCGCCGAGCAAGGTGAAACTGTGGCCGAACTCCTCGGAGCGGCCGGGCTCGAATGCCGCGAAGGCGCGAAGGTCGACTACGCCATCCTCTCGCGGATCGACTTCAGCCACCCGTTGTTCGCGCCGTTCGCCGAGCCGCAATTCGCCGACTTCAGCAAGATCCGCTTTTGGAAGCGCCGGCACCTCACCGGCGAACCGCTCAATCGGCTGCGCACGCTGGCCACCTTCGACTCGGGCGAGCCGGCGCTGATCGAGGCCTCACGCGAGCGCGGCCACGTGTTCTGTCTCACCAGCGGTTGGCACACTGACGACAGCCAACTCGCTATGTCGAGCAAGTTCGTGCCGCTCGTGAGTCTGTTGCTCGAATACGGCCGGCCGGGGCAGGCGGCGGTGAGCGGCCTGTATGTCGGCGATAGCGTGCTCCTGCCTGACTCGTTCGACGCGCGGTCGATCACCAAGCCTGATGGAACAGTCGTTTCGCTGGCAGCCGGCGAGAAGAACTTCACCGGCACCGACCTGCCCGGCATCTACGCGGGCGAGGTCGCCGGCAAGCCCTGGCGATTTGCGGTCAACCTGCGGCCGGCCGAAAGCCGCACGGCGCCGCTCGACGCCGACGACCTGGTGCAAGCCGGCGCTCGGCTGGCACGCGAGGAAGCGCCAGCCGATCCGGTGTTGCAAGCCCGCGAGCAAGCTCAGGCACTGGCCACCGAGCTCGAGGCGCGGCACAAGATCTGGCGCTATCTGGCCGTGGCCGGCTTCGGCATTTTGATTTCCGAAACTTGGTTGGCCGGCTGGGCAGCACGCCGCCGGGCAGCCGGCTGAAGGGAACGCGTGTAGCTAAGGATGCGATCCATGCTCGAAAAACGCCTGACACGCACGCTTCGTGAACTCTCCGAGCGCCGCTGGGAACTCGCGCGCTGGGTGAATCAAAGCCTGGTTTGGTTGAGCGTGGCGGCGGTGGCCGGCGCGCTCGCCTGGTTGGGCAGCCGTGGCTTGGGCCCTGGCTGGTCGGCCTGGCCCTTGCTCTTGGTCCTCGGCCTGGGCGGTTGGTTCGTCGCCCGCAATCGTGCGCGCCGCTTCAGCCAAGATCAGCAAGCGGTCGTCCGGCAGATCGAGGCCCGCCATCCGGAACTCGATGGACGCCTGATGGCCGCGATGACGGTGATCGCCCCGCCGCCCGCCCACAAGGGAAACGCAGCGCCGCTCGGCAAGCCGCGCGGCTATCTCGAAGATCAACTGCTCGCGGAAACGCTTGACCGCGCCGGCCAACAACCGTGGGACGATCTGGTACCGGCCGGCCGGGTCTACGTGGCTCATCTGGCACATGCCGGCTCGCTGGTGGTGATGCTGATCGCGCTGGTGGCCCTGTCTCGCTATGTCCCCACCGCGAGCCAATCGCCGCTGCTGCCTTGGAATGCCGCGGCCGAACGCGTCGTCGTGGAGCCCGGCGACACCGAAATCGAAAAAGGCACTGGGCTCTTAGTGCTCGCACGCTTCGGCGAAGCGCTGCCGAACGACGTGTGGCTCGTGTTCGAGCAGGAAGGCGCGAAGCCGCGCCGTGTGCGATTGGCCAAGAGCCTTGATGACCCCGTGTTCGGCGGGCGCGTCGAGCCGATCGCCGAAGACGGCCGCTACCACATCGAGTATGGCGACGAGAAAACCGCCGACTTCAGCGTCAAAGTATTCGAGTTTCCGAATCTCGTGAGGGCGGACGCCGATCTCGCCTACCCTGAATACACGGCCCAGCCGAAACGCACGATCGAAGACACGCGCAACGTCACCGGGCTCGAAGGGAGCCAGCTCGACTGGCGGCTCACGCTCAACAAGCCGGTCGCGAAGGCCGAACTCGTGCCGGTTGAAGGTGAGCCGCTCTCCGTGGCGGCTGATGCCGCGAAGCCAACCCAAGGAAGCGCCGGCTGGAAGCTCGAGAAGAGCGGCCGCTATCGGCTGCAGTTGACCGATGCCCAGGGTCGGCAAAACAAAGATCCGATCGAGCTCGTCGTAAGCGTGCTGCCGAACCGGGCGCCCGAGTTGAAGCCGGCCTTCCCGCGCGGCGATCAGCGAGTTTCTCCGCTGCAAGAGTTGCCGCTCGAGGCCACGGTGTTCGACGACTTCGGCCTGCAGAGCGCCGGAATCGAGGTCTCGCTCGACGGCGAAGATCCCCGCGAGCTCACGCTGGCCGAAAAATCGGCCGCCGGCATCAAGCAAACGCTCGGTCACTTGCTGGCCATGGAAGGCATGAACGCCAAGCCCGACCAGCTCGTCTCCTACGCGTTTTGGGCCGATGACCTCGGCTCCGATGGCCAACTTCGCCGCACCTATAGCGATATGTATTTCGCCGAGGTCCGCCCCTTCGACGAAACCTTTCGCGAGGCTCAGCAGCCGGCTGGCGGCGAGCAACAGCAGCAGCCAGGGCAACAGGGCCAAGGTGGAGGAGGCAAGACCGATGAACTCGTCAAGCAACAGAAAGAGATCGTAACCGCCACGTGGAACGTTGTCCGCCGCGAAACTTCTGAACCTGTCAGCGAGAAGTTCGTGGAAGACGTGGGCACGATCCTCGAAGCTCAGAAAGGGGTTGTCGAGCAAGCCGGCAAGGCCCGCGGCGAGCTGTCAACGCAAGAACTGCAAGAGTTGATGGATCAAGCATTGGTCCGCATGCGGTCGAGCGTCGACACTTTAACCAAGGCCATTGCCGACAAATCTGCCGAGACGCTCTCAACTGCATTGGCCACACAGCGGGCCGCCTATCAGTCGGTCCTCAAGCTGCGTGCCCGCGAGCATCAAGTGACCCGCGGCCGGCAAAACCAAGGCCGCGGAGGCGGCGGGGGGGGCAGCGCTTCGCAACAGCAACTTAGCGAGTTGGAGCTCAAGCAAGACGAAAACAGATACGAAACCCGCCGCGAAGCCCAGGCCGAGCAAGACGCGGCTAGCCGCGAGCAGAGTCAGGTGCAAAACCGGCTGCGCGAGCTGGCCCGTCGCCAGCAAGACATCAATCAGCAGCTTCAAGAGCTGCAAGCCGCGCTTACCGAAGCGAAGACCGAGCAGGAGCAAGAAGAGCTGCGCCGCCGACTGCAGCGGCTGCGCGAGGAGCAACAAGACATGCTCCGCGACGTGGACGAATTGCAGCAGCGCATGGACCAGCCGCAAAATCAGTCGCGCTGGACCGAACAACGCTCGGAACTCGAGAACACTCGCGAGCAGGTTCGCAGAACATCCGAGGCGCTCGAGCAAGGCATGGTGCCCGAGGCTTTGTCGGCCGGCACGCGCGCCGAGCGGCAGCTCGATACGCTGCGCGACGAGTTTCGCCGGCAATCGGCCAGCGAGTTCGAAGACGAGATGCAAGACATGCGCGGCGAAGCTCGTCAGCTCGATGAGCGCCAGCAGCGGCTGACCCAGCAGTTGAAGGCCGGCGCGGAGACCGAGCGCAAGTCGCTCCGCGACAACGACGACCGCAAGGGCCTCACCGAGCAACTTACGCAGCAGCAACAGCGGTCGAAGCAGTTGCTCGACCAGATGCGGCGCGTGACCGAACAAGCCGAAACCTCGGAGCCGCTGCTTTCGCGCCAGCTCTACGACACCATTCGCCGTGCGGATCAAGCGAAGCTCGACGGCGACCTGCAATCGGCCGCCACGCTGCTCGAACGCGGCTTCCCCGACGAGGCCACCAAGTTCAACGACCGCGCGGGCCAAAACATTACCAACCTGCGCGAAGGCGTGGAGCGCGCGGCGGAGAGCGTATTGGGAGACGAAGCCGAAGCCCTCTCACGAGCGCGCGAGCAGGTCGATCGATTGGCTGAGCGTGTCGCCCAAGAGATGGAACAGCATCGGCCGGAGGGGGCGGCGGGACAGCCTGGTCAGGGAGGGCAGCCTTCAAACGCCGCGGCCAACGACCGGGAGCAGGGCCAGAACGGCGAGACCAACGCTGGCGATCAACTCCCGCCTGGTGCGCCAGGCGGCGATCCGAATCAGCCGGGCGAGCGAGCCCGCCCAGACGCGGACGGCGAACGCCCTGGTCAACGCGGTCAGCGCTCCGGCGAAGCGGATCAAGAAGGACGTCCCACCGGCGAGGGTCAGCCAGATCGCGGCCCGCAGGACGACGCCTCGAAGTCGCCGCAAAACGGCCAAGGCGAGCGCGAAGAACAACCGGGCGGCCAAGGCCAAGGGACGCCTCGAGAAGACGGGCAGCCTTTGTCCGAGCAGAATCAACAACAGGGCGGCCAACCCGGCGAACAGCCAGGGCAATCGCCTGGTGAAGGCCAACCGCAGCAAGGCCAAGGTCAGAGCGCCGGCAACGGGCAAGGCGAACGCAATGCTCGCGACGGTCAACCGGGCGAACCCGGTGGGCAATCTGGTGAGCCACGCGAGCCAGGCCGCAACGGCGCACGCGGCGGCAGCATCCTCGACGCCATCGACCGCAACGCAGGCGGTGGCCGCAGCGGCCCCGGCAATCCGATCACCGGCGCTGGCTTCGTCGAATGGTCCGATCAGCTTCGCGATGTCGAAGACATGGTCGGCGATCCGGAGCTGCGGGCAGAAGCGGCGCGGATTCGCGATCGTGCCCGCGCACTGCGCGGTGAATTCGAGCGTCATTCCGAAGCGCCGAAGTATGAGTTGCTCAAGGAGCAGGTGCTCGAGCCCCTCGTGCAGCTTCGCGACCGGCTGGCGGAAGAGCTGGCTCGCCGCGATGTGAAGCGCAGCGACGTGCCGCTCGACCGAGATCCGGTGCCGCGCGAGTACGCCGAGCAGGTGCGCGAGTACTTCGAGCGCTTGGGGAGGGGCCAATGACGCTCGGAGCGTTGCCGCTGGCCGAGATCGTGCTGGGCTCGCCCGACTGGCTGCGCCCGGTCGGCATTGCGCTCGCGATCGCCGTTCTGCTTTCTGCTTGGGGATATTTGCGAGTCCCTGGCGGCGTCGGCGTGCGTTTGGCCGGCTTCGCTCTCAAAACGCTGGGCCTCGCTGCGCTGGCGGCATTGCTGCTCGAACCGCTGTGGACGCATTCGCGTCCGCGTTCTGGCCAAAACCTGGTGGCGCTTGTGGCCGACAATAGCCAGAGCCTAGGCATCGGCGACGGCGGCTCGAGCCGCGGCGAGCAACTGGGCACGGTCCTCTCCGACGAGAAGGCCCCTTGGCTTGTGCGGCTGGCAGCCGATTTCGCCGTGCGGCGTTATCAATTCGATGGCCGCTTGGAAAACGTCGGCAACTTTGCGGGCCTCAACTTTCAGGGCCGGCGTTCGGCGCTGGGCGCGAGCTTGGCTTCGCTCGCCGAGCGTTTTAAGAATCAACCGCTGGCGGCCGTCGTCCTGTTTACCGATGGCCTGGCCACCGATCGAGCCGGCAAGCTCGACTGGCCGCCAGGCTTGCCGCCCGTGTATCCAGTGGTGTTGGGGACAGACGATGTTGCGCTCGATGCCCGCATCGAGCGCGTGGCGGTCAGCCAGAGCGAATTCGAAGACGCCCCGGTCACGGTGCGCGTCGACGCCTCGGCCACCGGCATGGACGGAGCGCCCCTCGTGGCGCGGCTGTTCGACGAGGCGGGCAAAGTTGTTTCCGAGCAATCGCAACCCGCCGAGGCCGACGGCGCATCGCAAACCTACCGCTTTCAATTCCGGCCCGAAAAGCCAGGCCTCTCGTTCTATTCCGCGGAAATCGCCTCGCGCGAGTCCAGCACGGCGCTGCCTGGCGCGGCACAGGCCGAAGCGACCATGGCCAACAACCGCCGGCTCGTGGCCGTCGATCGGGGACAAGGGCCCTATCGAGTGCTGTATGTCGGCGGCCGGCCGAATTGGGAATACAAGTTCCTGAACCGCGCGGTCTTGGCAGACAAGCAACTGCAACTCATCTCGCTGCTGCGGATCGCCCGCCGAGAGCCTAAGTTCGAATGGCGCAGCCGCTCCGGCGAGTCGAGCAATCCGCTCTATCGCGGCTTCGATGGCAAGGCGCCGGAAGAAGCTGAGCGGTACGATCAACCGGTGCTGGTTCGTCTGAACACTTCGGACGAAGCCGAGCTGCGCGACGGCTTTCCCAAGACGCCTGAGGATCTGTTCGCGTACCACGCCATCGTGCTCGACGATGTCGAGGCCGAGTTCTTCTCGGCCGAGCAACTCAATTTGCTCGAGCAGTTCGTTTCGCGGCGCGGCGGCGGACTCTTGATGCTGGGCGGGGTCGACTCCTTGGCCGAAGGCAACTACGGCCGCACTCCGGTCGCCGGAGTGTTGCCAGTGTATCTCGATCGCCGCCGCGACTTCCGGCAAACCGGCGACGTGCGACTGCAAATGGCTCGCGACGGTTGGCTGCAGGATTGGGTGCGGCTTCGTGGCACCGAAGAGGAAGAGCGCCGCCGGCTCGACGAGATGCCAGGCTTTCAAGTAATGAACGCGCTCGGCAACCTGAAGCCGGGAGCGGTGCCGCTGGCGAATCTGGTCGATGCCGAGGGAGGCGTTTGGCCCGGCCTGGCGACGCAGCGCTTTGGCGACGGCCGCTCGGCGGTGCTCGCGCTGGGAGACGCTTGGCGCTGGGCCATGCGCAGCGAGTCGGCTGAACCCGATCTGGAAAAGTTCTGGCGGCAAACCATGCGCTGGCTCGTCACCGACACGCCCAATCGCGTTTCGCTGCACATCGAGCCGACCGGCGACGTGGGAGGTCCGGTGCGGCTGGTCGTGCATGCCCGCGACAAACGGTTTCAACCGCTCGATCAGGCATCGGTGAAGCTCTCGGTGCGGACGCCGGATGGCAGCACGGTGGAACTCGAGGCGGAAGCCGACGACGAGGATCTTGGCGCCTATTCCACGCAGTTCGTGCCGCGGGCAGACGGCGCCTATCGCGTGTCGGCCAAAGTGAGCGATGGAGAGGGCGCCATGGTAGGCGAATGCCAAACCGGTTGGGCTGCGGAGCCCGCCGCCGAGGAGTTTCGCTCGTTGCGCCCCGACCGTCGGTTGCTCGAAGATCTCGCTCAACAGACAGGGGGCGAGGTCATCGAACTCAACGACCTGGACTCGATGGTCCGCAAGCTCTCGTCGCGCCCCGCACCAATCAACGAGACCGTGCTGACGCCGCTCTGGCATCGGCCAACCGTGTTTCTCTTCGCAATGGCTTGTCTGATCGGCGAATGGGGTTTGCGGAGAAGGAGGGGCTTGCCGTAATGCCCGTGCGTTTGTTCACGCTGTCGATCGCAACCTTGTTGGCGTTGGCCGCATCGGCTTGGGCCGGCAACCCCGATCCCAAGCCGACGCTGATCCTCGTCCGCGGCGCAGGGGGCGAGGAGGCGTTCGAGAAAACCTTTGCGGAATCGGCGGAGCGCTGGCGCGACGCAGCGGCGCGAGGGGGATTGCAAGTCGTCGAAATCGGCGCGCAGGCGCCCGGCCAGGAGACCGATCGCGCACTGCTCGAACAAGCGCTGGCTAGTCAGCGGGGCGCTGCCACGGCCGAACTCTGGCTCGTGCTGCTAGGGCATGGAACGTTCGACGGCCGCACCGCGCGCTTCAACCTGCGCGGCCCCGATGTCTCGCCGGAGGAGCTTGCCGGCTGGCTCACCGGCATCGATCGTCCGCTGGCGATCATCAATTGCGCAAGCGCGAGCGGGCCTTTCTTGCCCGTCCTCTCGGGGCCCAATCGTGTCGTGATCACCGCCACCCGCGCCGGCGCAGAGCACAACTATGCCCGCTTCGGCGATCACTTGAGCCGCGCCATCGCCGATCCGGCGGTCGATCTTGATAAAGACGGCCAGACCTCGCTGCTCGAGGCATTTCTTGTCGCTTCGCGCGGAGTTGCCGATTTCTATGCCCAGGCAGGTCGGCTGGCGACCGAGCATCCGCTGCTCGACGACAACGGCGATCGCCTAGGTACGCCGCCGGAGTGGTTCCGTGGCGTACGCGCCGCCAAGGCCCCGCAAGCTGGCCAGCAGGTCGACGGCCGCCGTGCGCAGCAGTGGCGTCTCGTGCCCAATGCGTCGGAGCAGCACTGGACGCCGGAGTTGCGCAAAGAGCGCGACGACCTAGAACTGGCGATCTTTGCGCTCCGCGATCGGCAAGCAGAGTTGCCGGAGGAGCAGTACTTCGACCAGCTCGAAGCGCTGGCGCTGCAATTGGCCGAGCTGGCCGATCGCGCCGACGCAGCTCAAACGCCTGCGGCAGCGAAATAGCCGCGACCTCGATTTAGCCCCCGGCGAGCCGCCGGGGGGACGGATGAGCGCAACAGCCGTTAGGCCTCGCTAATCCTGCGAGGCCGACTCCGCCTTGACCAATTCCACCTTGCCGACGGGTGGGCGATCGATCTGCTGACCTACATGCGGCCGCTGATCGCGCCTCATCGGCGAGAGTGCCACAGGCGTCCCCCGAGCGGCCGATTCATAGAGAGCCTCGATGATGCGCACGTCGATCAGCCCTTCTTCCCCAGACGGCTCCGGCTCCCGTCCCTCCAAGATACAGCGGGAAAAGTAGATCAGTTCAGGGGCAAACTGATCTCGCTTGGCGAAGGTCTGTTTCGTCGTCTTGCCGTCCACCGTGAGGTGGTGCAGCAGCTTGCCTTGATATTCATAGGCCGGCTCGACGCGCAGGTCACCGTCAGTTCCCACGAGCCGATAGCTCGACACATCGGCGGCCCCGAAGCTGCAGGTGAAGGTCGCCAGCCGCTCGTCGGGAAAACGCAGCACGGCGGAGACCATTTCTTCGATCTCGGCGAACCGCGGATCGCCCGGCTTGGAGGCGGAGAAGGCGCAGACTTCACTCGGCTCGTCGCGAAACAAGTATCGAGCAGCGTTCAAACAGTAGATGCCGATGTCGTAAAGCGCTCCGCCGCCTGCCTCGCGCTCGGTGCGAACGTTGTCGGACTTCACCTGCATGCAGAACGAGGAATCGAACACCCGCAGATCGCCGAGTTGGCCGCTGTGCGCGATCTCGATCGCCTGCAAATTGGCCGCCTCGAAGTGCAGGCGATAGGCGATCATCAGCCGCACGTGGGCGGTCCGCGCGGCCGCGATCATTTGCTCGCATTCGGCCGCAGTCACGGCCATCGGCTTCTCGCACAAGACATGCACGCCGGCCGCCGCTGCCCGCGTCGTGTAGTCGCAATGCAGGTGATTCGGCAGGGCGATGAACACAGCGTCGATCTCGCCACTCTGCAGGCACTCTTCGTACTGATCGTACGAATAGGCGCGGCACTTGTACTTCTTGGCCAACTGCTCGCGTTTGTCGCGATCGTCGGAAACGAGCGCGGCGAGCCGCGAGTTCTCGCTCGCATTCTTGAATGCTGGCAACACCGCCGCTTGCGCAATGTGCCCCAAACCCACCACGGCGTACCGCACCATACCTTCAGCAGCGTCAGACGGCTTGATCATCACGGCACCATGCAGAGGGAGGGGCGGAGAACGACTGCCGAACAAGCAGCAATCGGTGTGCCCTCGCCAGCGCCTCGAGAAACGAGCGCGCCACAGAGAACGTGCAGCGAATCAGCCGCGCCGCAGCGACCGCGTGCCGCAACTCGCGGCCACGGCGCAGCCAGCGCCGCAACTCTGGCAGCCGCCCCCCGAGGCGGCCGCGGTGCCGCAATCGGGGCCGCAACCGGTCACCAGCGTTTCCGCGAAACGGCGGATCTGCGCGACGGATTCATAGGCCTCGGCCAATTCGGCTTCGACTTCGGCCGGCACGTCGCCTAGAAAATGGAAGACGAGCGTCTGTCCGTCGAACAGGGGTTCGACCTCGAGCAGCGTGGCCGTCGAACTCAATTCCGCCAAGCGCCGAGTAACCGCGTCGAACGCCGCTGGGCGATGTTGCTCTAGTCGGGCAGCGAGCAGGCGATCGGCCGATGACACCGCGCGAAGCAGCGAACCATCGCCCATGCCGGCCGGCGATTCCACGCTGGGCGGCGCGAGCACTTCGCCCAGTTCCAGGCCGCGCGAGGTGCGGACCACGACTTCGGCGCCGCGCGAATAGCGAGCGCCATCGACCGCGCTGAAGCGGCCGATGCGCCCCAATTTGCTCACGCGCACGAGATGATGTCTGGCCATGCCCAGCGACCTCTGGCTCGCGGAGACTTTGGTCTCCCGAGCGAATGCTAACTGCCCGATTCGCGAGGACCGCGCCGCCCGCGTCCACCGCGGCCACGTCCGCCGCGCGAACTCGGCTTCGAGGGGTTCTTCGACCGCGCTTCGAAGTTCACCGACAGGATGTAGCCAATCGACTCTTCCCAGGTCTGAATGCCGCGATGGCTGGAGCGATCGATGGGTGAATCATCGTCGCCATCGTCCTCGTCAGCGCCGTTGTCGAGGGAGCCGAACGAAAGATCGTCGTCGTCCGACTCGTTGTCGAGCGAGTCATCGTCGTCCTCGTCCTTTTCACTTCGCCGACGGCGTGAAGTTGCGGCTTCGTCGCTGGCCGCAGAACGTCCCGACTCTTCGCCGGAGCGTGGCTTGCGGCGGCGGCGACGGCGACGCTTGCGCGGCCGATCCGCGGTTTCGTCGCCAGCATCGCCCTCGGCGGCGATTCCTTCGATGAGCGACTCGTCGATATCGGAGAGCTCCGCATCAACGGATTCGAGCTGCTCCGAGTCTTCGTCGTTCGGCGCTTCGTCTGACTCTTCGCCACGGCGCTCGGCGGCACGGGCCGCGCGCTCGCGATTGCCGCGGCCTCCGCGGCGACGACGGCGGCGGCGCTTGGGGCGTTCGCCTTCTTCGCCGGCGCTCTCACCCGTGGCTCCCGCGTCCGCACCCTCGATCTCGTCATCGAGCGGGATGAAATCGATCGGCTCGTCGGCCTCGGTGGTCGAGTCTTCGATCGAAAAGTCGCTCGAACCACGCGAGCTGATGGGATAGGTCGCCTCGGGTTCAGCGCGGCGCGGACGTTCAGGTCGTTCGCGGCGGCGCTCGCCACGCTCGGAGCGTTCGCCACGTCCCTTACGCTCGGAGCGCTCGGGCCGCTCTTCGCGGCGCGGCCGTTCGGGGCGAGGTGTCTCGGTGCGCGCGGCTTCGGTACGGGGCGGCGGCGGCGGAGCGACTTCGGCGCGAGGCGGCGCGGCTCGCGCGACCACCGGCTCAGGCGGCGGGGGCGGCAGATCGAGCGCCTCGGCCACCGCGCCCCAATCGGCTGATCGACGCGCCGGAGGCTCGGAGACCGGACGCGGTTTGGCCGCGGGAGCGGGCCGCGGCGGGGCAGCCGCCTTGGGTGGCTCGGCAGCCGCCGAAGAATCGAGACCTAGCTCGCCGAGCAAGCTATTCCAGTGATCGGGAGAGGGGCTGTTCGACATACTTGCCTGGCAAAGATCCTGGGGGCGTCCCGCCGCGGGAAGCGCTCTTCGAAGGGCGCGCCTGATGGCCGCAAGCCCCGGTCGCTAGGGCGGTTAACGCTCTCCGTACTATATCGATCGGGCGAAAGCAGGGGAAGCGCGAAGGGCCGCGGGGAATTCGCGGCAGATGCAAAACTCTACCATGAGCCGCAGGTGCGGCCGGAAAATCGATTCAGACTGCTTTGGCCGCCGAAACGAGCCGGGCGTAGAATTCGGCAGCCCCCCGCTTGCGGGACTCGGCCGGGACGAAAACCCTCGGCGAGCATCCCTCCTTTATCGCAACCAAGGAAGACCGATGGCCGACTCCCCTGCCCAAGCGGACCAGCACGGATTCGTCGAGGAAGTCGAAGTTCGCGGACACATCATCGACAGTCTGCTGCTGCCCAAGATTCTCGATGTCATCACCACCTGGGGCGGCTCGTTCCGTATCAAGAAAATCGCCATCGGCCAGGGCCGGCATGACCCTAGCCACGCCCTCATCGACGTACGGGCGGCCGACCAGGCGGCGCTCGAGCGAATTCTCGCGGAGATCGGCGACCATGGCGCCGCGCCCACCGCCGCCCAGGACTGTCGGCTCGTGGCGGCCGATATCGCGGGGGCCTTTCCGGAAGGCTTCTACAGCACCACCAACCAGCGCACCGAGGTGCGGCTGGCCGGCCGCTGGACGCCCGTGGAGGACCAGGAAATGGACTGCGGCCTCGTCGTGTCGGCCGATCGCAAGCATGTGCGCTGCGTGCCGATGACCGAGGTCGAGCTCGGCCAGGAACTCGTGGTTGGGCACGCCGGGGTGCGCGTATTTCCGGAGCAGCGGTCGGTCGAGCGGCAGGACTTCGAGTTCATGGGGAGCAACGTCTCGACCGAGAAGCCCAAGGGGGTCGCCATTCGCGAGATCGCCCGTGAGCTGGCCCGCGTGAAGGCCGAAGGAGGCAAGGCGCTCCTGGTCGGCGGGCCGGCCATCGTGCATACCGGCAGCGGGCCGTATTTGTGCCAGCTAATCCGTGAAGGCTATCTACACGTGCTGTTCGCCGGAAACGCGCTCGCGACCCACGATATCGAGCAGGCGCTCTTCGGCACGAGCTTGGGCGTAAACCTGGAGCGGGGCGACCTGGCCGAGGCCGGACACGAGCATCACCTGCGGGCAATCAATCGCATTCGTCGCCTGGGAGGCATCAAGCCGGCGGTCGATGCAGGCGTGCTCAAGTCGGGCGTGATGTACGAGTGCGTGAAGCACGATGTCGACGTGCTCTTGGCCGGCAGCATTCGCGACGACGGTCCCTTGCCCGAGGTGATCACCGACGTACTCGAAGCGCAGCGGCAAATGCGCGAGAAGATCAAAGGGGTGTCGTTCTGCCTGATGGTGGCCACCACGCTGCACTCGATCGCCGTGGGCAACTTATTGCCGGCGAACGTGAAGGTGGTCTGCGTCGACATCAACCCGTCGACGGTGATCAAGCTCAACGACCGCGGCTCGTTTCAAACCGTGGGGCTGGTGACCGACGTCGAGCCGTTCATGCGGGCGCTGGTCCACGACCTAGGCCTGCCGGCCCGGCCCTAAAAGGCCACTCAACCCTTTTTCTACGGTCTCTGCCGCGACAACGATCCTCTTCCCCCCGGCGACTCGCCGGGGGCTAATGAGAGCGAATTCCGCCTCATTAGCCCCCCGTCAATGACGGGGGGGGAATCGCACAGCAACGTCATCACTCGCTCCTCGGCAAACGCTTATCGCAGCGCCTTCGTCTGCGACGACGGGTTGCGGTTGGTCGAGGCAGGCACGGCCTTGTGGTCGCGGTTGCCCAGCCAAAGCACCATCGGAGCGGCGATATAGATGGTGCTGTACACGCCGCTGATCACGCCCACCAGCAAGGCGAAGGCGAAGCCGTGCATCGCCTCGCCGCCCCAGATGTAAAGGATTACGACGACGATCAACACCGTGAGCGAGGTGATGATCGAACGGCTCAGCGTTTGGTTCACGGCGTCGTTGATCATCTTCGCCGTGAGGTGAGGGCTCTTGCCTTTGATCTCACGCATGCGGTCGAAGATCACGATCGTGTCGTTGATGGAGAAGCCCACGATCGTCAGGAAGGCCGCCACGATCGTGAGGCTGATCTTGAACGGATCGATCAGCAAGAAGCCCAGGAACGGCGCCACATACGCGCTGATGGCGATCGCCGCGAGCATGATGAGCACGTCGTGCACCAGGGCCACGACCGAAGCCAAGCCCCAACTCAGGTTACTGAAGCGGAACCACACGTAGACGATGATGCCGATCAAGCTGACGAGCATGGCATAGAGCGCTTGGAACTGCGTGTCGCCGGCCACCTTCTGACCGATCGTCGACGACGACGGGAAGACGGGCGCCGAGGCGAGTTCCTGCTGCACCGCGGCGAGCACTCGCTCGGCCTGCTCGCGACCGCCGGCGAACTTCAGCGTCCACGTTTCGAAAGGCGTGTTGCTGCCTTCCACGTAGTTGGGAGAGGTCAACTGGATGCTGACATCCGGCACGCCCGTCTGCACGAAGGCGTCGTGAATGCGCTGGGCCACGGCATCGTGGTTGATCGGCTCCGCAAACGTTAGCTTGGCTTGCGTGCCACCGAGGAACGGATCGACAGGGGCCGCTGCGGCCGGGGTGGCCGTAGCGGACGTCGACGGAGTCGTTGCCGACGGAGTTCCAGCGGGCGGAACGATGGGCGTCGTCGCCGGAGTCGTAGACGGTGCAGGAGTTGTGGCCGGAGCAGCAGCCGGAGTTGTCGGCGCGGCCGGCTGAGCCTCGGGTTGCTTGGCCGCCTCGGCAGGGACCGGGGCAGCAGTCTCCGCAACGGGAGATGCCGCCGGCTCGGCCGCCGCCGGCGTGGCCGGTTCTGCTTCCGGCTGCTTGGCCGGCTCGGTCTCCGCTTGCGGATTCGCCGGCTCACTCGGAGTGGCCGGGGCGGCGTCTTGCGCGAGCGCCAGCCAAGTGTCAGGCGGCAGCGGTTGCCGCGCTGAGCTGGTCTTCCCCTCGAGCTGCTTGGCGGGCTCGCTCGTAGCAGGCACGGCAGGCGTGGAAGTCGCCGGCGGCGTTTCCGGAATCTGGGCCACGTCGCTCAAGGTCAGCGTATTGCGGCGCAGGTCGGGGCCGAACAACTCGATCAGCCGCTTCTGCACGGCGTCGCGATCGCGCTCCGACGTGTCGATCTTGAACTCGTAGTTCTTCCCGTCGGTGCCTTCGCCGATCGACACCACGGTGACGTCGGGCAGGTCGGTCACCTTCGCGCGAATGTCGGCAATCGACTGGGCCTTGCCTTCGGCGAACAGGATGTGAACCGAGGAACCGCCGGTGAAGTCGATGTCGAGCAAGCCCTTGCCGCGGGCGCCGACCGCCACCATGCCGACGACGATCACGAGGAACGAGGCCACGAGCGCCGGCTTATAGTACGACACGAAATCGAAGTTCGTGTTTTCGAGCATCTTCATCATCTTCAAGCTCGTCACCCAGCGCTTCCGCTCGGCGATGTCGAAGACCAGGCGAGCACAGAAGATGGCCGTGTACATGCTGAGCACAAGGCCCAAGATCAGGGTTACAGCGAAGCCTTTGATCTGGTCGGTGCCGATCGCGTAGAGCACGACGGCCACGATCAGCGTCGTCACGTTGGCGTCGATGATCGTCGAGGTCGCGCGATCGAAGCCGTTGCGAATCGCCATTCGCAAGGCGGCGCCCTTGGCCAACTCTTCTCGCATGCGCTCGAAGATCAGCACGTTGGCGTCGACTGCCATACCGACCGTAAGGGCCAAACCGGCCAAGCCGGGCAAGGTAAACGCGGCCTTGAGGGTGATCATCAAGGCGACGACGAGCAGCAGGTTCAACATCAGCACGGCGCAGGCCACCAGGCCCGCGAACCGATAGTAGACCGCCATGAATACCAGCACGAGCACGCTGGCGATCAGCATCGAGCGCACGCCCTGCTGAATCGTGTCTTCGCCAAGGGTCGGGCTGATCGTTTGCTCGCTGATCGGCAGCGGATTCAACGTGGCGGGCAAGCTGCCGGCATTTAAGATGCCGACCAGGAACTCGATGTCCTGCTGCGTGAACTGACCGGTGATCTGGCCGTTGTCGCTAATCCGGCTCTGAATCGTGGGGGCCGAGAGCAACTCGTGGTCGAGCACGATGCCCAAGTTACGCTCGCGGCCGGTGGCCGCGTCGGGCAGGTTTTGCCCGGTCAGCATGCCGAAGAGCTGTCCGCCGCGGGCGTTGAGCGAGAAGTTCACGCTGTTGCGGCCCGCCTCGTCGATGCCCTGCGAGGCGCGCACCAGGTAGGAGCCGGTGATGTGGTACGGGTCGACCAACATCAGGATTTCGGTGCGGCCGTTGGCGGCCTGCCGCAGCACCTGAAAGCCAGGGTTGGGCGTCATCTTCTCGCCCAGATTTTCCCACTTGGCGATCTCGCGGCCCTGAATGACCAGAACCTCGAGTCCGCGCGGAGTTTGACGGGTGACCAGGTCGGCGTTGGCCGAAACCGCCGCACGATCCGCTTCGGGAACGACATCCCAGCGGGCCACGCGATTGTCGATCCGCACCTCGTTGCCTTCCGCCTTCAAGGCGGCTTCGATCAGCGGCTGATCGGCAGTCGAGCCCTTGCTCGCCCGGATGTCGGTCTCGCGAACCGAGCGGCTGGGCGAGGCCAAAGCGCGCTGTGCGATCACGCCATCGATCTGCGGGTTGGCCGCGATGCGAAACTCGAGCATGCCCGAGCTGCTGATCTTGCGCTTGATGAGGCCGATTTCTTCGCTATCGACCTGCGGAATGATGATTTCGATCTGCCGCGGTCCGTAAGGACGGATGGTCAATTCCTTGACACCGGCCGGATCGAGACGGCGGCGGATGGCCGCCACCAGCTTGTCCATCTCGACGTCTTCGTTCCCCTGGACTTCGTAGACCAGGATCACACCGCCGGCCAAATCGATGCCGCGCTTCGGCGGCCAGCCGAAGTAAGTGACCACCGCGCCGGCCAAGATCGTGCAGAGCACGAGCCCGATCTTCCAGCCGTAGTCGGGCATGCGCAGCGAACGCGCGGCCCAAGCGCCAATGACGAACGGCAGCACCAGCACCGCCAGGGCGATCAGCCCCACGGCGAAGCTCGATTGATACCAAGGACCGTCTGCCACCGGCGCCGCGGCGGGTGCGGCCTGGGCCAGAAGCGACGACAAGAAGGAAAGGCCATGCATGACCGCGGGTTCCTACACTAGCTGTTGGCGGATTGGCTTTTGCCGGGTTGGTCGGCCGTTTGATCGCCCCGCACAATGCGGGCAATCGAGCCCAGGGTTACCTGGAGCTTGGCGCCGGTGTTTTCATCGACTCGAAGCGTGACCTTGTCGGCCTCGCGCTGAACGTTCATCACCACGCCGTAGATGCCGGAGAGCGTGACGACGTGATCGTCTTTCTTGATGCCGTCGAGCATGGCCCGCTGTTGGGCTTGCTTTTGCCGCTCAGGACGGAGCAGCAGAAAGTAGAACAGCACCATGATCATCGCGATGGGCGTGAGCATCGAGATGAGATTGGGCCCTGGCGCTTGAGCCAACGGCAGCATGCTGAGCGCGAACGACAATGGGGCCATGAGTGGTCAGCAAGCGTGAAATGAACGCCAGACGCCGAACAGAGAGCGGAACACTCAGGTGCGGTAAGCGAGACCGCGAGCCCCAAAATCCCTGTCGGGCCGGACAAAGCAAACCGACATCTTAGCGGCCGCTGGCACTGGGCGACAAGGCTAATCCCCCGCCGCGGAGGTTGCCGTCAACCCGCTGCGCCCAACGACATTAGGTCCGCCCACGCCGGGGCGGCGCGGGCCGCTTCGCCTGGGCACCGAGGGCAGGTTTCAGCTACCTTGCTTCCGTGTTAGCGGCCGAACCTGTTAGCGTCCGAATCGTCTAATCGGTTAGCCTAGCGAACATCCCAACCCCGCCCGCGATCCCCTTTTTCATGTCGACCGCCCCCACATCGACCACGGCCGCCCGTCACGAGACCGTGCTGCCGATCCTGTTTGCGCTCAGCCTTTCGCACCTGCTCAACGACGTGATGCAGTCGTTGCTGCCGGCCATTTACCCGCTGCTCAAAGACAGCTATCAGCTCAACTTCTTCCAGATCGGGCTGATTACGTTCACGTTCCAATGCACGGCGTCGCTGCTGCAGCCGCTGGTGGGACTGTACACCGATCGACGGCCGATGCCCTATTCGCTCGCCATCGGCATGTCGTTCACGCTCGTTGGGCTGGGCATGCTGGCCGTGGCCGGCAGCTTTGCCGCGCTGCTGCTAGCGGCCGGCATGGTGGGGGTCGGCTCGTCGGTGTTCCATCCCGAGGCGTCGCGCGTGGCTCGGCTGGCCTCGGGCGGGAAGTATGGCTTCGCCCAGTCGCTGTTTCAGGTGGGGGGCAACGCCGGATCGGCGCTGGGGCCGCTGCTGGCTGCTTTTATCGTTGTGCCGCGTGGCCAGGGAAGCATTGCCTGGTTCACGCTGGGGGTGCTGGTCGCCATGTGCGTGCTGACGTATGTCGGGCGTTGGTACAAGAACCATCTGTTCGAACTGGCCGCGCGACCGCGACCGACCGTCAAAGCGGTGCGCCAGGCGCTGGGCCCCTGGCGCGTGCGCGGCGCGCTGCTCGTGCTGATCCTGCTTGTGTTCTCGAAGTACTTCTATCTGGTGAGCCTGAGCAGCTACTACACCCTCTACCTGATCGATAAGTTCGACGTTTCGGTACGAACGTCGCAGATCTATCTGTTCGTGTTCTTAGGCGCCGTGGCTGCGGGCACGCTCGGCGGCGGGCCGGTGGGCGATCGCATTGGCTTCAAAGCGGTGATCTGGGGCTCGATCCTCGGCGTGCTGCCGTTCACGCTCGCGCTGCCGCACGCCAACCTGTTTTGGACGGCGGTGCTCACCGTGCCGATCGGCCTGATTCTGGCCTCGGCCTTCTCAGCGATCATCGTCTACGCGCAAGAGTTGGTGCCGAGCCGCGTCGGCATGATCGCCGGGCTGTTCTTCGGCTTGGCCTTCGGCATGGCCGGCGTCGGCGCCGCCGTGCTCGGCTGGATGGCCGACCGCTGGGGCATCGAACAGGTCTATCAGCTTTGTGCCTACCTACCGCTGATCGGCTTGCTCACCGGCTTCCTGCCAAAGATCGAGAATCATCACTAAGCAGGCCTGCCAGCGCAGTGTGGCGACGTGGGTGCCTGCGGTCGAACGAAGTGAGCCCCCAGCAAACCACGTTGCCCCTTGGTGACCGTTCTCTGGGAGGTTACCGTCCTGGGGGCTCGCCTTTCGGCTCGACCCCAGCCACCCCATCAACCAAGCCAACGACCTTGATGTGACAGATTTGGCCTACCGAACCGCTGGCGATTGGTTTGAGAGCAGGGCCGGCAGCAGCGTGGTTAGGTAATAGGCCTTCGGCGTGGCCAAGTTTACAAGCAGCGAGGCGTCGAAGGTCGGCGCCTTGGCCTGTGCGCCCATGAGAATGTCGACGATTCCCACCGGCCGCTCGTATTCCACGACGCGCACCGACTTCTCATCGACCTTGGCGAGCTCCACAGCTCGCGAGATCGCCGCTTCCACGAAGCCGATCTCGTCGATCAGGCCGTTGCTCTTGGCCTGCTCCGACGTGTAGACCTGGCCGGTGGCCAGCTTGTCGAGCTTGGCCTGCCCTTCGTCGCCGCGAAACGCCGGTCGCCCGGCGGCAATGATTTGCTTGAAGCGCGAGAAGCTTTCATCAACCAAGCCCTGGAAGATCGCCCGCTCCTCCGGCGTCATCTTCTTGGTGAAGCTGCCCATCCCCTTGAGCGGGTGGCTCGAGACCGAGTCGGACTCGATCTTCCACTCCTCCATCAGGCCGGCCACGTTGTAGTGCGGAATGATCACGCCGATCGAGCCCGTCCAGGTAGTCGGCTCGGCATAGATCGACTTCGGCGTATCGCCGACCGCCATCGACACGTAGTAGCCGCCGCTGGCCGCCAGCGAACCCATGCTCACGACGATCGGGATCTGCTTTTCTTCCACCAGCTCGCGCAGATGGTGATACATGAAGTCGCTGCCGGTCACGGTCCCGCCGGGGGAGTCGACCCGCAGCACGATCGCCTTCACACGGCGATCCTCGCGCACTTGATCGATCTGGTCCTTCACGAAGCCATCGCCTTCGAGAATCGTCCCTTCGATGCGAATCAGGGCGATCTTGTCGAGCGCGGTCCGCGAGAGCGAGTGGTGTTTCTCGGTCAGCGGCTGATCGACGCTCAGGCCCACCGCCCCCAGCAGGCCAAAGATCAACAGCGTCGAGAACGCCAGCATCGCCAGCAGCAAAAACACGAACACGCCCAGCCAACGCCGCCGCGGCGGTTGCATCGGCACAGGCACGTATTGAATCGGAGTGGCGGAAGGAGGGTAGCCGGCGTTCGGTGCGTCCATGAAATAAAAGCCTAGAACGGGGGAGCGGAGGCCGCGAGACCAAGAATTGTACGCTATGACTGCCTTTCCTGCAGGACGGATCGCGGCCCTGTCGGACGATACCGGCAGGCCGTACGATGGCGGTCCTGCCCGTGTTTTCCTCCCACTCGGTAAGACGGCCCCATGAAGTTCGCGATCTGCAACGAAACCTTTGTCGATTGGCCGTTCGACCGTGCGTTCGACTTTGCCCGCGAGTGCGGCTACACCGGCCTCGAGATCGCGCCGTTCACCATGAACGCCGACGTGCGGCAGATCAGCGCCGGCCAGCGGGCCGAAGTTCGCCGTCAGGCCGAAGCAGCCGACCTGCCGGTGATCGGCCTACACTGGCTGCTCGCAAAGACGCAGGGGCTGCACCTCACCAGTCCAGATAAAGAGGTGCGTAAGCGCACGGCCGACTACCTGCGCGAGCTTGCCCGGCTGTGCCGCGACCTGGGGGGCTCGTTCTTGGTGTTTGGCTCGCCGCTGCAGCGCAACCTGCCCGAGGGGGTGTCGCCGGAGCAGGGCCTGGACTACGCGACCGAAGTCTTTAGCGAAATCATGCCGGAACTCGAGCAGCAAGAAGTGACGCTGCTGGTCGAGCCGCTTGGCCCGGCCGAAGGCAACTTCTTGGTCACCACCGACGAAGGCGTCCGGCTGATCGAGCGGGTCGGCTCCCCTTGGTGCCGGCTGCACCTTGACTGCAAAGCCATGTCGAGCGAGAGCACCTCGATCCCCGACCTGATCCGCCGACACCACCGCCTGCTCGGGCACTTTCACGCCAACGACCCGAACCGGCAGGGCCCCGGCTTCGGCGAGCTCGAGTTCGAGCCAATCTTCGCCGCGCTCGGCGAGGTCGATTATCGCGGCTGGGTGTCGGTCGAGGTGTTCGACTACGCCCCCGGCGTGGAGCGGCTGGCGAAGGAGAGCATTGAGTACATGCAGCGGTGTCTCGCATCGGCCTAGGGCTTCGGCGCCGGCCCTTATGTGGGATCGACGCGAAGCCCGTTGCGAACTCGCGCATGAAGCCGCGAGAGGCGCTGTAGCGGTGGATTCCCCCCCGTCATTGACCTTAGGTTTGCCCACATTTTTGGTTAGTTTGTATTAGCCGGAAGGGGTTTTGTAGTTGGGAGTTAATGTGGGAGGTC
>JAESFN010000077.1_pt1 | contig 68973 bp, 66 predicted proteins | sample 9269411 | NCBI WGS metagenome assembly JAESFN01 (sample SAMN14505399, study PRJNA617100) | algae metagenome | isolation source: Iphinoe sp. HA4291-MV1 and co-occurring heterotrophs from trail next to... | place: USA: Maunawili Falls, Hawaii | collected 2009-07-25
CTTGTTGCGATCCTCCGGCGATTGCAGCCGCTCCTTGCCGGAAGGGGGCGGCGTCACAGTCTTCAGCCAGGGCTGGATCGACGCATATTGGGCATAGAAGTGGCTGAAATCGGGGACCAGGTCCTTGATCACGTCCATGTGCGGCAGCGGCGTGATCTGCACATCCTTGCGGCAATCCTCGATCGCGTGCGTGCAGGCGAGCGTGTTGCGGCCGTCGATGTTCATCGAGCAGGACCCGCAAATGCCTTCACGGCACGAGCGGCGGAAGGTCAGCGTCGCATCCTGCTCGCTCTTGATCTTGATCAGCGCGTCGAGGACCATCGGGCCGCAGGTATCGAGATCGACGTCGTAGGTGTCGTAGCGCGGATTCTCGCCTGAATCCGGATCGTAGCGGTAGATCTTGAACTGCCTGACCTTGGTCGCGCCGGGCGCCGCCTTATAGGTCTTGCCGCCTTTGACGACGCTGTTCTTGGGCAGACGAAACTCGGCCATGTCGATCCCCGCTAGAATGATGTTCGGCTAGGACGTTCGCAGCGGACGCGCAACCCTTTGGCGTCAGAGAAGGCCGTGGCGATCGAGGCTTTCGGCCAGGATCGTCTCGATCAGCTGCTCCTGGGTCCAGCCATAGCGTTTGGTCGAGCGGCCGAAGACCTTTTCCGACCAGAGATTGCAGTTGAGATTGACCTCCAGGAACTGCACGTCGCCCCGCTCCAGATCGACCCGGAACTCGTAACGGCCATAGTCGAAGGGGAAGAATTCGGGGATCAGCTGACGGGTCAGCGCATCGATTTGCGGCTGGATGCGGTCATCGTCGAAATCGACCAGCTGATATTTCTGCGCGCGCTCGACCAGGTCGCGCTTCTCGTAATAGGTCCGCAAATGGCTGGGATCGGCCTGCTCGAACAGCATCATCGGCATGACGAGTGGCTCGCCCTTGACGGTGATGACCGGCACTTCGACGTCGCTGCCATTCAGGAACGGTTCCAGGATCGCGTCATGGCCCATCTCGTGGATTTCGCCCACCGCCCGGACCACGCCCTTCCAGTCATGGGCATCCATCACGCCCCAGGAGGCGGACGAAGCATTGGGCTTGATGACCATGCGCTCCGCCATCGGCACGCCGTCTTCGCGGACAGGCGCGCCACGGCGGAAGATCGCCCAGGGCGCGGTGGGGATGCCGCGCGCCTTCACCGCCATCTTGGTCAGATGCTTGTCGTCGGACAGGCCGCGCAGGATCGGCGAAGCGCCGAGATAGGGCAGGCCAAGCCGCGTGCAGAGCAGCGGCAGCATCATCTCCGAGTTCAGGAACCCGCCGCGATTGAGCAGTGGAAACACGAAATCGACACCGGGGTCGCCAAACAGCGCGTCGTATTTGTCGGCGAGCGTCAGGTTCAGGCCCAGCCCTTCGAGGATCGTGCGCACCTCGACATGGTAGAGCGCGTGGTTTCCATCCTCAGGGTGCAGGCCGCCGCCCCATTTTGCGTGCTTGGCGATGAACATGACGCGCAGGCGGTCTTTCGCCTGCTGCGGAATAGTGAGCGGCTGAACGGTCATGGACGCGCCATAAGCCCGGCAAGCCGCGCCGCCAAGCATGGCGCGGCTTGCGCGCGGCAAAGCACGGGTTAAACCGCGCTGCCATGCGCTTTGAAGAGCTGACGGCCAACGAGGCCCGCGCCGCCCATCTGATGACCACCGGCGGCGACGCCCGCATCGTGCTCGATCCCGAGCGGCACCAGAACCGCTATTATTCGGCCCCCTATCCGCAGGACGTGCTGGCCTACGCCTCGTCCACCGCGAACGACATTTCGGCGGACGCCTTCGCGCAGGTGAGCGGGCTGGGCGAGCAAAACTATGCTATGGGGCTGGAGGGGCTGCGCGGCCGCATCCGCGCGGCCTATGGCATCGCCGATGATGTCGCGATCGTGTTCGCGCCATCCGGCACCGACCTCGAATATGTCGCCCTCGCCTGTGTCGCCGATCGGTCGGAGCGATTGCACAATGTGCTGCTGGGCGCCGACGAGGTCGGCAGCGGCTGCATCCATTCCGCGCACGGCCGCTTCTTCGCCAAGGAAACCGCGCTGGGCGTTTCCGTCGCGCAGGGCGATCCGGTGCCGGGGCTGGGCGAGCGGGTGACGATCGAGGACGTGCCGGTTCGCGATTCGCTGGGCCATGCCTATACCAGCGCCTGCATCCGAGACCGGATCGAAAGCGGCATCGAAGGCGCGGGCGCCGCGCACACGCTGGTGCATGTGGTGCACGGGTCGAAAACCGGGCTGATCCTGCCGCTGCTGGAGGATATCGACGATCTCGTTGAGCGGCACGGCGAGCGCATCACTCTGGTCGTCGATGCGTGCCAGGCGCGGATTACCAGTGCGGCCATCGCCGATTATCTGAAGCGCGACGCGATCGTGTTCGTGACTGGCTCCAAATTCATGGGCGGGCCACCCTTCAGCGGCTTCGCCTTGGTGCCACCGACGCTTGCCGCGCGCGCGCCGGCCCTGCCTCCGGGTTTTGCGTCGATCTTTCGCCGCGCCGAATGGCCGGCCGGCTGGCCCGGCGCAGACATATTGGAGGACAGCGCCAACCCGGGCCTGCTGCTGCGCCTCGAAGCCTCGATCTTCGAGCTGGAGCGCTTTCAGAAGCTGTCGCTGGAACGGGTCAGCCGCGTCATCCTCGCCTTTCATGCAGCCGTGCGCGAGGCGATGGTCGAGCGGCTAGGCGGGCGGCGCATGGCACCCTATCCGCCCGGCCACCGCGCCGAGGGTGACGCCCACCCTGTCGAGATGCGCACCCTCTCCACGATCGATTTGTCGCGCCGTCCTGAACGTCCGGATTTCGACGCGGCGGTGCGCATTCACAAGGCGCTGGTGGATCAAGGCATCCGGCTCGGTCAGCCAGTCAAGTGCGTGCGGCTGGAGGATGGCCGCTGGGGCGCGACCCTGCGCGTCGGCCTGTCGATGCCGCAAGTCGTGGCGTTCGATGCCTTGAGCGACCCCGAGTTGGAGGCGCGGCTGACTGCCGATATGAACAGGGTTGCGGCCGCCATCGAAAGCCTATCAGCCTAGGTTGGGCCGAACGGGGTGGGGGAAACAGGGTGAAGCTTTCGGACTGTCACAACACCGAGGACTTCCGCCGGCTCGCCAAGGCGCGGCTGCCTTACCCTGTATTCCACTATATCGACGGCGCCGCCGACGATGAGATTACCAAGGCGCGCAACACCAGTGCCTTCGACGATTGCGACCTGGTGCCGCGTGTGCTGGCCGGCGTCGAGCAAGTGGATATGCGCACTACCCTGATGGGGCGCGAGGTGGCGATGCCGCTGTTCTTTTCGCCGACCGCGCTGCAGCGGCTGTTCCACTGGCAGGGCGAGCACGCGGTGGGGGCGGCAGCCGAGAAATTCGGAACCTGGTTCGGTATCTCCAGCCTCGCCACCGTCAGCATCGAGGAGATTGGCCGCACCGTCTCCGCGCCGAAGTTGTTCCAGCTTTACGTGCACAAGGACAAGGGGCTGAACCGTTCGATGATCGAGCGCTGCCAGGCGGCCGGTTTCGACGCGATAGCACTGACCGTCGACACGATCGTCAGCGGAAATCGCGAGCGGTGCCTGCGCACCGGTTTCACCTCGCCACCCCGGCTGACGCCACGCTCGGCGCTCAGCTTCGCGGCGCACCCCGGCTGGACGCTCGACTATCTCCTTCGTGCGCGATTCGCGTTGCCCAATCTGCAGACCCATGTCGCGCAGGGAACGAAGGTCGCGCTATCGGTCGCCGACTATTTCAACACGATGCTCGACCAGTCGATGGACTGGAAGGCGGCCGAGCAAATCCGGGCCGATTGGGGCGGACAATTCTGCCTGAAGGGCGTCATGTCCGCCGAGGACGCGCGCCGCGCCGTCGATATCGGCGCCACCGCGATCATGGTTTCCAATCACGGCGGCCGCCAGCTCGATGGAAGCCGCGCGCCGTTCGATCAGCTCGCCGAGATCGTCGATGCCGTGGGCGATCGGATCGAGGTGATCTGCGACGGCGGCATCCGGCGCGGCACGCATGTTCTGAAGGCCCTTTCGGTCGGCGCCAAGGCCTGCTCGGGAGGACGCATGTATCTCTACGCCCTCGCCGCAGCCGGCCAACCGGGCGTCGAGCGCGCGATGGGCCGGCTGCGGGACGAGATCGAGCGCGGCATGAAGCTGATGGGCGCCCGCACCCTCACCGACCTCAGCCGCGACAATCTTAGATGGCGTTGATCCGCTTCGCGCCCCAATCGACCCGGCGCGTGACGTACATGACCACGCCCAAAGCCACGAACAGCATCAACGATCCGATCAGCAGCGAATAGGCTTCCAGGCTGAGCAGGATGTAGAGCACGCCGTAGAGCGCGGTCAGCAACCCGCCGATCCAGATCGCGCGCCGCCAGCTCTTCAGCACCGCGGCCGAATAGGCACCGACCTGGCCGATGATCGCCGCACTCGCCAGCAGATAAGCGGCGGTGAAGCCGATGACTTCGGCAAAGGCCAGCAGCAGCACGAAGAACAGGGTCAGGCCCGCGCCGACCAGCAGATATTCCACGCCGGAAACGGCGACGCCGCCGATCACGTCGAACATCAGAAAGGCGAGAAAGGTGAAGCCGATGAACAGAAAGCCATATTTAACCGCTCGGTTGACCTGGCTGTAGAGATCGACCGGCTGCACCAGCGTGATACGGGCCTGGCGCCCGTCCGTTTGCGGTTCGCCAGCGCTCCCTTTCGCGGGATCGCCGACATCGATCAGCGACCGGCCGAGCGCGAGATTGCCCACCCGGTAAGTGGCCGAGAAGCCCTTCTCACCGACTTGCCGCGACGTCGGCAGAAACCCGCCCTGGAAGCTCGGATGCGGCCAAGCCGAGCCGACCGTCCAGCGTGTGTCGCCCGCCTGAGGCGCCAAGGTCAGCGCATTGTTGCCGCGCATCATGTACGAGAAGTCGACGGCGATCGGCCCAGTCTTCAACACCGTTGCGTCGAGCGGCGCGTAGAAGCCGGAGCCGCCGGTTTCCGCCGCGCCCTTGCCGGGCTGGAGCAGCAGCGCCTTGCCGCCGGCGTGGATCACGGGCGGCGGCCCGAACAGACCGCGCGCATCGGACAGGCCGAAGCGCAATTCGGCGCGATCGAATGCCAGCCGATCGATGGCCACGCCGTAACGGGCGAGATCGGCCGGCAGCGCGAAGCGGGCAGTACCCTTCAACGCGGCCTCATAAACGACCGCTTCGTAGATCGAACGCTTGCGCCGCTCCGGCCGCAGACTGGTGTCGAGATCGGCGACTTCCGGGGCAAGCTTCAGTTCGCGCCACACGTCGCGGCTGCGGGTGACTTGCTGTCCACCCTCGGTGACGGTCTCGGTCGCCTGGTCGAGGAAGGGGATGACCAGCACCGGCCCCGCGATCGTCTGCGGGCCGCCCCAGCCTTCGGCAATCGAATTGCGGGCGACCTCGGACTGCGACTGACGATCATAGACCAGCAGGTAGACCGAAAAGAGCGGTATCGCGAGAAACAGGCCGATCAGGCAGGCCCAGGCGAATTTGGCGCCGGGCGTGCGTTCGGCCCGGTGTTGAACAGCGTCTTCCATTGATCAGTCCTCCGTTCAACCGTTCCGTATCAGCGACGAATGGAGTGAATCCAGTCGCAAATTGTCGCGGAAACTCAGGCCGCCTGGAGGTCGCGAAGGAAGGCTCGGGTCTCCGCCAGGATCGACTGAGTCCGCGTCACCAGTTCGGCGGAGCGGCTTTCGACCTTGTCGGTCAGGCCGGACGATTCGACCGCCGCCTCTTTCGCTGCGCCCACACCCTGGTGGACATCGGCGGCGAAGCCGGCGGCGATGCGGGCATGGTCTTCGAGCTGGCAGACGATCGTACCCTGGCCCTGCATCGCATCGCCCAAGGTGCGCGCGAGGTCCTCGAAGATCGCGAGACAGGCCTGCATCTCGCCGATCGCCGCTTCGGTATGGTCGGAAGCGCGGGTGATGTCGTCGGCCTTTTGGCGGACGTCGTTGGTCGCGCGGCCGGTCTGACTGGCGAGATTCTTCACTTCATTGGCGACGACAGCGAAGCCGCGTCCCGCTTCGCCGGCGCGCGCCGCCTCGATCGTGGCGTTGAGAGCGAGCAGATTGGTCTGGCGGGCGATGTCGTCGATCGCGGCCGAGATGGCGCCGATGCCCTCCGCATTGCGGACGAGCAGGCGGAACTGCTCCTCCGCCTGGCCGGTCAGCGCGTGCGCGCGTTCGTTCGCGGTCGCCTGGTCGTCGACGCGCTGCTGAACCGCCGCGAGCGCCCGGCGAAGATCGGCCGCGAGCCCGCTCAGCGCCGACAAATCCTGCTCCGACCGGTCCACCTTGCCCGCCAGATCGACGAAGCGCTGGTGGCTCGCGGTCGCCGACCAGGCGAGTTGGCGGGCGAGTTCGCTGGACTCTTCCGCCGCCCGCGCCACAGCTTCGATGCCGGTCAGCAACCGCGTCTCGAAAGCGCGCGCGATGCCGGCGACGGCACGGCGCCGCTCCTTTTCCTGCTGTTCCCGGATCAGCGATTCCTGCTGCGCTTCCTCCGCCTGGCGGTTGGCGGCGGTTTCCGCCTGGCGTGCCGCGAGAATGGCGACTTCGGCCCTTGCCCGCTCGGTTTCGGAACCGCTCCTGAACTGCTCCACGATAAGACGATGCTGGCCGATGGCGTTGCGCCCGAGCATCAGAACGAACACACCAAGAGAAGCAAAAACAGGCCATTCGATCGAACTCGCCGTGGCATAAAAACCGCAGACGATCGTGACCGTGGCTAGAAAGCTCGCCGCCGCGGCCGGGATCGCCGCGTAGCGCAAGGAGCCGATCGCCATCACACCCGCCATGACGGCGACGACCAGCACCTGCCGCTGAGGATCCGCATGAAGGCCGACGCTGGAAAGAAACACATACCAGCCGAGCGCTACGGACGAGGCTTCGACCGCAATCTGGCGGACGCGGGCAATCGGCCGTGCGATTTCCCAGCCGGCGGCACGGTCCTGGAACCAGCGGAGCAGCATGAGGCAGGAGACAATCGCATGAAAAGCGGCAGCGCCGAGGATCGTCACCCAGTTGGCCGCGCCGTGGCTGGCCCACAGCACGCCGGCCGCGACCAGCAGGCTCATCGCGAACGTGACGGGATACGACCGCGTCGCCGACGCGATCTGCGCGCGCAACAGCTCATCGGACAGGCCGTCCGATCGTAGCACGGCGATCAATGCGGCGGCCTTGCCACCGCTTCCCCATCCCACACGCATGCGACGGGACGTAGGCCAAGAGCCGCTAACAGGCCGTTAAGGCTGTTTCCTTCTGCCTCGGCTTCAGGATAGGGACATGTCCGCGCCGGAATGATGCGCCCTTCGTCCATTGCCAAAGGGGCTGCCGATGATGAAACGAATGCTTGTGCTGCTGATGCTCGGGGCCGCCGCTGCGTCTGCCGCGGCGCAGTCGGCACCCGATCTGAACGCCCGCGTCAGCAAGGTCGAGAAAGAACTGCGCGCGGTGCAGCGCAAGGTCTTCCCCGACGGCCAGCCGCTGGAGCCGGAAATCGTGCCGGCGCCACGCGCCGCCGAACCGCTCGGATCGCCGGCATCGGCGCCGATCGCCGACCTGACGGCGCGTGTCGATGCGCTGGAGGGCCAAATCCGCGCGCTGACCGGCCAGACCGAGCAGAACGCGCACCGCGTCAGCCAGCTGGAAGAGCAGGTGAAGCAGCTGGTCGCGGACGCTCAGGCTCGTGCCGCCGCGACCGTCGCCCCGCCAGCGCTGGCGCCAGCCGAGGAACCGGCCACAGCCGCGCCCGGAGTAGAGCGCCCCTCGACAGGGGATGCGGCGGAGGATGGCTATGTCTACGGATTTCGGCTCTGGCAGGCCAAGAGTTACGGCGAGGCCGAGGCCGCGCTGAAGCAAGTCGCCGACAAATATCCCAAACATCGCCGCGCGTCCTTCTCGCAGAACCTGCTCGGCCGCGCCTATCTGGACGATGGCAAGCCAGCCTTGGCCGCGGTCGCGCTCTACGACAGCTACAAGAAATGGCCGCAGGGCGAGCGGGCGCCGGAAAGCCTCTATTGGCTGGGCGAGGCGCTGATCGCGCTCAACAAGCCTGCCGATGCCTGCAAGGTCTATGCGCAGTTCAATGACGATTATGGCGCGAGCGCTTCGGCTGCCCTGAAGGGGCAGATCGCCACCGGCCGCAAAAAAGCCAAATGCGCCTGATCCGCCGATGAGACCGCTGAGCGCCGGAATGATCCTTTTCCGGCGTTCGGGCGCTGCCGTCGAAGTCCTGCTGACGCGGCCCGGCGGCCCCTATTGGCGGCGCAAGGACATCGGTGCCTGGCAAATCCCCAAGGGCGCGGTCGAGGCCGGCGAGATGCCGATCGATGCCGCCTTTCGTGAAGTGGAGGAGGAGCTGGGCGCGCGGCCGGACGGCACCGCCCATCCGCTTGGCCGCATCCGCCAGCTAGGCGGCAAGGTCGTCGAGGCGTTCGCGATCGAGGCGCCGTTCGAGCCGGCCGATCTCAGCAGCATGACATTCGAGATGGAATGGCCGCCAAAGAGCGGACGGACCGAGGTCTTCCCGGAGGTCGAGGAAGCACGCTGGTTCACGATGGAAGGCGCGCGCGAGCGGATGCTGCCCAGTCAGCAGCCTTTGCTGGACCGGCTTGAAGAAGGCCTGTCCTCCGGGGGCTGGTGAAATCGCGCGCGGCGGCGCAAAAGCGCGGCCATGTCCACGACCTACACCCTCGATACGTCGACCAGCCGCGCGCATCCGACGCCGGCGCCGATGAAGCGGCTGACCGTGCCGCAGGTGGCCAACCGCAAGGGCGGCGAGCCATTGGTGATGCTGACCGCCTATACCGCGCGGATGGCGCAGCTGCTGGACCCGCATTGCGACCTGCTGCTGGTCGGCGACAGCCTGGGCCAGGTGATTTACGGCCTTCCCTCCACCTTGCCGGTGACGCTCGACATGATGTGCGCGCACGGCGCCGCGGTGGTGCGCGGCAGCTACCACGCGGTCGTCATCATCGACATGCCGTTCGGAAGCTATGAGGGTTCGCCCGAGCAGGCGTTCGCGTCGGCCTCCAGGATCATGGCGGAAACCGGCGCTGCCGGCGTAAAACTCGAGGGCGGCGAAACGATGGCGCCGACCGTCGCCTTTCTGGCCCAGCGCGGCATCCCGGTCATCGGCCATATCGGCCTCACACCGCAGGCAATGAACGCGTTGGGCGGCTATGGCGCGCGTGGGCGCAGCAATGCCGAGCACGCCAAGATCGTCGCCGATGCGCGGGCGATCGCCGAAGCCGGCGCGTTCGCGATGGTCGCCGAGGGCGTGATCGAGCCGCTTGCCCGAACGATTACTGCCGAAGTCTCGTGTCCGGTGATCGGCATCGGCGCTTCGGCCGAATGCGACGGGCAAGTGCTTGTTACCGAAGACATGCTCGGCATGTTTGAGCGCACGCCGCGCTTCGTGAAGCGTTATGCCGACATGGCCTCGCTGATCGGCGAGGCGGCAGCAGCTTATGCCGCGGAAGTGCGGGCGCGGGCTTTTCCAACCACTGACCAGACTTACGCGCCCAAGTAGACGCTTCCGTAAAGCGCGGCCCCTCGCTAAGGTCCGCGCCGCTTAGGTCCCCAGGAGAGTGAGTTTGGCGCGGACGCCGGAGACGAACGAGGCATTTCTACGCGAAGTCGATGAAGAGCTGCGGCGCGACGAACTGGCCAGATTCTGGAAGAATTGGGGACGCGTGCTGGTCGCGGCGATCGCGGCCGGGCTGATCGCGTTCGGCGCGTTCCTTTGGTGGCGCGACTATCAAGGCAAGCAAGCGGGACTTGAAGGCGAAAAGCTGAACGCCGCCATCGAGCAGCTGTCCCGCAGCGAATTCGACCGCGCGATGCCGGGCCTCAAGGAACTCACCCAATCCTCCCGCCCCGGCTATCGTGCGGCGGCGCTGATCGCGACTGGTGCGGTCGAGACCGGCAAGGACCCCAAAAAGGCGGCCGCCGACTTCGCCGCTGTCGCGAAGGACCAGAAGGTCGCCGAGCCGCTGCGCGATCTCGCGCTGATCCGCCAGACCACGCTCGAGTTCGGCACGCTTCCGCCCGACCAGGTGATCCAGCGGATGAGCAAGCTGGCCCAGAAGGGCAGCCCCTGGTTCGGCAGTGCCGGCGAACTTGTCGCCATCGCGCACCTGAAGGCCGGCCGGCCGAAGGACGCCGGCGCCATCTATGCCGCGATCGCCGCCGATCCGGGCGTTCCCGCCACGCTCCGTTCACGCGCCGCTCAGATGGCCAGCGTACTGGGTGTCGATATCAACCTTTCCGCCTTGCCGAGTTTTTCCCGATGATCCGCAATCTTCGTCTGCCGCTCCTGCTCGGCGCCGCGCTCGCCATTTCCGGCTGCGGCGTTTTCAAGGCATCGAAGCCCAAGACGCCGGTGCTGGGCCAGCGTGTGCCGATCCTGGTCGCCGAATCCAGCGCGGTGGTCGATCCGGCGATCGCCTCGATCGAGGTGCTGCTGCCGCCGGCGACGGCGAATGAGAGCTGGAGCCAGCCGGCCGGCAACCCCGCCCATTCGATGGGCCACCTGGCCCTCGGCGCTTCGCCCACCCGCGCGTGGGACGCCAAGATCGCCGGCGGCACCAAGCGCGAGCGGCTGGCATCGGCTCCGGTCGTGTCCGGCGGCAAGCTGTTTGTGATCGACACGCAGGCGCATGTGCACGCGTTCGACGCGCGGACCGGCAGCCAGATCTGGGAAGTGTTCGCCGGCGACAGCTCCGATGATGCGCGCGGCAAGCAGACCCAGCGCAATCGCGGCGCCTTGTTCGGCGGCGGCGTCAGCGTCGAAGGCGACAAGCTCTACGCGACGAACGGCCTGGGCGATGTGGTCGCGATGAACGCCGCCGACGGCGCGGTCGTCTGGCGCAAGCGCCCGGGCGGTCCGCTGCGGGGATCGCCGACCCTGTCGGGCGGCAACGTCTATGTGGTCAGCCAGGACAATCAGATTTTCGCGCTGCGCGAAACCGACGGGAGCGTGGCATGGACGCAATCTGGTACGCTGGAAGTCTCGGGCGTGTTCGGCGTCGCCGCGCCTGCCGCCGCGCAAGGCACGGTGGTCGCCGGCTTCTCGTCAGGCGAACTCAACGCCTACCGGTATGAGAATGGCCGGATCGTCTGGCAGGACGCGCTGTCACGCACCAGCATCTCGACCAGTGTCGGCACGATTTCCGACATCGATGCCGAGCCGGTGATCGATCAGGGCCGGGTCTATGCGATCGGCTCGGGCGGCCGGATGGTCGCGCTGGAGCTGGTGACTGGCCAGCGCGTGTGGGAAATCAATGCGAGCGGCATCGCCACGCCCTGGCTCGCCGGCGAATGGATTTTCGCCGTCACCGATGACGCCCGGCTGCTGTGCATCGCGCGCGCGACCGGCAAGGTGCGCTGGGCGACCCAGCTGCCGCGCTGGAAAAGCGTCAAGAAAAAGAAGGGCGCGATCACCTGGCTCGGCCCGGTACTGGCCGGCAATCGGTTGATCGCGGTCAACAGCCAAGGGCAGATCGCCTATGTCTCGCCGACGGACGGCGCGATCCAAGCGACGGTGAAATATGGCCAGCCCATCGCCTTGTCGCCAGTCGTCGCCAACAACACGATGTACCTGCTCGACCAGCAGGGCCGGCTGACCGCCTGGCGGTAAGCCGGCCCTGCCCGGTTTTAGTGCCGGACGGCGTTCGAGGCGTTGTCCAGCGTATTGGCGGTCGCGTTGGCGGCATTGTCCGAGGCATTGGCCGACGCGTTCATCGCATTGTCCATCGAGTTGCCGGCGGCATCCAACGCGTTGTCGACGCTGTTGACGCCCGCATCGACGGTGTTGCCGGTGTCCGTGGCGATCGTGTTGGCGGCTTCGCTGGTCTCGTTCTGCGCCTTGTTGGTGCAGGCGGCGAGGCCGAGGGCGGCAACCGCGATCAGCGGCAAAGCAAAAGTCTTCATGGGTCTTGTCCTCCTGAAAAAACGCAGCGGCGGCGTTAGCGGACGCTGTCCTGAGCGGCAACAGGGCAATTATCGCCCTCGCTCGCGTCAAGGTCACGGCACCGGCCGTCGATCTCGCCCGCGGGGACCGGCAGCCCAATCAGGGACGCGAGCGTCGGCATGATATCCACCGTCTCGATACCCAGCGGCTGCTCGAAGTTCCCCACGCCTTTCCACCAGAACAGGATCGGCACGCGCCGGTCATAATCCCAAAAGCTGCCATGCGTGGCGACATAGCCCTTGGTCGGATCGGCGATCGGCGTCACCCTTTCCTTGAGCGCCACGATCAGGTCGCCGGAGCGGCCAGGCATGAACGACGCGCGCGCGCGTTGCGCGAGCGTCCATGTTTCCGGCGCGGTAACGGGCTGCGGCATCCGCGCGATGTCGGCCCCGACGAACACATCCTCGACCAACGGTGATTGGCGGATCAGTTCGACGGCACGGCGGACAATCTTGGCGCGGCGATTTTGGCGCAGCGCACGGTCAAGGTAGATATCGCCCCCGTTCGCGAGCAGCACCGGGCCTTGCAGCTTTTGCTCCCTGCCGATCTGGGTGCCGATCGCCTTGATATCGTAGCGGTCATCGACACGCTGCGCATCGCGCGCGCCATGCATGCGGTTGCGCTCCGGCAGGTCGTGGCCACCGTGATCGGCGGTCAGCACCACGACATAATCGATCCCATCGCGGTCGAGCCGATCGAAGAATTGGCCGAGCCGCTTGTCGAGCGCGAGCAGCTGAATGCACATCTCAGCACCTTCGGTGCCGTAGGTGTGGCCGACATAATCGGTGGCCGATTCGCCGATCGAGATGATGTCGACCGCCGGTCCCTTGCCAAGCTCCATCGACTCGATGAGCGCGGTCGCGAGGTCCAGATTGGCGTCGTCGATCTCGGGCGAGGCGCGGAATTTGCCGTTCTCGCCGGCCGCACGCCCGAAATGACCGGTGCCGACCGTCTTGCCGCCGCCGATCGGGATCGGCCGGTCGCGCGACGCGCACATCTCCGGCACCACCATTGCCGGCTGCGGTTTGCTCAAACGCTCGGCGAGGGCGCTGCGGAATCTGGCAACGGCTGAATCGGGCGCGCCCTGCCCCTGCATCGTCACATAATCCTTGCCGTCCCAATACCAGAGCTGATCGACCCGGTGGCCGCCCATCATCACCGCCGCCCTGTCCTTGCCCGCGATCGAGACGATGCGGGACGCGGGATTGGCGGCTTTCATCCGCTCGCCAAGTGTCGGCACCAGCAGATGCTTCGCCGACACCGTATAGTTGCGCGAGGTGGAACCCGGCACGGTCTCGTCCTCCGCGCAATACACGGTCTTGTCCTCGCGCGCGACCGACTGGTCGAGCCAGTCATTGGCGATGATGCCGGTGCGATAGGGGCGGCTGCCGGTCAGGATGGTCGAATGGCCCGGACACGTCTCGGTCGCCGCATGGCTCTGGTAACCGGACGGAAAGACAACGCCTTCAGACAGCCTATGCAGGCCGCCGGTGAAATGCTGACGGTATTCGGCGAACAGGTCGGCCGAGAATTGGTCGATCGAAAGGACGACGATCAGTTTCGGGCGCGGCGTCTGTGCGGGAGCAGTGGCGGGCGCGATCAGCGCGGCCAAGGCGGCGAGGAGAATGCGACCTGTCACGAAGAAACTCCTTGGGCGTTCGGGCATCGACCCGATAGGGAAAGCGCGATGAGCGGGAAACTTAAATCCGCATGGATCGCCCTGATCCTGGCGCTGTTCGGCGCGGTCGCCGCCCAGGCGCAGCCGGGCGTGCAGCACATCCATCCGCGCCTTGTCGCGGAAAGCGCCGCGCCCGTGCCCGGCCAGACCGTGACGCTGGCGCTGGTGATGACGCCCGACAAGGGCTGGCACGGCTATTGGGAAAATCCGGGCGATGCCGGCGTGCCGCTATCGATCCGCTGGGCGCTGCCAAGCGGCGCGAGCATCGGCCCGTTCCGCTACCCCGTTCCGCGGACGCTGCTGATCGCGGGCCTGATGAACCATGTGTATGAGCAGGAATATGCGCTGCTTGCCTCGCTGACGGTGCCGAAGGATGCGGCGCCCGGCAGCCGCCTGAGGATCGCCGGCGAGGCGGAATGGCTGGCCTGCACCGACAGCGTCTGCGTGCCGGAGCGCGGCGCGGTCGCGCTAGAGCTGACGGTCGGCGACGGCGCGGTCGCGGCCGCGACGAGAAGTCAGTTCGACGGCTGGCGCGCGAAGCTGCCCCGGCCGCTCGGCAGCCCCGCGTACTTTGCCCGGTCGAACGGCCTTACGCGCATCGCCGTGCCGCTGCCGGCTAGCGTTACGGTCAGCGATCCGCATTTCTTCGCCGCGACACCGAACGCGGTCGATTATGCCGCGCCGCAACGCGTCAGCCGCAATGGCGACGCCATGATCATCGAGGCCAAGGCGACGGGCGCACCCGAGGCGCTGAACGGCGTGCTGACGATCGGCAACGGCACAGGCCTCGCGATCGAGGCCGCACCCGGGGTTGTGCCGCCATCTGGTCAGCCGATCGGGCAGGCAGCCGCGTCCTGGGGCCTGACGGCAGCACTGACTGCCTTTGCCGGCGCCGTGCTGGGTGGCCTCATCCTCAACATCATGCCGTGCGTGTTCCCGATCCTGAGCCTCAAGGCACTGGGCTTGGCCCGCGCCGGGATGGACGAAAGCGCGGCGCGGCGCGAGGCGCTGGCCTATACGGCGGGCGTGATCGTCACCTGCATCGCGCTCGGTGGTGTCCTGCTGGCGCTGCGGGCGGGAGGCGCGGCGGCTGGCTGGGCGTTCCAGCTGCAGGATCCGCGCGTGGTTGGGCTGCTGCTGCTGCTGGTGACGACGGTCGCGCTCAATCTCGCCGGGCTGTTCGAGCTTGGCACGATCGGCGGCGGCGATACGCTGGCGGCGCGCGGAGGGGCAGGCGGCGCGTTCTGGACCGGAGCGCTGGCCGCTTTCGTCGCGACGCCGTGCACCGGGCCGTTCATGGGGGCGGCGCTGGGCGCCGCGCTGGTGCTACCGGCAGCGGCGGCGCTGGCGATCTTCGCCGGGCTGGGGCTGGGCCTTGCCTTGCCGTTCCTCGCCATCGGTTTCATACCGGCGCTGCGCCGGCGCATGCCAAAGCCGGGCGCCTGGATGGAGACGATGAGGCGCATCATGGCCGTGCCGATGTTCCTGACGGCGGTCGGTCTGGTCTGGATCCTCGGCCGCCAGGCGGGCGTGGACGGGATGACGCTGGGGATTTGCGCCGCGTTGCTGCTTGGCCTCGCCTTGTGGTGGATCGGAGTACGGCAGGCGAAGGGCCGCTCCATTTTCCTGGCGCTTCCGGCAGCTGCGGTCGCCACTGTGCTGGTCCTCACCCTCTCCCCCGCTGCCGCGACCGCCAAGGCGGGCGGGCCGCTAAAAGCGCAACCCTTCAGCGAGGCGGCGTTGAAGGCAGCGCGCGCGTCTGGCCGTCCCGTCTTCGCCTATTTCACCGCCGACTGGTGCCTGACCTGCAAGGTCAACGAGAAAGCGGCGATAGAGCGCGAGGAAGTCGCCAAGTCATTCGCCGCGAAGAACGTCGCCGTTCTGGTCGGCGACTGGACCAATGGCGATCCGGCGATCGGCCGCTTTATCGAGGCGCAGGGTCGCTCGGGCGTGCCGCTGTATCTCTATTACCGGCCGGGCGCGGCAAAGCCTGAGGTATTGCCACAGGTGCTGACCCCGGCGATACTGACGGGGCTGGCGTCATAGCGTTGCCGGCGGGTGTAGCAGGCGCCATCGCGTTGTCCGCTGCCGGCTGAGCCTCTGGCGGCGGCGGTGGGTTGCGGCAGAAATCGACCACGCGGCGGATCGCGACGCCCCCGGGAATGGTGAGCGTCTCGCCGCCACCGCCGACCGCGACCTGAGCCTGAGGCCGCGCCATCGCATCCAGCACCGCATCGCCCATGCCGGTGCGCGCCTGAACGCGGTCGTTGCCGACGTCGCGGGTGCCAAGCGTCGCGCCCGATCCGCCGGCCGACAGGATCAGCGAGGTGCCTTTGCCCGCTCGCTCGAACACGATCGACCGGGTGGCCGGATCGCAACGCAGCGCGAAAGCCGGCGGCTGGTTGGCCGCGCCGTAGAAGGCGGCACCCTGCTCCACCCGCCATGCCATTGGCGCGCCGACGCCTTCGGGGGTTTCCGAGCTGTTGCTTTGGGTCGCCCTGGCGCCGCCCGACATCGTCACTTCGCCGCTGCGCTGCGTACGGTTGCCGACCGACATGGCGTCGCAAGCGGCAAGCGCCAGCGCCAGGATGACGACGCTATTTCGTGCCATAGGCCCGCTGCCCGCCGATCCAGGTTTCGAGCACTTTCGTCGCCCGCAATTGCGTCGGCGTGCTTTCCAGCGGGTCGGTATCGACGATCACGAAATCGGCGCGATAGCCGGGCTGCAGCCTGCCGATGCGGTCGTCCGCGAACCCGGCATAAGCGGCTTCCGTGGTGAAACCGGCGAGCGCGACTTCGCGCGTGACGCGCTCTTGCGGTTGCCACCCGCCGAAAGGCTGGCCCTGTGCGTCCTCGCGCGTGATCGCGGCGGCCATGCCAGGAAAGGGGTTGGGCGATTCCACCGGCGTGTCCGACCCGAAAGCCAGATGCGCGCCGGTCTTGCGGATCGATTCCCAGGCATAGGCGCCGGCCAGGCGCGCCGGGCCGAGCCGGGCTTCGGCCATCAACCGGTCGGAGGTCTGGTGGGTGGGCTGCATCGAGGCGATGATGCCGCCCTTGCCGAAGCGGGCGATGTCCGCAGGATCGACAATCTGGGCATGCTCGATCCGCCAGCGGCGGTCATCCTTGTAGCTTGGCGCCAGTTCCTCGATCGCGCTGAGCACCTGGGCATTGGCGCGGTCTCCGATCGCGTGGATGGCGACCTGGAACTTGTCCATCGACGCGCGGACCATCAGGTTGCGGAGCTTCGCGTCGGTCATGAAACCGAGTCCCGTTTCCTTCGGCGCATCGGCATAGGGCGCCTTCAGCCACGCCCCGCGCGAACCGAGCGCGCCATCGGCGTAGAGCTTGATGCCGACCATCCGCAGCCGGTCGTCATACAGCCAGGGCGTGGGACCCGCACCCGCCACAGCCAGCGCCGGCTCGATCCCGCGCGCGTAGGAAATGATGCGCACCTTCAGCACATTGGCGTCGCCCGCGCGGCGATAGACGTTCCAATCCTCGGCCGACGTCCCCATGTCGGCGATCGCGGTGATGCCGAAACCGAGCAGGATCGCCTGCGCCTTGGACAGCGCGATGTCGCGCTCGCGGGGCTGGGCGGCGGGGACGATCCTGCCGATCAGCTCCTGCGCGGCATCGACGAAGACGCCGCCGGGCGCACCGTTCGCCGCCTTCTCGATCCGGCCGCCTGCGGGCGAGGCGGTTGCCGGCGTCACGCCCGCCGCCTTGATCGCGGCACTGTTGGCCCAGCCGGCATGGCCGTCGACCCGGAACAGCCAGACCGGACGGTCCGGCACCACCGCATCGATATCGGCTGCCGTTGGGAAACGACCCAGGCCCCATTGCTCCTGGTTCCAGCCGGCGCCCAGAATCCAGGGCCGATCCGGATTGGCCTTGGCGTAGGCGGCGATCATCGCCTTGGCCTCATCGAGCGACCGGGCCGCGCTCAGGTCCAAGGTCATCGCCTTGAAGCCAAGCTCCATCACATGGCCATGCGCGTCGATCAGGCCGGGCATCAGCACCCGGCCCTTGCCGTCGTAGCGGAAATCGAGGCCGCGGTCGGGACGCTTGCCGCCGCGATCCAGAAGCTTGGCGACCCGACCGTCCTTGTCGATCACCATGCCGGTGAAGCGCTCGACCTTGCCCGATTTGTCGAGCGTCATGCCGTTGACGTTATCGATCAGCGAGTCAGCGAAAGCGGGTGCGGCCACCAGTGCGGCGGCAAGGAAAAGAATGGGCTTCATGGCCCATGCATAGCGAGATGCCGGGGGTTTCGGACAGTGCCTATTTCTGCAGCCGCCGGATCAGCGCGCTGGTGTCCTGGCGGCCGCCGCCCATCGCCTGCACATCCGCGTAGAATTGATCGACCAGCGAGGCGACCGGCAGGGTGGCGCCGTTGGTCCGCGCCTCGTCGATGGCAAGGCCCAGATCCTTGCGCATCCAATCGACCGCGAAGCCGAAATCAAACTCGTCCCTGGCCATCGTGTGCCAGCGGTTGAGCATCTGCCAGCTCGCCGCTGCGCCGCCCGAAATCGCCTCGAACACCTTGCCGATGTCGAGCTCCGCATGTTCGGCGAAGCGCAGTGCCTCGCTCACACCCTGAAGCGCGCCGGCGATGCAGATCTGGTTGCACATCTTGGTCGTCTGCCCGGCACCCGCCGGGCCGACATGCGTGATACGCGCGGCATAGGCCTCCATGAATGGCCGCGCGGCCTCGATCGCCCGGTCGCGGCCGCCGCACATGATCGAAAGGGTGCCATTCTCCGCCCCCGTCTGGCCGCCACTCACCGGCGCGTCGACGCAAAGAAGTTCCTTCGACTTGCCTTCGACGGCGAGCTGCCGCGCGATCTTGGCCGACACGGTGGTATGATCGATGAACACCACACCCGGCCGCATCGACCGGAAAGCGCCTTCGCGGCCCAGCGCGACGTCCGCCAAGTCGTCATCATTGCCGACGCACGTGATGATGACATCCTGATCCTTCGCGGCCTCCATCGGGCTGTCCGCGCGCTGCCCGCCATTGGAGGCGACCCACGCATCAGCCTTCGCCGCCGAGCGATTGTAGACAGTCAGCTCGTGACCTTTGGACGCGAGATGCCGGGCCATCGGGCCGCCCATCACGCCGATGCCAATGAATGCGATGCGGGACATGACGGCTGATTAAAGCCGAGGCACCGATCCCGCCAGCGTCATTTCTCGCACTGCTATCGCCGCGGGTGCGGCACCACGGCGGTCAGCTAATAGGTTTCACCGGTTCAGGTGCTGCCAGACATGCGAGATCACGACCGATCCTTCGCCGACCGCCGAGGCTACGCGTTTGACCGAGCCGGCGCGGACATCGCCGACCGCGAAGACGCCCGGCCGCGACGTCGCATAGGGCGAGCCGCCGTCGCTGCCGGTCAGCACGAACCCGTTCGGATCGAGATCGACCAGCCCATCCAGCCAGCCGGTATTGGGCGCGGCGCCGGCCATGATGAACAAGGCGCAGGTCTCCAGCCGCCGCTCCTCACCGTTCGCGATCGTGCTGATCGACAGCGCCTCGAGCCGATCGTCACCGTGGAGGGCCGAAACCTCCGCTCCATATTCGATCGTGATCGCGGGATCGGCCTCCAGCCGGTGCGACAGATAATGCGACATCGAGGAAGCGAGCGACTTGCCGCGCACCAGCAGACGGACGGCTCGGGCGGAGCGGCTGAGATACATCGCGGCCTGCCCCGCCGAATTGCCGCCGCCGACGATCACGACCTCTGCGCCTTTGCAGAAACGCGCTTCCATTTCGGTCGCGGCATAATAGACGCCGGCGCCCTCGAGTTCGGCGAGGCGGGGAAGCGGCAGGCGGCGATATTGCACGCCGGTCGCGACAACCACGGCGGACGCGTGGACACGGTGATCATCGTCCAGTCTGGCGACGAAACCGCGATCCGTTTTTTCTAGATTCCGCACGCGGTGCGGCAGCGCGAAGCGCGTGCCGAACTTCAGCGCCTGCACCTCGCCGCGCCAGACGAGATCCGCGCCTGAAATCCCGGTCGGGAAGCCCATATAATTCTCGATGCGGCTGGACGTGCCGGCCTGGCCGCCAACCGCCAGGTCCTCGATCACGAGCGCGCACAGACCCTCAGCCCCTGCATACACCCCGGCCGCGACGCCGGCCGGACCGCCGCCGACGATCAGCACGTCGAATGTCGCATCGTTGCGAAGGTCGCGGTTGAGCCCTAACAGGCGCGCGACCTTGTCCGGGCTGGGATCGGTCACCACGACATCACGGCCGAAGATCACCGCCGGCTTGTCTGGGGCGGCATCGCAGCTCTTTGCGAGAGCTTTCGCCTCGTCGCTGCCCAGCTGGATCGACGTGTAGGGAATGCGGTTCCGGCTGGCGAACTCGGCGACGCGCCGGACATCCCGATCCGTTTCCTCGCCGATCAGGCGCAGGCTGCTATCGCGATCGTCGAGCTGGCGCCGGCGTCGCGCCGAAAACACGGTAATGACAATGTCCGACATTTCCGGAATTTGCGACATCAGCGTCAGCATTGCGTCGCGCGGAACCTCGATCACCCGAGTGTCCCGCGCCGCGCGCATCGGCAACGACCATACGCCGCCGTTCAGAAACGAAATCTCGCCCATGAACTGGCTCGGCCCCAACGTGGAGGGCAGATGGCGTTCATCGGTGAATGGATCGACGACCTCAATTTCTCCGTCCTCAACATAGACGAAGCGATCGGCCGGCTGCCCAGGTTGGGCGAGATAGGCGCCGGCCGGATAGGTCCTGGCCGCGCCCGCCGCGCGCAGCGCCGCGACATGACCGGGCGTGAGCGGCGTGCGGGTCATTTGGCGAAGATCAAGGCCGATCGTTTCCATGCTAGCCCATCCCGCTATTGCAGATGTTCAAAACTCGCGGCTTCTGCTATCCAACTACACTAACAATTCCAATGTTCTGATGCGCGAGAATAAGCTGTTATGGCCGAGATCGCTCCATCGATAATTGCTGCCGCCGCCAGCGGCATTTCAGCAATCATAAGTGCTTACACTGCGTGGAAAACAACTCGTGTCAAGTCTGAGCTCGATAAGCAACAAGCACTTTTGCTAAAAGCCGATGAGAGGAATTTCGATCACAAGATTAAACGAACGGAAGATTTTATAAAAGCATTGCTCGATGCGATACGCTTGGGAAATTATGTTAAGCTCGCACTAATTAATCTCAGAAAGACGAGCTATTCTCCTGAAGTAAGAACATCATTATTCCTACACACGACCGAGCCACATATTTGGATCGAACAGGGAATGATAATGAGCAATTTGCGCTCTACAGTTCTTCTTGGAATGAGCGACGCAGATCTATTCGATAGATTTATAATAAAAGTCAATGAGAACTTTACATTTCAAACAGAGATATACAATTCTTTTTACGCGACTTCTCTTACGAATGAAGTTATAGACTCTACTATTAAAGACTGTGAGAATTATTTTACCAGCAGCAGCGAAATATTATTAATGGTAAGGAGTCTTGTTATTTCGACAGACACCTTGGAAGTTGATCGATTTACCGAAGCCGTTTTAAAATCGCTTAAATACGCTGGCGGTGCCAAGTTCTCGTTCAATGTAGCAGATCAGTTTCCATATTGGGCGGCCGTATGGCCGCCTGCCGATGGTAAAGATAGCAAGACTTTCGCGCACGATCTTTCCAATTTCGCCAGATATGTCCAAGAGTCGGCCGGCGCTTTGGACATTGACTCGAATCTGGAGGAAGGACCTGGGCAAGGCAAGCTCCTACAGATCAAGGTCTATTTCGCGACTCGCCAGAAGCTAGACGAGTTTGTTGACGGACTGGCTTTGGTAACGCCTAAAACAAAGAGCCTGTGGATCGGACCCTCTGCGGCAAAGACTTGGAGTTCACGCAACCTCGATCGGCCACAACAGACCCCTCAGGCCTGACTGCAGTTTCGTCGGGCGCCTCCCGTAGAGAGCCTAAGCCCCCTGCGGGGCGGGATCGCCGAACGGCCCGGGCTTCTTGGGCTTGGTCTTTGGGATCGAGCTGCCGCCCGCGATCAGCGGGGTCGGGCGGCCCTTCGAATCCTCACGGCCGATATCGTCGCCCTTGATGACGCGCTTGGCCTCTTCGCCATTGACCGTCTCATACTCCAGCAGCGCTTCGGCGAGCCGGTGCAACTCGTGCAGATTGTCGGTCAGCACCTTGCGCGCTTCCGCTTCCGCTTCCTCGATCAGGCGGCGAATCTCCTGATCGATCAGCTGAGCGGTATGCTCCGATACGTTCTGCGAGCGCGCCACGGAGTGGCCCAGGAAAACCTCGTCCTGATTGTCCTTGTACCGCAGCCAGCCAAGCTTTTCGCTCATGCCATATTCCATGACCATCGAACGAGCCATGTCGGTCGCCTGCTGGATGTCGTTGGACGCACCGGTGTTCAGCTCGTCCTTGCCGTAGATCAGCTGCTCAGCGATGCGGCCGCCGAAGCAAAGCGCGAGCCGCGCCTTCATCTGCTTCATCGACATCGAATAACGGTCGCGCTCCGGCAGGTTCCAGGTCACGCCCAGCGCACGGCCGCGCGGGATGATCGTCACCTTGTGGAGCGGATCGCAGCCCGGAACGTGCAGCGAGACGAGCGCGTGGCCAGCCTCGTGATAGGCGGTCGCCTTTTTCTCGTCCTCGGTCATGACCATCGATTTGCGCTCAGCGCCCATCATGACCTTATCCTTGGCCTCCTCGAACTCCTTCATCGCGACCAAGCGCTTGCCTTTGCGCGCGGCAAGCAGCGCCGCCTCGTTGGCAAGGTTGGCGAGATCGGCGCCCGAAAAGCCAGGCGTGCCGCGCGCGATCGTGCGGCTGTCGACGTCCGGTGCGAGCGGAATCTTCTTCATGTGGACGGCGAGAATCTTCTCGCGACCCTCGATGTCCGGGCGCGGGACCACGACCTGACGGTCGAAACGGCCCGGGCGCAGCAGCGCCGGGTCCAGAACGTCTGGGCGGTTGGTGGCGGCGATGATGATGATGCCTTCGTTCGCCTCGAAGCCATCCATCTCGACCAGCAGCTGGTTCAGGGTCTGCTCGCGCTCGTCATTGCCGTTGCCGAGGCCCGCACCGCGATGGCGGCCGACCGCATCGATCTCGTCGATGAAGACGATGCAGGGCGCGTTCTTCTTCGCCTGCTCGAACATGTCGCGCACGCGGCTCGCGCCTACACCCACGAACATCTCGACGAAATCGGAACCGGAGATGGTGAAGAAGGGTACGCCCGCCTCACCCGCCACCGCGCGAGCGAGCAGCGTCTTGCCGGTACCGGGCGATCCGACCAGCAGCGCGCCCTTCGGAATCTTGCCGCCCAGTCGTGCGAACTTGGTCGGATCCTTCAGGAAATCGACGATTTCCTGTAGCTCCTCACGCGACTCGTCGATGCCGGCCACGTCGTCGAATGTGACGCGGCCATGTTTCTCGGTCAGCATCTTCGCCTTGGACTTGCCGAAGCCCATCGCGCCGGAGCCGGCATTCTTCTGCATCTGGCGGATCACGAAGAAGGCGACGCCCAGGATCAGCAGGAACGGCAGCGACTGGTAGAGCAGGATCATCCAGAAGCTCGGCTCTTCCTTCGCCTTGGCGGAGAATTTCACGCCTTTGGAGATGAGCCGGTCGATCAGGCGCGGATCTTCCGGCGCCTGCGTACGGAACGTCGAATTGTCGGTAAGCGTGCCGCTGACAATATTGTCCGAGATCGCGACTTCGCGGACCGAACCATCCTCGACCTTCGCCAGGAAATCCGAATAGGGAATCCCCTCCGTACCCACTGGCCGCGATTTCGAATCGAACATCGACACGAACAGCACCAGTGCGAGCACCACGCCGAGCCAGATCAACAGGCTCTTCATCCAGGGATTTGCGGCGTTCGGATCCTTCTTGTCGTTCATCAGCGTCGAATCTCGCGGGAGGATAAGCCCCGGCAACATAGGTGCGAAGGGGTTAACCGACAATGGCGGCGTCGTGCGCCAAACGGAAAACGGGTCCGGAGCGCTGGCCCCGAACCCGTTTTCGTGTCGTCTTGTCTAAAAAGCTTTACGCCGCGACGCGGGCATCTTCCGGAAGCGCCTGCTTCACCTGCGCGACGATCGCCGAAAAGGCTTCCCCCTCGTGCATGGCGATGTCGGCCAGAACCTTGCGGTCCAGTTCGACGCCAGCGAGCTTGCAGCCGTGCATGAACACGCCGTAGGTCAGGCCTTCGGCGCGGACGGCGGCGTTGATGCGCTGGATCCAAAGCGCGCGGAAGGTGCGCTTCTTCACCTTGCGGTCGCGATAGGCGTATTGCCCGGCCTTCTCGACGGCCTGGCGCGCGATGCGGATCGTGTTCTTGCGACGGCCATAATAGCCCTTCGCCTGTTCCAGAATCCGCTTATGCTTCGCCTTCGTGGTCGTACCACGTTTCACACGTGCCATTTACTGGGTCCTCCTCACTTCAGGCCGTAGGGGGCCCACGCCTTCACCGTCGCCGTATCGGCGTCGGAAAGAACGGAGGTGCCGCGGTTCTGGCGGATATATTTGCCGTTGTGGCTGATCAGGCGGTGGCGCTTGCCGGCCACGCCATGCTTCAGCTTGCCGGTGGCGGTGAATTTGAAGCGCTTCTTCACACCGCTCTTGGTCTTGAGCTTGGGCATTTTCGTCCTTTCGATATGTTCGACGATTACGGACGGCCACGGCAGCCCACACTGGCCGGGCAGTCCTCTTGGATCGCGAAGCGGCGGCGCTTAGCCGCGAGTCCCCGCAATTGCAACCAGAAGCAACGACGGAGGGTTGTTCCACTCCGTGAATGAAATGGCGCGCCCCGACACGTTTGATAAGCCAACGCCGCTGCGCCGCGATCCTGTCAACACGGTCTTCGCGAGCCTTATGGCGCTGGCGGCGACGATCATCGGCTTGGTTTTGCTTGCCTGGGCCGTTCTTTACATCACCAAAGGCCGGTTCCTGAAGCACACGTTCGAGCGCTACGCCAGCCGCGCCGCCGAGCGCGACGTGCGGGTGGCAGGCGATTTCCAGCTCTATTTCAACCCGATCGACATCAAGTTCCTGGCCGAAGGGCTGACGATCACTAACCCGAAATGGGCGAAGGCTCCCTATTTCTGGAAGTCGCGGCTGATCGACAGCGACATCGAAACGATCCCGCTGATTTTCGGCAAGCGACGCGCGGATTGGCTGCTGCTCCAGAATGGCGAAGTCGATCTCGCCTGGAGTCCGGACGGCAAGCAAAACACCTGGACCCTCGGCAAACCGACCGGCAAGCCGTTCGAGCTGCCGGATATCCGCCGCGCGCTGATCGACGGCACGAGAGTCCGCTACACCGATCCGCGCCTGCGGCTGTTCGCCAATCTCGGCATCGATACGGTGCGCGCGCAGGACACGCGTTTCGCGCGGGACATTCGTTTTTCGGGCAACGGCACATTGCGGGACCGGCCTTTCAGCCTGACCGGCAGCCTGTTGTCGCCGAACGACACCGTGACCGGCGGGCGCAACCGGTTCAGCATGCACGCCGAAGGCTTCCGGACCGTGATGGACGTATCCGGCACATTGCCAGGCGCCACGCGGTTCGAAGGGGTGCCGCTCGATTTCCGCCTGCGCGGCTACAATCTCGCCAACGCTTTCGACTTTCTGGGCGTGGCGGTCCCTGACACGCGTGCCTACCGGATGCGCTCGGTGCTGACCAAGCAGAGCGGCGAATGGCGCTTCACCCGGCTGCGCGGCATGTTCGGCGAAAGCGACCTGGCCGGCTGGCTGACCGTCGGGATGCCAGATGGGCGCGTGAAGCTGGACGCGGGGCTGACCACTAGCACGCTCGACATCATCGATGCAGGGCCGTTCATCGGCTATGATCCGGAAAGGCTGGACGCGACCGGCGGCAAGGTCGTGCGCATGGAAGGCGGCACGCCGCGCATCCTGCCCGACGCGCAGCTTCGGGCTGATTCGATCGGCCGTTTCGACGCGGACGTGAAATGGGCCGTGCGCCGCGTTCGCGCCAATGCGCTTCCGACCATTTCGAACATCGATCTGACGCTCGACCTCGACCGCAGCCTGATGAAGCTGTCGCCGCTCTCGTTCGATCTGGAGCGCGGCCATGTCGCGTCCGACATCACGATCAACGCTCGGCGGCGGCCGGTCCTCACAAATTACGACATTCGCCTGTCGCCGACACCGATGGGCCGCCTGCTCAAGGGATTCGGCATCGAGGAATCGGGCACGACCGGCACGGTCAAGGCGCGTATCCAGTTGGAAGGCAGCGGCGACAGCGTGCGCGAGTCGCTCGCCACGTCCAATGGCCGGATCGCGATTATCCTGCCGCAGGGTTCGCTATGGGCGCGCAACGTCCAGCTGTCGGAAATCGACATCGGCACCTTCATCTGGAAGCTCTGGAAGAACGAACTGAAGGAACCGGTGCAGATCAATTGCGGCCTTATCGCCTTCACGGTGCGCGACGGCATCGCGGCTGCCGACCCGATCATCATCGACACGAAGAAGAGCGTGATCCTGGGCCGCGGCGGCTTCAGCTTCAAGAACGAGGCGATGGACGTCCGCATCCGCGCCGACGGCAAGAAATTCAGCCTGTTCTCGGGCCAGAGCCCGGTTGGGGTGGGCGGCTATTTCGCGGCACCGAAGCTCGACGTTATCAGCCCGCAATTGCTGACTCGCGGCGGCATCGGGCTGGGTCTAGGCGTGGTTGCGACCCCGCTCGCTAGCGTATTGGCCTTTGTCGATGTCGGCGACGCCAAGGCGGCTGCCTGCGGTCCAGTGTTGTCCGGTGCGCCCGCCGCCGCGCAGCGCACCGCCGGCGGGAAGGCTCGCGATGATGTCGGCACCGGCACCACGGCCAAGTCGGAAACGGGTGAACTCAGCGGTGGGGCCGAGAAGAAGCAGCGGAAGAAGTTTCTCGGAATTTTCTAGCATCTCTTCCCGGCGGGGAGAGAGTTAAGAGCCGGGATAGGTTGCTGTCTTCAGCAATTTCGCCAAATGCGCGGCGTTCGCGGCGGCCATCTCGGCGGTCTCGGCGATCACATCCGGAACCTTGGGCAAATCCTTGAAATCGGTTTTGCCCATCGCCTCGCCGACCCAATAGGTCGCGGCCGCGGCCGGCACGGTGAAGCCGACATCGTTCAGCGCCTGGAACAAGGTCGCGGCAATATGGTGCGCGCCATCTTCGTTGCCGACGATCGCGGCGATCGCCACCTTGCCATAGGCGGGTGTGCGGCCCTGATCGTCGGTTTCGCTCAGGAATGCGTCCATCCGTTCGCACACGCGCTTGGCGATGCTGGACATCTGGCCCATCCACACCGGCGTGCCGAAGATCAGGATGTCGGCATCGACGATCTTCTGCCGGATCGCGGGCCAGGCATCGCCCTTGCCTTCGTCCGAGGTCACGCCCGGCTTCACGTCGTGCGCGACGACGCGGATCGTCTCGCTGAGCGTGACGTCGTGCTTCGCAAGTGCGCCGGCGATGAGGCCGATCATCTTGTCGGTGGAGGAGTCACCCTCGGGCTTTAGAGTGCAATTGAGCGCGATCGCGGTGAGAGCCATGCCCCGCAGACGCGCGAGGCGGGGATAGAGTTCCTAGGCCTCGGCCTCCGGTAGGGCCAGGTAATAGGGCTCGACATCGCCCGTCAGCTTGATCGTCAGCGGGCGGCCGTGACGATCCATTTTCTTGCCCAGCGCGACGCGGACCCAATTCTCCGTCACCGAATATTCCTCGACGTCGGTGCGCTCATTGCCCTTGAAACGGATGCCGATACCGCGGCCGAGAACATCGGCATCGTAGTGCGGCGAACGGGGATCATTGGAGAGACGATCGGGAGGAGTGTCGGTCATGCTGGCGGGCCTTAGCCGCGTCCATCATGCCGCCGCAAGAGCGTCGAGACGCGCGTGCGCGGCCCGAAGATCCTCAACGAAGCGGGCATATTCATCCTCCGCCTGCGTCTTGTCCGGAAGGCGCAGCAGATAACTTGGGTGGATCGTGACCCAGCATTCGCCGCCGTCCGCGAGTCCGATCGGATGTCCCCGCGACCCCGAGATCGTCACGACTTTGCCGATCAGCGAGCGTGCCGCCGTCGCCCCAAGCGCGACGGTGACGGGCGGACGGATCAGCATGCGTTCCTGGTCGATCCACCAGCGGCAGGCATCGATTTCCCCGGCATTGGGTTTGGAATGAATGCGCCGCTTGCCGCGCTGCTCGAACTTGAAATGCTTGACCGCGTTGGTGACATAGACCCGGTCTCGCGCGACCCCGGCCTCGTCCAGCGCTCGATCCAGCATTTGCCCGGCGGGGCCGACGAACGGCTTGCCCGCCAGGTCCTCCTGATCGCCCGGCTGCTCGCCGACCAGCATCAGTTTGGCCTCGACCGATCCTTCGCCGAACACCGTCTGCGTGGCGCATTTGAACAGCTGGCATCGGGTGCAGCCGGCCGCTTCGTCGCGCAGCGCCTCCCAAGCGATCTGGCTGTTACCGCCGACCTGTGCGCGCGATGCCTTCACCATATTCGCCTCCCTGGCCTGCGCGCCAGCGATCAGCCCAGGCACCAACGCGGTTTCGGGCATGTTTTTCCAGTAGCGACGCGGCATTTCTTTCAGCATCGTGCCGATCTTTAGGCGGGCCGGATTGAAGATGGAGCTGTAATAGGTGCGCCAGACCTCCTCGACCGGATCGCCCCGCGGCGCATCCGCCTTGCCGGCGCCCTCGCTTTCGGTGACGGTCTCGCCGTCCCAATGGATCGACAGCTCCGGCGTCAGGATCGACCAACGCATCGACGCGAACCGGCGCACGAAGAAGCCGGCGTTCATGCGGACGATGTGATGATCGGGCTCGAACCACGCGACGAAGCGCGGTCCTTCGCTCGTCTCGACCTCGCGGAAGCGAACAAAGGCGCGCATCTTGTGCATGTCGCGCCTGACCGCTTTCGCCATGTCCTCCAGCCGCCGGATCAGCGGATCGGCATGATCGTCGATCAGGCGCGGATGGTCCCGCAGCCGGAGCAGCATGCCGTAGAGCAACCCAAAACGCTCGGTATCGCTGTGCGCGACGACGCTCCGCGCAAGCTCGACGAATGGACGCGGCACCGGAAATGGCGCGGCGGCACCGATCGGCACCGCTTCGTCGCCGAACAGATCGGCGGCGCGCTCGCCGACCTGCCAGACCACCTGATCCGCCGGCACGCGTGCCGAGGCAAGCGAACGCGCGGCGTCACGCCAGCGCTCGAAATCATCCTCCGCGTCGAGCTGGACGACGCGCACTAGTCGCGTTCGTCGGCGCCCGGCGGATTGGCCTTCGCCTCTTTCGCCTCCTCGGGCTTGCGCTCGTCATAGACCGCCGCGAGCTCGAGCTCTTTTTCCTCCGGCAACACCTTCTCGGCCGCCGGGAACATCTCCTGCTCTTCCTCATCGATATGGTGTTCATAACGGCGGCGAAGGTGGAAAAACTTCTCCTCCCATTCGTCGCTGCCCATATCCAGCGCGATCATCTCACCGAGCGTATCATCCACTTCTTTGTGCTCGGACACCGAGTGACGGGCGTCATCACGCAGCTCCGGTTCGGCGAGCATCGTCGCGTAAAGCGACTCCTCCTCCGCCGCCGCGTGCGCCTGCAGCTCGATCCGGAGCTGCTCGAACAAACCCTCGCGCTCGGCCGAGGCACCATCCAGGTCGCCCAGCTTCTTCAGCATGTCGCGCTGCTTGTCGTGATCCTGTTTCAGCTTCGCATAGATATCGGTTTTGGCCATCGCTCTTCTCCTGTTTGAAGGCGCAACGCCGGCTCAGGCGAAAAGTTCGAGCTGCTCGCGCTTTGGCGCGACGAGCGGTCGCAGCTCGGCACGATCGGCTAGGACGACTGGCTTCCAGTCCTCGGCGACGATGAACGGCCGCAACTTGGCGACCGATACGGTCAGCCGCGCGATATCGTCGAGGTGCAGGCGGCGCCACCGCCGGCTGGCCAGGATCGCGCCCACCGCCTTGGTGCCGAGGCCCGGCACGCGCAGCAGCATTTCCTTGGGCGCGCAGTTCACATCGACCGGAAAGCGATCACGATGCTTCAGCGCCCAGGCGAGCTTGGGGTCGATATCCAGCGGCAGCATGCCATTCTCATCCGCCGCCGACGCCACTTCCTTCGGCGCGAAGCCGTAGAAGCGCATCAGCCAATCCGACTGATACAGGCGATGCTCGCGCATCAGCGGTGGGCGGCGCAGCGGCAGCACTGCGCTCGCGTCCGGGATCGGGCTGAACGCGGAATAATAGACACGCCGCAGCTTGAACCGATCATAGAGCGACGAGGCGCGCAGCACGATGTCGCCGTCGGTCGCGCTGTCGGCGCCAACAATCATCTGAGTCGATTGACCGGCCGGCGCCAGGCGCGGGGCGTGCCGATACTTCCTGGCATCGCGCGCATCGTCAATCGCGAGCTTCGTGTCGCCCATCGCCGCCTCGATCCGCGCGCCGTCCTTTTCGGGCGCGAGCCGCTTCAGGCCGCGCTCGGTCGGAAGCTCTATGTTGATCGACACGCGGTCAGCATGGAGTCCGGCCTGATGCATCAGCTCCGGATCGGCGTCCGGGATCGTTTTCAGGTGAATATAACCGCGAAAATCATGATCCTCGCGCAGCGACCGCGCCACTTCGACGATCTGCTCCATCGTGTAGTTGGAGCTGCGGATGATGCCGGACGAAAGAAACAGGCCTTCGATGTAATTGCGCTTGTAGAAAGCAAGGGTGAGATCGACCACCTCTTTCGCCGTGAAGCGCGCGCGGCGCACGTTCGAGCTCTTGCGGTTGATGCAATAATGGCAATCGAAGATGCAGCTGTTGGTCAGCAAAATCTTCAGCAGCGAGATGCAGCGGCCGTCCGGCGCATAGGCGTGGCAAATGCCCATGCCCTCGGTTGAACCGATGCCCTTTCCGCCCCGGCTGTCGCGCTTGACCGTCCCCGACGACGCGCAAGACGCATCGTATTTCGCGGCATCGGCGAGGATTTCGAGCTTCTGACGGACGTCGAGCTGCGGCATTCGTTCTTTTTATGTTCTTAGTCTGATACTCGCAAGCTTTTGATTCCTCGTCATTGCGAGGAGCAAAGCGACGAAGCCAATCCAGCGCCGGCTGCTGGATTGCTTCGCTTCGCTCGCAATGACGGTCTTTAGCTGTCGGGCGTGGTCAGTTTCCGCACGAAGCCGATCAAGCCCGTTTGCCGGCTGCGCTTGAGCCGTTCGGATAGGAGGATCGTCCGGACCTGCTCGAAACAGCGCTGCGCATCGTCGTTGACCAGCACATAGTCATAGCCGTCCCAATGTCCGATTTCGCTCGCGGCACGGCTCATGCGGGCCGTGATGACGTCGTCGGAATCGGTGTTGCGGGCGCGCAGGCGGCGCTCCAGCTCTTCCATCGACGGCGGCAGGATGAAGACGCGGACGACGTCGCCGCCCGCGAGCTGGTGGAGCTGCTGCGCGCCCTGCCAGTCGATATCGAACAACACGTCGTTGCCGGACGCGAGAATGTCATCGACGGGCTTGGCGGGCGTGCCGTAGCGATGGCCGAACACGTGCGCCCATTCCAGGAATTCGCCGGCCGCCGCCATCTCCTTGAAGCGCGGCAGGTCGACGAAATGGTAATCGACGCCATCCTGTTCGCCGGGGCGGATCGGCCGGGTCGTCGCGGAAACCGACATCTGCAGCGTCGCGTCCGATTCCAGCAGCATTCGCGAAATCGTCGACTTGCCCGCGCCCGAGGGCGAGGACAGCACGAACAGCACGCCGCGACGGCGGAATTTATGCGGATCGTCGGCGCGGGAAGAAAGCAGAGTCGTCGGGCGAAGCATGGCCGCAAGTGGCCCAGCACCGCCCCGAGGTCAATGCGGTCAGGCGCGCTCTTTGCGGCGATCGAGCGCCTTCTTGGCGACATAGGCGCCGCCGAGCACCATGCCGAGCGGACCGAGGCGGCGCAGTGCGCTGACCGTCAACACACCCAGGATCGCGCCCTTGCCGCCCTGACCGTGGCGCTCGCCAATCTCCTTGCCCACCAGTGCGCCGATTACCTTGCCGATCATGTCATGCTCCTTGTTTCGGATCGGTAACGCTCAACCGCGCCGCTTTCTCCGTCAGGCCCGAGACGCCTTCGCGGCGATCCAGTTCCGCCAGCACGTTGTCGAAGCTCAAATCCATGCTCTCCAGCAAGACCGCGAGGTGGAAGATCAGGTCGGCCGCTTCGCTGGTCAGAGCTTTCGCGTCGCCTTTGGCCGCGGCGATCACGGCCTCGACCGCTTCCTCGCCGACCTTCTGCGCTATCCGTTCGGGACCTTTCGCGAAAAGACGCGCAACATAGGAAGTGTCGGGGTCTGCCATGCGCCGGGCGCGGATGGTTTCGGTCAGGCGGCGCAGGCGATCGTCAGTCATGGCGACGCACCGGAAAGCCGGCCGTACCCAATGCCGCATGCGCGTCCGCGATGCTGTGCTGGCCGAAATGGAAGATGGAGGCCGCGAGCACGGCCGAGGCATGGCCGTCGCGCACGCCTTCGACAAGGTGCTCCAGCTCGCCGACGCCGCCGCTCGCGACGACCGGCACCGAGACCGCGTCGGCGATCGTGCGCGTGAGCGCCAGGTCGTAGCCGCCCTGCGTCCCGTCCCGGTCCATCGAGGTGACGAGCAGCTCGCCCGCGCCCAGCTCGGCGAGGCGAACCGCATGCTCGACCGCGTCGATGCCGGTTTCGCGCCGGCCACCATGCGTGAAGACCTCCCATCGCCTGGCGTCGACAGCGCGTGCATCCACCGACGCCACCACGCACTGGCTCCCGAACCGGTTGGCCAGCTCCGCGACCAGTTCCGGCCGGGCGGCGGCGGCGGAGTTGACGGCGACCTTGTCCGCTCCGGCGAGCAGCAGCGCGCGCGCATCCGCGACCGATCGGACGCCGCCGCCCACGGTCAGCGGCATGAAGCAGACCTCGGCGGTGCGCCGCACCACATCGACCATCGTTCCCCGCGCTTCGTGGCTGGCGGTGATGTCGAGGAAACAGAGCTCATCCGCCCCCGCCGCGTCATAGGCGCGTGCCTGTTCGACCGGATCGCCCGCATCGGCCAGATCGACGAAGTTCACGCCCTTGACCACGCGCCCGCCCGCGACATCGAGACACGGAATGACGCGGACGCGAACGGTCACGCCGCTTCCCGGATCGCCTCGGCCAGATCGAGCCGGCCGTCATAAATGGCGCGGCCGGTGATGACGCCTTCGATGCCGCGATGGGTTTTCAGTGCGCGAATGTCGTCGAGACCGGCGACACCGCCGCTCGCGATGACCGGCAGCGATTGCGCCCAGGCAAGCGCGGCGGTCGCCTCGACATTGACGCCTTTCATCATCCCGTCGCGGCCGACGTCGGTGAACAGCACGGCGGCGACGCCCGCGTCCTGGAAGCGGCGGGCAAGGTCCAGCACCGGCACATCTGAGACATCCGCCCAGCCCTGCGTCGCGACCATGCCGTCGCGCGCATCGACCGCGACGACGATCCGGCCGGGGAAATCACTCGCTGCTTCCTTCACCAGATCGGGGTCGGTCAGCGCGGCGGTGCCGATCACGGCGCGGTCGATGCCCAACCTGAACCAGCGCTCCAGGCTGGCGCGCGTGCGAATGCCCCCGCCCAGCTGGATCTTGCCGGAAAAGGCCATCCCAATCCCGCGCACAGCCTCGCCATTGACGCTCTCGCCGGCAAAGGCGCCGTCCAGATCGACGACGTGGATCCATTCCGCCCCGGCGTTCGCGAACTGCTCGGCCTGCGCGGCGGGATCATCGGCATAGACAGTGGCGCGCGTCATATCGCCTTCGGCAAGGCGGACGACCTTGCCGCCTTTCAGGTCGATGGCAGGAAAAACAATCATGGCCCCCACTCCAGAAAGCGCTTCAGCAACTCGAGTCCGTAACGCTGGCTCTTTTCCGGGTGGAATTGCACCCCGGCCAGATTGTCGCGACCGATGGCGGCCACGACCGGACCGCCATGATCGGTCTTCGCCAGCACATCCTCTCCCTCATACGCGAAACTGTGAAGAAAATAGGCTTCGCCGGACGCGATCAGCGGATGCGGCGCCGTCGGGTGGACATCGTTCCAGCCCATGTGCGGCACCTTCAGATCATCGCGCGGCGCGATCGCGCGCACCACGCCGCTGCACCAGCCCAGGCCCGGCGTGGACCCATGCTCCTCGCCCGCCCTCGCCATCATCTGCATGCCGACGCACACGCCGAGGAAAGGCCGGCCCCTCTCGATCGCTGCTTCGTTCAGCGCCTCGATCATCCCCGGAATGGCGCCCAGCGAACCCATCGCCGCCGCGAACGCGCCGACGCCGGGCAGCACGATACGGTCGGCACCGCGCACGACATCCGGGTCCGCCGTCACCGTGATGCTGGTCGCGCCAGCAGCCTTCAGCGCGTTCGCGACCGAGTGGAGATTGCCGGCGCCAAAATCGACCAGCGCCAGCGCCTCAGCCACCCAGCGTCCCCTTGGTGCTGGGAACGGCATCGGCCTTGCGCGGATCGATACTCACCGCCTGGCGTAGCGCGCGGGCGAGCGCCTTGTAGGCGCTTTCCGCGAGATGGTGATTGTTGGTGCCGTAGAGATTCTCGACGTGAAGCGTCAGTCCGGCCGTCTGCGCGAGGGACTGGAACCAGTGCTCGACAAGCTCCGTGTCCCACTCGCCCAGCTTTTCCTGCGTGAAGGCCAGCTTCCACACCGCGAATGGCCGGCCTGAGATGTCGATCGCGACCCAGGTCAGCGCCTCGTCCATCGGCGCATAGGCATGGCCGTAGCGCATGATGCCCCGCCGATCGCCCAGCGCCTTCGATATTGCTTCCCCGATCGCCAGCGCCGAATCCTCGGTCGTGTGATGCTGGTCGATGTGCAGATCGCCGTCCACGGCCACATCCAGATCGATCAGCGAATGGCGCGACAGCTGCTCCAGCATATGATCGAGAAAACCGATGCCTGTCGCTACGCGATAGGTCCCGCTGCCGTCCAAATTGACGGTGACGGCGATCTTCGTCTCGTTCGTATTCCGGTTGACCGTGGCGATGCGCATGCCGCCCCATTGCGCGGGCGAGTCCCGCTTTGCAACATGGCTTGACCCGCCCGGCGCGAGGACTACGAGTCGAGCCATGAGCGAAACCCCGCCCGACAGCCTGATTCCGTACGACGAGATCGTGCAGGAAGCGCTGCGCGCGGTGGTCGGCCGCGTGCTGAGCGAGGTCGCTCTTTCGGGCGGCCTGCCGGGCGAGCATCATTTCTACATCACCTTCAAGACAGCGCACCCAGGCGTCGAAATGCCCAAGCATCTCTCCGAGCGCTTCCCGGACGAGATGACCATCGTCCTCCAGAACAAATTCTGGGACCTGAAGGTGGCGGACAAGCATTTCGAGGTCGGCTTGTCCTTCAACCAAGTGCCGGCCAAGCTTTCGATTCCGTTCGCGGCCGTCACCGGCTTCGTCGATCCGGCAGTGAATTTCGCGCTGCAATTCCAGGCGCAAGGCGACGAAAGCGGCCCCGAACATCACGAACAGGCGGAGAATGACGGCCCGACCGTGATGCCGGCCGAGGACGGCTCCAATGTCGTCACCATCGATTTCGGGCGGAAAAAATAGCCCCTAATCCGGTTTCCGCACGGGATTCCTGACATGACTGGCGATGGCGGGCAGGTCGAGCCTGCCATGCGCGCTTTCGCACCGCACGGCCTGCTCCCTGACCCATTGGTTTGCGATAAATTCTGGCCCCCCACGGCAGAGCCAGAAGAAGAGGGGAGCAGGATCGCGCCGGCTCCCCTCGAAAGATGCTAACCGAAAAAGTCGTAGATGGTGTCGACGACCTCGCCGTTGCGAATATCGATCAGCAGCACGTCGTCATAATAGCGCACCCAGCGATAGGGGCCGTCCGCCGGCGGTAGCCGATACGCGTACGGATCGCTGATCCAGTAGTTCTGCGCGAACAAGGGTGCGCTCAGGAATGCGCCGAACGAGAAACGCTGATAGCCATAGCCCCAGCCGCGCGGCGCATAGTAGCGCGGGAAGCGGTAGCCGCGATTGTTCCGGCGCCAATCCTGCCAGTTGTAGCGCGGATCGCGGCGCCAGTCCCGGTTCCAGCCGCCATTGTTGCGGCCGTTCCAGTCGCCACGGCCACGCCAATCACCCCGGTTCTGCCAACGGTCGCGATTCTGCCAGTCCGGGCGGTTGCCCTGCCAGCCTGGCCGGCCGTCGTTCCGGTCACCGCGATCGTTCCGCCAGTCGCGCCGGTCGCCGGCGCGGTCGCGCTGGAAATCGCGGCGATCATCGGCGCGGTCGCGGCGATAGGCCGAGACGTCGTTCGCCCGGTCCTGCCGGAACTGTTCGCGATTCACTCGGCCGGCCTGAAGATCCTGCCGATCCTGCCCGCGCTCGCGCTGGAAGTTCGTCCGGTCCTCGCGGCGTTCCTGCCGAAAGCCCTGACGGTGGTCACGGCGTTCCTGCCGGAACTCCTGACGCCCCTCGCGGCGTTCCTGGCGGACTGCTTGGCCACGCTGGCCGCCATTGTCCTGCCGGACGGTTTCTTCCCGCGCCGGCTGCATGCCCTCGCCGCCCCGATCGCGCTGCGCGGCTGCGGGAGCCGCCAGCGAAGCCGCCGCCAATAGGGCGGCCATCACCTTGCGCATTGTCTCTGTCTCCTCATCCGCCCGCAGCGAAAAGCCTGCCGACGTTGCATGACGCAATGCGCCCTTGTCGATGAGTTCTTGCTGAACCTGGCTGACAGCTGGTGTTCAGCGTGCTGGTTCAGGCGCGGCCTCCGGCGAAGTCTCAGCGGCTGGCGCCTCGACCAGCTCACCCTGCGCGGCGCGGCCCGCGCGGCGGATCGCCTCGCGCAGGCGCGGATAGATACCGCACCGGCATAGATTGGTGATCGCGGCATCGATGTCCGCATCGGTCGGCGCGCGGTTGCGCTTCAGCAGCACCGATGCCGCCATGACGATGCCGGGGATGCAATAGCCGCACTGCGACACGTTCAGCGCGGCGAACACCTGCTGGACCGGATGACTGCGATCGCGCGACAGGCCTTCGATCGTGGTGACGAACCGGCCCTCGCACGCGGCGATCGAGACGCGGCAGCTCGGCACCGCCGCGCCGTCGATATCGACGATGCAGACGCCGCACTCGCCGGTGCCGCAGCCATATTTGGTGCCGGTCAGGTTCGACGCATCCCGAAGCGCCCAGAGCAAAGGCGTTTCAGGATCGAGCAGATATTCGACGGGCTGGTTGTTGACCGTGAACTTTGTCATTCAGGCCGTGACTTACTCCATGCGCCGGAAAACGGAACTGCTCACTTCCCAGCGATACGGGCGAGCTTATTGATAGCCGCCTTCTTCCTGCGCATCCTCCAGTTCACTCTCTTCCTCGGAAGGCTGCTGACGGTGTCGTCCGGGCCGCGAGCCATCGTCAATCTCCTTCTCTAGGGCTAATGCCTGGTGGGGGTGACGATCCCGGCCACTGTCGAAAACAATCAGTCCCGCCAGCTCTTGTCGGTGCGGTCGACCAGCCTCACCATCGCGGCGAAGTCGGCGGCGCCCGGGCCGCCCGGCACCTGCGCCATGTGCAAGTCGCGCTGATGGACAGCGACGACGTCGTCGGACACGGTCAATGGCTCACCCATGCTGGCGGTGGCGACCTGGATTTCGCAGGCGCGCTGCAGCGACCAATGCTTGATGAACGCCTCGGGGATCGAGCGGCCCATCACGAGTATGCCGTGATTCTTCAGCAGCATCACCCGCTTGTCGCCGAGATTGCCGAGCAGCCGCTCGCCTTCCTCGTCGCGCACCGTCACGCCCTCGAAGTCATGATACGCAATCTGGCCGGCGAAGTTGCAGGCGTAGAAATTGGCCGGCCGCAGCCCGCCCTCGACCGACGCGACGGCCATGCCGGCGGTGGTGTGGGTATGCGCGATGCAGTGCGCGTCGGGCAGATGACGATGGAACAGCGCGTGTTGGACGAATCCGGCCCGGTTCACCGGATAGGGTGAGTCGTCCAGCTTGTTCCCGTCGATGTCGATCTTGACGAGGTTCGACGCCTTCACCTCGCTGAAGTGCAGGCCAAACGGGTTGATCAGGAAAGCACCGTCCTCGTCCGGAATCTTCACGGTGATGTGGTTGTAGATCATCTCGGACCAGCCGAGCATGTCGAACACTCGGTAGCAGGCGGCAAGCTGCTGGCGCGCCTCCCATTCGGCCTCGCTCATTTGCGAATTGCGCAGTGCGGCGGTCGCCATCGTTCCTCTCCTTTTCGCCCGTAGCTATCGCATGCGCGAATGGCCGACGCAATTTGGTACACCGGGCCGGAAGCGAAACAATCTTCGGTCGGTCGCGGAACCGTTGCCGCCGTCCGCGCGTCTAATGGTGCGGTTCAAGACCGAAGTTTTCGATTGAAATGCAAGGGTTGGAACAGGAGGGTTCAATGGGTCTTATTGTTTGGCTAGTGATCGGCGGCGTCATCGGCTGGCTCGCCAGCATCATAATGCGCACCGATGGTCAGCAGGGCATTTTTCTGAACATTGTCGTCGGCATTGTCGGCGCGTTCATCGGCGGGCTGATCTTTTCGGGCGGCTCGATCAATAATTCCGGGCTGACGCTGTATTCATTCCTGGTCTCGCTGCTGGGCGCCGTCGTCCTGCTCGCGATCGTCAATCTCTTCCGTCGCGGCAGCGTGCGCTAAGCGCCAGCTGACTGGGGAATAATGAAAGGGCCGGGCGGCGACGCCCGGCCCTTTTCCTATTCCAGCTCGAACCGCACGGAGACGGTGACATTCACCGATTGCTCGCCGGCCAGGATTTTGGCGTCCGCCGCCTCCGCCATCATGCCCTGCGCACGCATCATGATCGGCATCGGGCGCGGCATGTCATAGCTGCCTTCGCTGATCGCAAGTATGCGTTTGACCTTCAGACCCGTCGCCTTCGCATAGAGCTCGGCGCGGGCGCGCGCCTTGGCGATCGCATCCAGCCGCGCCTCGTCCATCGCCGCTTCCGGCTTGTCGAGTCCCAGGTCCGGGCCGTTGATCTGGTTCGCACCGGTCGCGACCAGCGCGTCCAGCACCTGCCCTGCCTTGGCGATATCGCGGAAGCGCACGTTCACATTGTTGGTCGCCTGATAGCCGGTGATGACCGGCGGCTGCTTTTCCGCATAGCGATATTGAGGCTGCAGCGAGATGTTGCTGGTCTTGAGGTCGCGGTCGGCGATGCCGGCGCGCTTCAACGCCGCGATCACCCTATCCATCCGCGCCGAGTTCTCGCGCAAAGCGCTCGCCGCGTCCGCCGCCTGGGTGACGACGCCGGCCCCGATCGTGGCGATGTCTGGCGTCCGCAGCGATTCGCCCTGCGCGGAAACATCCAGCACCGTGCCACTGATCGGCTGCACGGGCATCGGCGAGACCGTTTGCGCCGCCGCGGGGGTGGCAGCAGCGGCCATCAATGCAACGAAGGATTTCATAACCTGCTCCTCGAAAAATTGTTTCGCTACCGCGATTGGCTGCGCCCGGCTGCATCACGGCTGAACGTCTTTCTTCCGTCACGCCTTTGGCGTAAAGGCGCTGCCCTGACGGCCCGCCCGAAACACGCTTGCGGAAGCGACGCGAAAATTGCTCTTTTCCGGTCTTGAGGCTGGTGAGTTATTTATGTAATACAGCTCCGAAGAAATAACCGCCGGGGCGGAAGGCAACGTGAACATGAACTACGAAACGAGCATCCAGTCCGGCGATAGCGTCGCCTACGCGGATATCGACGCGTCCGCGCGCAGGCGACGGCGCGCGCTGATCATCGGCGGCATCATCGTCGCACTGGCGCTGGTGGGTGCCTTCTTAATGTTCCGCGGCGGCGACAAGTCTGGCGCGGCCGCCGACAAGGGCAACAAGGCGCAGGCGCCGGAAGTGACGGTGATTCGCCCCGGCCGTCAGCTGGTCTCCGGCACCGTCACCGCGACTGGCAACATGGCCGCGCGCCGCGAAATGCCGGTCGGCATCGCGGGTGAGGGTGGCATGGTCAGCCGCGTTCTGGTGGAGCCGGGCGCCTGGGTCGGTGCCGGCCAGGTTCTCGCGACGATCGAGCGGTCGGTTCAGACGCAGCAGGCGGCCTCGCTCAGCGCGCAGATCAATGTCGCCCGCGCCAATGCCCGCCTCGCCGATCAAGAGCTGGCCCGCGCGCAGACACTGGTCGGCCGCGGCTTCATTTCGAAGGCCGATGTCGATCGCCGGATCGCCACGCGCGACCAGGCGCTTGCTCAGGTTCGCGTGGCCGAAGCGCAATATAAGGAAGCGACCGCGCGCAACGGCCGCCTCGAAATCCGTTCGCCCGCCGCCGGGCTCGTCCTGCAGCGCATGGTCGAGCCGGGTCAGGTCGTAAGCTCGGGCAGCGGCATGCTGTTCCGGCTCGCCAAGGGCGGCGAGATGGAGCTGCGCGCCCAAATGGCAGAGGGCGACCTCGCCAACGTCCGTGTCGGCGCGCGGGCCAAGGTAACGCCGGTCGGATCCACGCAAAGCTTCAACGGCGAGGTCTGGCAGATGTCGCCCGTCATCGACCCGCAGACGCGCCAGGGCATCGCCCGCATCGCTCTCGCCTATGATCCGGCGCTGCGCCCGGGCGGCTTTGCTCAGGCCGAACTGGTGACGGGGCAGGTCAACGCGCCGATGCTGCCCGAATCGGCCGTGATGACCGATCAGAACGGCAACTATGTCTATGTCGTCGATGCCAACGACAAGGCGCAGAAGCGCCCGGTCAAGACCGGCCAGGTCACCGACAAGGGCGTGACGATCATGAGCGGGCTGACCGGCACCGAGCGCGTCGTGCTTTCCGCCGGTGCCTTCCTGAACCCGAACGAAGCCGTCCGTCCGCGCCTGACCGCCGCCGGCAGCTAAGAGGGCAAACGCCATGAGCTTTCGCAACATCTCGGCCTGGGCGATCCGGAACCCGGTTCCGCCGATCGTCCTGTTCATCGCACTGACGCTGGCTGGCCTCATCAGCTTCATGCGGATGGACGTGAACCAGATGCCGGACATCGACTTTCCGGCGGTGACCGTCACGGTCAGTCAGCCGGGCGCCGCGCCGTCCGAGATGGAAACACAGATCACCCAACGGATCGAGGCAGGCGTCCGGGCGATCAGCGGCGTCGAGGACATTTCGTCGCGCATCGAGGAAGGCCAGAGTTTCACGATCGTCCAGTTCGCGATCGGGACGCCGATCGACCGCGCCCTGAACGATGTGCGCAACGCCGTGGATCAGACCCGCAGCCAATTGCCGGACGGCATTCTGGAGCCGCAGGTCACCCGCCTGGATGCCGGGGGGGGCGGCCCGATCGCCTATTTCGGCGTCGAAGCGACCGATATGACGCTCGAAGAGCTCAGCTGGTATGTCGACAACACCGTCGCCAAGCAGCTGCTCGCCATTTCGGGCATGGCGACTGTCCAGCGCGGCGGCGGCGTCAGTCGCGAGATCCGTGTCATCCTCGATCCGGCCAAGCTGCAGGCACAGGGCCTGACCGCCGTGCAGGTCAATCAGCAACTGCGCCAGGTCAACATGAACGCGGCCGGCGGCCGTGCCGAGATCGCGGGTGCCGAGCAGTCGGTGCGCGTGCTCGGCAATGCCCGCAATGCCTATGACCTGGGCCAGACCCAGATCACCGTGGGCAACGGCCGGACCGTGAAGCTCGCCGACATCGCCAACGTGCGCGACATGTATGCTGAGCAGCGCAACCTTTCGACGATGAACGGACGGCAGGTCACCAGCTTCTCGATGCAGAAGGCGCGCGGCGCCTCCGACGTCGGCGTGTACGATGAGGCGATGAAGGTTCTGGACAAGCTCCAGAAGCAGAACCCCAAGATCAAGTTCAAGCAGCTCTACACCAGCGTCGAGTACACCAAGGGGCAGTATCACTCCTCGATCGACGCGATGATCGAAGGCGCGGTGCTGGCCGTGCTGATCGTGTTCCTGTTCCTGCGGGACTGGCGCGCGACGATCATCTCGGCACTGGCGATTCCGCTGTCGGCGATCCCCGCTTTCTGGTTCATGGACATGATGGGGTTCACGCTGAACACCATCTCGCTGCTGGCGCTCAGCCTGGTGGCCGGCGTGCTGGTCGACGACGCGATCGTGGAGATCGAGAACATCGTCCGCCACATGCGCATGGGCAAGACCGCCTATCAGGCCTCGATCGACGCGGCAGATGAGATCGGTTTGGCCGTGCTCGCGACCACCATGTCGATCGTCGCGGTGTTCCTGCCGGTGGGCCTGATGCCGGGCATTTCCGGTCAATTCTTCTCGCAGTTCGGCATCACGGTGGTGATCGCGGTGCTACTGAGCCTCGCGGTCGCGCGCCTGATTACCCCGATGGTGGCGGCGTACTTCCTCAAGGCACATGGCGAAGCGGCGCATGCCCAGGGTTGGCTGATCGACGGCTATATGAAAATCCTGTCCTGGTGCGTCCGCAACCGTTGGAAAACGGTGCTGTTGGGCGGTGGCGGCGCGTTGCTCGCGACGATCGCTGCCTTCGCGACCCTGCCGATGACGTTCCAGCCGACGATCGACCAGGATTACAGCCAGGTGCAGGTCGAAATGGTGCCGGGCAGCACGCTGGAGCAGACCGAGCGCGTGACCCAGCAGGTCGCGGCGCTGCTGGCGGCGGACACCGATGAGGTGGATGCGGCGTTCGCCGACATCAACCCGACCCAATCGACGATTTATCTGACGCTCAAGAAGTCGCGTCCGATTTCCAGCGTCGATTGGGAGCGCCAGATCGCGCCCAAATTCCAGAACATCGCCGACGCGCGCGTGAACTTCCAGTCGCAATCTGGCGGCGGTTTCGGACGCGACGTGATCATCATGCTGGGCAGCGACGATCCGAAGCTGCTGGAGGCGACCTCGAACAAGCTGGTCGGCGAAATGCAGGGCCTGAGCGAGCTACGCGCGCCGCGCGTCGCGGGCGATCTGCAGCGGCCCGAAATCGTCATCACGCCGCGGCTGAACCTCGCCGCGCAGCTTGGCGTCACCACCCAGGCGCTGAGCCAGACGATCCGGATCGCGACGTTGGGCGACATCGATCAGAACAGCGCCAAATTCTCGCTGGCCGATCGCCAGATCCCGATCCGGGTCGCGATCGACGAAGATGCACGCAAGAGCCTGACGACGATCGAGAACCTGCCGGTGCCGACCACGAATGGCGGATCGGTGCCGCTGAAGGTGGTGGCCGACGTCAAGTTCGGCGCGGGGCCGACCACGATCCGCCGCTATAACCAGATCCGCCGCGTCGTCGTCGGCGCCGATCTGGCGCCGGGCATCGTGACCAGCCAGGCCGTGACCAAGCTGAACGCGCTGCCGACGATGAAGGCGATCCTGGAAGGCAAGATCCAGGGCGTCCAGAAAATCGAAGCGGGCGACAGCAAATTCCAAATGGAAATGCTGAAAAACTTCGTGATCGCGGTGATCTCCGGCGTGCTGCTGGTCTTCGCGGTGCTGGTGCTGCTCTACAAGCGGGTGATGCCGCCGTTCGTGAACATGGGGTCGCTGCTGCTGGCGCCTCTGGGCGGTGCGGTCGCGCTGCACCTGGCGGGCATGCCGATTTCCATGCCGGTGTTCATCGGGCTGCTGATGCTCCTTGGCATTGTCGCCAAGAACTCGATCCTGCTGATCGATTTCGCGATCGAGGAAATGTCGCATGGTGTCGAGAAGTTCGAGGCGATCATGGACGCCGGCCACAAGCGCGCCCAGCCGATCGTGATGACCACGGTCGCGATGGTCGCCGGCATGGTGCCGACCGCGCTCTCGCTGTCCGGCGACGGGGCGTGGCGGCAGCCGATGGGCATCACAGTGATCGGCGGCCTAATCCTGTCGACGCTGCTCACGCTGGTGATCGTGCCGGCGGCGTTCAGCCTTGCCGACAGCTTCGAAAAGTGGCTGGCGCCGAAGCTGGGCCGGTTCCTGACCTTCAAGCCCGGCGACGAGCGATCGTCGCCGCAACCGGCGGAATAAGCCTTGAACCAAGCGGCGCGCGGCTCATTGTGACAGGATGAGCCGCACGCTTCTTGCCCTGCCCGCGCCCGCCGCCAACGGTGCGCGCCGCATGCGGATCGTCGCGACCGGGTTGCTGGTGCTCATGGCGGGGCTGTTCTTCCTCGCCCGATCGCTGGAAAGCGCGCACCCGGCCTGGGGTTTTGTCCGCTCTTTCGCTGAAGCGGCGATGGTGGGCGGACTGGCCGACTGGTTCGCGGTGACAGCTCTTTTCCGTCACCCGCTCGGCCTGCCGATCCCGCACACCGCGATCATCCCGCGCAACAAGGACCGGATCGGCGACACGCTCGCGACATTCCTCAAGGACAATTTCCTGATCCCCGGCGTCGTCGCGCGGCGGATGAAGCGGGTCGATACGGCGGGCGCGGTCGGGCGCTTCCTCGCCGCCCCGCCCGAGGGCGAAGGCCGGATAAAGGAAAGCGGCACGCGGCTGGTCGCCGATATCATGGAAGCGCTGGACCCCGAGCGGTTGGGCGGGATGGTCAAAGGTGCGATCGACAATCGGCTGCGCGCGATCGATTTCGCGCCGTTGCTCGGCCAGGCGCTGCAGGCCGCGATCGCCAAAGACCGGCATATCCCCGTGCTGGAAGGCATGGTCCGCTGGGCCGCGCGCACGCTGGACGCCAACGAGCATCTGATCCGGCAAATGGTCCACGACCGCGCCGGCTCGATCATGCGCTGGACCGGGCTGGACGAAACGCTTGCCGACAAGATCATCGACGGCCTGCTGCGCCTGCTCGACGACATGGCGGTCGATGCGGGCCATCCGGTGCGCCTGAAGGCCGAGGAAGCGCTCGCGCGCCTGGCCGAAGACCTACAATTCGATCCCGTGATGCAGCGCCGGGTCGCCGATTGGCGCGACGAATTGCTCGCCAACGATGCGATGCGCCGGTGGATCGACGGGCTGTGGGAAAGCGCCCGCGCCGCCCTGCTGCGCGCGGCGCGCGACCCGCGATCGGCAATGGGCGGCAGGTTCGGCGAGGCGATCCATCAGTTGGGCGAGACGCTGCAGCATGACCAACGGCTGCGCCTCACCATCAACCGTTTCGCCCGCCGCGCCGCGGCCGGCTTCTCAGCCAATTACGGTGCCAGCGTCGTGCGGCTGGTCAGCGACACCGTGCGCAGCTGGGACGCCCGCACCATCACCCGCCGGCTCGAAGACGCGGTCGGCCGCGATCTTCAATATATCCGCGTCAACGGCACGCTGGTCGGCGGCTTGGTCGGCCTCACCATTCACGCGGTCGATCTCTGGTTCTAAACGCCTCCTTAAGGACGTTTGCGTAGACCACGGCTTTCCGCCCGCTATCTCGCAGGTGGGCATAAGGATGAACCTCCTTGCGAACGCTCGCCCTGCGCCGCCAGCACGATGCTGCCCTGGATCTTGTCAAGGAGATCATGGCCGCCACGCCTCCCAGCGGACCGATCGAGACGCTCGCCGCCTATCGGATCGGCCTCAATCTCGCCAAGCTGACCGGGCTATTGCGCATTCACTTCGCCCAGGAAGACAAGGCGCTTTATCCGCTGATGACGGGCTCTGCTCATGCCGACGCGGCGGCGCTCGCGGTGCGCTTCCAGGATGACATGGGCGGCCTAGCCCCGGTCTATTTCGATTTCGCCGAGCGCTGGGCCGTCTCGGCCGCGATCGCGTCGGATGCCGACGGCTTCCGGCACGACTGCGCCGCCGTCTTCGGTGCATTGGGCGAGCGCGTGCGCCGCGAGAATGAAGAGCTTTACCCGCTCGCCGACCAGATCACGTCAAACATGATCCAATCGGTCGCCTGACCGTCAGCCGTCGCCGGCGCGCTCGATGTCGGCGCCGACGGCGGAGAGTTTTTCCTCCAGCCGCTCGTAGCCGCGGTCGAGATGATATACGCGGCTGACCTGCGTTTCGCCGCGCGCGGCGAGGCCGGCGATGATGAGGCTCATCGAGGCACGAAGGTCGGTCGCCATCACCGGCGCACCGTTCAGATGTCCGACACCGCGCACGACCGCCGAGCGGCCCGTCACGTGGATATCGGCGCCCATGCGCGCCAGTTCCGGCACATGCATGTAGCGATTCTCGAAGATGGTTTCGGTCAACAGGCTCGATCCCTGCGCCAGCGTCAGCATCGCCATGAACTGCGCCTGCATGTCGGTCGCGAAGCCGGGATAGGGCGCGGTCGAGAGTGTCAGCGGTTTGAGCGGCTGGTTCGCTGTCACCTTGAGGCCGGCGCGCGTTTCCTCGACCTCGATGCCCGCTTCCTGCAACGCGGCGATCGTCGCGCGCATTTCGTTCGCGCGCGCACCGAGCAGCTCCAACGATCCCCCGGCGATGCCGACCGCGCAGGCATAGCTGCCCGCCTCGATCCGGTCCGGCATTACGGCGTAGGTGGCGCCATGCAGCTCCTTGACGCCGTCGATGGTCAGCGTCTCGGTGCCGATGCCCTCGATCCGGGCGCCCATCGCGACCAGGCAACGGCAAAGATCGACGATCTCGGGTTCGCGCGCGGCATTGTCGATGATGGTGCGGCCCGACGCGGTCACCGCTGCCATCACGGCATTTTCCGTGGCGCCGACCGAGACGATCGGAAAGGCGACATGGCCGCCCGGCAGCCGTCCACCGGGTGCGATGGCGCGGACATAACCGGCGCTCATCTCCAGCTTGGCGCCCAGCGCTTCCAGTGCTTTCAAATGAAGGTCGATCGGACGATTGCCGATCGCGCAGCCGCCGGGCAGCGACACGGTCGCCTCGCCGGCGCGCGCGAGGATCGGCCCCAGCACCAGGATCGAGGCGCGCATCTTCCGCACGATATCATAGGGCGCCATCGTCGCGGTCAGGCTGGTCGCGCGCAACGTCATCACCCGCCCGAAATCCTCCGGCCGGGCGCCCTCGATCGTGGTCGAGACGCCGAGCTGGTTGAGGAGATGGCCGAAGCTGTCCACGTCGGCCAGACGCGGCAGGTTGCGGATCGTCAGCGGCTCATCGGTCAGGAGCGCGCAGGGCAATAGAGTCAGTGCGGAGTTCTTCGCGCCCGAGATCGGCAGGCGCCCTTCCAGCGGCCGCCCGCCGCGAATGATGATGCGATCCATGCATGGGGTCCTAGCGAGTCGCTAGGGCCGCGCAAGCCTCAGGCTTTTTCCAGCGTGCACTGGAGCGGGTGCTGGTTCTGCCGGGCGAAGTCGATCACCTGGCTGACCTTCGATTCGGCCACTTCGTAGGAGAAGATGCCGCACACGCCCACGCCCTTTTGATGGACATGCAGCATCACCCGGGTCGCATCCTCGATGCTCATCCGAAAGAAGCTTTGCAGGACGAGCACGACGAACTCCATCGGCGTGTAATCGTCGTTCAGCATCAGCACCTTGTAGAGCGACGGCTTCTTGGACTTGGTGCGCGTGCGCGTGGCGACGCCAACACCGGTGCCGGCGTCATCGTCCTGTCCTTCGCCGGCCATCAGCCGTGGCGCGATCATTTTGAAACCCGTGTCATGCATGACGTGCCAAGAATATGGCATTGCGGCGCCGGGCGGCAAGGCCCGTGTCGCCATTAACCGCACAAACGAAAACGGCCGCCCCTTGAAGGGCGGCCGTTCCGCGATCGGCCCAACAGGGACAACCGATCGTTGTGCCGTCAGATCAAGCAGCGATCTTGATCTTCTCGGCCGCGACCGCGAAGCGGTTCGAGATCGGCTGGAACACGTCGCCGGCGAGCTTCAGGAAGGCTTCGCTATTCTTCGAGGCGTCGGCGATCATCGCGTCGAACGCGTTGCGCGCATAGTCGCTCTGCAGCTGGAAGAATTCGGTCGGCGTCTTGACCGACGAGAAGCTCTTCAGGGCAGCCGTGGTGTGCTCGAAATTCTTGCGAGCGGTCTCGGCGGCCTGCTGACCGAGCGTCTCGGCAGCCTTGGCGGCGACGCGGCCGGATTCGACCAGCGCTTCGATGTTGCCCTTGTTGAACTCGTTCATGTCCTCGACCAGCTTGGTCGAGCGCTCGACGGCCGCCTTGGTGCGAGCGTTGAAGTCGTTGAACATTTCGGTCGCCTTGCCCTGCGCGTCCTTCGCGAAGGTCTTGGCGGTTTCGACGGTTTGGGTTGCGGTGTCGGTCATGGTCTGTCCTTTCGTCGTTTCGATCGGCGCGGGCGCCGCGGTCTCTGGCATGGGTTGTGGCTTGACGTCTGGCACGATCGCCGGCGCCACAGGGGTGGCAGCGACGATCGGCTTCGGCTCGATGGCCTTGACGGCCGGCGCGGGCGCCGGGACGACGGGCTTCGGAGCAGGCGCGGCCGCCTTGATCGCAGCGGCGACTGGGGCCGGAGCGGCCACGGGTTTCGTCGCGGCCGTATTCTTGGCGGGCGCCTTGGCGGCGCCGGCCTTCTTGGTCACCTTATCGGTCATGTCACATCTATCCGATCAAGCTATGTTGCGGTGCAATATAAGATCAGTGTGACATTTTCAAGGCCGTTTATTGTGCAGTGCACAATAAACTGCTACCTCAGATATATGCCTTCTTACTCAATATGTTACGACGGAAATTGGTTAGCGCACGGCGCGCTTGGCGCGGACAGAAACAGGAGTCGTTTCGCCGCCGCCTTGCACAATTGGGAGGCCTTTCGCCTCGCGCCATGCATTCTCGACCATCGGTTGCAGCCAATTGCCTTCGAACCCCCGCGCCAGCCTTGGCGTGGTGCCGAAGATCGCGGTCTGCGCCGAGAAATCGGCTCTTTTTCGCGTCTCTTCGAGCGACAACCCCTGCTTCGCGAGCGGCCCGACCTGCGCGCGCACATCGCGGATCGTCGCGGACAATTTGTCGAGATAGGCACGATCGGTCTGCACCTCGCCATGCCCGGGCACTAGCAGCGCGAAATCCATCGCCTTCAATTTATCGATCACGGTCAGCCAGTCGGCCGGATAGCTGAAAAAGCCGAACGGCAACGGCGCGACGACGATATCGCCGGCCGCGACAATGCGCTGCTTCGGCAGCCAGGCGATCGCGTCGCCTTCGGTGTTGGCACGACCAAGAAAGCGCAGCTCGATGGGCCGATCGGGATCGTCGAGCAGCAGGTGGTCAGAGAAGGTTTCAGTCGGCGGCACGAAATAGGTGCCATGATAGGCGTCGGCGAAATCCAGCAGCTCGCGCGCCATCCGGTCGTAGCGTGCGCGCTGTTCGTCCGTGGTGCTCGCATCGGCGCGCCGGCCGGCGATCGTCACTAGCGAAGCGGAGACCTGATTGTGGATATAGACGTCCCATTTGTCGTCCGGGGTCCGCCCCACGCCTTGCAGCGCCGGGCTGAGCAGAGCGCGTTTGGTCGCCGCCGTCGAAATGATCCGCACGTTCGGCCAACGCCTGCGAATTTCGGACACGCCCAGCGGATGGTCGTTATGCCAATGGGTGAAGAGCACGGCTTGCACCGGCTTCGGCCCCAGTGATCGAATGTAATCGGCGACGACCCGGCCGTGCGCCGCCGTGCCGCCGGTGTCGATCACGACATAGCCGTTCCGCTGCTCGATGATCGTCACATTGCTGATCGCCGGCCCCAGGAAATCGGGTGGCGTCGCCAGCAGATGTACGCCGGGCGCCAGCTCTTGCTCGACGAAAGGCGACAAGGATGCCGGCTGAGCGATTGCCGGAACTGCACCGAACGCCAAAGCCGTCCATATGGTCCGCATGGACTGTCCCCCTTTCGCGGCGAGTGTGGCGCGCGAGGCCGCGCCCGCAAACGACACCTCTGTCAGCCGCTGCGTGCCTTCGACCGGCGCAATCACGCTGGACCTGCCGCACCTTCCGGTTTACGTAAACGTCAGGAGAAGGCGGATGACGATCGAAGCAGTCGACGTTCTGGTGGTGGGCGCCGGCATTTCCGGCATCGACGCGGGCTACCACCTGCAGACCTATTCACCCGGCAAGACCTACGCGATCCTCGAAGCGCGCGACGATCTGGGCGGCACATGGGATCTGTTCCGTTATCCCGGCATCCGCTCCGATTCCGACATGCACACGCTTGGTTTCTCCTTCCGCCCGTGGACAGAAGCCAAGGCGATCGCCGACGGACCGTCGATCAAGAAGTATCTGCGCGAAACCGCCCGCGAACACGGCATCGACAAGCGTATCCGCTACCAGCACCGTGTCGTCCGCGCAGCCTGGGATTCCGAAACCGCGCGATGGACGGTCGAGGCTGAGCGGGGGCCGGACCGGGAGCCGGTCACCTTCGCCGCCCGCTTCCTGTTCATGTGCGGCGGCTATTACCGCTATGATGAGGGGTTCACGCCTGACTTCGAAGGGCGCGGCAGCTTCAAGGGGCAGGTCGTGCACCCGCAGCACTGGCCCGAGCATCTCGATTACAAGGGCAAGCGCGTGATCGTGATCGGCAGCGGCGCGACCGCCGTCACGCTCGTTCCCGAGATGGCGAAGGACGCCGCGCATGTGACGATGCTGCAGCGCTCGCCCACCTACATGGTCTCGCGGCCCAGCGAGGACAAAGTCGCGAATGGCCTGCGCAAGGTTCTTCCGTCGCGCGCCGCCTATGGCCTGACGCGGTGGAAGAATGTGCTGTTCGGCATGTATTTCTACAACAAGACACGGTCCAACCCGCAGGGCGTCAATCAATGGGTGCTTGACCGGGTGAAAGCGCTGCTGCCCACCGGCTACGACATGGCCCATTTCACGCCCAGCTATAATGTGTGGGACCAGCGGCTCTGCCTGGTGCCGGACGACGACCTGTTCGGCGCCATCAAGAACGGATCGGCCGACATCGTCACCGGCCATATCGAGCATTTCACGGAAACTGGCCTGCTGCTGAAGGATGGCCGCGCGCTGGATGCCGATGTCGTCATCACCGCGACCGGCCTGAATGTGCAACTGCTGAGCGGCGTCGATTTTAGCGTCGACGGCGTGCCGGTCGATCTGGCCAGGACCATGACCTACAAGGCGATGATGTTCTCCGGCGTGCCGAACCTCGCCACCTCGTTCGGCTACACCAATGCATCATGGACGCTGAAGGCGGACCTGACCTGCATGTATGTCGCCCGCCTGATCAACCATATGGACAAGACCGGCACGCAGATCGCGACGCCGGTGCTCGACGACCCGGAGGTGCAGGCGGAACCGTGGCTGACCTTCAGCTCCGGCTATATCAAGCGCGCGCTCGACACCCTCCCCAAGCAAGGCTCCAAGCGCCCCTGGCGCGTCCACCAGAATTACGCGCTCGACATGCTCGATCTGAAATTCGGCAAGGTCGAGGACGGCGCCATGCGCTTCACCAAGGCGGGCGCCCTAAAGGCTAACCCCGCGCCAATGCTGGAAGCGGCCGAATAGACGCTTCGAATTAGAACATATAAAGAACAAACACTATAAGGCTCCGGCGACTCGGAGCCATGTACACCGAACTAAACACCTCTACCCATTTCAGCTTCCTACGCGGGGTTTCGAGCGCGGAGGAGCTGTTTTCGGCTGCGGCCTTGCTTGGATACAAGACGCTGGGCGTGACCGATCGAAACACGGTCAGCGGGCTAGTTAAGGCGTTGCGGGCGGAAAAAGTTACCGGCGTGCAGCTCGTCGCAGGGTGCCGGCTCGATCTGATGGACGGCACCAATCTGCTGGTCTGGCCGCAGGATCGCGCGGCATGGTCGAACCTCACCCGAATGTTGACCCAAGGCAAAAGCCGGGTCGATCGCAAGAAGGGCGAGAAAGGCCAATGTTTCCTCCATTGGGAGGATGTCGAGGCGTGGAATGGCGGGCTGGTCGCGGCGCTGGATCCGGACGATGCGGATCGGGTGACCGAGATCGCGCTGGCGCAGATGGCGGATATTTTCGGCGACCGGGCGCATCTGGCGCTGAATCGACGCCGTCGGCCGGGAGAGTTGAAGCGGCTCCACGCGCTCGATGTCCTCGCCCGTTGCTATGGCGTGCGGCCAGTCGCGACCGGCGATGTGCTCTACGACAGCCCGGACAAGCGGATGCTGCAGGATGTCGTCACCGCGATCCGCGAGCATTGCACGATCGACGAACTCGGCTTTCGCCGCGAGCGCTATGCCGATCGCTTCCTGAAAAGCCCGAAAGAAATGGAGCGGCTATTCGCCCGCTTCCCCGATGCGATCCGCGCCACCGCTGATATCGCCGAGCGCTGCACCTTTTCGCTGCGCGAACTCAGCTATCAATATCCCGACGAAATCGTGATGTCCGGCCACACACCGCAAAAAGCGCTGGAACGGCTGAGCTGGATGGCGCTCAACAAGAAGTTCGATGGGCGGCCGGAAAAACGATACCGCAAGCTGCTCAGGCACGAGCTGAAGCAGGTCGCTAGTTGGCGCTACGCACCCTATTTTCTGACGGTTCACTCGATCGTCGAGTTCGCCAAAAGCCAGGACATTCTTTGCCAGGGCCGGGGCTCCGCGGCGAACTCCGTGATTTGCTACGTGCTGGGTGTGACTTCGATCGATCCGATCGCTCACAAATTGCTGTTCGAGCGTTTCCTCTCGGATGCCCGCGATGAGCCGCCGGACATCGACGTCGATTTCGAGCATGAACGGCGCGAAGAGGTCATTCAGTGGATCTATGACACTTACGGCCTTGATAAAGCAGCGCTGACCGCCGTCGTCAGCCGCTACCGCGCGCGCAGCGCGGTACGCGAGGTCGGCAAGGTGCTGGGGCTTTCCGAGGATGTGACCGCAGCCATTTCCGGCCAGGTCTGGGGCTGGTCGAGCGAGGGCATTCCGCCGGAGCGGATCGAGCAACTTGGTCTCGATCCGGCCGAACCACGCCTGGCGCTGATGCTCGATTTGAGCCGCCAGCTCATCGGCACGCCCCGCCATATGAGCCAGCATCCCGGCGGCTTCGTTCTCACCCGGGAGCGGCTCGACGATCTCGTGCCGATCGAGCCGGCGGCGATGATCGACCGCCAGGTCGTCGAATGGGAAAAGGACGATCTCGAAGAGCTGAAGATCATGAAGGTCGATATTCTCGGGCTCGGGATGCTCGGCTGCATGCGCCGCGCCTTCGATCTGCTCGCGGAGCATAGAGGCACGCGCCTGACGCTCGCTTCGGATGAGATGCAGGAGGACGATCCCAAGGTTTACGAGATGATCCGCGAAGCGGACACGCTCGGCGTCTTCCAGATCGAGAGCCGCGCGCAGATGTCGATGCTGCCGCGCCTCAAGCCGCGCGAATTCTATGACATCGTCATTCAGGTCGCGATCGTGCGGCCCGGCCCGATCCAGGGCGACATGGTGCACCCTTTCCTGCGACGCAGGGAAGGAAAGGAAAAGGTCGAGTTTCCCAGCGACGAACTGCGCAACGTGCTTGGTAAGACACTTGGCGTGCCATTGTTCCAGGAACAGGCGATGAAAGTCGCGATCGTTGGCGCGGGCTTCACCCCCGCCGAAGCCGACGAACTGCGACGCGCGATGGCGACGTTCAAATCGACCGGCGGCGTCGACAAATTTCGCGACAAGATGGTCGGCGGCATGATGAAGAAGGGTTATAAGCAGGACTTCGCCGAGCGGACTTTCAAGCAGATCGAGGGGTTCGGCAGCTATGGTTTTCCCGAAAGCCACGCCGCCAGCTTCGCCAAGATCGCCTATGCTTCATCCTGGATGAAATGCCACCATCCGGACATCTTCTGCACGGCCCTGCTGAACGCCCAGCCGATGGGCTTCTACGCCCCCGCCCAGATCGTCCGCGACGCGCACGAGCATGGCGTGCGGGTGCTGCCGCCATGCGCGAACGAAAGCCGCTGGGATACGATATTGTTCGGGGAAGGACAGCCCAAACCTCTCCGTCTAGGCCTTCGCCTCATCAAAGGTTTGTCGAATGACGAAGGCGCGCTGGTTGCCGCCGCGTCAGAGAACACTCCTTTCAACTCGATCGAGGATGTTTGGGATCGGACCGGAATCTCCGTCGCCGCGCTGGAAAAGCTCGCCGAAGCTGACGCCTTTGCCTGCCTGGGCCTCGATCGCCGGCAGGCGCTTTGGCACGTGCGCGGGCTCGGCCATACCGAGCTGCCGCTGTTCAAGGCGGTCGCGAACAACGAGCCTGCCGTCGCGCTCCGCGCGATGACCGAGGGGCGCGAAGTGGTGGAGGATTACAGCACGATCCAGCTGTCGCTGCGCCACCACCCGCTGAGCTTTCTGCGCCCAGAACTCGACCGGCGACGCATCACGCCTGCCGGACGGCTGGCGCGGATGAAGGACGGCGCCCGCGTCACTGTGTCCGGCATCATCTTGGTCCGCCAGCGGCCGGGCAAAGGCAATGTCTGCTTCATCACGCTGGAAGACGAGACCGGCATCGCCAACATCATCGTCTGGCAGCGCGATTTTGAGCGGCAACGGCGGATCATCATGGCTTCGTCGATGCTCACGGTGCACGGCCGGGTGCAGATCGAAGGCAAGGTGATCCACATCATCAGCGACAGGATCGAGGATTCGACGCATCTGCTGCGTCAGGTCGGCGAGATGGATTTCCCGCACCATACCGGTCGCGGCGACGGCGCCCGATACAGCACCGGCCCTGACCGCGAGGAACGCGGCTCAGCCCGGCGGGGCGACCTGATCCGCGTGCAGACCCGCGACTTTCACTAGCGCGCGACCATGATCGCCGCGTCGTTCGTCTTCGCCCAATTCGCTTCCGCGATCACATAGGCGCGTGCCGCTTCGGCGGCGGTTTCGTCGATCACGGTCTTGAAGCCGACCATGCCGCGTTCGTGCAGCGCGCCGTCGATGACGATGCTTTTCCAGGTATCGCGGTCGCCGAGCACGGGCGAATGGCGCAGGTCGGGCGTGACACCGCCGCTCACCGCATTTGCGCCGTGACAGACCTGACAATAGCGGCCGAACACCGCCTTGCCTTGCGCGACCGCTGCCGCGCCGGCGGTCGAAGCGGGCGGGGCGAAAGGTTCGGCGGTCTGGGCGGGAACCGGCGGGAGCTTGCCCGTTCCATCGAGCTTCAGCACGATCAGGCGCGGGATACTCGGCACCCGGTTGGCGGCGCCCCCGGCATAGCCTGCGGTCAACGCCCAGGCACCACCGCGGCTGGTCAGCAGCGCGATATATTGGACGCCGCCGATGCTGTAGGTCGAAGGCGCCGCGAGCACGCCCGATTGGACCCGCATCGCCCAAAGCGACTTTCCGCTGTCCGCCGCATAGGCGCGGAACTCGCCCAGCGCCGTCCCCTGGAAGACGAGATTGCCCGCCGTCGCCAGTGTGCCACCATTCCAGGGCGTTGGGAAATCGATCCGCCACCGCGCCTTGCGCGCGACCGGGTCCCAGGCGACCAGTCCGCCCTTGGTCGCGGCCACCGCCGCCTTGATGAAGCCGGCATCATTGGGCAGTTGCCCTTCGGCCATGTTCGCGCCCACGTTGAAGCCGACGCTTTTCCGCTGCGCGTCACCAGCGCTCAGCGGCGGGATGTAACCGAAGCCGATATCGTTGACCGGCAGATAGACGAGGCCGGTTTTCGGCGAGAAGCTCATCGGCTGCCAGCTATGGGCGCCGATCGGAGCGGGTGCCGCCAGGAAAGGCTTGCCGGTCGTGCCATAGCGCGCGGCGGGGTTCTCGATCGGCCGCCATGTTTTGGGATCGTACCCGGTCGACCAGTTGACGGGCGTGAACATGTCGGCGGAAACCGGCTTGCCGGTCGCCCGATCGATCACGAAGAAGAAGCCGTTCTTTGGCGCGTGCAGCAGCAGCTTGCGGCCGCCCAGTTCCGCCAGCGCGATCGGCTGGGTCGCGGTATAATCCCAGCTTTCGCCCGGCGTTTCCTGGTAATGCCATTTATACGTGCCGGTGTCCGGATCGAGCGCGACGATCGAGGACAGGAACAGATTGTCGCCCTCGCCGTCGCTGCGCACCTGGTGGTTCCACGGGCTACCATTGCCGACGCCAATATAGAGTTGGTCGAGCGCGGCGTCGTAGACGATCGCATCCCATGCGGTGCCGCCGCCGCCCGACTGCTTCCACTGACCATTGGCGCTCCAGGTCGTCGTCGCCTTGGCGAGAATCGGGTCGGACGCCTCGCCGTCTGGTTTCCCGTCGGCGTTCGGCACGGTGTAGAAGCGCCAGCGCTTCTTGCCGGTCGCAGCATCATAGGCCGTAACATAACCGCGCACGCCGAACTCGGCGCCGCCATTGCCGATGACGACCATATCCTTCACCACGCGCGGCGCGCCAGTGATGGTGTAGGGCTTCGAATTGTCGGTGGTCTGCACGCTCCAGAGCTGACGACCGGTGCCGGCGTCGAGCGCGATCAGGCGCCCGTCGAGCGTGCCGACGAACGCCTTGCCTTTCCAGATCCCGACACCGCGATTGACCACGTCGCAGCATGCCTCGACACCCTTGCCGCCATCGACCTTCGGGTCGAACGACCAGCGCGGCTTGCCGGTGACGGCGTCGAACGCGAAGACCTTGGACCAGGGACCGGTCACATACAGCACGCCATCGACCATCACCGGCGTTGATTCGACCGCGCGGGCGTCGGGGAGGTCTGCAAGCCAGGCAATGCCGAGCTTGCCGACATTGGCGTCGTTCACCTGCGCCAGCGGACTGAAATGCTGCTCGTCATAATCGCGGCCGGTGGCGGGCCAGTCGGTGCCGTCACCGCCCGTGGCGAGATAGGACCCGTCGACCTTGCCGCCGATCACGACGCCTGATTTCGCATAAGCCGCGGCGCCCAATATCAGCGCCGCCGCGATCACTGCCCGCATGCCCCTCTCCCGTCTTTGCGGGCGAGTGTGCTGCAGTGCGTTGCAGTTCGCTACTGCTTTTTGCGCCTCAGGCGTAGGGCGGCTTATCGCGGCCGGTCGGGCTTTTGGTGAAGATCTCGCAGCCGGTTTCGGTGATGCCGACCGAATGCTCGAACTGTGCCGAAAGCGAGCGGTCGCGGGTCACCGCCGTCCAACCGTCCTCCAGCACCTTGCAGTCCGGACGGCCGATATTGACCATTGGCTCGATCGTGAAGAACATGCCGGGCTTCAGCTCCGGACCAGTGCCGGGGCGGCCGGCATGGACGACCTCCGGCGCGTCATGGAACAATCGACCGACGCCATGCCCGCAGAAATCGCGGACCACGCCATAGCGGTGCTTCTCGGCGAAGCTCTGGATCGCGTGGGCGATGTCGCCCATCCGGTTGCCCGGTCTCGCCTGCTCGATGCCCAGCATCATCGCTTCATAGGTGACGTCGACCAGCCGCTTCGCCTTCACGCCGACATCGCCGACCAGGAACATGCGGCTGGTGTCGCCGTGCCAGCCGTCGAGGAGAGGCGTCACATCGACATTGACGATGTCGCCGTCTTTCAGCGTTCGGTCCGACGGGATGCCGTGGCATACGACATGATTGATCGAGATGCAGCTGGAATGCGTGTAGCCGCGATAGCCGAGCGTCGCCGGCACCGCGCCGCCGCGCAGCATCGCCTCGCGGATCATATCGTCGATCGCCTGTGTCTCGACACCCGGCACCATATGCGGCGCGATCATGTCGAGGATCTCGGCCGCCAGCCGCCCCGCCCGGCGCATGCCCTCGAACCCATCGGGTCCGTGCAGCTTGATCGCGTTGGTGCGGGTCAGCGTGGTGTCGTCGGCTTCGATATAATTGGTCATGAAGCCAATATAGTCGAACCCGGCTATTTGCCCAAGACTTGAGCGGAAGGCACCAATCGCACCTCGTGCATCATCGGCAGATAGGCGTCGAAATAGGGTTTATGCGTGGCGCCCACGATCACCAGCGTCCGCCCTCCCGGATCATGACCCATCGCCGCGCGGATGTTCGCGACCATGTGCAGGTTTCGCGTCTCTCACCAGGCGACATAGCGGCGGCCAAACTTTTCCGGCGAGGGCGTCGCATAGGCCTTGCCCATGTCGGCGCGCACGAAAGCCTCGCCGACATCGGCCCTGTTCATGAAGCGGTAGTAAGCGAGCAACGACGCGCCGTCCTTCAGGCCATCCTCCATCGCCTGCGCCTGCTTAGCGAGCGGCGGCCGCTCGCCGCTCCAGATCGCCTGCATTGCCTTGTCCTGGCCTGCCGGCGCTTCGGCTTGGATTCGGTCGGAGAGATGGTCATCGGTCGGATAGACGCGCTCCAGCCCAAGCCGTGCGGCGAGGGCTGCCGCGATCAGATAATTCTCGTTCTTTCGCTCCGTCATCTGTTCGAGCTCGGTGACGAGTTCGGCACTGACGCCATCGCCCGTCTTGCGCTCGGCTTTGGGCAGCCGCAGCCACTGCACCGTTGCCGAGCCAAGATTGCCGGAGCCGGCGAACAGGGCCGCCAGATGCCGCCGCGCGCCGGGCGAGGGGTTAGAGCCGAGCTTTGCAACCGCGTCTTCCGCAGCCGCTTCAGCCGCCGGCATGTCGAGGCCAGTGGAGTCCTTGACCAGCGCCGCCAGCTTTTCGGTGCGCGCGCAATAATCGTTCGCGGTGTCGGGCCAGCTCTTCTCGTAGCGGCGCAGCAGATAGCATTCCGGGCCGGACAGGCCTTCGATTGTAATCAACTGTGGTTTCCACGCCGCCAGCCGATCTAGCAACGGCTCCAGCCAGGCGGGATCGAATTTCTCGATGCTGGAAAGATGCGCCGTGCCGAGCACCAGCACCGGGCTTGGGTCGGCGACCGGCCACGGCCCGATCAACGGTGCCGCCTGGGCCGCGACGCCCGTCATCGCCAGCGCTGCCGCCAATATCCATGCCTGTGCCTTCATATCATCCTCCCCACCGTGCTGGTGTATTATATATGTAACTCACCTTCGACAAGCGGTTGCGCGAAAGGCTTGTGCGAGTAAGGGCAAGGGCATGAGCGGCGAACGCATCTGGACCGCGGGCCTTGTGATCATCGGCGACGAGATCCTTTCCGGGCGCACCCAGGACAGGAATATCGGCCAGATCGCGTTGTGGCTGAACCTGCAGGGCATTCGGCTCGCCGAAGTCCGGGTGGTCGGCGACACGACCGGCGCTATCGTCGAAGCCGTGAACGCACTTCGCGCCCGCAACGACTATCTTTTCACCACCGGCGGAATCGGGCCGACTCACGACGACATCACGGTCGATGCGATCGCCGAGGCCGTGGGGGTTGGTGTTGAAGTGCATCCCAAGGCGCGCGCGACGCTGGAAGGCTATTACGAGACACGCGGCGGTCTGACCGAGGCGCGGTTGCGCATGGCGCGCGTTCCGGCAGGCGCCGATCTGATCGAGAATCGAGTCTCGGGTGCGCCGGGCATTCGCTGGGGCGATATCTTCATCATGGCCGGCGTCCCGCACATCACCGCGATGATGCTCGATGCGCTTTCCGGCACGATCGAGGGCGGCCGGCCGCTGCTTTCCGAAACGGTCGGATGCTGGGTCGCGGAAAGCGAAGTCGCCGAGTTGCTGCGCGCGACCGAGAAAGCGCATGAAGGCTGCCAGATCGGCAGCTATCCCTTCTTCCGCGAAGGCCGGACCGGTGCCAATTTCGTCGTCCGTTCGACCGACGCGCAACAGCTCGCTGCCTGCATCACGGATTTGCGCGCACGCCTGGTGGGCGCTGGCCGCGACCCCATCGACGGTGGCATCTAATCCCGCATGGCCAGGATTCTGCTGGGCTGGGAGCTGGGGGCGAATCGCGGCCATTGGGTGCGCCTGTCGGAGATCGCGCGGCGCCTGGCCGACCAGGGCCATGAAGTCGCGCTGGCCATGCAACAGCTGAGCCGCGGCTTCGATCTGCCCGATCGCGTGACGCAGTGGCAGGCGCCGGTCTGGCCGCGCCTGCTGGGCAGCGTCGGCCCGATGGGCGGTCCCGCGCCCAACACGATGGGCGATATCCTCGTCCGCATGGGGCTCGACAGCGACGAGACCTTGCCAGCGCTGATCCGGGGCTGGGACGCGATCTTCGCAGCCTTCAGGCCCGACGCCGTCGTGGCCGACTTCGCACCGGCGCTGCTTTGTGCGGCGCGCGGACGGTTTTCGACCCTGATCGTCGGCGTCGGGTTCGATGCCGTGCCGCCCGCTCTGTCTGCTTTCCCCAGCATGACCGGCCAGCCCGCCCACTATGCGGAGTTGGAAGCGCTCGACCGGCTCAACAAGGGTCTGGCGGAGACGGGCCGTGCGCAACTTGACCGCCTGCCTCAGATTTTCGAAGGCGATCGGGTGCTCGCCGGGACGTTCGCGGAAACCGATTTTTACGCGCGCTGGCGGAAAGAGCCGGTGGTCGCGCCATCGGTCGCCCACCCGATCGGCGAGGCCGGCGACGGCGAGGAGATTTTCCTCTACGCCGACACGTCGCTGCTGCGCACCGCGCCGCTTTGGGACGGACTGGCCCGCGCGACGCTGCCGGCGCGCGTTTTCATGCAGGGAGCGTCCGCGCCTCAGCATGCGGAGCTTGAAAAGCTGGGCTTCATGGTCGAGCGCCAGCCCCTTCCTTTCGCGCAGATCGCGCGGCGGTCGCGTGTCGTCATGTCGGCAGGCGGGCTGGGCTTCGTCAGCAGCGCGCTTGCCGCCGGCGTGCCGAGCGTCGTCATCCATTACGATCTCGAAAAGCGGCTGAACGGCGAAGCGATCACGCGGCTGCAGCTGGGCGGCCATGTCCATGCCGGCGCGATCCAGGCCGACGCCTTCGCGACCTCGCTGCGTCAGCTCTATCAGAATGACAGCTTCCAGCGCCGCGCGCGCGAGCTGGCGCCGTCGTTCCGAGAGCGGCTGTTTCCGACTCAGGGGGAAGCGGCGGTGCAGGCGCTCGGCGAGCTGCTCGCCTAGCCGCTGGCGCGCGGCATTCGCATCAGCAACACAAGCGCCAGCGCCCCGAAAAATGCCGAGACCAGGAACGCCGCGCCCGGGAAATAGATCGGCGCGCCGGCGCTGGTGAACCGGGCCAGCGTGCCGGTCAGCACCAGCGGCGCGACGATCGAACCGACGCCCATCGCCATGCCGGCGATCCCCTGCACTTCGCCCTGCGTCTCCGGCGTCGCACGACGGGACAGCATCGCCATCAGGCTCGGCTGCACCAAGGACTGGACCGCGATCGCGACCATGATCGCATAGGCCATCCAGGTCTTGGTCGCGAAGGCATAGGCGACGAAGCCCAGGATCGCCCCGATCAGGCCGAGTGTCGCCGCGCCGCGCTCGCCAAGCCTCTTCACGATCGGCCCGGTGAGGAAAGTCTGCGTCAGCGCCATGATCAGGCCGACCGCCGCGAAGCTGGCGCCGATCATCAGGTTCGACCAGCCGAACCGCGCGATCACGTAGAAGCTCCAGGTCATCGGATAGACCAGTGACGCGATCTGCCACATCGTCAGCACGACCGCCGCCATCATCATGCCCGGTACCGCCCGCGCGCTTGCCAGCGCACCCAGCGGATTGGCGCGCTTCCAATCGAAACCGCGACGATGATCCTGCGCAAGCGTCTCCGGGAAAATGGTCAGGCCATAAAGGAAGTTGATCCCGGCCAAGGCGGCCGCCGCGTAGAAGGGCGCGCGCTCGCCGATCTGGCCCAGCAGCCCGCCAATTGCCGGCCCGGCGATGAAGCCGATGCCGAAAGCGGCACTGATCAGACCGAAGCTCCGCGCGCGTTCGTCGGGCGGCGTGGTGTCGGCGATCGCCGATTGCGCCGGAGCGTAGCTGGCGCCGAACACGCCGGACAGGACGCGGCCGAGGAAAATCAGCGGCAGGGTATGGGCGACGGCCAGCAGCAGATAGTCAATGGCCATGCCGGCCAGCGCGATCAGCAGCACCGGCCGGCGCCCGAAGCGGTCGCTCAGATTGCCTTGCACCGGCGCCGAGAAGAAAGCGGCGACCGCGATGGCCAGGCCCATCCACGCACCGATCCCGATCGCGTGCGCCAGGTCGAACCTGCCAACGCTTATCAGCAGGCGCGGCAACACAGGCATGATGAGGCCGAAGCCGATCGAATCGATGAAGATGGTCGCGAGCACGAACCGAATGGCTGGTGCGGGGCGGTGTGGCATGGGCTTGGTCCCCTGAAAGCCGGCCTGCGGTTGCTTGGGCCGAATAGAAGCGCGAAGGGTCTTCACGCAAATTGATGGGTGAGGTGGGCGATGGATTTCCGTCTGGTCGATGTGTTCGGAGTCGAGGATTTCAGCGGCAACCCGGTCGCCGTGGTTCACGATGCGAGCAGGCTGTCGACCGAGGCGATGCAGAGCATCACGCGCTGGCTGAACCTGTCCGAGACGACCTTCCTGTTGCCGCCGACCGATCCCGCCGCCGACTATCGCGTGCGCATCTTCACACTGGAGCGCGAGCTGCCGTTCGCCGGCCACCCAACGCTCGGCACCTGCCATGCCTGGCTGGAAGCAGGGGGAAAACCGCGCGATCCGGCCCGCATCATCCAGCAATGCGAAGCCGGGCTGGTGCCGGTGCGCAGCGACAGCGACCGCCTCGCCTTCGCCGCGCCGCCGCTGATCCGCTCCGGCCCGGTCGATGGCGCGACGTTGGATGAAATCGTCGCGATCCTCGGCATCGGCCGCGACCGGATCGTCGAAGCCGCCTGGACCGACAATGGCCCGGGCTGGGTAACCATATTGCTGGGATCGGCCGAGGAAGTGCTGGCACTCGAGCCGGCCCGCAGCCATCCGGGTCGCATCGACATCGGCGTGGTCGGCCTCTACCCGGCGGGCAGCGAGGCGGCGTACGAAGTCCGCGCCCTTTTCACCGCCGGCTTCGGGACATTGACCGAGGATCCGGTTACGGGCAGCCTGAACGCCTCCGTCGCGCAGTGGATGCTCGCGAGCGGCCGCGTCGCCGCGCCATATATCGCCGCGCAGGGAACCCGCCTGGGCCGGACGGGCCGGGTCTCGATCAGCGAGGCTGACGGCGACATCTGGGTCGGCGGCAACACGCGCACCTTGTTCCGTGGGCAAGCGGCCTTCTGATTCGCCGCCGCCGGGGCTATGCCTGACGGATGTTCAAGGAAATCCCGGACCTGCTCTCGCCGGCACAAGTGAACGAGCTGCGCGCGATCGCCGCCGCCGCGCCGTTCGTCGATGGCCGCATCTCCAACCCGCACAGCATCGCCAAGCACAATCTCCAGCTGCACGACCAGGCGGGCTATCAGAAATCGTCGCAACTGCTGCTGCAGGCGCTGAACGCGCACGAGGATTTCCGGAACTACACCTTCCCGGTCACGATCGCGCCGCCTCTCCTGACCGTCTACCAGCCCGGCATGCGCTATGGCGCGCACACCGATGCGGCCTTCATCCCCTTGCCGAGCGGCACGATCCGGTCGGACGTGAGCTGCACCATCTTCCTGAGCGATCCCGCGGCCTATCAAGGCGGTGAGCTCGTCGTTCATCTCGGCACCCGATCGGTCGCGTTCAAGGGCGCGCCGGGCAGCGCGATCGTCTACCCGTCCAACACCTTCCATGAAGTCGCGCCAGTGACCGACGGGCAGCGGCTCGTCGCGATCACCTTCGTGCAAAGCTGGGTCGCCGATCCTTTCCACCGCGAGATGCTCTACGAGATCAACGAGATCGCGGCGCTGGAAGGCCTGGGCATGAATCCGGACAATTATGCGCGGATGCAGCTCTTCCAGCAAAGGCTGCTGCGCTATTGGGTCGATCGGCCTTAGGCATGGAGCGGGTAGCGGGAATCGAACCCGCGCGTTCAGCATGGGAAGCTGACAGGCTACCATTACATCATACCCGCCTGCGCCAAGGCGGTTGCCACACCCGACCGGGCAAGGTCAACGGATGACCGCGCGCTTCGCATCATCGCTCGATCGGCTGGGCGTCCCGCCGGACGCCGCGATCGGGGTCGCCGTGTCTGGCGGGCCGGACAGCCTGGCCTTGCTGCTGCTCGCGGCCGACGCGAGGCCAGGGCTGGTCCGCGCGGCGACGGTGGACCACGGCTTGCGGCCCGAGGCGCGGGCCGAGGCGGACCGTGTCGCCGCGATTTGCGCGTCGATCGGCGTGCCGCACGAGATTCTGACCGTGACGGTGGAGGGCAGCGTCCAGGCCGGTGCGCGCGCCGCGCGCTATGCGGCGCTGGCCGAGTGGTGCGCGACAAGCGGGCTGGGCTGGCTCGCGACCGCGCATCACGCCGACGATCAGGCCGAGACGCTGCTGATGCGGCTGAACCGCGGCGCCGGGTTGGCGGGCCTGGCCGGGGTGCGGGAAAAGCGCGGGCTGCGCGAAGGCGTGACGCTGATCCGGCCGCTGCTCGACTGGCGCAAGACCGAGCTGGAAGTGATCGCGGCGCACCTCTCGCCCGCACTCGATCCCAGCAATGCCGACCCGGCCTTCGACCGCACCGCCGTCCGCGCCCTGCTCGCAGGGACCGCGTGGCTCGACCCCGAGCGGCTGGCGGCGAGCGCGGCGCATCTGGCGGTGGCGGAAGCGGCGCTGGCATGGGCGACGGACAGGGCCTTTGCCGACAGGGCGTGTGCCGAGCAGGTCACCGGCACCAGCCTCGACCCGGACGGGCTGCCGGCGGAGATCGTGCGGCGGCTGGTGCTGCGCATCTTCGCGGCGCTGGGCGAAGCGCCGCGCGGCCCCGAACTCGCCCGGCTGATCGCCGCCCTGCGCGACGGCCGGGCGGCGACGCTGGGCGGCATCAAGGCGACGCCCGGCAGGTGCTGGACCTTCGCCCCCGCGCCGCGCCGCCGGACCGGCTGAGTCCGCGGCTCAGGCGTTGCCGTTGCGGCGGCGCGTCTCCCAGCCCTTGCGGGCAGCCGCCGACCGCTGCTCGGCCGAGCCGGACTTGTGGGCGCGGCCGCCACGCGACGAAGAGACATGGGTGTCAGGCTTGCCGCGGCCCGAGCCGGATTTGTTGCCGCCGCCAGATTCCTTGTTCACGGTCGCCCAGGCGCGCCGCTCGGCCTCCTTGGCGGAAACGCCGCGATCCTCATAGCCTTGCTCGATATGCTCGGCCTTGCGCTTCTGCTTGTCGGTATAGGCGCTCTTGTCTCCACGCGGCATCGCACGCTCCTCTCGTCAACGCTCCCGCCAATAGGGGTAGCGATCACGGATATGGGCCTCGGAAGAAACGACGGTCATGAAACGCGGAACGCCAAGCATCGCTTAGCGTTCCCAACGCCATGATCCGCAAGCTGAAATCAGGCGGGCGCGAGGCTGACGCCGGCGGGCCGCGAGATCACGCCCCGCCGCGGCGGTGATTTGCTCGAAAGGTCACGAAAGGTCACGAAAGGTCGCACTGGCCAAGGACCTTCGCAGGATCACCCTATGCGGGGGTATCGGTGAGGGCATCGAGCTGGCCGGCGAAAGACGCGCGGGCATCGGCCTGCGGATCGGCAACCTCGTCCCGGCGCTGCTCCCACGGCGCGGCGTAGCGCCTGGGATCGAGCCGGGCGAGCAGCCACATCAGCAATTTGTCGCTCGGCACCCGCTTCTCGGCGACAAGCGTGCCTTCGTTCCAGACCTGTTCGGTGCGGCCGTGGATCGCCCGGTCGAACGCGAGCGCGGAGAGCCGGCCGACCGCGAGCCGCTCCGCCACGTCCCAGGCCGCGGCAAAGGCGGGGGAGCGGACCCGCAACCGATAGGCCGAGCGCGCCGACAACCGCGCGGCACTGCTCGCCAGATGAACCGATCCGGTTTCCGCGAGATAGGAGAGGAACATCCGCTGCCGCTCCGCGCTCCACCCGGCGAGCCGGTTGCGGCTGTCTTCTAGCGGGATGCCGTCAAAGGGGTGCGGGGCCACAGGTGGCGCGTCGTCCGGCTGCGGACCAGAGGGCGGCAGCAGATCGGTAGGCCAGGCGATATTCTGCTCCGGCGCGGGCACCAGCGACAGGCGTGGCCCGCCCGCCTCGTCCGTTGCCTCGGCGATATCGGCGACCTGCGTCTCCGCCGCGCACCAGGCTTCGAACTCCTCCATCGTCATATCCCGCGCCGTGCCACGTTTCGCCATCTTTGCCACTCCCGTACCAGTGAAGGGCCAGCATGTATCCTATCTGGTTATATGTAGGACATGGTTTTGTTCGAAGGGCTGGTTTGCTCTGGCTGCTTCTTACGGTTAGCTTAGTGGCAAGTTGCGGAGCGTGAGATCGATAGAGGTGTCGGCTATCTTGCCGCGAAAACCCTCAGAGGATAATTTCATGCCGATCGCTTCCATTTCATACGCATGGCCATCAGTGCGCTTGATGACCACCAGCAGATCGACGCTGCCGAGGGGAGGCACGCCCAACCCGTTCTGATCCATCATGTCCATCAGATTGGCCGACTGTCCGTCGGCGGTCAGGCCCCCGTCGGCATCGAATGCCGGCCGGCCGCCACCAAACGATATGCCGCCGTCAAGATCGAGCTGGTGAGGCTTTAGTTTGGAATGGTCGCTCTTCAGCACATGCGTGACCTTGTAGCGCAGCGACGGCCTTTCGATGCTGAAGTTGCGCAGGTAGACGACATCGGGGTGCGGATTGGTCAGACGCAACCCGACGATCTGGTGAGGGCCGAGCAGCCCGTTGAAATAAACATTGTGGACGAACGGCCGTTTGCGCAGTTCCGCGATCAGGTTTGGCCCCTGCGAAGCCACGAACGACGCGAACGCCTTGGCCCCGGCGGCGGCCGCGACCGCTCCGCCATCAGCCCTTGGTTCAGCCGACGCAGTGATGTCTTCTTCGGAAGCCATGTCGAGACCGCCCTCCCCAAGCCCGATCGTGTGAGGCAAGCTACGCGAGGCGCGGCAGAAGGGGAAGGCTGACGCTCTTTACTCCGCCACCGCCAAGTCGCGGCGCTTTCTTGTGCTAACAGGTCATGTCGATAATCGAGGATGGGAGGCCGATATGTATCAGCGGACAAGGGTTGCCAACGCCTCTTGCAACCCGGTCTCGGAGCTTCGACCAATGCGTTGTCGCTTGTCCGAATTTGTCTGAGGTGAACTTGCGCGCCCAGGCTTTCACGAAAGGAACTTGGCGTTCCAGATCCTTTTGAATTTGCGCACGTTGCGGGGCGGTGGGTGAACCGGCGCCAAACTCGATCAAGCCGTCGAAATCGAGAATGCCGCGATCGGTCGCGAACTGCTCGACGCGTTCGCGCATGGTCGACTGCATTTCGCTGCCGCGCGTGATGATGCCGCCGATGCTGATCGCACCTTCCGCGTGCAGTCGTTTGAAATTCTCCAGGTCGCGATCGAAGAACGGATCCTTGTTGTTCCACTCGATCTCGAAGGCGACCGTGCCTTTATCGGCGCGGCGGACGTGGTCGATTTCGTGGCTGATCGATTCCTTCGCCACGCCATCGACGCTCTTCGTCATTTCGAAATTATGCTTGGTCCACTGAAGCGCCGCCAGTCCACGACGTAGCCGCTGCGTCATCTTCGCCTCTCCGCCGCCGCCACCGATAATTTCGGTCATCGGCAGCGAGATGTTGAGAAGCGCGCTCTCCAGTTCGTCGATCAGATCATGGAAGTCGTGCAACAAGATGGCTTCGGCGTGCGAAGTGAACTCCAGCTCGAAACCCGCATCGCGCAGCCGCTCGAACATTACTCGGCAGCGATCGCGCTGTTGTAGCTGTAGGTGTCCCAGGTGGGTTTGTAGGTTTCGTCGGCCTGGTTGCCCCATACATCCCAGCCCCGGCGTTTGCCGCGGCTGAACATTTCGAGGCGGGGACCCCAGCTGCAATCCTCGATGATGTCGTATTGCTCGTCGGGCTTGCGGCTGTGCTCGCGCTTGCGGGTGGCCATCAGGTTGACCTGGCTGCGGCCGGGCGCGAGGGTGCGGGCATTCTTCCCGCGCACGCCGAACAGCAGCAGCTCGGTGACGTTGCGGAAATAGAAGCCGACGCCGCGTCCATCCGATCCGCCGTCCTTGCGCACCTTGTGCCAGACGATGTTGGAAATGTAGCGATAGCCCCACGCCTCCATCACCTGCAGCCCCTGGGGCAGCAGCGCGTTCGGCACCCAGAGGTAGAGGTGCGACGGATCGGCGGCGATGTCGGCAACCGGTAGCGCGCAAATCTCGTCCAGCGTCATCGTGCCATAGCGCGCCAGTCGCTTATGCTCCGGCGCGACCTTGCCGGTGCGATTCTGAAACTGCCACGGCGGATCGGCGAGGATCGTCCCAAACTTCTTCCCCCGCGCCGAAGCGAGCAGGTCGATCGCGGCGTTAGAATGGGGATCGGCGGAAGAGAACATAACGGGATCCTGACAGGCCGTTACCAACCCGTCAACTCTTTGGTGCATCGCGGTTGGCGATCCCATCAAGCTTGCTCTTCGGCAATGATGCATAAAGCGCTTCTAACCGCTTCGGCTCGGTCATCTCAGTCTCGACAATCAGGTTCACAATTCGAAATAGTGCGAGCGCTGTCTCTCGATCATCCCTTAAGTCCATCTCGCCAGGATGAACGCTCTCATTCCCAACAACTCTCACAGTATCGAGAGCTTGCTGGATTTGCGTTTTGATTTTTCCGGCCGCCACAAGCTCACCGATTGCTGCGTCGATCGCATTCTTCGTCGCACCAAGATGTGGAAGCAGCTTTTGGATAACCAATCTTAGCAGCGCCGCAGCACCACGCGGTGACCGCGGCAGTATCGCGCGAGCTTCCTCATAGTCAGGCACACAGTCCGTCGGAAGGTCAACAGCCGGAGGCGGCGCGTCCGTTTCGCCAGGAAGCACGATTTGGCCCCCAATATAGACAGCTTCTCGATCGCATGCCTCACATCGAGAAAACGCGATTGCCGGCACGCTCCCCGTTTGGCGTTGCGTCCACATCCCGCCCGAGATGTAGTAAATATTCCCGAGAACGCCCCAATGCTGAGCCGCAAATGTTCGGCAATCGTTGTACGGGCAGGTAAATTTGGCATGTTGTCCGATAGGATGGCCAGAACTAGTCTTTGCCCCGCCATCCATCGCGGATTGAGCACTGATATACTGGCTGTTCACTCGCCTCTTTACTCCGCCGCCACGCCTGCACGCGCGAACATGTCTTCGCTGCTCTCGTCCTCGTTCGCGACCACGCTCAGCTTCGCCGCCTTGCGGCGGTCGAAATTGTCCCACACCTCGTTCCAGTTGCCGCGGGTCGCGGCCTTGGAATATTCCGTCGCGCGGGTCTCGAAGAAGTTCGCGTGCTCGACGCCGTTGAGCAGCGGGGCGAGCCAGGGCAGCGGGTGTTCGTCGATCATGTAGATCGGCGAGAAGCCGAGCTGGCCCAGGCGCCAATCGGCGATGTAGCGGATATATTTCTTGATCTCCTTGGGCGTCATGCCGGGGACCGGGCCCTGTTCGAACGCCAGATCGATGAAGGCATCCTCCAGCCGCACCGTCTTTTGGCACACGTCCATGATGTCGTCGCGGACCGACTTGGTCATGCAATCCCGTTCCTT
>JAESFN010000247.1_pt1 | contig 68776 bp, 66 predicted proteins | sample 9269411 | NCBI WGS metagenome assembly JAESFN01 (sample SAMN14505399, study PRJNA617100) | algae metagenome | isolation source: Iphinoe sp. HA4291-MV1 and co-occurring heterotrophs from trail next to... | place: USA: Maunawili Falls, Hawaii | collected 2009-07-25
CCAGACCGGACCATAGATTTGTTGATCTTGGATTTCAACACGTTGCTGGGTTTGAACACCAGAACCTGTCGCGGCAGGATCGGCACTTCCTCGCCGGTCTTGGGATTGCGGCCGATACGCTCGTTCTTGGAGCGCACCTGGAACGAGCCGAACGAGGAGAGTTTTACGTTGTGGCCCTCCACCAGCGCATCGCCGATGAGGTCGAGCACCCGCTCCACCAGTTCCGCCGACTCGGTGCGGGACAACCCCACCGCTTCGTAGACCGCTTCCGCCAAGTCGGCTCGCGTGACCGTTCTCTGCGTCATATGCCGCCCCTCCGTTCTTTGCCCAGCTGGATACAGGTGCCCGTCAGGCGCCCCCACCCACGGATTTGTGGCAAAGATTAACGCGCTGTCACGCCACTGGCAATCTGGCTTACCAATCAAAGGCGTTAGGTCCCCATCGTGCGATGCGCGGCGGCCGGAAGCCGGCCTTGGGGGCACAGTGCATCATGGCAGCGCCTTGGCAAATAGAACCACCCCCGGCCCAAGTTAACTGGGAATTGGGACTTCTCGCAGAAACCTTTCGTCTGCCGCCTTCGCTAGCAGTGGCTCTGAACGCCGGGGTCTATTCTTGCACAAGTTGATCATCCAGATTCCCTGCCTCAACGAGGAGGCAACCCTTGCCATTACGCTGCACGATCTGCCGCGGACGATGGCCGGCTTCGAGCGGGTCGAGTGGCTGGTGATTGACGACGGCTCGACCGATCGCACCGTCGAAGTCGCCCGTCAGAACGGCGTCGATCACATCGTGTCGCTGCCGACCAATCGGGGCCTCGCCCGGGCCTTCATGGCCGGTATCGAGGCGTCGTTGAAACTGGGGGCCGACGTCATCGTCAATACCGACGCCGACAACCAGTACGATGCGCGTTCGATCCCCGACCTCGTGGCCCCGATCCTCGCCCGCAAGGCGCTGATCGTCGTCGGTGCGCGGCCGATCGGGGAGATCGCCCACTTCTCGTCGATCAAAAAGCTGTTGCAGCGGCTGGGTTCATGGGTGGTGAAGCAGGCAAGCGGTACGGTTGTCGCCGATGCGCCCAGCGGCTTCCGCGCTATCCATCGCGATGCAGCGGTTCGCATGAACGTCTTCAACTCCTACACCTACACGCTCGAGACCATCATCCAGGCCGGCCGGAACGGCGTCCCGATCGCCTCAGTGCCGGTGGGCGTCAATGGCGACCTCAGGCCGTCGCGACTGGTCAAGAGCATCGGCAGCTATGTCTGGCGATCGATCATCACGGTGTTGCGCATCTTCGTGCTCTACAAGCCGCTGCGCTTCTTCTTCGGGCTGGCGGCACTTGCCGCTCTGCCGGCCATAGTGGTGATCGTGCGCTTCCTCTACCACTTCGCGATCGGCGAAGGCGCCGGCAACATCCAATCGCTGGTCATCGGCGCCGGGCTGCTGGCGATCTCGGGCGTGCTTGCCGTCGGCGGCATTCTCGCGGACCTCATCGCCACCAATCGGCGCCTGCTCGAGGAGATTCGCGAGCGCCAACTCAGGGCCGAACTGCAAGGCATTGCGCCACGGGAGCGCGTTTCGTGATGCCGGCCGAAGGCGGTGCCATCGGAGGCGGCTACGTCAACGTCCCCGGCAATCACTACGACAAGTACAACACGCGCAACCCGATCGCCCGGGCCCTGATGAAAGGGTTCCTCGGTACGTTCGACGAACTCACGGCGCTCACCGGCGCTCGCTCGGCTTACGAGACCGGCTGTGGCGAGGGGTATCTCAGCATGCGGCTGGCGGATCGCGGCTGGAGAGTGCGCGGCTCCGACCTCGAGGCCAGCAGCGTTGCGCAGGCGAATGCCCAGTACGCCGCGCGCAAGCTTGCGGCGGCCTTCGAGGTGCGATCGATCTACGACCTCAGCACGGAACAGATCGCGCCGCTGGTGATCTGCTGCGAGGTCCTTGAACACGTTCCGGATACCGAGCGTGCGCTTGCCGCACTGCGTCGGATCGCAGCGCCCTACCTGCTGGTCAGCGTCCCGCGCGAGCCGATCTGGCGAGCGCTCAACCTCGCTCGCGGCAAGTATGTTGCCGAACTCGGCAACACCCCTGGGCACATCCAGCATTGGTCGTCGGCGGCGTTCGTCGCGGTGATCGCGCGGCATTTCGAGATCGTCGAAGTCCGCCGCCCGCTGCCCTGGACCATGATCCTCTGCCGTGGCCGATGAGACCGAGACCAACGCGGCGACCGGCTCGCGGCTTCGCGCCGCGCTGAAGCTCGCGGGTGTCCTGTTCAGCCTCGTGGCACTGCTGTTCGTCGCTCTCGCCGTGGGGCAATCCTTCGATCAGTTGCGCGCCGATCTGGCGAACCCCCGCTTCCTTGCTGCCATCGCCATGGGCAGCATCGGCTATGCACTGCTGCTGGTGCTTCTGGCCGTGGCGTGGCGCGGCCTGCTGGTCGTCATCGATGGTCCCGTCCTGCGGTTCAGCGAAGCACTTGCCATCTATGCCCGCACGCAAGTCTATAAGTACCTGCCCAGCAATGTGCTCCACATGGTGGGGCGCTACGTCGAGGCTCGTCGCGCAGGGGCGTCGCACCGCGCCCTGGGGATCGCACAGATCGTTGAGGTCGCGCTCCTCGCAGGGGCCGGCGGGTTGGTCGCCGCGATCCTCGCCATGCCGTTGCTGCGCAGCCAGCTGCAGGCCTACAGGCTGGAGCCGTGGCTGCTGCCGATCATCGTCGTGACCTGTGCGGCGCTTGCGGCGATGGTTCTGGTGATCGTGGCGCGCCGGCTCGACGCGCGCCGGCCCACCGGTCGCTTGCTCGGACACGGCTCGGCGGCGTTTGGACTCTATGTGCTGTTCATGCTCGGTAGCGGCGGCCTCGCCTGGTGCCTCGCGGTCGCCCTTGGCGGCCCCGCCTCGCCGGAGATCATCGGCATCACCGCGGCGGCGTGGCTGGTCGGCTTCCTCGTACCGGGGGCTCCCGGCGGGCTGGGCGTGCGCGACGCTGTGCTGATCGCCGGGCTAACGACCGCAGGGGTCCCCGGCGCGACCGCCATCGCGCTCGGCCACCGGCTCATCACCACGCTCGGTGACGTACTGCTGGCTCTCGCCGGCTTCATCGCCCGCAGGCGGCGCTAGCAGCCGGGCTCAGCATCAGCCGGGTTGGCAAGCAAGTAAAGGCTGCCAGGCAGGCTTGCCACACACACCACCCCCTCGCCCGTCGCCTGCAGCGACAGCAGCCCGGCCTTCGGCGGCAGGGAGCCATCGAGGTCGCGGAACGGGGCGCCGAGCGTGTATTGCAGGTGATAAGCCCATAGCAGCCCAGTCCTGACCTCGTCAGTCCAGTAGATCGGGTCCAGCCCGGAGCCGAGGATCGTTGTGACATCTGCTGACAGGTATCCGAGCTGCGCCTTGGCATGCTGGGCGGTGACGAAATGAATGAAGACAGCCGACACAGCCACATAGCCTGCCAGTACGATGAGACGCCCGGTTCGGTTGAGCAGCAGCAACAGCGCCGCGATCACCGCCAGCAGCGCCGAGGTCAGGCCGAAGAACTGCCACGGCGTAGAGCCGGCGGGAAACAGCCAACCCAGCCCCGCGACATTGTGGGGGTCTGCCTGCTTCAATCCCGTCATCATGCCCTGTGTGGTGAGCACCGCGCCAGCCAGCAGGATGATTCCGAGCGCGACGGCGCCGGCGACTCGTTGTCCCTCACCCGCCGCTCCGAACAGCAGCCAGCATAGCCCGAGCCACAACAGGAGCACCGAAGCGCCGTCGATGTAGCGCCCATAGGCAACGTGGTCGACACGCAGCGGCTGCAGCATCTGGACCACCGAAGCGAGCGCCACGGCGAGCGTCGCAATCAGCAGATAGCTCACGACAAGCCGCATCGCCACGTTGTGCGAGGCAAGCGCGTAGCGGACCGCAAACCAGATTCCGAGCGCCGCGAGGCCGAGGCTTGCTGCCATCTGGTACCAGAGCTGGCCCAGCGCGACGATGAGCCCTATCAACAGCGCTTCAGGCCGCAGCAGCCGGCCCAGCAGCGTTTCCTGCACCGAATAGGCATCGGCATGCCAGAGCGCCGCGTGGAGAGCTTCCATGGCCAGCATCTGGACGGCGACAAGGATTGCAAACACGGCCAGCGCCGCGGCCGTGGTTCTGCTGTCGATGACATGCAGGCCCCGGAGCGCGACGAGCAGCAGCGGCGCCAATGCGAGGATCAGCAGGGCCTTGGGATGGACGGCGAACAATGCCGCAGCCGTGACGGCCAGCAAGACCGCCCAGCCGAGACTCGGCCTCTGCACCAGCCGCAGAGCGGCCCAGGCATTGGCCGCAAACACCACGCGGAACAGCGCGTCCGACCAGGCGAAGTGTGAAACGAGGAAGCTCGAGGGCCAGAGCGCCAGCAGTGTTGCCGCCAGCACCAGCGCCGGCGAACGGCGGAAGCCAAGGGCGCTACTGATCCCGACCAGTAACGGTACCAGCAGCGCCGCCAGCGCGGCGTTGATCACCATCATGCCCTTGTAGGCAGCCAGCGGATCCTGGGTGATCCACCAAACGGGCACCAGCAGCAACGAGTAGCCGAAGTGATAGTAGGGCTCCGAACCCATGTTGACCGCGGGAACGCCGGCCAGCAGTTGCGCCTGCGAAATGAAGCCCGGCTCGTCTGGAGCAATTACCGGCAACGTCCGCGCCCAGCCGGACACCGCGCAGATGACGAACACCGCCAGAGCCGCAACAAACACCAGCAGCCGAGCGTCGCGCTCAGTCGCGGCCGCTCTGCCGCCAAGCTCAACCTGCTGCACTGCGGTGGTCCTGCGTAGATTCGGTGTTCGGCGCAGGATGTCCGGAGGCAGGACCCTCAGCAAGCGTAGTTGTGCGTCTACCAGCGGATCAGCGAGGCGCCCCAGGTGAACCCGCCACCCATGGCTTCAATCATCACCAGATCGCCGCGCTTGATACGGCCGTCGGCGACGGCCGTATGGAGGGCCAGCGGGACGGAAGCGGCGGACGTATTGGCGTGGCGGTCGACGGTCACCACCACCTTCTCGGGCGGCAGGCCCAGCTTCACGCCGGCGCCGTCGATGATGCGCTTGTTGGCCTGGTGCGGCACGAACCAGTCGAGGTCGTCGATGGTGTGTCCGGTATCCTCGAGCACCTTGTAGACCACGTCGGTGATCATGCCGACGGCGTGCTTGAAGACTTCCTTGCCCTCCATGCGGATGTGGCCCATCGACTGGGTCGAGCTGGGGCCGCCATCGGTATAGAGCTTGTTCCAGTGGTGGCCATCGGAGCGGAGCGAGGTGGCGAGCACGCCGCGTTCCTCGCCGGCCTTGCCCAGTTCCATCACCACCGCCCCTGCCCCGTCGCCGAACAGCACGCAGGTCGTGCGATCGTTCCAGTCGAGGATGCGCGAGGCGGTCTCGGCGCCGATCACCAGGGCGCGTTTGGCGAGCCCGTTCTTGAGGTAGGAGTCGGCCGTGGCTACGGCATAGACGAAGCCGGAGCATACCGCCTGGATGTCGAAGGCGGCGCCATGGTGCATGCCGAGCTTCTGCTGCACCACCGCAGCCGTTGCCGGAAACGTCATATCCGGCGTGGTCGTGGCGACCAGGATCAGGTCGATGTCGTCGATGGTGAGGCCGGCGTTCTCGATCGCCTTGCGGCCGGCGGCGGCGGCGAGGTCGGAGGTGTTCTCGCCCTCGGCGGCGATGTAGCGCTGCTTGATGCCGGTACGCTGCTGGATCCACTCGTCCGACGTGTCGACGGTCTTGGCCAGCTCGTCATTGGTCACCACACGCGCCGGCAGGTAGGAGCCAACGCTGCGGATGATGGATTTCTTGTCGGTCACGCGGATTTCGCCTCGGTTTCGGGAGCGGGCGCCGCCTCGGTCGAGGGCGCCACGCTGAGGGTGGGGAAGCGGCGCATGCCTTCGCCGATCTTGTCCATGACGCGGCTGCGCGCCATTTCGTAGGCGAGGCTCAGCGCGCCCTTGAAACCGATCTCGTCGGTGCCGCCGTGCGACTTGATAACGACGCCGTTGAGACCAAGGAACACGCCGCCATTGATGTTGCGCGGATCGAGCTTGCGGCGGAGCGCCTGCAGGGCCTGGCCGGCAATCGCCGCGCCGAGCATCGAGATGATGTCGGCCTTCAGCGCGTTGCGGATATAGGCGCCGACCTGACGCGCCGTGCCTTCGGCAGTCTTCAGCGCGATATTGCCGGCAAAGCCTTCGGTGACCACAACGTCGACGGTGCCCTTGCCGATATCGTCGCCCTCGACGAAGCCGTGATAGATGAAGCCCTCGCCGCTGGCCGATTGCAGGATGCGCGCGGCTTCCTTGACCTCGTCGTGGCCCTTCATCTCCTCGGTGCCGACATTGAGCAGCCCGACGGTGGGCAGTTCCTGGTCGAACAATGCCCGCGCCAGGGCGGCGCCAAGGATCGAGAAATCGGTCAACTGCTTGGCGTCACCGCCGACGGTGGCGCCGACGTCGAGCACGATGATGTCGGTGCGCAATGTCGGCCACAGTGCCGCGATCGCCGGACGGGAAATGCCTTCGATCGGACGGAGGCAGAAGGTCGCCATCGCCATCAGCGCACCGGTGTTGCCGCCGGAGATGGCGACATCGGCTTCGCCGTCCTTCACCGACTGGATCGCCGCCCACATCGAGGAGGTGCCGCGGCCCTTGCGCAGGGCCTGCGACGGCTTCTCCTCCATGGAAATGACCACCTCGGCATTGACGATCCGCGAGACCTTCTTGAGGTCGGGGAACTCGTCGAGCAACGGTTGCAGGTCGGCTTCGCGGCCGTGAAAGATGAAGGTGGTGTTCTTGCGCTCGCGCCAGAACAGGCGCGCGCCTTCAACGGCCACGCGGGGCCCTTTGTCGCCGCCCATGGCGTCAACGGAGATACGGATAGAGTCGCTCATCGCCGCCCGGTCCAGCGTCCCCTGACGGAGACGGGTTTCAACATACTCAAACGCTTACCCCAAGCAAGATATCACCCGGATGTGGCGGGGTCCTAGAGCGCTTGACCGCTTCAATACCGCCGCAATGCGGAGCGCTCTAGCCCTTGTCCTCGGGAGTCTTGAGGATTTTGAGGCCGGCGAAGGGCAAATCGCTCTCGGTGTCGCCATCGTCGCGCAAGGCGCCCAGGGTTTCACCCGGCTGGCGCGGGTACGGATCGAGCGCCAACGACAGGGTTTCGACGATCAGCGCCGACAGGTCGGCCTCGTTGCCTTCGAAATGGTCCGGCACGTCCTCGCCTTCAAGGTCGACGAAGATTTCGGCATCGGCCGGACCGGCATAGGCCTTTTCACCGCCGGGCAGGAAGACCCGTTCGATCGGTTCGGCGATCTCCTGGATCACCGGCTCGAGCGATACGACGCTCGGCTGCACCGTGGTGGCGACCAGTCGCCCGGTGACGCGGATACCGCCCTTGAAGCGGACGGCGTGCAGCTTCACCTCGAGCTTTTCCACCGCAGTGATGCCGAGCTGCTCGGCGATCGCCAGGCGATCGGCGGCATCCACCGCCAGCGCCAGATCGCGTCCGGCCGCCGGCATCGAATCGAGCCGGATGCTGGCATCGGCTATGCGCACCTGCTCCGTGCTCATGCCGCGGCCGCCATCTCGAGACGCCCCCCGGCAATATCGGCCAGCGACTGGCTCGCGAGCTTGTCATACTGGTTGAACAGATAGGCGGCGAGCTGCGGCGCGTGGACCGACTCAGCCTCGGCGTAGACGTTGCGACGCAACACGGCCTCGACGCCCGGCCGGTCGTCGCGGTCCATCGCTTCGTTGAGGCTGGTCATCAGTCCATAGAAGATCTCGCTCATCTTGCGGACCTTCTTGGGCACGGCCATGTCCCCTGCCCCCATTTCGCGCAGCGACCGATCCATGTCCTTGAAAAACAGGTCGAACAGCGCCTGGCTGAACTCGTGGCCGGCCTGCTTTTCGACTCTCAGACGCCGAAACAACAGCGACAGGTGCAGCGAGATCATGTCGAAGCGACCGGTAACCGTGTCGGGAATGCCCCAGTCGGCATAGAAGACGGGCTGCCGGGATTGCGCCACAATGGCTGTATAGACGGCATAAACAGCGTCGGAGGACGGGTTTTTCCTGAACAAGTTCAATATCATCAGTCGCACTCCGCGGTTTTGCGGGACAAGGTGCTGCCGGTGTGGAAGGGTTCGGGCAAGGACGCAAGCCAGCTTGCCAGCGGGCGCCTTTGACAGCTACACAGTGCCCGGCCGGCCAAGGCCGTGCTAATAGTAGACAGCGATCGGGAAAGTCAAATTGATGCCTTTGCGCACCGTCATAAGCCGCCTGCTCCCGATGAGCGCTGCCGTGCTCGTCAGCCTGTCGCTCGCTGCCTGCGGTAGCGGCATGAGCCTGACCCAGTCCAAGGCGCGCGGCTACGAAATCTCCGAAGACGCTGTCGCGCAGATTCGCGTCGGCCAGAGCGCCGCGCTCGTCACTGCTGTGCTGGGCTCGCCGCAGGTGACCAATTCGTTCGCCACCGAGACCGCCTGGTACTACCTGGGCGAGAAGGTGCAGCAGACGGCGTTCGGCATGGAGCTGAGCAAAGAGCGCACCCTGCTCGTCGTCTACTTCGACAAGAAGAACAAAGTGGTCGATACCGAGCGTCTCGGCGTCAAGGACGGCAAGACCTTCTCGATCGACAGCCGCCGCACCCCGTCCTATGGCCAGGATCGCACCTTCCTCGAGTCGATCATCTCGTCGATCTAAGTCGCCGAGAACCTGCCCCACTGGCTGTCACCCGGCGAAAGCCCATGTGCGGCTAGGGCATAGTCGCGCCCACCCACCGGTTGTCATCCCTGCGAAAGCAGGGACCCATGCATCCGCCTACGCTGCGGCGAGTTGGTCCCTGCTTTCGCAGTGATGACACCGAGTTTGGGGGCCGACTGGTGGCAAGTTCACCATTCCCCGGGCTGTCCACCCCTAACCCGCCTGCCCCTGCGTCTTCCCCGGGCGGAAGCTGACCCAGGCCAACGCCAGGATCGCCACGGCGGCGATCGGGATCGCCAGCAGATTGATCGCTTCCCAGCCGATCAGCTGCAGCAGCAATCCGGACGCGATCGAGGCGAGGGCCATCACGCCGAATACCACCTGTTCGTTGGCGGCCTGCACCTTGGCAGCCTCTTCCGGCCGATAGGCTGCCGCCAGCATGGCAGTTGCGGCGATGAATCCGAAGTTCCAGCCAACGCCCAGCAGAATCAGCGAAATGTCGAAGTGCAGCGTTGACGTCCCGTGCAGGTTGACGCCCGCCGCGAACAGGATCAGCAGCAGCCCGATCGCCGCCGTCAGCCTGGCGCCGATGCGCTGGATAACCGCGCCGGTGACGAAGCTCGGGGCGAACATGGCGATGATGTGCCACTGGATGGCGAACGCCGCCTCCTCGGTGGTGTGGCCGCAGACATAGACCATGGCCAGCGGCGCCGCGACCATCACCAGCACCATCAGCGAATAGCTTATGGCGGCGACGACCATCGGCACCCAGATGCCGGTGTCTCGCAGCAGAAGCGCCAGCGGACGGCCGGCCTTACGGTCTTCGGCGCGCTTGATCGTCGGCGCCAGGCGCGTACGGCTGATGACCGCGATGGCGACCAATGCCAACAGTCCCATGACCAGGTAGGTGGCGGCGAACTCATGTCCGGGGATCCAGCCTTTGGTGTGGGCGGCAACTTGCGGACCGAGGAAGCCGGCTACCACGCCGCCGAACAGGACCCAGGAAATCGCGCGGGACTTGAGGTTGGGTGGCACGCTATCGGCGGCGGCAAAGCGATACTGGTTGGCAAAGGCCGCCGGAATGCCGAACACTGCGAGGGCAAGGCAGAACAGCCAGAACTGGTCGAGCCAGGCTGCAAGCGCGGCAATGATGCCGGCGGGGATAGCGATCGAGGCGCCGAGCATCAGCCCCTCGCGCCGCCCCAGCGAATGGATCAGCAGCGCCGCAGGCCCGGTGGCGAGAGCGGTGCCGATGATCATCAGGGTGACGGGAACGGTGGCAAAGCCCTTGTCGGCGACCATGGTCGCGGCAGTGAGCGAGGCGATCGACATGATGATCGCCTGGTTCGATCCGAGGATCGCCTGGGCCACGGCAAGCAGCCCGATATTGCGGAGCGGCGAGCCTACGCTGGTGCCGCGCTCGTCCATCCTGCCCTACCTGGCCTTTGCCGCTTCGTCGTCACGACCCGCCGCACGGGCCACACCGTCGAGCACGGCGTTGACCATCTTGGGTGCATCGTCTTCGTAGAATGCCTTGGCGACATCCACATACTCGGTGATCACCACACGTGCCGGGATGTCCTTGCGCCGGAGCAGCTCGAACGTCGCGGCGCGGAGGATGGCGCGGAGCGTCGCGTCGATGCGGGGCATCGGCCAGCCATCGACCAGCGCGTTGTCGACTGCCGGATCAATCTGCAGTTGCGCCTTGATCACGCCGGTGACGATCTGACGAAAGAAGTCGGCATCGGCCGGCAGATATTCTTCGCCCTCGACCTCGCGGCCGACATGGATGGCGCTGAACTGGCTGAGCGTGTCCTCGAGCGTCTGGCGGCCGACGTCCATCTGGTAAAGAGCCTGGACGGCGGCAAGGCGGGCCGCGCCGCGCTGGTTGGCGGTACGCGGCGTTGAGGGATCACGCGGCTTGGGCTGGGCCATATCTGGAAAGTCATTCTGTTGTGCGCGCTCAAGCGCGCAATGGTCTGCCCTTTGGCTTAGCCACTGGGCGCACGAACCGCAATCTCAATCGTCGTGGTTCGGCTTCAGGCGCTCATCGTCGCCGAGTTCAGTCAGGAACGAGCGGAAGTCGTCGGGGGTGGAGAAGTTCTTGTAAACCGAGGCAAAGCGCACGAATGCCACGTCATCGAGCCCCTTCAGCCCTTCCATGACGAACTCGCCGATTTGATCGGAGGTGACTTCGACATCGCCGAGGCTCTCGAGCTGGCGCACCACGCCCGAGATCATGCGCTCGACCCGCTCGGGCTCGACGTCGCGCTTCCTGAGCGCGGTGCCGACCGAGCGAGCCAGCTTGTCGCGATCGAACGGCACTTTGCGGCCGGACTTCTTGACCACCAGCAGCTCGCGCAACTGCACGCGCTCGAAGGTGGTGAAACGACCGCCGCAGGCATTGCAGATCCTGCGGCGGCGGATGGCGTTGGAGTCCTCGGTCGGCCGGCTGTCCTTGACCTGCGTGTCGTCATTTCCGCAATAGGGGCAGCGCATCAGTTGGCTCCAGAAAGGCTTCGCAAGCGAAGCTGACGTCAGTCGGCGTAGATCGGGAAGCGCGCGGTCAGGGCCTTTACCTTGTCGCGCACGGCCGCTTCCACTGCAGCATTGCCCTCATCGGAATTGGCCTCGCGCAGACCATCCAGCACCTCGACGATCAGCTTGCCGATCTCGCGGAACTCGGCTTCGCCGAAGCCGCGGCTGGTCGCTGCCGGGGTGCCGAGGCGGACGCCCGAAGTGACGAAGGGCTTTTCCGGATCGAACGGAATGCCGTTCTTGTTGCAGGTAATGTAGGCGCGGCCGAGACCGGCCTCCGCCCGCTTGCCGGTGGCATTTTTCTTGCGCAGGTCGACCAGCATCAGGTGGTTGTCGGTGCCGCCCGAAACCACGTCGAGGCCGTTCTCGATCAGCGTCGCCGCGAGGGTGCGGGCGTTGGCCACCACCTGGCGGGCATAGGCCTTGAACTCGGGCTGCAGCGCTTCCTTGAGGGCCACGGCCTTGGCAGCAATGACGTGCATCAGCGGCCCGCCCTGCAGGCCCGGGAACACCGCCGAGTTGATCTTCTTGGCGATCGCTTCGTCGTTACTGAGGATCATGCCGCCGCGCGGGCCGCGCAGCGACTTGTGTGTCGTGGTGGTCGTGACATGGGCATGCGGCACTGGCGAGGGATGCACGCCACCGGCGACGAGGCCGGCGATATGGGCCATGTCTACCATCAGATAGGCGCCGATTTCGTCGGCGATCTCGCGGAAGCGGGCCCAGTCCCAGACGCGCGAATAGGCGGTGCCGCCGGCGAGGATCAGCTTGGGCTTGTGCTCGCGGGCGAGGCGGGCGACTTCGTCCATGTCGAGCAGGTGATCATCCTGGCGCACGCCGTAGGAAACCACCTTGAACCACTTCCCGCTCATGTTGACGGGCGAGCCGTGCGTCAGGTGGCCGCCGGAGTTGAGATCGAGCCCCATGAAGGTGTCGCCCGGCTCGAGCAGCGCCAGGAACACGGCCTGGTTCATCTGCGAACCGGAGTTCGGCTGGACGTTGGCGAAGTTGGCGCCGAACAGCTGCTTGGCGCGCTCGATCGCCAGATTCTCGGCGATGTCGACGTACTGGCAGCCACCGTAGTAGCGCTTGCCTGGATACCCCTCGGCATACTTGTTGGTCATGATCGAGCCCTGGGCCTCGAGCACGGCCCTGGACACGATGTTCTCCGACGCGATCAGCTCGATCTCGTGCTGTTGCCGGCCGAGTTCCAGCTTGATGGCCTCGGCGATCTCGGGATCGGTTTCGGCCAGGGTATTGGTGAAGAAGTGGGGAAAGAGCGGAAGGGACGTGGCGGCGCTCATTTGGCGTCTCCCGGGGCAGAAGGATTGAGGTTTCGGCTGGCGTGCGTGTAGCACGCGGGCGCAAGCGATTCCAAGCTGACGACAGCCTGGCAAGCTCTATGGATGGTCCGGTTCATGCGGGCTCCCATGCGGTTTCGAGGGGGTGCCCAGGCGAGCGGCAAGTGCTCGTTCGCGTTCCCCGATGGTGCCCCATCTGATCTCGCCAGTCGCGCGAACGGCTCCTTATCGCAGAGTTGCCGGAGCTGTGAAAGCCCCCGCCCCCGGGTTGCGGCAACTATGCCCGTACCACTGGCGTTGTGTGCGCGAGCGTCGGCTTAACAAGAAGACTAGGAGTCCTCACATGCAAAAGCTCGCTTCCGCCATCGTTGCCACCGGTCTCGCCGGCATCATGATGATCCCCGCCCCCGCCAGTGCCGCCTCGGTCAACGTCAGCATCGGCGCCCAGCAGCGCTATGTCTCTGAACGTTGCATGGATCATCCGAACTGGCGCGGTTGCGATGATTGGCGCCGCAATCACAACCGCTGGGGCAACAACGACTACCGCAACTGGTATCGCTGGAACCAGCCGAACCTGGGGAGCGTGGCAGCCGGCATCTTCGGTTTCGCGGTAGGCGCAGCAATCGTCGGCAGCATGAACCGCAGCGACGATCGTTACGATCGCTTTGACGGTCATGTGGCCGCCTGCGAGGCGCGTTATCGCTCGTACAACGCCGAGACCGACATGTTCCTCGGCTACGACGGCCGCTACCACCGCTGCAATCTCTGATCGAGGCATCCGGGGCGCCCGTGCGGGGTGCCCCGGCCTACTCCCTGGGCGGCCGCAGGAAATGCACCAAGCGCCCGCAGCGCGGCAGCAGTTTGCGCCAGTCCGTGATTTCGCAATCGATCACAGCAACGCCGCCGGTAGGGAAGCTCCCGACGGCCTCGCCGCCGGCACTCAGCGTCAGCGCGGTCTGTTCGGTTGCACTGTTGTGCCCCACCAGCATCAACATTTGGGTCCCACCACCCTGCTCGGCGATCAGGCCGAGATAGTCGTGGTCGCGGCGATCGTAGACCGCATCGCTCCAGACGATATCCGGCCTCGGGCCGTTGGCCGGCAGGCGAGCCAGCGCCAATTCCAGCGTTTCGCGGGTCCGGCGCGCGGTGGAGCAGACGATGCGGTCCGGCAACCAGCCGTGCCTGGTCAGGGTCTCGCCGATCCATGCCGCGGCAGCAATGCCGCGCAGCGCCAGCGGTCGCTCGAAATCGCTGAGTCCCGGATCGTCCCAGGCAGATTTGGCATGGCGAACGAGTATGAGGCGCAGCATCGTGGGATGGTAGCGCAAGTCACGGACGGCGCAACCATTGACGGCGCCAGCGGGTTCTCCTGTTGCCTCATGCCACTAACCGGGAGATGGACGATGAAAAAGTCCGCCTTCGTCGCCGTTGCGGCAATCTTCATCAGCGTGATGGCGCCACTGCCAGCAGAGGCCCAGTACCGAGCCTACGGCGTTCACAACTGGGATGGGCCGCGCAACCTCGGCTACGTCAACCGCTGGAACGGCAACCGCTACTACAATCGCTACTCCTACCGTCCCTACTATGGTGGGCTCGGTTGGGGTCTTGGGACCGGGCTGTTCGGCTTCGCGCTCGGCTCGGCTCTCGCTAACAGCTACAGCCGCGACTATGGCGGGTGGGATTCCCATGTGGCGCGCTGCGAAGCGCGCTATCGCTCATACGACGCCGGCACCGACACGTTCCTCGGCTACGACGGGCAGTATCACCGCTGCCGGCTCTGACCGGCCGGGTCGGGGGTGCGGCATTCCGCGCCCCCGCCGCTGGCATATCGATGCGGCTCAAATGTGGTCGCGCGGCCGGATTTTCCGGCGCTTTGGCTGCAACCAATGCGGCAACCGGCAGTTTGCCCTTTCGCCTCACACAACAGCAGTAGGGAGCAGGACGATGCGATTGCTCGCCCTTGCCGCAGCCGCGGCCGCCCTCGCCAGCGTGATGGCGCTTTCGGTTGGAACAGCCAATGCCCAACCGTCTCGCAGTGACTTCTATGAATTCGCCTGCATCGACTCCAAGGGTCAGTGCTACACTGACGACAGCGTCTCCAATCCGCTGCCGGCGGATGGGGTGATCGGGACCTATGGCGGCAAGCGGTTCGTGAACCTCTACCGTCCGGGGGACAGCGGCGACAGGTATGTCAACGTCTACCGTGATGACTACGGTTACGGCCTGCCGGCGCCGGGCCTTTTCGGCATCGCCCTTGGCGAGGCCCTCGCCAACTACCCCGACGATAGCGAGGACCGGTTCGTCAACTACGCCGGCGACGGCCTGGTGATCGAGGACAATGTAGCGGCCTGCGAAGCCCGTTACCGTTCGTATGACGCCAGCACCGGTCTCTATCTCGGCTACGACGGCAACTATCACCCCTGCCGCCTCTGACCGACTGTTAAACCCCGGGGATGCGGCCATGCTGCACCCCCGGTTCGAAGGCTCAATCGCTATAGTGCGAAAATGATTCGCATGAGCCTGACCAACCGATGAGCGACGACAAGACCCTGCCACCTAGTGGTGAGAACACCGAAGTCGTCGACCTGCGCCGCGCCCTCGAAGAGCGCTACCTGTCCTACGCCCTCTCAACCATCACGCAGCGCGCCCTGCCCGATGCCCGCGACGGCTTGAAGCCGGTGCACCGCCGCATCCTGCACGCGATGCGGCTGCTCCGGCTCGATCCGGGTGGCGCTTACAAGAAGTCGGCCAAGGTCGTCGGCGATGTGATCGGTAGCTTCCATCCGCACGGCGACCAGTCGATCTATGACGCGATGGTTCGCCTGGCGCAGGATTTCGCCATGCGCTACCCGCTGGTCGACGGCCAGGGGAATTTTGGCAATATCGACGGCGATGGTGCCGCGGCTTACCGCTACACCGAAGCGCGCATGACCGAGGTGGCCTCGCGGTTGCTCGAGGGCATCGGCGAAAACGCCGTCGACTTCAAGCCGACCTATGACGGCGCCACTGAGGAACCGTCGGTGCTGCCGGCGAACTTCCCGAACCTGTTGGCCAACGGTTCGACCGGCATCGCCGTGGGCATGGCGACGTCGATCCCACCGCACAATGTGGACGAGATCTGCGACGCGGCGCTGCACCTGATCAACAACGGGCGCGACGGCACCACCACCGCCGACCTGATGCACTACATCCCTGGCCCCGACTTCCCGACCGGCGGCATCCTGGTCGAGAGCCAGGCGTCGATCCTCAACTCCTACGAGACCGGACGCGGTTCGTTCCGCCTGCGCGCCCGCTGGGAGCGCGAGGACAAGGGGCGCGGCGTCTACCAGATCGTCGTCACCGAGATCCCCTATGGGGTGCAGAAGTCCAAGCTGGTCGAGAAGATCGCCGAGCTGCTGCTCAACAAGAAGCTGCCGCTGCTCAAGGACATCCGCGACGAGAGCGCCGACGATGTCCGGCTGGTTATCGAGCCGCGTGCCGGCACGGTCGATCCGGCCATCCTGATGGAGCAGTTGTTCAAGCTGAGCGACCTCGAGCAGCGCATCTCGCTCAACATGAACGTCCTCGACCGTGGGGTCGTGCCGCGGGTGATGAGCCTCAAGGAGGCGATCGTCGCCTGGCTCGAGCACCGCAAGGACGTGCTGGTGCGCCGCACCAACAACCGGTTGGCCGAGATCGCCCGCCGGCTCGAAGTGCTCGACGGTTACATCGTCGCCTACCTCAACCTCGACGAGGTGATCCGCATCATCCGTGAGGAGGACGATGCCAAGGCCTCGTTAATGGCAACCTTCAGCCTGACCGACGTGCAGGCCGAGGCGATCCTCAACATGCGGCTGCGCTCGCTGCGCAAACTCGAGGAAATCGAACTCAGGACCGAGCACAAGGCGCTGAGCGAGGAGCAGGCGCACCTCAACGCGCTCATCGCGTCCGACAAGAGGCAGTGGGGCGAGATCGCCAAACAGATCGGCGAGCTGAAGAAGGCCTATCCCAAGTTCGAGAAGGACGGCGTCACCCGCCACCCGCTCTGGGGCCGCAAGACCGACTTCGCCGATGCTGTCGACATCGACCACGAGGAAGTGGCGACGCAGATGATCGAGCGCGAGCCGATCACCGTGATCCTCTCCGAGAAGGGCTGGATCCGCTCGATGCGTGGCCACACCACCGAGATCGATGAGAAGGGCTTCAAGACCGGTGATCGGCTGAAGCTGTTCATCCACGCCCAGACCACCGACAAGCTGCTGCTGCTCTCGACCGGCGGCAAGGTATTTACGCTCAGTGGCGACCGTCTGCCGGGCGGCCGCAGCCAGGGCGAGCCGGTGCGGCTGATGGTCGATATCGAGGAAGGCCAGGACCTGGTCGATCTGTTCGTCTATCGCCCGGGTCGTAAGCGGGTCATTGCCTCGCGCCGGGGCGACGGTTTCGTGGTTGCCGAGGACGAGCTGATCGCCAATACCCGCAAGGGCAAGCAGGTGCTCAACCTCTCGGGCACCGAAGAGGCGCAGTTGATCGCGCCGGTCGAGGGCGACATGCTCGCGGTGATCGGTGAGAACCGCAAAATGGTGGTGTTCCCGCTCGACCAGTTGCCCGAAATGGGCCGCGGCAAGGGCGTAAGGCTGCAAAAGTACAAGGATGGTGGGCTCTCCGACCTCAAGACCTTCCCGTCCGGCGTCGGCCTCACCTGGACCGACTCCTCGGGCCGCACCTACAGCAAGAGCATGGCCGAGTTGACAGAGTGGCTGGGCGAGCGCGCCTCCGCCGGCCGGCAACCGCCAACCGGTTTCCCGCGCAACAACAAGTTTGTTGGATGACGGCGGGCCATTGCTGTTGACTGAAAGGGGAACCGAGGCCGGGCGCGCGCGGCGTGACTGCGCCGTGTTCATGACCCATGTCTGGGGGCCGGAGATTGCCAGCCACTATGCGCGGCTCAAGCGCGAGGCCAGTCCGGTTCTCGATGTATTTCTTGCCTACCAGCAAGGCGATGACGAGACCGACCTTCCCCACGGGATGCTGCCGGACATCGTGGTGCGAATGGCAGACAGCGCGGCGCACTTCCCGCTGCGCTACCAGGAATATCTGCAGCGTTCAGCCCCATGGGGATATGTGGACCTGGCCTGGATGACGGCTTTCCTCGCCCCCCGGCTTGGCGGCTATGACAGGTTCTGGCTGGTTGAGTATGATGTCGACTACTCCGGCGACTGGGCGACCTTTTTCGGCGCCATCGCTACGTACGAGGGTGACCTGCTGACCACGCGCCTCCGCCCGCTCAGCTCCGACCCAACCTTCTATTACGCTCGCATTTACGAGCAGACTCAGGCTGCTCCAGACGACCCGCTCATCGCCTTCATGCCGATCTCGCGTCTGTCGCGACGACTCATCGAGAATTACCGCCAATGCCTGCAGCAGCCGGGCTGGCGTGGACATTTCGAGATGGTGCTGCCTTCCATCGCGCGGGCCAACGGTCTTTCGGTGGCAGAGATCGGCGGCAACGACGCGTTGACCCCGCCAGAGCGCCGCGGCCTGCACTATGACGGGAGCTTTGCGGACCTGCAGGCGGTCAACACGACACACGCCTTTCGGCCGCCGCGCGCCTTCCGCTACTTCGTCCAATCGCCGCGAAGGTTTCGCCGGCCCGACCACATCTACCATCCGATAAAGGTCGGCGCGCCGCTCGGCCAAAGGCTGCGCTGGTATTGGGTCTCGCTGCTGCGACGGTTGCGGGCCTTCTCACGCCGGCTGCGCGGCAAGGCCTGAGCACTACTCCAGACGCCGCCAGCCCAGCGGGCCACGCTGCACTTCGAGCGGACGGAACTGGCCCTTGTAGGCCATCTTGGGCGAGTCCTTCACCCAATAGCCGAGATAGACGTAGGTGAGCGCGGCGAGCTTCACCTGCTCGATATGATCGAGGATCAAGAGGTTCCCGAGCCCGCGCTTGTCGAGCAGCGGATCATAGAAGCTGTAGACCATCGACAGCCCGTCGGGCATCACGTCGGTGAGCGCCACCGCCACGAGGGGGCGCTGCGGGTGCGAGGTCAGTCGGTATTCGACGACGACGGTCTGCACCGGGGTATCTTCGACCATATATTCGTAGTCGACAAAGCTCATCTGCGTCATGCCACCGCCGGCATGGCGCGCGTCGAGATAGCGCTTGAACAGCGCGAACTGCTCCGCCGTGGCGCGCGGCTGGCAGACCTCGACCGCAATGTCGGCATTGGCCTTGCGGATGCGCCGGTAGCGCGCTGACGGCACGAATTCCTGCGCCACGATGCGGACCGACTGACAGGCCGAGCAACCGTCGCAGGCTGGGCGGTAGATCAGGTTCTGACTGCGACGGAAGCCGTTATCGCTCAAGAGGTGGTGGAGCGAGGCGGCACGTCGACCGGTCAGGTGAGTGAAGAGCTTGCGCTCCTGTCGACCCGGCAGATACGGACACGGCATCGCCGCCGTAAGGAAGAGCTGGGTGTTCTCGGGCGTCTGATCGGTCATCGTCGTCCTTCGAGCGATGCCCTGAGGATAGACGCGACCTGATGGGCCGGCAATGGCCCATCATGCCTCAGCGCACCATGATCAGCGCGCCCGGATCAACACACCCTGGATCAGGCCGAGATACCGCCGGAACGCCAGAACCGCTGCATTGGCGAACGGCGCAGCATCAGCGTGCCGACCACCAGATCATGCAGCATCTGCTGGCGCGGCGTGAACAGCGCGATGAGGATCGAGAACGGCCAGGAAATCCACACCGTCACCCAGAACAGGATCGGGTGGATGAGGATGCTCCAGCCATTGAGCGGCGTGCCTCGCACCGGGGTCAGCACGATGTCCATCATCTGCATGCCGACGGTGGCGCGCATGGGCGAGCCGAGCGTAGCGGCGTAGTAGCCGAGGATGGCGACCGGAATGATGATCGGCAGCGCCAACAGGCCAAGCCCCAGCGTCACAATGCCGAAGACGCCGCCGACAAGCAGCGCGGCGATGGTGATGAAGGTGATGATCACGCAGTCGATCAGCCACGCCGCGGCGCGGCGCAGCAACACGCCATCGAACAGCTCCGGCGCGTTGGACGGGTCGGGAAGATGATCGCTCATGGTGTTGCCCTGGTTCATGAGGGGAAAGATGGGGACCGCTGGGGCTGTGACAAGTAGTCGGCGCGAAAAAGCGGTGATCCGGCGCGAGCCGCCCCCCACCCTTGATCCCTCCCCGCAAGGGGGAGGGAGACGCTCCCATTGATGCCGGTGTTTTGGTCTCCCTCCCCCTTGCGGGGAGGGGACAGGGGTGGGGGGCCACAGCCACCGGATCACCGGTTGCCCACCGGCACACTACCTATTCAGCAGCCGCGCCGCCTCGAGCGCGAAGTAGGTCAGCACGCCGTCGCACCCTGCCCGCTTGAAGGCCACCAGGCTCTCCAGCATGGCGCCCTCACCGTTGATGGCGCCGGCCTCGGCGGCGAAGCGGATCATCGCGTACTCACCCGATACCTGGTAGGCGAACAGCGGCACGTCGAAGGCGTCGCTCACGCGCTGCACGATATCGAGGTAGGGCAGGCCCGGCTTCACCATCACCATGTCGGCGCCTTCGGCGATATCCTGCGCCACTTCGCGCATCGCCTCATCCGAGTTGGCGTAATCGAGCTGGTAGGTGCGCTTGTCGCCGACGAGGCGGCTGCCCGAGCCCACCGCCTCGCGGAAGGGCCCATAATAGACCGAGGCGAATTTGGCCGAGTACGCCATGATGGCGACGTGCTCGAAGCCCTCGGCGTCGAGCGCCCGGCGGATGGCGGCGACGCGGCCGTCCATCATGTCGGAGGGGGCGATGATGTCGGCCCCTGCCCTCGCCTGCATCAGCGCGGCCTTGACCATCGCCTCGACCGTCTCGTCGTTGAGAATCTCGCCGTCGCGCACCAGCCCGTCCTGGCCGTCCGAGGAATACTCGTCGAGCGCCACGTCAGTGATCAGCCCGATATCGACGCCAGCATCGCGGATGGCCCGAACCGCTTGCCCGGTCAGGTTATCCGGGTTCCAGGCTTCGCTGCCATCGGCGTTGCGCCGCTCGTCCTGGGTGTTGGGGAACAGCGCCAGCGCCGGTATGCCCTCGGCGGCCGCGGCCTTGGCCGCTTCGACCACCAGATCGACGCTCAGCCGCTCGACGCCGGGGAGTGTGCGGATGGCGGTGCGCTCGTTCTGTCCTTCGATGATGAACAGTGGCCAGATCAGGTCGTGCGGGGTCAGCACGGTCTCGCGCACCATGTTGCGCATCCAGCCCGTGCGGCGCAGCCGACGCTGCCGCCGTCCGCCAAGAAAGCTCATGTCGTGCTTGGGCCAGTTCGTGCTCATCATCCGCTCCAGAAAGTCGCCGCGCTTCTATCAGGCGCCACCGCTTCGCGCCAAGGCTTGCGCTTGTCGCACTCTCCCATCCGCGCTATCCACGCCGCATGGACTTCAAGAGCGAACTCGCCGGGCGCTATCTCAGGATCATCGCGATCATCGCGCTGCTGCTCGGCCTCGCCGATGCATCGCGGCTGCTCGGCGTCTCCTCCGGTACCGTCAGTCCAATCGCTCAGCTGGGCACCACCGGCTTTGCCTTCCTCACCGTGTTCTGCCTCGCCCGGCTGTTCGCCGCGGTGGGCCTGTGGATCCGCGCCAGCTGGGGCGCCGTGTTGCTGGTGGGCGCCACGCTGATCGAGCTCGCGCTCTATCTGTTCGGGGTGCCGGGGGTCGAGATCGGGGCCTTCGGCTTCGCCCTCAGGCTGCTGCTGGTGGGCGGCATCGCCGTGCTGTTCTTCCTCAGCTTCCGGCTGCGCCGGGCGCACGACTGAAGCCGGTAACGGAGTATTCAGGTTACAATTTTCTGACCTGCGGTTACCTCTCGTAAAGCCAAATTCCTGAACTTTTTCCGTAAGATAGTTTTAAGTCTACGGCTTAAGGCGATCTTATTTGGGCCCCCGTAGTTTGGGGCCTATGAGACGCGAAGAAATCGCGCAAGACGACAGGACAGTGAGGCAACAATGGCAATCAAATCCAACGCCGCAGAGGCAATGGTTCCGGAAGAAGCTCTCGGGCTGAAGCCGCTCTACCTAGAAGCCGTCAGCCGTGTCGAACGGCTCCATCGCCGGCTGCTCGACCTGATCAAGGACGAGTTCGACCGGATGGGCTGGGACGATATCAATCCCGTCCAGGCGCTGCTGATGTTCAACATCGGCGATGCCGAGATGACCGCCGGCGAGCTGCGCTCGCGTGGCTACTATCTCGGCTCGAACGTCTCGTACAATCTCAAGAAGCTGGTCGAGACCGGTTACATCTTCCAGGAGCGTTCGCGTTCCGACCGCCGTTCGGTCCGCATCCGCCTCACCCCCAAGGGCGAGGAAGTAGCCGAGGTGATCGACGAGCTCTACGATCGTCACCTCAAGTCGATCGAAAAGGTCGGCGGCCTCAACGGCGAAACCTTCGAGGGCCTCAACAAGGCACTCGGCCGCCTCGAGCGCTTCTGGGTCGATCAGATCCTCTACAAGCTCTGACCGCCCGGCAGAGTCCGCTCCGATCAACCACTGTGGCATCCTTGCCACAGCAGGTTCAGCAAACGCCGGCTTTAAGCCGGCGTTTCTTATTTATGCCCAGAATGCAGCTATGCATCGAAGCAATTGCAGGCTGATCCCTCGTCGCTGCAAGCTCCTTGGTTTTGTGCGTTCAAACGGCCGGCAGTTCAAACCTGCTTGACCGCGTTGGAGCCATATCGGGGCGATGCTATGAGGGACAACGTCTCGGAATGGCGACTTTGGGTGACTTGATGCGGTTGAATCGACGGAACCTCCTGACCTCCATGGCAGCGATGAGCGCGGGCCTGGCGATGCCGGCCATCGTCCGGGCGGAAGAAGACAACTTCTGGGACTCGCTGAACAAAGAAAAGCGGATCAAGAACGTCGATCAGGAAGGCAATACCGCGACCGCCAAGAGCCTCGTCGATACGATCGAGCCGATCCTCAGCTACGACACGTCGTACAACTTGCAGCTCGCGATCCAGAATTACGAAGCGTTCGTTGCCGCCAACGGCAGCTGGGAAGCGCCGACGCGCGAAACCTTCGGGCTCAAGCTGGGCGAGTCGCGCCGCGCGGCAGCGCTGTTGAAGCGCCGCCTGATGATCAACGGCGACATGCCGCTCGAAAAGCGCGTCAGCGATGAGTTCGATGCCGGCCTCGATGCTGCGGTGCGCCTGTTCCAGGCCCGTCACGGGCTCGTCATCAACGGCGCGGTGGACGAAGCGACCTTCTATGCCCTGTCCGTGCCGGCCGACTACCGCCTCAATCAGCTCCGGCTCAATGCGCAGCGCATCGACCAGTGGGCCTCGGCGCTCTCCGATCGCTATGTCGTGGTGAACATCCCGGCTGCCATGGTCGAGGCGGTCGAGGGTGCGCAGGTGGTGCAGCGCCACAACTCGGTGGTTGGCAAGGTCGACCGCGCTACGCCGATCCTCAACTCCAAGATCTTCCAGGTGAAATTCAATCCTTACTGGACGGTGCCCAAGAGCATCATCGAGAAGGATATGATCAAGTACATGAACGAGGATCCGGAGTACCTGACCAAGTTCCGCATCCGCATCTTCGACGGCAAGGGCAACGAAGTGCCGCCCACCGCGATCAACTGGCAGACCACCGAGGCGGTGAAATACACCTTCCGGCAGGATCCGGGCGGCGAAAACTCGATGGGTCACTGCAAGATCGACTTCTACAACAAGTACGACGTCTACATGCACGACACGCCGCAGAAGGCGCTGTTCGGCGAGAACGCCCGGTTCCATTCCTCGGGCTGCATGCGCTGCGAAAACATCGAGGAACTGGTGGCCTGGCTGCTGCGTGACAATGGCGGCGACTGGACCCCGCAGACCGTCATGGCCGCGTGGGAACAGGGCATGCGCGAGGACATCAAGCTCGACGTGCAGATCCCGATCCACACGACATACATCACCGCCTGGGCCAACCGGCAGGGCACGGTGAGCTTCCGCGACGACGTCTATCAGTTCGACGCGCAGGGCATCGTCAGCTTCGGCGAGGGCTGACCGCGATGGCCGGACCAGACAACAGTCCGTCCGGCCGCGTGTTCTTCGAGTTCACCCAACTGGGCCAGCAGATGCGGGTTGCCGCCATCGATGAGGCGACCGGCACCGAAGTGGTGGTGATTGCGCCGCTGACCGCCACCCGCTTCCAGATGCAGTCGCTGGCGCTCGGCAAGCTGCGCCGCCGGCTCGGCATCGAGGAGCCGCCCCCGCCCCCTGGGCCGAAACCGGCGAAGTACGCCTAGCTCCGGTCACGATTGCTTGCGCCGGCCTAAGGTTGCGCTGGTACTTACCCCATCCACCGGCTGTCATCCCAGCGAAAGCTGGGACCCAACTCGCCTCCGGTGCGGGTTGTGAAATGGGTCCCTGCCTTCGCAAGGATGACATCGGGGGTGTGGGACGCGCAGTGGTCGTGAACGAGGGCTGGGGCATTTACCCCGCAAAGTCCGACGGGCACGTCAGCCGCTTCTCGCCCCCGTCACATACCTCGCGAGATTGTGCAGCGACGACCTCAGCCCGGTATCGTGATCCTCCTTGCTGATGCCCGGCGGCACGTCTTCGGCGAGGAAGATCACGCGGGTGCCACCATCGGCGGGTTCGAGATCCCAGACCATGCGCATGGTCCCGGCAAAGGTCGGATCATCGCTCCTGAAGCGCACCAGTTGCACAACCCGCTGGTTGGGGACGAGTTCGGCGAACTCGGAGTCGACCACGTCCGTGTCGTCAGTGGTCTTGCCGTGGCCCGGCGCGCCGTAGTGCAGCGCCATGCGGAACGGGCCGCCCGGATGTGGTTCGAACTCGAGGATTTCCGCCGTCATTCCCTCGGGCGGCAGCCAAGCCAGCAGCGCGTCGGGATCGATAAAGGCCCGATAGATCGCCTCGGGCGGCGCGGCGATGATCAGCGAGGCGGTGTCGATGCGCAGGTGTTCGGCCATAGCGTTCTCCTTGCGACAGCAACGCGCGAGGCGCGCCGATGGATCAGTCAGTCGTCTTCGACACCAGTTCGATGAAGGTTTCGCGGATCGCCGGCGGCTCGAGCTGGCGCGGCAACCACACGTGCATGTCGAGAAAGTGCCCGGTCAAGGCGAAGGCGTTGCCCACATCTTCGGGCGTCGGGTCAGCCGGCCCGATCAGGAACTGCGGCAAGCGCAGCAGCCGCGAAAGATAGGGCTCAGCCGCGGCCCGGCTCACGGCGCGTCCGGATTTCGGCGAGACATGGGTCAGGTCCCGCGTGGTGCCTGTAGCAGCGCAGCTCGAGAGGTCGAGACCAAAGCCCAACTCGTCGAGCAGGATCAGCTCGAAGCGCGCTACCGAGGCGCCAAGCTCCAGCGACGTGCCCTCCTGGTCGAGGATGCGGATGGCGAGGCCGAGCAGGCGATCATGCGGATCGCGTTCCGGCAGCAGACGCAGGTGCTCACAGACGATCTGGCTGGCATAGAGTTTTACCCGATCGGCGATCAGCCCGGCGGCGCGTGCTTCCAGCAGTTCGAGGGTGAAGGTGCCGAGGTGCTCTTCCAGCCGGGCGCGCCAGCTGACCTGCACGGAATTGCCAGGCTGCAGGGTCGCGGCGAGCTTGGACGAGCGGCCGCCGCGGATCAGCCCGAGATGCCGGCCCCTGCCCTCGACCATGACTTCGGCAATGACGCTCGACTCGCCGTGGCGCCGGACGCCGACGATCAGCCCTGCGCCGTCCCACTGCATGGCTAGCCCTTGCGCGCGCCGAGCCAGCGATCGAGGCCGACCATCAGCCAGCCGCAGACAAGGAAGCCAATACTGATCAGAACCACATTGATCGCCACCTGGCCGACGCCGAGCTGGCCGAGGTCGATGAACGGATAGGCATAATGTCCCTCGCTGGCGCCGCGCAGCAACGCATAGGCCAGGTAGGCGAACGGATAGATCGCCCAGAGCAGCGGCTCGCGCAGCCGCAGCGTGCCCTTGGGGGTGAACACCACCCAGTACAGCACGCCGCCCAGCGGCGTGACGCGGTGCATGAGCACATTGGCGACCGCTGAGCCCGCCGTCAGCTCCACCAGACCCTGCAGCAACAGCCCGTAGATGACCCCGACCAGCGCAATGGCCAACGCCGTGCCACCGACGGCGCGCGGCGGGACACGTACACCCAAGGCCAGCGCGCCGAAGACTACGGCCACCAGCAGGTTGGTGAGAATGGTGAAATAGCCAAGCAGAATCCAGGCCGTCGCCAGGATCGAGCCCGTCGCCCGCATCTGGGCTTCGACATGGATGAGAATTCCAGCGATCGCCGCGACTGCGATCAAGGCTGCGACCAGGCGTGAGATCCAGTTCAAGTCTGCCCCCTTGCGACCCTACTTCTGGTGCGGGTACTCCAGCCCCATCTCGCGATAGCGCTCAGGGTCGTCGCCCCATTTCTCGCGGACCTTGACGAAGATGAACAGGTGCACCGGCACCTCGAAGATCTCCATCAGTTCCTTGCGAGCCTCGGCGCCGATCGCCTTGATGGTTTGCCCGCCAGCGCCCAGGACGATTTTCTTGTGGGTGTCGCGGGTGACGTAGATCACCTGATCGATGCGGTACGAGCCATCCTTGTTGATGGTGAACTTCTCGCCCTCGACCGTGGCGTTGTAGGGGATCTCGTCATGGACGCGCAGGAACAGCTTCTCGCGCGTCACCTCGGCGGCGGTGATCTGCAGCGTCAGGTCGGTGAGTTGATCCTCGGGGAAGTGCCAGGGGCCGAGCGGAATCCGCTCCAGCGCCCAGTTGAGGAAATCCTGTACGCCGCTGCCGGTCAGCGCCGAGATCATGAAGGTCTTATCGAACTTCAGCCGGGCATTGAGCCCTTCGGCCAGCGCAAAGAGTTTTTCGGGCTTGATCAGGTCGACCTTGTTGAGCACCAGTACCTTGGGGTGCGGTACTTTCTCCAGCCCCTCGATCAGCGCCTCGATCTCGGGCGTTACCCCGCGTTCGACATCGACGATGAAGGCGACGAGGTCAGCATCACCCGCGCCGGTCCAGGCGGCTTCCACCATGGCACGGTCGAGCCGGCGCTTCGGCGCGAAGATGCCGGGCGTATCGATGAACACGATCTGGCCTTCGCCCTCGGTCACCACGCCACGAACCATCGAGCGCGTGGTCTGCGCCTTGTGTGTGACGATCGATACCTTGGTGCCGACGAGCGCGTTCAGCAGCGTCGACTTACCGGCGTTCGGAGCGCCCACCAGCGCCACGAAACCGCAGCGGGTGTTCTCGCCCGCTTCAGGCAGCTCCGCGGCCTCGGGCATTTCGTTCTTGTCGGTCATATCGTGTCGCGCCAGACCTTCTCACGAATGAGGAAGGCTTCGGCGGCCTTGTGCTCGGCGAGCTTCTTGGAGGGGCCGGTGGCGGTGATGGCGGGGAAATCGCCCAGCCGCACGGCAATGGTGAATTCCGGCGCATGGTCGGGGCCGGTGCGCTCGATCTCGGCATAGAGCGGCGGCTCGAGCCCCCTGCCCTGCGCCCATTCCTGCAGCGTGGTCTTGGGGTCGGCACGGACGTGGCCGGCATGGTCCAGCTGCTCGCCGAACAGCCGCTCGACGATTTCGTAGGCCTGGCCCAGCCCGCCGTCGCAGTAAATGGCGCCGATCACCGCTTCGGCGATGTCGCCGAGGATGGCATCCTTGTTGGCGCCGCCGGTGCGCGCCTCGCTGTCGCCGAGGTTCATCTCCGAGCCGAGCTCGAGCTGCCGGGCAATGGCGGCACAGGTCTCCTTACGCACCAGGGTATTGAGCGAGCGCGACAGCTCGCCTTCGTTCGCCTTGGGCATGCGACGATAAAGCATGTCGGCGACGACAAGGCCGAGCACGCGGTCGCCGAGGAATTCCAGCCGCTGGTAGGAGCGCTCGATGCGCTTGCCGGGGGAGACGGCGCTGGAATGGGTCAGCGCCCGATCGAGCAGGTCCGGGTCGGCGAACCGATACCCCAGACGCGCTTCGAGCTTTTCGTGCGAGCGTCCCTTCGCCATCAGTTCACGGACTGGAACATCCGGTCCCAACGTACGTTGGCCGGCCATTCCCACAGCTGCCACGGCGGCAGGTTGTTCTTGATCGAGAAGAACCGCGCCTCGGCTTTGCCGATCAGGTTGTCGAGCGGCACATAACCCACCTGGCTCAGCACGCGGCTGTCGGCGGAGCGATCGCGGTTGTCGCCCATCATGAAGAAATGCCCGGCCGGGACGACGTACTCGGCGGTGTTGTCGAGCTGCTCGCTGTCGGAGATTTCCTGGATGGTGTGCTTGACGCCATTGGGCAGCGTCTCGGTGTAGACGGTCACCGGCACGGTGGTCATGTAGCTGTCGGTATCGGTCGCGGTACCGGTCTGCTCGCGCTCGACCATGGTGCCGTTGATGTAGAGGCGCCCCTCCTTCATCTGGATGCGGTCGCCCGGCATGCCGATGACGCGCTTGATGTAGTCCTCGTTGGTGATCTCGTTGCGGAACACCGCCACGTCGCCGCGCTTCGGCTCACTGCCGAAAATACGGCCGTTGAACGGCAGCGCAATCGGGAACGAGTACTTGCCGAAACCCCAAGTCCACTTGTTGGCGATGAAATAGTCGCCGATCATCAGCGTCTGCTGCATCGAAGCGGTGGGGATCGAGAACGGCTGGTAGAGGAACGTCCGGAAGATCAGGGCGATCGCCAGCGCCTCGACGATGACGATGATCGTCTCGAGCAGCTCGTTCTTCTTCTTGCCGGCCTTGGCTTCGGCTTTCGACATGGACTGGCTCATTTCTCGCCTCTACCCCTAGGGGTCAAGTGGTTACGGGAGGGCCGCCGCCTGGTCAACCGGCAGCGCCTCGATAATGACGAACGCCTGGGCCATGCCGCCGTCGTCGGTAATGGTCAGGTGGATATGTGGCTTGTGGCCGGCCGGAACAAGCCGCTCAAGAATACGGGCCGCACCATTGGTCAGCTTCATGGTCGGCTTGCCCGAGGGGAGGTTCACGACGCCCATGTCGCGCCAATAAACGCCGAAACTAAGGCCGGTGCCCAGTGCCTTCGAGCAGGCCTCCTTGGCCGCGAAACGCTTGGCATAGGAGGCCGCACGCTGCGCCCGCCGATCCGACTTCTGCCGCTCCAGCTCGGTGAAGATCCGATGCGTGAAGCGATCGCCGTACTTGTCGAGCACCTTCTGCACGCGACCGATATCGCACAGATCGTTGCCGAGCCCGATGATCATTGGTGCATCTCCGGCGTCTCAGTGATCCTCCCCCGTGCAACGGGGGAGGGGGACCGCCGAAGGCGGTGGAGGGGGCGGCTGCGAGCCCGGTGCGTGGGGTCGCCCCCTCCACCAGCCTTCGGCTGGTCCCCCTCCCCCGCTTCGCGGGTGAGGATCACCGCGACCTGAGTGCCCATCACGACAGCCCCCGTGACCCCGGCTTGACCGCCGGGATGGCCGCCAGTTCGGGCGGCAGGGCATCGGCCGGATAGGCCGGCACCTTGTACTCTACCAGGGAGACCAGCGGCACGCCGATCTCCGCCTCGCCGGCGGAGCGGTCGATCAGGCACGCAGCAGCCACCACGTTGGCGCCGGTTTTCCGGATCGCCTCGATGCACTCGCGGATGGAAATGCCGGTCGAAACGATGTCCTCGACGATGATCACCTTCTCGCCCGGCTGGAGCTCAAAGCCGCGACGCAGCTCGAACTTGCCCTCGACGCGCTCGGTATAGATTGCCGGCACGCCCAGATGCCGCGCCGTCTCGTAACCGGGAATGATGCCGCCCACCGCCGGGGAGACGATCTGGCTGACGTCGCCATAGCCCGCAGCTCGGATCTTTTCCGCCAGTGCGCGGCAGAGCCTCTCCGCCTTGGCCGGATGCATGAACACCTTGGCCTTCTGCAGGAAGATCGGCGAGCGGAGGCCGGAGGAGAGGATGAAATGCCCCTCGAGCAGCGCGCCGCTCTCACGGAACAGGTCCAGTACTTCGTCAGTGGTCACGCGGGCTCCTCTTGCCGTTCGGGCGCAGTCCATTCCAGCCGGTCGAGCGCCCGTGCCTCGGAGACCGTGGCGCGCTGTACATCAGAGATCCCGGCCGCCAGCTTCAACGAGTTCAGCACGTCGGTGAGCTGGGCAAGGTCGCGGACCTCGATCTGGAAGATGAACCGATGAAAATCGGGCGATTCCATGCGCATCACCAGATTATGGATGTTGGCCTCGCAGGCGGCAATCACCGTGGAGATCTGCGCCAGCGAGCCGGGCTTGTTCTGCGCCTGCATCGAGATGACGCAGGGATGGTCCCGATCTTCGCGGCCGGCCAGATCCCAGCGCACGTCGATCCAGGCGACATCGCTGTCATAGAGCTCGGACAGCGCGTCCGAATGGATCGGGTAGATGATGATCGGGGTGTCCGGGGTCATGATGCCGACCAGGCGGTCGCCCGGGACAACGCCCTCGGGCGACACCTCGACGCCGGTGTTGAAATCGAGCTGGGTCAGCGCCGCCTTGGCCCTCGGGCCGGAGCGCGGGTTGCCCGGGACGCGGAAACGGAACTCGTCGGTGGCCTTCAGCGCGAACCAGCCCTCGGCCTTGTCGGGCACCGGCAGGTCGATCTTCTTGCGCCGGCGCTTGATCCCCTTGACGTCCATCACCTGGGTGTCGAGATCCTCGCCACTGATCTTGCCTTCGCCCAGTGCGATCAGCAGCTCGCGCTTGCCAGGCTGGCCCAGCCCCTCGGCCAGCACCTTGAACTCGCCGTCGTCGAGGCCGGTCCCCTCGCGTTCGAGCAGGATCGAGACCATGTGCTCGCCCAGCGCATAGGAGCGCGCCTGGGTCTGGAGCCGCACGGCGCGACGGATGGCGGCACGGGCCTTGCCGGTGGCGGCAATGGTTTCCCAGTTCGACGGCGGCAAGTGGTTCTGGTCGCGGATGATCTCGACCTCGTCGCCGGAGCGCAGCTCGGTGACCAGCGGGACAATCTGCCCGTTGATCTTGGCGCCGACGCAGGTGTCGCCGATATCGGTGTGGAGCGCGTAGGCGAAGTCGATGGGCGTTGCGCCCCGCGGCAGCGCGATCAGCCGGCCACGCGGGGTGAAGCAGAACACCTGATCCTGGAACAGTTCCAGCTTGGTGTACTCGAGAAAATCTTCGGTCGAGGACCCAGCCGTCAGGTGACTGATGGTCGAGCGCAGCCAGACGAACGCCTTGCTCTCGTTCTCGATCTTGTGGATGTCGGTGGCGCCTTCCTTGTAGAGGGCGTGCGCGGCAATGCCGAGCTCGGCAATGCGGTGCATCTCCTCGGTGCGGATCTGCAGTTCGGCGCGCTGCCGCCCTACCCCGACGATAGTGGTGTGGATCGAGCGGTAATCATTGTGCTTGGGGACCGAGATGTAGTCCTTGAAGCGCCCCGGCACGACCTTCCAGTTGGTGTGGACGATCCCCAGCGCCCGGTAGCAATCGGCCACCGTCGGCACGATCACCCGGAAGCCGATCATGTCGGAGAGCTGTTCGAGCGCGATTTGCTTGCGCTCGATCTTGGTGAAGATCGACCATGGCGATTTCACCCGCGCCGAGACCCGTGCGTCGATGCCGTCGCCCTTCAGCTTCTCGCTGAGCTCGGTCTTGATGGTCTTGATGGTGTCGGCAAACTCCGACTTCATCTCGTCGAGCCGGTCGGTAATGGCCTTGTAGTGGTCGGGCTGCAGCACCCGGAACGCCAGATCCTCGAGCTCCTGGCGCATGTCCTGCATGCCCATGCGGCCGGCCAGCGGCGCATAGATATCCATCGTCTCGGTGGCGATGCGCCGGCGCTTGTTCTCGGGCATGAAATCGAGGGTGCGCATGTTGTGCAGCCGGTCGGCCAGCTTGACCAGCAGCACCCGGACATCGGCCGAGATGGCCAGCAGGAGCTTCCTGAGGTTTTCCGCCTGTGCTTCCTCGCGGGTCACCAGCTGCAGCCGGTCGATCTTGGTCAGCCCATCGACGATGGCGCCGATCTCCGGCCCGAACAGCTGGTCGATCTCGGCGCGAGTTGCATCGGTATCCTCGATGGTGTCGTGCAGCAGCGCCACGGCGATCGAGGCGTCATCGAGCTTCAGATCGGTGAGGATGGCAGCGACTTCGAGCGGGTGGGCGAAGTACGGATCGCCAGAGGCGCGCTTCTGCGTGCCATGCTTCTGCATGGCATAGACGTAGGCCTTGTTGAGCAGTGCCTCGTCGGTGTTCGGGTTGTAGGCCTGCACCCGTTCGACGAGTTCGTACTGACGCATCATAGGGTTACCGCACTCTCCTACGCGGCCCCGCCTTGGCGGCTTACGTCCCTGCGGCGCGAGATTTGCGCGGAAACGTCCTCAGACCCTTCCTGATCTCGCTCGAGCGACGTTGTAAACAAGAAACGCTTGGCAAACAAAAAAGCGCCGGGCGGAAACGCCCGACGCCTCAAGACTATATATGCGAGATCAGCCGCCGATCAATCGGCGCTTAGTCGTCGCGGCGCTCCGGCGGAGCGAGGGATTCGATACCGCGCAGCAGTTCGTCTTCGCTGATGGTGTCGAAGGTGTCGCTGTCTTCGTCGGCGTTGGCGTCGAGCAGCGGCGCGGCGTGCTTTTCGGGCTCATCGACCTCGACGTATTTCTGCAGCGAGTGAATCAGGTCCTCGCGCAGGTCTTCGGGAGAAATGGTGCCGTCGCCGATTTCACGCAGCGCAACGACCGGGTTCTTGTCATTGTCGCGATCAACGGTGATGGACGAGCCGGCCGAGATCATGCGAGCGCGGTGCGCGGACATCAGCACGAGGTCGAAACGGTTCTCAACCTTCTCAATGCAGTCTTCGACGGTGACGCGGGCCACGTACGTCTCCAGGATGTTGTGGGATCAAGCGGCCCTCATACACGAGGAGGCCGATGGGCACAAGGTTTTCGCTCCCGGCACACGACGGCGTGTTTTTACCACAGGGACGTGACATCTACGCAGTTTTTGTTTCGCCTGACGGAACAACGGGTTGACCCTTCACCACGATTCCCGGCCGAGTGGCCTCGAATTTATGGGGATTGCAAATTCCCGGGATTAAGCGCGTATTCCGAACTTAGGGAGCGGACCACGCCTTAAATGGGCTACCCTTCGATCCTAGCGGTAAGCCAACGATAGTTTATGCCGGGCAGCCTGAGAGGCCGGCCGCCCCGGTCAGGAGAACAGGCATGTCAATTGATCCGCGCGAGAAGATAGTTCTCTTCATCGATGGCGCGAATCTCTATGCGACCAGCAAGGCCATCGGCGTCGATATCGACTATCGCCGGCTGCTCGCGGAGTTTCAGTCTAAGTCCTATTTGTTGCGCGCCTACTACTACACCGCCCTGGTCGAGGATCAGGAATACTCCTCGATCCGGCCTCTGATCGATTGGCTCGACTATAACGGCTTCACCGTCGTCACCAAGCCGGCCAAGGAGTTCACCGACGCCTCGGGGCGCCGCAAGATCAAGGGCAACATGGACATCGAGCTCACTGTCGATGCCCTGGAGATGAGCCAGTACTACGACCATCTGGTGCTGTTCTCTGGTGATGGCGACTTCACCGCGCTGGTCGCAGCGCTGCAACGCAAGGGCAAGCGCGTCACCGTGGTCTCGACGCTCACGACGCCGACACCGATGATCGCCGACGACCTGCGCCGGCAGGCCGACTTCTTCATGGATGTCGCCGATCTCGCCAAGATCGTTGGCCGTACGCCGCCGATCGAGCGCACAGCACCGTCAACGGAACGAGCTGCACCGGTGGAACGGGCCGCGCCGGTTGACCGCACGATGGCGACCGCCGACCCCAAGGGAAGCTGAGTCCCCAGCATTTCTCGTCGATCGAAACGAGGAGTGCTGGAATCTCTTGCTTGTCGCGCGTTCGAACCGGAAAAGTCGGCAGCCTTTCCTGAACGCTGCTCCAGCCCCTACGGTTCGCATTGTCTGAGACCAACCCGCCGCACGACTGTCCGCGCTGCCCCCGGCTCGTCGCCTTCCGCCACGACAACCAGCGCGCCTATCCGGACTTCTTCAACGCTCCTGTCCCCACCTGGGGAGACGAGCACCCCGGCCTGATGATCGTTGGGCTCGCGCCCGGCCTCAAGGGCGCCAACCGTACCGGCCGGCCGTTCACCGGCGACTACGCCGGCGACCTGCTCTATGCCACGCTCGAGAAGTTCGGACTTGCCACCGGCCATTACCAGCAACGACCCGACGATGGGCTCGAGCTGCAGAACGTGCTGATCGCCAACGCCGTCCGCTGCGTGCCACCGCAGAACAAGCCGACCGGCGACGAGATCAAGACCTGCCGGCCGTTCCTCGGTGCCGCCATCGAGCACCACCGTCCGCGCGCCTTTCTGGCGCTGGGCCGCATCGCCCACGATTCGCTATTGTCGACGCTGGGCGAGAAGCGCGCGAAGTTCGCCTTCGGCCACGGTGCCGAGCACCGGCTCACCAGTGGCGCCACGCTGTTCGATAGCTACCACTGCTCGCGCTACAACACGAATACCGGCGTCCTCACCACGGCGATGTTCGAGGACGTGGTGGGGCGGGCGGCAAGGGCAATCCGTCAATAGGCGCGACGGAGTAACCGCCGCCCGTGCCCCCCTTCGCTTCCGTTGACATCCGCCGAGGCCGAGTGACAACCTTGTCACATAGATTTTCTCAGCACCTTCAAAGGGAAGCGCCTATGCAAGTCGTGAAGACCGGAATGACTGTCTTGGTAGCCTCGTTCGCCCTCATGGCGGCAACGCTGGCACAGGCGGAGACGGTGAGCGAGGTTACCGTGATGAACGGCGCGCGTGCCGTTCCCGCGACGGTCGTCGTTCCGGATGGCGAGGGCCCCTTCCCCGCTGTGGTGATGAACCATGGGCATGGCGGTGGCCGGCAGGAAGGTGGTGGCTTCACGCGGCTTGCCAAGGCGCTGGCCGATGCGGGCATCCTCACCATCCGCATGGATTTCCCCGGCAACGGCGACAGCAAGGAGCCCTTCACCGAGGGCTACCTCAGCAACACGATCTCGGACTCGAATGCCAGCCTCGCCTACCTGCTGGCGAACTTCCCGGCTGATCCCAACCGCCTGGGCATCCTCGGCTACAGCATGGGCGGGCGGATCGCGCTGACCATCGGCGAAACCGAAGGCAATCCGTACAAGGCGATGGGGCTGCTTGCTCCATCCGCCAACCCGGGCAAGGAGCTGGCGCTGTTTCTCGCCGGCTCCGAAGCCGAGTACGATCGGCTCTACGCCGAGGCTTCGAGCGACAAGGGCTATGCTGACTACACCACGCAATACGGCCAGCAGCAGCAGCTCAGCAAGCAGTGGTTCGACGAGCTGATTGCTTCCAGGCCCCTCGAGACGATCAGCGCCTACAAGGGCGCGATGCTGGTGGTGCACGGCGACAAGGATGTGGTGATCAAGCCGGCCGAGAACGAAGCGGTCGTCGCCGCCTACCCGTCCGCCTCGACGGTCCTCGTGCCCGAGGCCGATCACGGCTACGGCTTCTATAGCGACCAGCCGGAGGTCAGCGCGCTGGTGGAAAGCTCGTTTGCGAAGTTCTTCGGCGACGCGCTGAAGTAGAGGAGCAACTGGAGGGCCGGTGGGACACCCCCACACGGGATCCCCTTTCGACATCGAGAGGCGATGGAACCGAAGCAGACGGCCCCCTCCCATCCTCCCACTTCAAGGGGGAGGTGCCCCGCCGGTGTGCTTGGCACGATTGAAGACAGAGCCTCTACTCTTCACCTCCCCCATCATGGGGGAGGCTGGGAGAGGGTCGTCTCTATCAGTCGGGAAATGCGGCTAAAGCCGCCCTTGGCCAAAGCCCAACGGCAGCGAACGAGCCGCGCCTACCCGCGCCCGCCCTCTTTCATGATCCGCGATTTGTCGCGGTTCCAGTCGCGGTTGCGCTCGGTTTCGCGCTTGTCGAAGCTCTTTTTGCCCTTGCCGACGCCGATCAGCAGCTTGGCGCGGCCCTGTTCGTTGAAATAGAGCTTCATCGGCACGATGGTGTTGCCGGCGCGCTCGACATCCTGGCTCAGGCGCGCCAGTTCCTTCTTCTTGACCAATAGCTTACGCGGCCGCTTCTCCTCGTGGTTGAAGCGGTTGGCCTGCAGGTATTCCGGAATGTGGGCATTGATCAGCCACAGCTCGCCGCGCTCCGGCGAGGCATAGGCCTCGGTGATCTGGGCCTTACCGGTGCGCAGCGATTTGACCTCGGTGCCGGTCAGCACGATGCCGGCCTCGAGCGTGTCGGTGATCTCGTAGTCGTACCGGGCCCGGCGGTTCTCCGCGATCGGGCCGGTGACGATCATCGCCGGTTTGTTGGGTGTCTTGGCCATAGGTTCCAGCGAATAGTGATTGGCGAATAGCGAATAGCCGGAGAAGTCGAAGGGGCCCTCCCTACTCGCTACTCCCCATCCGCTACTCGCTCCTTAGTTGGGCAGCAGACCCGCATGCGACAAGGCCGCGTCGATCGCCTTCTCGTTGTCCTTGGACACCGGCACCACCGGCAGGCGGAACTCGTTGCGGCAAAGCCCGAGCCTCGCCGCCGCATATTTGACGCCGCCGGGGTTGTTCTCGAGGAACAGCGCCTTGTGCAGCGGGAACAGCTTGTCCTGCAAGGCCAGCGCCTCGGCGAAATTGCCCTGCTGGCAGGCATTCTGGAACAGCGCACTGAGGCGCGGCGCGACGTTCGAGGTCACGGAGATGCAACCATGACCACCATGCGCGTTGAAGCCGAGTGCCGTCACATCCTCGCCCGAAAGCAGGATGAAGTCGGCACCCAGGCGCATTCGCTGCGCGCTGGCCCGCTCCATGTTCGCCGTCGCATCCTTGACGCCGATGATGTTGGGATGCGCCTCTCGCAGGCGCACGATGGTGTCGACGGTGAGATCGACCACGGTACGGCCGGGCACGGAATAGAGCACGATCGGCAGCGCTGTCGCCGACGCCACGGCGGAGAAGTGCTGAAACATCCCCTCCTGAGTAGGCTTGTTGTAGTAGGGCACGACCGAGAGCACGGCGTCGGCGCCGACTTCCTCGGCGAAGCGCGCCAGCGACACCGCCTCGGCGGTCGAGTTCGAGCCGGCGCCGGCAATCACCGGCACGCGCTTGGCTGTCACCTCGACGCAGATCTCGATGACGCGGCGGTGCTCTTCGTGGCTGACGGTCGGGCTCTCGCCGGTGGTGCCGACCGGCACCAGCCCGTGCGAACCCTCGTTGATTTGCCAATCGACGAAGTTGCTGAAGGCTTTCTCATCCAGCGCCCCGTTCGCGAACGGAGTGATGAGCGCTGTGATCGAACCTCGCAACATTTCGGGTCAGTTCCTCGTCGTATGGCGCCGCCCCATGGCGGTCGCGGCTTTGATTGGTGGGGCCTTGTGGCCAGAACATGGCCACAACCCGATCATCGGGGGGCCACAATCGCGCACCATAGTTTCTCTCGTGCGGCGCGACAAGCAAGCTGTCGATAGAGGGCGCGACGCACACCCACAAGGACCGAGTGGCTAACCAAACGTTCACGCGCGCCGTGCAACCTTAGGACGCTGCAAGGGTGGGGCACCTTGTTGGACTTGTTTTGCGGACCAACAGGACGGTTACCATGGCTGTTGCGAGGGGCGCCCGTCGCCTGATCGCTACTGGAATTGTTGGCCTGGGCGTGCTCGGCGCTGCGACGCTGCCGATCCTGTTGTCGCGGGCCAATGACGCGTCGACTGCCGATGTGGTGGTGCCTGTCGCCCGGCAGCCGCTGGCGCCCGCAGTCCAGGCGTCGCTGGTCGACCCGGTTACAACCGGCTCGATCCCGACCAAGCCACCAGTTGACGACACCAAAGCCGCCTCCGCCACGTTCAAGCAAGCGCTCGAACTCCTCGCCGACGCCAAGCGGGCAGATGCCTATGCATTGACCGCCGACATCACCGATACGGCCGAGCGCCACGCGATCCAGTGGGCGGCAATCTTCTACGGCGGTGGCGACGTGCCCGCCGCCTCGGTGCAGAAGTTCATTGCCGAAGCTCCGGATTTTGCCGCGAGCCCGGTGTTCAAGACCCGGCTCGAGGAAGCGCTGACCAAGGAGAAGGCAGACGGCGCAACGCTGATCAAAGAGCTCGGCGGCGCCATGCCCAACACCCTCTCAGCGCAGATCGCACTCGCCGAAGCCTATATCGCCGATGGCCAGAAAGACCGCGCTGCGCGCATCGCTCGGGCCATCTGGACCGAGAATTTCCTCGACAAGGCCACCGAGGCCAAGGTGCTCGACCGGATTGGCAGCCTGCTGGACCGCGATGCGCATTGGGCGCGCGCCATGCATCTGATGATGCATGATCGCGCCACCGGCGTAGAGCGGCTGATGCAGTACATGACGCCGGCGCAGAAATCGCTGGCGCTGGCGCGCAATGCGGTGTCGCGCAACGCCAAGGATGCCAAGAAGCTGCTCGACGCGGTCGACCCGTCGATGCGCACCAACTCGGTCTACCAGTTCAGCCGGGCCCAGCGTGCCCGCCAGTTCGAGCTCTGGGACGATGCCATTACCTGGCTCGACAAGGCCAAGGGCGAGCCGGTCGATGCCGCCGAGTTCTGGTACGAGCGGCGTGCTCTGGCGCGCCAATTGCTCGCGCTGGGCGAAGTGAAGCGCGCCTACCGCGCGGCCGATGGCTATCGCGAGGGGCCGGATGGCCGGCTGGTCGAAGCGCATTTCCACGCCGGCTGGATCGCCCTGGCTTTCCTCAAGGATGCCAAGGCTGCCGCTCCGCATTTCGAGGAGATGACCAAACACTCGACGCTGCCCGACTCCGTCACGCAGGCCAACTACTGGCTCGGCCGTGCCCGTCAGGCACTGGGCGACGAGGCCGGCGCCACCGAGGCATTCAAAAAGGCAGCGGCATTCGGCACCATCTATTACGGTCAGTTGGCCCGCTCCGCCCTCGGCAAAACCTCGACCGAACTGCGCGACATGCCGGCCTGGAAAGAGGCCGAGGCCGGTTTCGAGGCCCGTGAGCCGGTCCGGGCGGTGCGCCTGCTCGCCGCGAACGGTCACAAGGAACTGGCAATCCCCCTGCTCCGCAGTTTTGCCGACAGCTTTAGCGACGGTGCCGACCTGTTGCTCTCGGCCCGGCTGGCCCAGTCGCTCGATGCGCACCATCTCGCCATCGCGATTGCCGATACGGCCGAAAAGCGCGGCGTCCCGCTCGACCTGTTCAACTTCCCCAAGGATGGCCTGCCCAGCACCAAGCTCGCCTCGATGGACCACGCCGCCATCTACGCCATCACCCGGCAGGAAAGCCGCTTCCAGGTCGATGCCGTCTCGTCGGCCGGCGCCCGTGGCCTGATGCAGCTGATGCCGGCGACCGCAAAGGAGACGGCGGGCAAGCTCGGGGTGAAATACTCGGCCAGCCGGCTTACCAGCGACGGTGAGTACAACGCGCTGCTGGGTTCGACCTACCTCAAGGCCCAGCTCGAGCGCTTCGACGGCTCGTTGCTGCTGGCTGCTGCGGCCTACAACGCCGGCGCCGGCAATGCACGCAAATGGGTGAACACTTTCGGCGATCCACGCTCCGACGCGATCGATCCGGTCGTCTGGGTGGAGTTGATCCCGGTGCAGGAAACCCGCACCTATGTGAAGCGTGTCCTGGGCAATTACCTGGTCTACCGGGCGCGCCTCGGCAAGGATGATCTGAGCATCGGCGAGGCGCTGCGAAAGATCCCGGGATAGTCCCTGCGGTAGCAGTTGGGACGACGCCAAACTCTGCTATTGCTCGATGATGTTCTCGCGCCCGCGCACCTCACCCGATGATCATCGCAGCTTCGCCGCCCTGCCGGTGACGCGCTACACGATCGGACCGGCGGACGAGCAGATGGCTGTCCACGTCTCCGGCCGGCTCGCCATCGGTCGCGTGCCGCTGGTGTGCGTGCCGGGCTACCAGCGCAACATGTCGGACTTCGCCGACTTCGCGAACCACTTTCACCGCGTTTACGGCGACGATTGGCCGATCGTCATGATCGACCTCAAGGGCCGCGGGCGCTCGTCCGACCGGACGGACAAGTCACGCTACATCTCGACGGTCGACGCGCTGGAGGTGATCCAGGTGCTGGCCGCGCTTGCCGTCGATGGCGGCATTTTCGTCGGCCAGGGCTACGGCGGCCAGGTGGTGATGGCGCTCGCAGCCGAGCGGCCGAACCTGGTGGCCGGCGCGATCCTCATCGATGCCGGTCCGGTGTCCGATCCGCGCGGCCTGGTCAGGCTGCGCAACAACCTCAGGGATCTCGAGGGTAACCGCTCCGAGGCGGGCTTCCGCACCATGGCGCGCCGCATGCTGGCGCCCGATTACCCAGCGGCGACCGAGGGCCTGCTCGACGTGCTCGCGGCTCGCACGCATTTTCTCGACAAGCGCAACCGGGTCCGTGCGCTGTTCGATCCGCATCTGACCGGTCTGCTCGAGTCATTCGAGCATGACGATATCCTGGTGCCGCAGTGGCAGCTCTATGACGCGCTTGCCAGCGCGCCGCTGCTACTGATGCGCACGCAGCTCACCGAGCAGGTACGGCGCGAAACATTCGAAGAAATGCTGCGGCGCCGGCGTGACGCGGAGGGGTATGTGATCGAGGGCTCGGGGTCCCCTGCCCTGCTCAACACTCCCGAAGACGTCGGCCCGATCGCCGAGTTCGTGCGAAAACTGGTGAAGCGGCGCGCCAAGGCGGCCTGACTGGGGTGGATCGAGCCACACGCAGCAGCCGGCACCCTCCCCGTGACCGAGAGGGCTATCGCATATGAGCGCTGGCAGTAGACGGGGTGCCTTCTCCCCTTGCGGGAGAAGGTGGCCGAAGGCCGGATGAGGGGTATCTCTCCGCGTACTCAATCGCCCGTCGCTACGCTCCGGTCGCGCTACACTTCGTTGCGCGGACCCCTCATCCGCCCTTCGGGCACCTTCTCCCGCAAGGGGAGAAGGCAAGAGGGCCCTCCACGGCCATATGCGATAGCCCTTTTGCCCTTGACGGGGAGGGATGGGGTGGGGTGGGCAGCATGCGCGATGCTGGCTGGGGGCCGCGCGGACAACTATAGGCACCGCGCCGCACACCCCCTCCGAGCTGCGCTAGCTCGCTCCGCTCCCAAGCTTCGCTTGCCTCCCCCGTCCAGGGGGAGGTGGCATCGAGTATGTGGCCGGATCGAGCCACACGCACCGGCTGGCGCTGAGAGGCGCGGGCGATGTTCGGTGGGGTTCAACCGTGGACTGAGGTCCTATTACTGGCCCGCCGCCTTTTTCGTGCCAGCCATAGCCAGCGCCAGCTCGCGCGCCTGCTCGCGCCAGTGCTCGCGGCCGATCCGTCCGGCGATGCCGAGATGGTTCTCGATCCAGCCGGCGTTCTCGTCTGTCAGCTCGGCGACCTGCTCGAAGTGGTAGAGGCCGAGATTGTTCAATGCCGTCTCGATGATCGGCAGGATGCCGATCACATGGGTCAGATCGTCCTTCACGCCAAGCCGCGGTGCCGGAATACCGACGGGCTTGCCGGGAGCCTCCGGTTCAGCGGTCGTCGCAGCATTGGCGGCTTCCGTTGCCGCCGCGACAGCAGCGGCCGACGCAAGCACCGCCGCCTCAACTGACACCTCGGGCAGGTCAACCTTACGCGGCCGCGGCGAGGCCGTGCGTCGCGGTGACCAGTTGCCCTCGATGGCCCGCATCGCGGCGCCCTCATCGTCTTCGGCACTGGGCTCAGGCGCGAGGACCGGTTCCGCTATGGCAGCGGCCGCCTGTTCGGGAGGGACAGCTGGGTCAGCCGAGGCGACCTCGGCAACCGGGTCAGGCGGCGCCTCGGTAGAAATGCTCACGACCGCGATGCTCGTGGCAGGCGCCGCGTCCACGGTGGGCGTCACGTCCACGGTGGGGGTCACGTCCACCGTGGGCGTCGGGGCAGCAACGATCGTCTCCACCTCGACTATCGCCGCAACGGCCGCCTCCACCCGCTCCTCAGCTGGCGCCGGTGTGGCGCGCGCCACCGCCGCCGGAGCCGAAGAGGTGCTCTCCAGCTCAACGACCGGCTCTTCCGCTGCCTTCGGTTCCGGGCCAGATGCCCCCTGCGCGACCACGACCGGGGGCGCGGCTTCGATGGCTGGTACATGCGCCGCGACAATGGCGCCCCGAGGCTCCGGTCCGTCTGCCACAAGCTTTTCGAGCGGGAATGGAATGACTTCGGCGCCAACGCCAAGGGTGACGACGCGAGCCGGTGCGGCGGAACTGCGCGGATGCGCCACGACCCGACCCGAAGTGGTCTCGCCGGCCACGCGTGCCGGTCGCATCGCCTCGGCCGGCTTCGTCGGCACCAGCGCCGGCAGCGGCGCAAGACTCGGCATGCGGATCTTGCTCGCGAGACTGCCCGGCTTGTCGCCGGCCAGCGCCAGCAGCGCCTCGGTGAAATCGGGGGCGGGAATGTCAGCAGGAGCCGTCGGCGTTGGAGTCTTTACCACCTCGCCAATCACCGGAGCCGCCACCAGCGCCGGCGTCTCTTCCGACTTCGGCGGCTCGGCCACCACGACCGGCGATGGCACGGCGGCTTTGGCTGGCATGAGGCGCGCAACGGCCAACCGCACCAGCGAACCGAGCACGGCGCCGATCAGGAATGCCACCAGCAGCAGCAGTGCAATTTCCAGAATGTGGGCAGGGTTCAGCATCTGAGGCGTCAACCCTTCCGCACGCGAACCGAGAGCCAACCGGTGACCAGGCCGATGGTGCCCGCACCGAGCAGGAACGGCCAGTAGACCTCGAGCAGATAGATCAGAGAATCCAGGGTCATCGTGGGTTGGTTACTCGTCCGCAAGGGTGAAGACGATGCGGCGGTTGGCCTGCTTGCCGGCGCGCGTTTCGTTGCTGGCGATCGGCAGGCTTTCGCCATAGCCGATGGCATAGAGCCGCTCGGGCCCGATGCCACGCAGGATCAGCGCATCGACGACAGCCTCGGCCCGCGACACCGAGAGAGCCAGGTTCGCTTCATCTTCGCCGTCGGCGTCGGTGTGCCCCTCGACGTTGACCGTGGCTTCGGGGCAAAGCGCCAGGTAGCCGGCCAGTTCGTCGATGGCAGGCACCGATTCCTCGGCAATGCGCGCACTGCCGGACTGGAACACGATGGCGTTGCGTGCTGCAAACGCCGTCACCTTGTCACGACAGACATCGAGCGGTGGCAGCAACGTGACGCTGGTCTCCCACTGATCGAGGGTGGGAACCGCGGCCAGGGCGCTCAGCGCTGCCTGCTTTGCTTCCTCGGTCTCGGCCCGGCCGGTGAAAACCCAGCGGTCGCCATCCAGCCCGAACTCGCCATCGGCCAGCAGTGCCAACGCACGGCTCGCAGCATCGGCATTGGTAACGAAATCGCCAGGCAGGCCAGGGTTGATGGCCAGAGCCTCGGATGGCTCGCCACCGGCGATCACCGCCAGATGCCGCCGCATCGGCTCCGCTGGCACGGCGCCCGAGAAGCTGATCTGCCCGCCAAGGGGCTTTTTGGCATCGAACAGATAGTTGCGGGCCACGGGCGTTGCAGGCTCGACCGTGGGCTGAGGCTCCACGGCAGCAACGTCCTGCTCTCCCGGCGCGACTGCGTCCGGCCCCGGTACCGGTGCGGTCTCCGCATCCGGAGCCGGCGCGACTTCCGCATCGGGTGCAGGAGCGGTTTCGGTTGGCGTGGACGCGACCTCGGCTGGCGCGGACGGTGCGACTTCTGGAGTGGGAGCTGGCTCAACCGCCGGTTCTGCCACCGTGGCCGCAGGCTCTGGCAGCACAACCGCAACCTCGGTTGCAGCGGGTTCGGCAGGTGCAGTCGGAGCCGGTTCGGGAACCGGTGCCGATTGAGTGGGTTCAGCCAAAGCCTGGGTCCACTGCGCTGTGCCACCAGACGCGGCCGCGAGGGCCGCCTGTGCGGCCTCGGCATCGGCTGCGGTTAGCGGCTGGCCGGAAATGGACCACCCCTTGCCGTCGAACTCCACTTCGCCGCTCTCGAGCTTCAGCAGCGCATCGAGGCCGGCGAGGGAGTCGGCAATGAAGCCCTGTGGTTCGCCCGAACCGACCAGCGTGGTGTCACTACTGACCTTGCCGGCGCGAACGCCCACGAAACGGCGAACCTGTTCGGTCGGCACATAACCGGAGAACGAGAAACTGCCATCGGCGGCCTTCACCGCCGACCAGACGAACGGGGTTACCACCGGTGCTGCGTCTGCCGCCTGGAGCGCGACGTGCCAGGCGGAGGTGTCGGTTGCGGCGCTGAGGGCGGTTTCGACCTCATAGCGCGCCGCGGTGCTCGCCAGTTTGCCGGTCAGCGACCAGCTTCCGGCCGACAGGGCAACAGTGCCCTCGTCGAGCGCCAGCAGTGCATCGAGGCCGGCGATCGTCGCCGGGATGAAGCCCTCGGGCGCGCCCGCGCCCAGGGCGGTTCCATCGACGACGTTGGTGCCGGCGTGACCGAGGAGGTAGCGCTTCAGTTGCTCGGTCGGCACGAAGCCGGTGAAGGCAATATTGCCATTGGCCGATTTCTGCGCTCGCCAGACATAGGGGTCGACGACAGGCAACGCGGCCGTCTGGGCCGCACCGGGCAAGCTGACGGCATAGGTCCAGCCGGCCGTTCTGAGGCCGGTCGCAGCGAAGGCAGACTCGGCGGCGAACGCTTCCTGTGGCGTATCGACGGCGCCGCTGAGGCTCCAGCTCGCCCCGTCGTAATTGACCTTGCCGCTGTCGAGCAGTTGCAGCACGCCGAGCGCCTTGAGCGCCGCGGCCTCGAAGTCGGCCGGATTGCCGTCGGCGATCACGGTCGTATCGGTCGCACCAGCCGGCAAGCCTGCCCCAAGCGCCTTGCGCACGGCAGCGCTCGGCACATAGCCCGAAAACGCAAACTGGCCAGCAGTGGTTTTTTCGGCGGCAAAGGTGAAGGGCGTCGCCAGAGGCGGCTTCACCGTCGTGTTGGCGAGAATCAGACCCTGCGGCGCGCCCAGTTCCAGTCGCGTCTCGATCGCCTCGAAGTCGGCAACGGTGGCGGCGCGACCCTCGACGGTGATCACCGTCCCCTGGATGGCGGCGTGCCCCTCGCTCATCCGGCGCAGTGCCTCGAGCACGAAATCGATGGCCGATTCGAAGCGCTCCGGCGCACCGCGACCAAGCTCGAGCCCGGCAGCATCGACATTGTCGAGCGCCTCGAGGCGATCGCGCAGCGCCGCGTCGGGAACGAAACCGTCGAGCACGATACCGTTCGCGCTGCGCTCAGCGCTCAGCCAGTACTCACTGATATGCGGGGGCCCGAGCGTTACGGCGGCGCCCGAAGGCGTCATGGCGACACGCACGGATTCGGCCGCCGCAGCATCCGCAGGCGAGCCAGCCAGTGTTGAAGCGCTGTCGGAGATTGTGGCGCTACCACTTTCCAACTTCAGCAGATTCTGCAGCAGCAGTTTGGCTGACGCAGCGAATTCGGCAGGGGCTCCGGAGGCCAAGACGAGGCTCGTCGAGACATTCGTGCCGGCAGGCGCCAGTGCCTCGAGTTCTCCGACCAGCGCCTCGCTTGGGGTGGCACCGGAGAGCGTGAGTTTCCGACCGTCATACTCGGCGCGCCATTCGAACGGCGACGCCAAAGCCGGCTGCACCTCGCGGTAGGCGAGAGTGACAGCGGACGGCGGCTTCGCTGCATCTGTGGCAGCGAGCGCGGCATAGGCCTCGGGTGATCTGGCGCGACCGGAGATGGTCAGGTCGAGATCAGCGAGCGCGACTTCGCCCTCGTCGAGCTGCCTCGCATAGCCAAGCGCATAGGTGGCCGCCGCGACCCAGGTCGCGCGGTTCGGCGCACCCGACATCAGACGAGTCTTGTCGTGGGCCCCCTCTCCTGCCGCGGCGAGGATCTCGGCGCGCGCCTCTTCGTCCGGCAGGCCGCCGGAGAGGGTGAGCACGCCGCCTTCGACAGTCGCGATGAATGGAAACGGGCTGACATACTCGGCCAGCACCACCTTCGAGGTGACGCTGCGGACGCCGTGCACGGCTGCGACTTTCGCCACGGCCTCGTCGATCATCGCCTGGGTGGTCGCGGTCCCAGCGATGGTGGCATCGCGCATGTCGAAACTAAGCTTCGCCCAATCGTATTCGGGCCCGGAGATCACGGCGCCGGCACGGCCGGTCAGGTCTGGCGGGATGGCGCTGCCGCTCGTCGCCACAGCGGCGGCCGTGCCGCCGATGACCGTGACGAAGGCTGGTACACCCCAGCGCAGAAAGATGCCGCTCATGCCGCCCCCGGACCAACAAACCTGCCGACGCCATGCCGACGACGAGCCATAGCGCCAAACACTGAATCGGAGAAGTGCGTCAACGCCACTGACAATTTCAGAATGTCAGCATGAACCGATAAATGCGGCCAAATGAATGAAGCCTGACAACTACGTGAACACCCCGCACAAAACAGAAAGGCCCGGCTGACGCCGGGCCTTTCCAATCCGATTGGGCCGTAAGGCTTACTCGAAGGTCTTCTTGAACTCGGTCTCGATCTTGTAGCCGAGGTCGTCCGAGGCGCTGCCCGAACCGATCGTGCCCTTGATCGAGGAGGTGTAACCACCGCCCGGAGCCCAGGCCAGCTTGGCCGAAGCGTAGAACACGTCGTCAGCGGCCTTAGCCGGAGTCGGATAGATTGCAGGCGGGACCGGCACAAGGACCGGCGGGTTGGTGTTGTCATCAGCGATGTAACCGACTTCACCGGTGACGGTGATGGTCTCGGTCACAGCAGCCGAAACGCCCAGGGCAACCTGGTACGCGTCAGACTCGACACCAAGACCGTTGCCGTCGGCATCGTGATACCAGCGAGCGCCGAGGTTGATGGCGACGCCTTCAGCGACAGTCACGCCGATAGAGCCGCTCGCGCCGTAGTCGGTGCCTGCACCGTTACCCGCATCGATTGCCTCGACAGCACCAGCGATGGTGAACATGTCGAAGGTCGCCGAAGCAGACGCCAGGACGTTCCAGTAGTCGTAGTCGAGGCCGGCACCGTAGAAGTCGGTGGAGTGGCCATATGCACCGGCGAGGATAACCTTGAAGTTATCGAAGGTGCCGGCAAAGCCGGAGTGGATGCCCCAGGCGTTCACTTCGGCGTCGAGGATGCCAGCGGCGGCACCGGTGATGTGAGCCGAGATGCCTTCACCAGCGTAGGCAAGGACGCCGACGGCAGTGCCGCCCATGCCGAGCGCGTTGGTGCCGTCGAGCTTCTCGAGACCACCTGAAACGGTGAAGCCATTGCCGAGATCAGAGGTCACCTGGATAACGTGGCCACCGTCGCCGATGCCCTTGTCAGTCGCGAACGGACCCCACGACACGCCACGGTCAACCTTTTCGGAGTTGAACAGGTCAAGCCAGGTCAGCGGCTCGTCGTCGCCCTTGTTCATGATCGAGCCCTTCTTGCCCGCCATGATCACGGTCGAGTCGCCGATCGAGACATAAGCTTCGTCGAGAACAACGCCACCGGTATCCGAGCTACCAATGCCGGTACCAATGTCCGAGCCAAAGGGGGCCAACAGATCAACCGGGTTCTTTACGTAGGTGTCGTAGTAGCCGTTCTGGTTGTTGTCGACGGTACCCGCCGGGTACTCGTTCGTAACCTTGCGGTTCTGAACCTGCTTCAGCTTCAGGACGGCCTTGGCCGGACCGAAGTCAGAGTCAGCGGTGGCAACAAACTTGATCCAGGCGTCGAAACGCGACTGCCAGTCCTGGCGGTCGTCTGCGTTCGCGCTCGGGCTGCCAGCGGGGTTCGCAACACCGAGCGGATACAGCGGAGCGTGGCCGCCGACAACGCCAAGGCCGAGGTTGCCGGCTGCGGTGCCAACAACGACGGCATCCTGATAGTCGCCCCAGGTGAACTTGTACTTCACTTCACCGGTGATCTGCAGGCAGTTGGTGTCGGACGAGATCGTCAGACCCGACAGGCCCAGAGCGTCGCAAACGTCGAGCGACGTCAGAACACCGAGATCGGCCGCAAAGGCGCCGGTCGAGAGACCCGCTGCCGCCACAGAACCCAGAAGAAGGCTCCTGATTTTCATTATTGACCTCCAAAGTCAGTCATTCGTTTTGCCAGTTGCCCGGCGGCTTGTCGAAACGCGACCACACTTTTGTGTGTGTTGCCGTCGCGTTTGCGACCGACAAACGATCCCATGCATGGATTCGCAAGACCCACTCTACGCAGGAGTTCAGGAGGCGCAATCGCAGAATGGCTGAATTGGGGCAGCGCCAAGGTGGTTGCGAACTGGCTGTTGCAGATTCAGCACAGGTTTGGAAACCAGCCATTAACACTTGGGAGGCGGGCAGCTTGCGGGCGCCCGTATCGGTCAGGCGCCGGCCATGACAACGTCACGCAGACGGCACTCAAGCCCACAGCTGCGGGCGAAGCTGGCGCCAGGCGGCCATGTGCTCGGCGCGGTTGGCGGCGATGCGGTCGCGCGACCAGTCATGATATTGCGGCTCGGAGCGGGCTTCCGCCATACAGGCGTCGTTCCACGGAAGGCCGCAGAATTCCAGCAGCTTGCGGATCTCGCCCTGCCGATCATGCGCCAGGTTGCCGAGATCGATATCGTAGATGCCGCCCGGAAACTTCGCGTGCCAGCCGCCCATCATGTCCTGGAAGGTGGCGTGATAGCCCTGCAGCTCATCCATATCGCTCGCATACTCGTAGCCGTTGCCGGTGAGGTGCTTTTCGAAGATGGCGACGCAGTGATCAGGCGCCGGGCGAACGCAGCGGATGATCTTCGCATAGGGCAAGGCCAGCCGAATGAAGCCGATGTGGCGATAGTTTGCCGGCATGGTGTCGACGACCGCCTGACCGGGGGGCACAAGGCTCTGCGCCTCGCGCATATAGGCGCGCCCCAGTTCGGTGAAGCGGTCCGGCGGAATATCGGCGATGGCGGCATCCTGCTGCTGCAGCAGTTCGCGGACCAGCCTCGCCATGGTCGGCAGTTCGCCGGCGCCGGCGACGGAGGGGTGGCGCGACAGGATCGTCTCTACGGTGGTCTTGCCGGCGCGCGGCATGCCGACCACGAAAATCGGCATGGCTTCGCGGAAGCCACCATTATCGTGCGGCCCATTCACGCCATCGAAGCGACCGACGTCGCGCCGCAGTTCGGCGACCGCCTGCTCCAGCGAGAAGGTCAGCTGTTGCCGGTTCATCCGATTGGCTTCGCTGAACACCGCAATCGACTCGTGGTGCTCGCCAATGTCGCTCAGCGCCTTGCCGAGACCGAAGCCGGCATAGACGCGATCCTCGACCGATGCAGCGCTCGAGCGAAAGAGCGCCTGCATGGCGTTGATCGACGCATCGGGCTTGTCGTGCCGGACGACATATGAGCGATGCAGATGCGCTTCACCGAAGGCGGGGTTGAGGACGATCGCCTGGTCGAAGCTCTCGACCGAATCCTCGATGCGTTCCTGATGATAGAGGGCGCGGGCCCGTCGCAGGTGCAGTTGCGCATCGCGCGGCTGTGCGCCGAGGGCGGCTTCCACGAGGTTCAGCGCTTCGCTCGCCCGCCCCTGCCCGTCGAGCATGACGGCAAGGCCGTTGATCGCTGCGCTGTAGTTGGGGCGCAGGTGAACGGCGCGACGGTAGGCCGACTCGGCGTCGAACATGTAGCCGGCGTCGCGCAGCGAATTGGCCAGGTTGAAATGGAAGCCGGCTTCGTTCGGCTTGAGGCGGGTGGCGCGACGATAGACGGAGACCGCGTCGTCGAAGCGCTTGAGGTTGCGGAAAGCCATGCCCAGGTTGGAATAGGCCTCGGCAAACTCGAGGTTGGCGAGAATGGCGCGCTGCAGCACCTCGACCGCTTCGATGCTGCGGCCCGCAGCATTTAGGGCGACACCGAGGTTGCTCAGGTACTGCGAATCCTCCGGACGGGCCTTTACGGCACGCGACAGGCGGTCGACCGCCTCGGCGTTGCGCCCCTGGCTGAGGTGAACGAGACCCAGCAGGTGGTTGGCGGCAGGCTGCCTCGGATCCTTGGCGAGCACCTGTTCGTAGAGCCGTGCCGCTTCGGCACCCCTGCCCGACTGGTGCAGCGAAAGCCCCTTCTGCAGCAGATCGGAGATCGCCGGATTCTGCTCGCCTTGCGGCAAGGGCTGACGAGATCGGGGCATATGGGGGCCGTCTGGATAGTGTGGCGGGTGTGAGGCGAATGGCTGCCTTGCCTATGCCGCAAGTAGTCTCCCATATGAGCGCAAACAAGGGCGGGTAACACTAAAATGACAGACGGCAAGGTGGCGGTGGTGACCGGCGCAACCTCGGGTATCGGGCGCGCGACGGCGATCGGGCTGGGGAAGGCCGGATATCGCGTGGCGATTCTGGGGCGGCGCGAGGCAGAGCTCAACGAGACGGCGCGACTGAGTTCGGCACAATATAGCGGCGTCTGCGACGTCACCGATCCGGCGGCCGTGCATCGCTATTTCACCGACCTCAAGGCGAAACTGGGTCGCGTCGACGTGGTGTTCAACAATGCCGGGCGGTTCGCACCGCAGGCCAGTTTCGGCGATACCGATATCGGGACCTGGCAGGGCATGGTCGACGTGAACCTCAACGGCGCGTTCTACGTGGCGCGCGAGGCGTTCCGGGCGATGCGGGACCAGACGCCGCAGGGCGGACGGATCATCAATAATGGTTCGATCTCGGCCTATGTGCCGCGGCCGGGCGCGGCGGCCTACACCGCGACCAAGCATGCAATCACCGGGCTCACCAAGGCGATCTCGCTGGATGGGCGCGCCTACAGCATTGCCTGCGGACAGATCGACATCGGCAACACCGCCACCGACATGACCGCGAAAATGACCACCGGGTCGCTGCAGGCTAACGGCACGATGGAGCCGGAGCCGACCTTCGACGTGCAGCACGTGGTGGACGCGATCCTCTATATGAGCGGGCTGCCACTCGAGGCGAACGTGCAGTTCATGACCGTCATGGCCACCACGATGCCATATATCGGCCGCGGGTAATTTCAGCTGCATTGGGTGGGATACCGCCCGTGCGCGGGTAGACGCAACGGCATGACACCGGTGGGCGGACCGACGTTCCGTAACGTCCCCCAAACTCGGTGTAATCCCTGCGAGAGCAGGGACGCCGGCCCGAGAATGACGCCGGCGGGGTCGGCGTCAGCGTAACTCAGCGCATATGCGCCTGTGCGGAGATGACGCGGAAAGCCCCGGGCCGAGCCCAGCCATTGTCGGGTGGGGCCAAAAAAACCGGCCGCCCCGAAGGACGGCCGGTTCCAATTCGATCTGGCAGTGATCAGAAGCCGAAATTGAGGCCGGCTTTCACGGTATGAAGCGTCGGAGAAGCATCGACATCGCGATTGGCCCCGACCACAAAGTCGAGCGTCTGCGTGCCAAGGTCGTAGTAGTTGTACTCGCCGAAGATCGAGATGTTGTCGGCCACAGCGAACTCGACACCGGCGCCGACGGTCCAGCCCACGAACGTCGCGTCAACGGCTTCGTTCGCCGGCGGATCGCCCTGATTGCCGGTGCCAGAACCATAAGCCACACCTGCCTTCACGTAGGGAAGCACGCCGTCAAGCGCGACGCCGAGACGAGCCGTCGTGCTGCCGAGCCAGTTGATCGTATCGTTCACACCGCCCTCGGCCTCTTCCGACTCGATACCGGCAAGGCTGAGGTCGGTCTGCACGCCGAGCACGACCTGATCCATCTGGAAATTGTAGCCGATCTGAGCACCAGCCAGCCAACCTGAGATGTCCTCGCTGTCGTCGATCGCGTTGCCGACACCCAGAACATCGAGGTCGATCGTGCCAGCGCCGTAGCCGACGTTCACGCCGGCATAGAACCCCGACCAATCGACGCTCGAAGCCGCGGCGATCACGGCCGGCTCATCGACGATCAGGTCTGCGGCCTGCGCAACACTGGAAGCGGCCGCCACGGCGACGCCGAGCAGCAAGGCATGCGAAAATTTCATAATGAGAATCCCCAAAATATGCTGCCGATAAGATAGGTTGCGTCGCCGGGACCGGTCAAGCAACGATCACACTCCCGCCGCACTTTCGCCACGACTGCGGCCGGCGTTGGTTGGGATAGCGCGGTGGCTACCGCCATTTGGCGCCCGTACACCTGATCGGGAACCCGGTGGGATTTCTCGAGCCCTGCGGGCCGAGGCATCCTGCCAGGCTCCCCGGATGTGATGCCTTGCCGTCGATGGGCGGCGGGATGCTCAGGCGCCGTAGACTCTTTCGCCGCCGATCCAGGTGGAACGCACCTTCAGGTCGTCGCTGAGCACGGCAAAGTCGCCGCGCGCCCCCTTGGTGAGGTGACCGCGGTCGGCTTCGGCGTGGATGGCACGAGCCGGATAGAGGCTCGCCATGCGCAACGCCTCGTCGAGCGGGACACCGATGGTCTGGTGGACGTAGCGGATGGCATCGATCATCGCGAGATCGGCGCCGGCAAGCGTGCCATCGGCGAGGCGGAGCGCACCGTCCTTGCGATAGACCGTCCGGCCGGTGAGCTCGAATTCGGTCCAGTCAGTGCCGGTGATCGACATGGCGTCGGAGACGAGGAAGATCTGGCCGGGGCCGCGCTTCGCCCGCAGCGCGATGCCGAGCGAGGTCGGGTGGACGTGAATGCCGTCGGCGATGATACCGGCATCGAGGCCCGGCAGGTCGAGCACGGCGCCGACGAGGCCCGGTTCGCGGTTGCCGATCTGGCTCTGGGCGTTGAACAGGTGGGTAGCCATCGACGCCCCGGCCGCAACGGCGGCAGCGACCTGCACGTAGCTGGCATCGGAGTGGCCGATGCTGACGATGATGCCGGCCGCGGCGAGACGAGAAACCTGTTCAGGGCCAACGGTTTCGGCGGCAACGGTAATGAGGAGAGTCGGGAGCACCCGCTTGGCGGCGAGCAGCCGCTGCAAGTCCGACTCGTCCATCGGGCGGATCAGCGCCGGATCATGGGCGCCCTTGCGAGCGATGGAGAGATGCGGCCCCTCGAGGTGGAGCCCGAGGAAACCAGGCACGCCCTGCTCAACCGCCGTAGCACCGGCCGCGATGACGGCCTCGTTCTTGGGCACGGTATCGGTGATCAGCGTCGGCAGGCTGGCGGTGCAGCCGAACTGCGTCAGTGTCGTGCAGATGGTGCGGATGGCATCGAGGGTCGGGGTCTCGTTGAGCAACGCACCACCGGCGCCGTTGACCTGCAGATCGAGAAAACCGGGAACGATCATCGCACCATCGGCGGGAACGCGGATGGCGTCGGTGGGCGAGTCGGCAGCGATCAGGCCCTCCACGTGGCCGTCGGCGACGACCAGCGCCATGTGGTCATGCCATTCGGCGCCATCAAAGATGCGGGCACCGGTGAAGGCTTGTTTAGAGGTCATGCGTTTGCTCCTGCAGCTCGCGAGCCTTGAGAGCCGGTGCGGGCTGACCCCCACCCCTGTCCCCTCCCCGCAAGGGGGAGGGAGACGCTCTCACTAGTACCGAGTTCTTCGTCTCCCTCCCCCTTGCGGGGAGGGATCAAGGGTGGGGGTCAGCCCACACTGATGCTTCGCTTCATATCGTCTCCGTCACCTTTTTCAGGTGCGGGGGACGGTCGGGGTCAAAACCGCGGCGGCGGCTGAGGGCTTCGACAAAGCCGTAGAAGCTGACGATCAACGCCAGGGCGTCGGTGATGGCGTGGCCGGAGGCGGCAAACGGCAGGCGTTCGGCGCTCGTGGCGTTGACCGAGGTGATGAAGACGCGGGCGCCCTGCCCGGCCAGCCGCTCGGCGACCTCGGCGACAGACGCTTCGGCGGCATCGCGGGCCGCGAGCGCCAGCACCGGGAAATGGTGCTCGACGATACGGGCCGGGCCGTGAATCACCTCAGCGGCGCTGTAGGCCTCGGCGTGGATGCCGCAGGTCTCCTTGAACTTCAGCGCGGCCTCGTTGGCGATAGCGAGAGCCGGGCCGCGGCCGAGCACGTAGAGGGACTGGTGCTGGTCGAGCGCGCCGAGCAGCGGCGACCAATCGCAGTGCACCGCCTCCTCGAGCACCTCAGGCAGTGAATCCAGAGCGGCCAGCAGCGCCTTGTCTTCCAACCAGTTTCCGACCAGCCCGAGGCCGGCGACCACGGACGCGACGAAGGTCTTGGTGGCGGCGACCGACTTCTCTTCGCCGGAGCGCAGCGCAATCGTCTGGTCGGATGCCTGGGCCAGCGGCGAGTCCGGGGTATTGGTCAGCGCGAAGGTGAGCGCGCCGTTCTTCTTCGCCGACCGGGTCATGCCGACGATGTCGGGGCTCTTGCCCGACTGCGAGATGGCGATGGCGGCAGTGCCCCGGAGCTTCAGCTCGCGGCCATAGATCGAATAGACTGACGGCCCAACCGAGGCGACCGGCACGCCGGCCAGGAGCTCGATGGAATATTTGAGAAAGGACGAAGCGTGATCGGAAGAACCGCGGGCGATGGTGACGATGGCGGTGGGGTCGGCAGCGCGGAGCGCCTTGCCGGCAGCCGCGAAATCGGCCTTGCCCTCCGAAAGCAGGCGGGCAATCGCCGACGGGGTCTCTTCGACTTCCTGGCGCATGTAGCTGGCATTGGCGGCTGGGGTCACGGCATCACTCACGGTTGACGATCATTTGCGGGCAGCGTCGCCGACTCTCAGTTCGGCGACGAAATCGTAGGTGTCGCCGCGATAGACCGAGCGGGTCAGTTCGACCACCTTACCCGAAGGCAGGTAGGCGATGCGCTCGATATGGAGCGCGGCGGCGCCCACGGGGATTTCAAGGAGACGCGCATCGTCTTCCTCGAGATTGGCAGCGCGGATGCGCTGGATGGCGCGGACCGGGCGATTGCCGGACTTGTCGAGATGCAGATAGAGGGACGAGCCGACGGAAGCCGGATCCGGCAGGGTTTCGGCGGAGAGGGCGGCGCGTTCTATGGCGAGCGGCATGTCACCGGAGAGGCGGAGGCGCGCCACCCGGGCAACGCGATCACCGGGCGACAAACCGAGAATCACTGTCTCGTCGGGGGATGGATCGTAGAGGCCGCGATCGAGCCAGATGGCGCGCACCGCCATACCGCGGCGCGCCATGTCCTCGGTGAAGGAGGTGAGCTGACTCAGCGACTGCTCGACCCGGCTCTGCTGCGGCGCAACGAAAGTACCCGAGCCATGGCGCTGGATCAGCAGGCCGTCGCGCACCAGGTGCTGCACGGCCTTGCGCACGGTGACGCGGGAAACCTCAACCCTCGCGGCGAGGTCGCGTTCGGAGGGGAGCGCGTCTCCGGGTCTGATGGCGCCGCGGGCCACTGCATCTTCGATCCAACGCTTCAGCTGCAGGTAGAGCGGACCGCCCTGCGGCAGGATGATAGCTTCGGCGCTGAAAAGGTCGCTGGTCAAATTGCCTGTCCCGGACCAAAACCACTGGGCTGTTCGGCCCGGCGGGTACCGTCCCACGTCCGTCCTATAATACCAATAAAAGACCATTGACCAAGCGATTTCTCGGCCGATGTCCCCTGAACACGTGTGAGATCGGTCCCATGTCGGCTACCTGGCGCGGGTATCGCGTCGGGCGCGCTCGACAAGTGGTATGTTTTTGGCATTAATGCCGGCCTGGGGATTTGCCTTGATGAGGAGCTTGGTCGAAATGCCGGAAATGTCGCCGCTGCTGGCGGGTGCTGCCGTCGTCGATGTCACGCCACCGGCGGGGCTGATGATGTCCGGCTATGCAGCGCGGACCCAGCCGGCGACCGGTAGCCACGACGCGTTGACGGCGCGCGCTATTGCGGTGGGCAGCACGGCCATCGTGGTGGTGGACGTGATCGGCCTGCACGAGCACAGCTGCGCACGGATCCGCTCGCGCTGCGTGCTGCCGGACGACCAGGTCGTGGTGATCGCAACCCACACACATGGTGGGCCGGTGAGCATGGCCGGCCGCGGCGGCAGTGACTGGGATGCGGGCTTTCTGGCGCAACTGGAAGACGGTTGCGTCGCGGCGATCGACCAGGCGGTGGCGGCGCAACGACCGGCGGTGCTTTCGGCAGGGCTGGGCACTAATCCGGGGATCGCCTTCAACCGGCGACATGACGGGGGAGTCATCGACCCCATGGTGCCAGTGCTGCGGATAGACGGCGTCGACGGCAGGCCGATTGCCATTCTGGCCGCGCACGCCTGCCATCCGGTGGTGCTGGCGGCCTACAACCGGCAGTACACGGCAGATTTTCCGCACTATGTGCGCGAGGCTTTGGAGGCCACAAGTCCGGGCATCGTCGCGGTGTTCATGACCGGGTGTGCGGGTGACGTCAGCACCGGGCACTCGCCGCATTCCTCGATCAGCACCGTGCCGACCGCTGACCGTACCTACGCCGAAGCCGAGCGGCTGGGTCGGCTGATCGCTGCCAGTGCACTGGAGGCACAGTTGCATCGGCTCGACGGTGGCGTCTCCTCGGCGGCCGAGTCCGTGACGCTCGATCTGGAGCGGAACGAGACGAGGCCCCTGCCCGTGCTGGCGAGCGAATGGCGCGCCAAAGCGGCAGAGTCGGACCCGGCCTGGGCGACGCTCTATGAGTGCTGGGCCGACTGGGCCGGAACGATCGCGCTCGAGCCGCTGGCGCCATGGACCGGCAAGGTGACGGTGCTGGACTGGGCCGGGGTGCGGCTGAGCTTCATGCCCGGCGAGATGTTCGCCCAGTCAGCGCGCAATGTGCGCGGCGACGCCAATCGGGTGCATTTCGTCAACGGCTTTGCCGATGGGGTGCCTGGATACATCGCGCCCGAGACCGAGTACCCGTTTGGTGGGTACGAGGTGCTCGAGGCGCACCGATATTATGGGCTGCCGGCGGCGTTCGCGGCGGGTTCGGCCGAACGCCTCGAGGCCGCGGCAATCGGATTGAATGCCCGGCTCGATGCCGAGCGATAGTTGAAGTCGGGGCGGCCAGCCCTTTCACCGTCTTTGGCGGTCCCCTGGATCGCCCCACTGGAGCTATTGAATGACTGTACGTGTTTTGGTCGCCGGGTTGGGCAATATGGGGCGGAGCCATGCGCTCGCCTATCATCGGCACCCCGGGTTCGAAATCGTTGGGCTGGTGAATCGGCGGACACCAAGGCTCGAGGCCGAGCTCGGCGGCTACCCGGTGATGACCGACTATCAGGCGGCATTGCGCGAGCTGAAGCCGGACCTTGTTTCGGTCAACACCTATACCGACACGCATGCCGACTACGCGGTAATGGCGCTGGAACAGGGTGCGCATGTGTTCGTCGAAAAGCCGCTGGCCATGACGGTGGCCGATGCCGAGCGCGTGGTCGCGGCGGCCAGGGCCAATGGGCGGAAGCTGGTGGTGGGCTATATCCTCAGGCACCATCCGAGCTGGGTCCGCTTCATCGCTGAGGCGCGCAAGCTGGGCGGTCCTTATGCCTTCCGGCTCAACCTCAACCAGCAATCGAGCGGTGCCAACTGGCAGACGCACAAGACGCTGATGGAGACGACCTCGCCGATCGTCGACTGCGGCGTGCACTATGTCGATGTGATGTGCCAGATCACCGATGCTAGGCCGGTGGAAGTGCGCGGCATGGGGGTGCGGCTTTCCGATGAGATCGCGCCGGACATGTACAATTACGGGGCGCTGCAGGTGCTGTTCGAAGACGGCTCGCGCGGCTGGTACGAGGCGGCCTGGGGGCCGATGGTTTCCGAGAACGCCTTCTTCATCAAGGACGTGATGACGCCGAATGGTGCTGTGTCGATCGTCATGGAGCCGGGCGCCAGATCGGACGATCTCGACACGCACACGCGCACCGACCAGATCCGAGTGCACCGTGCAGCGCTCAAGGGTGACGGCAGCTTCGCCAACGCCGACGAATACATCTCGATGCAGGGCGAACCGCATCACGATGCGCTCTGCGCGCGCGAGCAGGATTTTGTCTACCGGGCGATCGTCGAGGACATCGACCTCAGCCGGCACATGAACGACGCGGTGCAATCGCTCCGGATCTGCATCGCTGCGGACGAGAGCATCAGGAGCGGGTTGGCCGTCAGGCTCTAGCGCCAAAGGACTAATCGCCGGGCCTGTCGCGAACTGTTGCGGCGGGCTAACATGTCAGCCACATCACTCCAAACGGCTGATTTCATGCGCATTGTCGATACCCACCTGCACCTGATCTATCCCGACAGGTTCTCCTATCCGTGGCTGAGCGGCGCGCCAGCGATCAACAAGCCATGGCAGGTGGAGAGCTACTGGGCGGAGGCGACGCCGCTCGGGATCGAGGCGGCGCTGCACATGGAGGTGGATGTCGCGGAGCCACAGATCGCTGACGAAACTGCGTTCGTGCTGGGGCTCGATCGGGTGGTCGGAGCGATAGCGAACGGACGGCCCGAGCACGCCGACTTCGAGCGACACCTCGAGAAGATGCAGGCGCTCGGCCGGGTGAAGGGTATTCGGCGGCTGCTACAGGGGCAACCTGCGGAACTGAGCCAGACCCAGACCTTCATCGACAACATCCGGCTGCTGCCGCGCTACGGGATGAATTTCGACATCTGCGTCAAATCGCATGAGCTCATGCTGGCACCGCCGCTGATCGAGGCATGCCCTGAGACGCAGTTCGTGCTCGACCACTGCGGCAACCCCAAGATCGTCGAGCGCGAATGGGAGAGCTGGACCACGCGGATGGAACGGATCGCCGAGTTGCCCAACGTGGTGTGCAAGGTCTCGGGCATCCTTGCCAATGTCGACGACACCTGGACGGTGGACACCATCCGGCCATATGTCGAGTTCGTCATCGAGACGTTCGGCTGGGACCGCGTGGTATGGGGCAGCGATCACCCGGTGGTGACGCTGTTCGCCGACCTGACCAAATGGGTCAACGCCAGCGGGGAGATCGTCGGCGGTGCGAGCCAGACGGAGCAGGAGAAGCTGTTCTGGCGCAATGCCGAGCGGATCTACCGGATCTAGTCACTTGACGCCGGACAGCGTGATTTGACCGACTTCGTCGGCGCATGGTCTAGTCCCCACCGAGGGAACTATGACGCGCGACAGTCGAACACTCGCCGGACCAAGACATCGGCGGACGATATTCATCGTAGTACTGATCGCACTTGGCGTTTGTCTTTTTGCGATGACTGCCTGGCTGTCGTTGCACGAGCCGCTGGCGATTGAAGATGAGAGCGGTCTGAGCGAAGGACTTTACAACGCGTCCTGACGACTTGGATTGCCGCCGAGATCGACCTTAGCTTTCCGGACTTTCCCGTCGTCGTTCGCCTCTTGCCGCCCTGCTCCGCATCGCGTTCTCTTCCGCTGAGGGAGGACGGAGCATGGCGGGACAACCGCATTTCGTTATTGTGGGCGGTGGCACCGCCGGCTGGATCGCAGCCTTCATCATCCAGGACTCGATCAAGCGGCTGAAGCTCGATGCCAGGCTGAGCGTGGTGGAATCGAGCAAGATCCCGACAGTCGGGGTGGGCGAGGCAACCACCGCGGCGTTCCACGTGTTCCTGACGCATTTCGGCATCGATATCTTCGAGTTCTTCCGAAAGACCGAGGCGACCTACAAGCTCGGCATTCGGCACGAAGACTGGCGGCGCAAGGGCTACACCTATTACGGGCCGATCGATGATCCGCATGCGGTGGTGCGGTCGCCACCGGGGGCGCCGTCGGACTATCTCAATGTCTATGCCGTGTCGGTGAACGAGCCGGTGCAGGACATGCATCTGTTCGGGCCGCTGCTCAAACAGAAGAAGGCTCCCTGGGCGCAGAAGGCCGACGGGTCGCTAATCCCGCTCGGACCGTTCTTGCCAGCGTACCACTTCGACCAGTCGCTGGTCGGCAAGTTCCTCAAGGAGAAATCGCAAGGGGTCGAGATCGTCGACAACGTGCTGACCGGAGTGGAGCGGAACGGCGAGACCGGCGATGTCACGGCACTGGTGTTCGAAGACGGCCAGAAGCTCGAGGGCGACTTCTTCATCGACGCCACCGGCTTCCGCAAGCGCCTGATCGTGGGCGAGATGCAAGCGCCGTGGATTTCCTACCAGCACGAGTTGCCGGTGAACCGGGCCCTGCCCTTCTGGCTGCCGGTCGAACCAGGCGACGAAATTGCCAACTACACCCGCGCCTGGGCCCAGGAAGCGGGTTGGATGTGGCAGATCCCGACGCAGTACCGCTATGGCTGCGGATACGTGTACTCGGACGAGTTCCGCACGCCCGATGAGGCGCATGCCGAGGTCGAACGGGTCCTGGGTCGCAAGATCGAGGTGCGCGGCGACATCCAGTTCAAGATCGGCCGGCTGGCGAAAGCGTGGATCAACAATGTCGTGGCGGTCGGGCTGAGCTCGAGCTTTCTCGAACCACTCGAGTCGACCTCGATCCACGGCACGATCGTGCAGATGATGATGTTCGCCGGGCAATATCTGCGCGAGCCCGCGAAGATGGGACAACCGTTGCGCGACGACTACAACCGCCGCGTCGGACGGCAGGTCGATGATTTCCGCACCTTCGTGAACACGCACTACATGACCGAGCGCGACGATACCCCGTTCTGGCGTGAGGTGCGGGCACACCGGATCCATCCTGAAACCAAACAGCGACTGGAGCGGTGGAAGACCGAGATGCCGCGGCGAGAACACTTTGCCGACTACCTGTTCGGGCTGCCGCATGTGGAAACGCAGCTACATTATCCAGTGCTGGATGGGCTCGGGCTGCTCGATCCGGCGGTGGCAAAAGCGGAGATGGCGCGAGATCCGAAACTCAGGAAGTTCGCACGCGAAACGCATGCCGGCCTGGTGAAGGAATACAAGCAGGCCGCCAGCAAGGCGCTGGGGCACGCGGAGTTTCTGGAGTTGGTGCGGGGGATGGGCGGCGCGTAGCCGATAGAAACGGCCCCTCCCGGCCTCCCCCATGAAGGGGCAGGGCTATCGCATATGGCGAAAAGGTACTGAGGAGCCGGTGCGGGAAGAGTTCCCCCACCCCTGTCCCCTCCCCTCAAGGGGGAGGGAGACGCTCTCACCGACGCTAGTGTTTTGGTCTCCTCCCCCCTTGAGGGGGAGGGACAGGGTGGGGGGTATTCTTCCCGCACCGAACTATCCCGAAGTCATATGCGATTGCCCTGCATGAAGGGGGGAGGTGAAGAGTCGAGGCTCTGTCTTCGATCGCGCCCAATGAACCGGCAGAGCACCTCCCCCTTCATGGGAGAGGATGGGAGGGGGCCGTCTGTTTCAGCTAAGCTCGTAGCTCAGCTCGTAGTGCACGGTCTTGTCGTGTTGCGCCGAGTAGCTGCCCTGCCCCCTGATACCCTTCAGTTCCCCGGTACCTGAGCCCTCGACGATCTGCCATTTGCTGGCGGCGATGCCGTTGGTCCAGTCGCCGACTTCGTAGATGATGAACTGCCCGGACTTGCCGCCGAGCGTGCCTGCCATAACCAGATAGCCGGAGTAGTGGCAGGTCTCGGCGGTGGGGTATTGCATCAGGTAGCGTCCGGGACCTGCGGCCTCGATCTCGCCGTGCATGACGATATCGATCTTCGCCTCGGTGGATTTCAGCGGAGCGGCTTCGTGATACGGCTTCTCGTCCCAGTTGTTGTGCAGAATCGTGCCCTTGGCGATCTTCATGGGGTGCTCCTTGGTTGGGCCGGAAAGCTAGCGGGGCTCGGGACGCGGGAATTGTAGTTATGCGACAAGGCGACCCCAGACCGATCGATCCGGCGGCGAAGCCGGCCCGAGGGCTGCTGCACAAGCGGACAAGCTTCGAACACTTCGAGCTGACACGGTTCGAGCCGTCCGAAGACCTCGCCGGCTGGGTCGAGCATCACTGGATGGTGCTCTACGATCTTGGCGAGCGGCCGGCCTACGCGCAGCGCAACCTCAGCCATCCCAACCAGCATCTGGTGGTGGACTCACGCGGCGAGACCGGCATCTTCGGGGCGGCGACCGGGGTTTTCGAGACCGTGCTCAGCGGCTCCGGCCGGGTATTCGCGACCAAGTTCTGGCCTGGCACGTTCCGGCCGTTCCTGCGGCGGGCAGTGAGCGCACTGAGCGATACGTGGCAGCCAGTGGAGGCAGTATTCTCGCGGACGTCGGCCGAGTTGCAGAACGAATTCATCGGGCTCAACGACCCGGTCGGCATGGCGGAACGGCTGGAGCAGATGATCCGGGCCCGGTTACCGGAACCGGACGAGAGGTCCGTCCTGGCGCGGAGGATCGTGCAATTCGCCGAAGCAAACCTCGAGCTGGTGTCGGCGACGGCACTAGGCGAGGCATTCGGCCTCGGACGGCGCGCGTTGCAGCGGCTGTTCGACGAATATGTCGGGGTCACGCCCAAATGGGTGATCGACCGATACCGGATGCTGGAAGCGGTGGAGGCACTGAACGCCGGCGGCCCGGAGACGCTGACCGAGCTGGCGCACCGGCTCGGGTACTTCGACCAGGCGGCGTTCAACCATGCGTTCGAGAAGCTGACCGGGTCGGCACCGGGCGCATTCCTCAGGCGACAGGAAGCACCAACATGACTTCACCACTCGACAGCTGGCTGTTCTGGGCGCTGCTTTCGGCGGTGTTTGCGGCAATGACCGCGATCTTTGCCAAGATCGGCATCGAGAACATCGACAGCGATTTCGCGACGCTGATCCGCACCGGCGTCATCATCGTGGTGCTGGCAGGGATTGTACTGGCGCTGGGCAAGTTCCAGCCGCTCGACACCATCTCGGGCAAGACTTGGCTGTTCCTGATGCTGTCCGGATTGGCGACCGGCGCCTCGTGGCTCGCCTATTTCCGGGCACTGAAGCTTGGGCAGGCGGCTGAAGTGGCGCCAATCGACAAGCTGAGCGTGGTGCTGGTGGCCATCTTCGGGGTGCTGTTCCTGGGGGAAAAGCTGACGGTACAGAGCTGGATCGGCGTTGGGTTGATTGCACTGGGGGCGGTGACGCTGGCCTGGAAAATCTAGGCGGCAAGCCGAAGCAGACTGCCGTCCCGCCCTCCCCCTTTGAGGTAGGGCTATCGCATATGAACAGCCACCGGGCTCTCCATGGTCCTCCACCGCGCAGCGGGGGAGGGGATGAAGCCGGAGGCTTCACCCCGGGGGGACCAGCGAAGCTGGTGGAGGGGGCGACCACAAGCACCGGCGTTTCCCGCCGCCCCCTCCACCGCCTTCGGCGGTCCCCCTCCCCCGTTTCACGGTGGAGGACCACCGACAGAGCGGCGCGTAGACCCATATGCGATAGCCCTGCCCTTTGAGGGGAGGTGCCCCGCTGGTTCGCTTGGTGATCGAACCTCAAACCGATGCGCCTGCTCTAGTGCTGGCTGTGCATGCCGCCGGGTTCGGAGATTTCGTGTAGCGCGTGGGCGCTGGCACGGCCCGAGTCGGCGAGGGCGACATCGCCCAGCGAGATCATGCCGATGAGACGTTTCTCACGGTTGAGGACCGGCAGGCGGCGGATCTTGAACTCAGCCATCTGGTCGGAGACATCGGAAATCTCTTCATCCTCGTAGCACCAGCGCGGGCTCGAACTCATCACCTGGCGCACGCGAGTCTCGGGCCCCATGCCCTCGGCGACCGCGCGGATACAGATGTCACGATCGGTAATCATGCCGACAAGGCGATCGTTCTCGCCCACCGGCATCGACCCAGCATCGATCTCGCGCATGGTTTTTGCGACGGATCGGATGGTGTCATCAGGCGAGCAAAGCTCGACGTCGGTGCTCATGCATTCGCTGACTTTCATGGCCGTTCTCCCTGTGATCAGGCGGCAAGGGGCGCCGCCCCTGGCAGAAAGAATGCAGAAGACGGCCGAGAGTTCAGCGTGCGGGGTGAAACAGATTTCCCTCAGGCGGCGTCGTAGGCACCAAGCAGCAGCGGCAGGATGCTGATCTGCTGGGTTACCGGATTGCCATCCTCGATATCCCATGCGGCACTCAGGGCCGCATGGGCTGAAGCCCAGGCCAGAAGGTGGCGGCGCGGGATACCGGTGCGGGCCGCGATGGCGCGCGAGTGGCTCATGATGCGCGGCGCGCTGACGACGAAATCGTCGCCCTCTTCCGGGTTGAGGAAGCTGTTGGCGTAATCATAGGCGGGATCGCCGAGCAGGCCCTTGGGATCGATGGCTACCCAGCCCCGAGCGCCCGACACGATGTTGTCGTGGTGGATATCGCCATGCAGCGGAATGCTGTCCATCGGACGATCGAACAGGTTGTAGGCGATGCCGGTGGCGCGGCCGACGAGGTCGCGGGCCTGCCGCGGCCAGGCGGCGGCGCCGACACGGAATAGCGCCTCGAAGCGCTCACGCAGTGGCGTCAGCCCCGCCGGAGGCGCGGCGTCACGCCGGGCGTGCAGCTTTGCGACCGTGTCGCAGAGAACCTCGGTGGCTTCGGCGTCACGTCCAGCACGGGCGACATCGCCAAGCGTCTCGCCCTCCGCGAGCTCCATCAGCACGGCATCGCGCGCGAGGCCGTAGATGGCGGCAGCACCGTTGCCCGCATACCAGACCAGGAGGCTGCCGCCGTTACGCTCGTCATCGCCGGTGCCCGGCTTCAGCAGTTTCAGCACGGCGGGCGGCAGGCCGGTGCGCTCGACGCGGTAAACGAGGCTACTACCCGTCTCGGCGATCAGGGTCGGGCGGGTGAGCGACCAGCGCGCCAGGGCGCGGCTGAGCATGGTGGCATCGGGGGTCGGATTGAGCAGGGTAGCCATGCTCTCCCCATAGCGGAGAAGGGTAAAAAAGAAACCCGCGGCGACGCCGCGGGTCAGGTCAGGGATGGGTTTCAACTGAAGCAGGCGGCCCCCTCCCATCCGCCCCCAAAAAGGGGGAGGTGAAGAGTCGAGGCCCTTGCTTCGATCGTGCCTAGTGCACCGGCAGGGCACCTCCCCCTTCATGGGGGAGGATGGGAGGGGGCCGTCTTTATCAGTACGCCCCTTACGCGACGCGCTGCTTCTTGGCCGGGCGGGCCCAAGCCGGGATCCAGTCGCCGTGGGCGGCGAGGAGATCATCGGTGAGGTTCCAGATCTGCTCGAGGTCGAGCTCGGCAGCGGTGTGCGGATCCATCATCGCAGCGTGGTAGATGTGCTCCTTGTTCTCGGTCATCAGCGCCGCAACGGTGAGCTCCTGCACGTTGATATTGGTGCGGATCAGCGCGGTCAGCTGCGGCGGCAGGTCGCCGATATAGGTCGGCTGGATACCGGAAGCGTCGACCAGACAGGGCACTTCAACGGCAGCATTGTGCGGCAGGTTGGTGATGACGCCGTTGTTGCGGACGTTGCCGTAGATGACGCCGGGCTCACCGGTCCACACCGCGTTGACGATCTCGGAGGCGTATTCCTTACTTTGCTTGACCTCGATGGTGTTGGCCTTGCGGTACTCGTCCGAGGTGGTCTTCCACTTGGCGATCTGCTCGACGCAGCGCTTGGGGTATTCGTCCAGCGGGATGCCGAACTTCTCGATGATGTCCTCGCGACCTTCCTTGATGAAGTACGGGGTGTACTCGGCGAAGTGCTCGGAGCTCTCGGTGACGAAGTAGCCGAGCCGGGTCAGCATCTCGTAGCGCACCTTGTTGGGGCAGCGCGGGTTCCAGGTCGGCTTGGGCGCCCTGCCCTCGCGGTAAGCGCGGACCAGGTCCGGGTAGAGGTCACGGTACGAACCATCCGGCTGGCGATGCTCGAACTTCAGGTAGAACGCCATGTGGTTGATGCCGGCCGAGCGATAGCGGATCTCGGAATAGGGAATCTCGAGATCGTGGGCGAGTTCCATCGCCGTGCCCTGCACCGAGTGGCAGAGGCCGACCTGCTTGATGGTCGGGTACTTCTCGGCGATGGCCCAGGTGTTGATGGCCATCGGGTTGACGTATTGCAGCATCACCGCCTCGGGGGCGACTTCCAGCATGTCCTCGCAGATCGACCAGAGGTGCGGCACGGTGCGCAATCCGCGCATGATGCCGCCGACGCCGAGGGTGTCGGCGATGGTCTGACGCAGGTTGTACTTCTTGGGCACCTCGAAATCGACGACGGTCGAGGGCTCGTAGCCCCCGATCTGGAAACAGACGACAACGAAGTTGGTGCCGTCGAGGGCCTCGCGCTGGTTCGAGAAGGTCTTCACCGTGGCGGGAACGCCGAGGGTGTTCACCAGCTTGCCCGCAATGATAGCGCTCTCTTCGAGGCGCTGCGGGTTGATGTCCATCAGGCGGATCTCGGCGCCAGTCAGCGCCTCGCGCTGCAGGATATCGCCGACGATGTTCTTCATGAACACCGACGAGCCGGCGCCGATGAAGGTGATCTTGGGGTTGGCCATTAGTTGAGTCTCCGTAAGTGGCGTTCGGGCCGGCTAGGCCGCGATTTCGAAGGCGGCCCGGACGAGCCGCGATGTGTACTCAGTCTTGGGGTTCTCCAGAACCTCGCTGACCGGCCCCTGTTCGACGATCTTGCCGTATTGCATGACCATCACCCGGTGGCACAGGGCTTTGACGACCTTGAGGTCGTGCGAAATAAACAGGTAGCTGAGACCCTTCTCATCCTGCAGCTTGCGCAACAGTTCGATGATCTGCGCCTGCACCGAGAGGTCTAGCGCCGAGGTCGGCTCGTCGAGCAGGATGAACTCGGGCTCGAGCGCAATGGCACGGGCAATGGCGAGGCGCTGGCGCTGACCGCCCGAGAACTCGTGCGGGAAGCGGTTGAGGATGGTGTCGGGCAGCCCGGCATCGCGCAGGGCCTGGCGCACGCGCTCAACCCGCTCGCGCGCATTGGCGCCGAGACCGTTGACGATCAGGCCTTCCTCGATGATCTGACGCACGCTCATGCGCGGGTTCAGCGAGGCGAAGGGATCCTGGAAAACGATCTGCATGCGGCTGCGCAGCGGCCGCATGGCATTGCGATCCTTGGTATCGATGCGCTCGCCGTCGAACAGGATTTCTCCGCCCTGGTTGCCGATCAGGCGGATCAGCGCCTGGCCAAAGGTAGTCTTGCCGGAGCCGGACTCGCCGACGAGGCCGAGTGTCTCGTGCTTCTTCAGGTTCAGCGACAGCTTGTCGACGGCAACGAGCTCGAAGAAATCGGGGCTGAAGAAACCGCCGCGCTTCAGCGTGAAGGCAACCTTCACGTCCTTGCCTTCCAGCACGGTCGGCGAGTTGGCCGCGATCGGCTTGGCCGAGCCCTTGGGCTCGGAGGCGAGCAGATGCCGGGTATAGCTGTGGCGCGGATTGGCGAACAACGCCTCGGTGGTGTTGTGCTCCTGCACCTTGCCGTTCTGCATCACATAAACGTAGTCGGAGAACTGTTTGACGATGGTCAGGTCGTGGGTGATGAGGATCACCGCCATGCCGTACTTCGACTTCAAGTCCTTGATCAGGTTGAGAATCTGCGCCTGCACGGTGACGTCGAGCGCGGTGGTCGGCTCATCGGCAATCAGCACGTCGGGCCGGTTGGCGAGCGCCATGGCGATCATCACGCGCTGGCGCTGGCCGCCCGACATCTGGTGCGGGTACTGACGCAGGCGCGCCTCGGGCTCGGGGATCTGCACGTCCTCGAGCAGTTGCCGGGCGCGCTTCATGGCCTCCGCACCGGAAATGCGGTTGTGCAGATGGAGGATTTCGCACAGCTGGGCACCGACGGTGTAAATCGGGTTCAGCGAGCTCATCGGCTCCTGGAAGATCATCGAGATGTCGTTGCCCCGCAGCTTGCGCATCCCGGCATCGGGCAGCTTCAGGATGTCCTTGCCGGCCAGCGTGATGCGGGACTTGCCGCTGATCGTGGCGCGCTTGGTGAGCAGCCGCATCACGGTGCGGGCAGTAACCGACTTGCCCGAACCGCTTTCCCCCACCAGCGCGATGGTCTCGCCCTTGTGGAGCTGGAACGAGACATCACGCACGGCATTGACGATGCCACCCTCGACCTTGAAGTCGACGGCGATGTTGCGGGCGTCGAGGATCAGCTCGCGGCCGTGGCTGCCCAGGTCGTAACGCTCAGGCGGAGAGAGATCGTTGGTGTCGATGGTGCTCATCTCTTCACCTCAATAGGGGTCGATGGCGTCGCGCAGCCCGTCTCCGAGCGCGTTGAAGGCGAAGACGGTGATCAGCACGAACACGACGGGCGACAGGATCCAGGGATAGGAGCCGATCACCGAGAAAGTGCCGGTATCCTGCAGCATCAGGCCCCAGGAGATCAGCGGCGGCTTCACGGCAAAGCCGAGATATCCGAGGAAGCTCTCGAGCAGTACCACTGACGGAATAGCGATGGTCACCGCGACGATCAGGTGGCTCGAAACATTGGGCAGGATGTGCCGCACGATGATCCGCCAGTCGGACGAACCCACCGCGACCGCGGCACGCACATACTCGATGCGGGCCAGTGCCAGGGTTTTGGAGCGCACCTCACGGGCGAGCTGGGCCCAGCCGAGTACCGCCATGACGCCGATGACGAAGGCGATGAACACCGGCGAGGGCGCGGTCACCGGGATCAGCGAGGCGAGCGCCAGATAGAGCGGCAGTTGCGGGAAGGCCAGCACCAGATCGACGAAGCGCTGCACCCAGGCATCGAGCCGCCCACCGACATAGCCCGAGGCAATGCCGACGAGCGTGCCGATGGTGGTGGTCAGGAGGACCACGACCAGTGCGATAGTGAGCGAAATCTGCGAGCCGACAATGCCGCGCGACAGGATATCGCGGCCGAACTTGTCGGTGCCGAGGAAGTGGATCGGTCGGCCATCAACGGCGCCGAAGAAGTGGATATCGGACGGGATGACACCGAGCAGGTGGTAGCGGTGGCCCTTGACGAAGAAGCCAAGCGCAGTGGGATTGGCCTTGTCGGGGCCGGTCATCGGCTGGAACGTGACCGGATCGAACTCGCCGGTCTCGACAATCGGATAGATGTACGGGATCAGGCTGAAGCTGCCGTCGGGGGCGCTGAACTCGACATGATCGGGCGGCGCGAAACCGATCTCGGCGCGCTTGGGATCCATCGGGGCGAAGAAGTCGCCGAAGATCGCCATGGTGAGCAGCGAGACAGTCAGGACCAGCCCGATCATGCCCATGGTCGAGCGGCGGAAACGGCGCCAGACCAGCGCAGCATAGGTCTCGTTGCCGTGGCTGAAGCGGTTGACGACGGGAGCGTCGGCCACCGGGTCGGCCGGCGGCAGCTGGTGCCCCGAGGGGGTCGCGAGCTCGGCGGAGCTGGCGGCGCCGGTCTCGGTGGTCGTAAGGGTCGGCTTGTCGGCGATGGTGCTCATTCGCGGTTCTCCCCACCCAGACGGACGCGCGGATCGACGGCGGCAAGCAGCAGATCGGCGATGATGTTGCCGATGAT
>JAESFN010000248.1_pt1 | contig 68668 bp, 63 predicted proteins | sample 9269411 | NCBI WGS metagenome assembly JAESFN01 (sample SAMN14505399, study PRJNA617100) | algae metagenome | isolation source: Iphinoe sp. HA4291-MV1 and co-occurring heterotrophs from trail next to... | place: USA: Maunawili Falls, Hawaii | collected 2009-07-25
TTGGCGGCGCTCTGCGGCAGGCGGTTGCCCTCGTACTCCATCAGCGAGCCGTAGCCCGGATCGGTAAACCAGATCGAGCCGTCGTTGGGATGGACCACGACGTCGTTGGGCGCGTTGAACTCCTTGGCGTCGACCTTCTCGGCCAGCACCGTGGTCTTGCCGTTGTGCTCGTAGCGGACGACCTTGCGGGTACCGTGCTGGCAGGCGATCTGGCGGCCCTGATAGTCGAAGGTATTGCCGTTGCTGTTGCCGGCCGGATAGCGGAAGCGGCGGGAGACATGGTTGTCCTCCTCCAGCCAGCGCAGGTTCTCGTCGTTGGGGATGTCGCTCCAGAGCAGATAGCGCCCGACCCCGTTCCAGGCCGGGCCCTCCGCCCACAGCGTGCCGGTGTAGAGCCGCTGAATGGGCGTGTTGCCGAGCTTGTATTTGAACCGCTTGTCGATGGCGATGATGTCGGGGTCCGGATAGCGGGTGGGGTCGGCACCGGCCCCGAAGTTGCGGGCAAAGGCCTCCTTGGACATGGCGGTGAGGCTGGCGAGGCCGGCGGCGGCGCCGAGGAAGCCCCGGCGGCTCAGCGCGGCGTGCCGCTCGGCGGGGGTGCGGATGGGTTTCGAGACGTCGACAAACTGCGGCTGCTCGATGCGCGACATGGCTCGTTTCCTCCTGTTCGTGTGGTGGCGGGGCTGATCCATCAGCTCGATCGCCATGCCGAAGGCCGGGCCGTGCGCGAGTGCCGCTTATGTATCGATTGAGATTATGTCCCGATGCTCCTCAGCGTACGTCGGGATAGCGCGCCGGCGCGGCGGAATTGGGACGCGTCGGGGGCATCCGTAGGCCTAGCCTGGCCGCTGCTGCGCCCTCGGGCGGCGAGCTTTGCGGGTGCGCGTGGCGGGGGCGGACTCGCGTCTCCCGTTTTCCCGGCGCAGGCCGAGCAGAGCCTCGCGCACGATCTCGAGCGCTGGCGTGTTGGGCTTGTTGCGGTGCTCGATGAGGCCGAGCGTGCAGGGGATCGCCGGCCGCAGCGGGCGCACCACGACGTCCAATGCCGGCTCGGCGACCGCGGCATCGGGAATGATCGACATGCCGAGGTTGGCGTGGACCGCGGTCTTGAGAGCTTCGACCGTGCCGAGGTGCATCGGTGGGCGCGGCAGCGGCATCTGCGTCGCGAGCCAGCGCATGATCAGAGCGTGCACGGCGCCGCGGGCATGCTCGATGAGCAAGGATTGGCTGGCGACGAACTCGGGCGTGATCGCGGCAGGCAGGTTGCGCGTGCCGGGCGGGAATATGGCGACCAGGGTCTGGAGGCGCAGCGGGGTCACCTTGAGCTGTGCGCTCTCGACCGGAAGGGTGACGAGGGCGAGGTCGAGCTTGTTCTGGATGATGTGCTCGATGCTGTCGCGCGTCGGCATGTTGGTGACGTGCAGATCGATGCCGGGATGCTCCTCGCGCAGCGTACGCAGGAGCGGCGGCAGATCGTAGAGCAGGGCGGTGTTGGTCGTGCCGATGTGCACGTGGCCCACCCATCCGTCGCGAAACCGGCGCATCGCATCCTCGGCGGCCCGGCATTCGCGGAAGATGCCACGCGCGATCTCGACCAGCTCACGCCCGGGCGGCGTCGCATAGGCCTGCCGGCCCATGCGCTCGATCAGCTTGACGCCGAAGCGCTGCTCCAGCTCGCGGATCTGAACGCTGACCGTCGACTGGGAGAGATTGAGGCGGCGAGCCGCCGTCGTGAAGCTCGCCAGCTCGATCACGGCCTCGAGCGAACGGAGCTGGTCGAGGTTGAGGCTTCTCATGAATCGATTTCCTTCATCGATTGCATGAAATCATTCAATTTGATCGATGCCCAGTCAAGCCTTATGTCACCGCGACACCGGCCAAGTCCCATCGCGCGTCGTGCCAACTGGTACAGAAGACGCCGCGGACGCCGGCTCAATAAAAACGACCTGGAACATCAGGGAGATGATCATGAGCCTATTTCAAGTACGCGCACGACGAGGCGGCGGCCCGCGCCACGCAAGAGGCCGCAGCTCGATGATGCCGGCGCTTTACGCTCCGACGTCCCAGCGACTTTCGGAGAGAGCGCGAGCCTGATCGCGCGCAGCGCCCCTTCAGGCTTCGACATAGAAAGATATTCGGCAGAGCACGGCCAGTGGCCCACCGCTCCACGCGCACTGCTGCGCGTTGGCGATGGCGACCGATGGCATCCGTCCGATTTTCCTGGTGCGCGGTCCGTGCCGTCCGCGCCGGTTTCGCGGTCGCGTACCGCACTCAAGATCATTTTCGGAGACACGGTCATGTGCATCCACGTTGTGAAATCACCCCAGCCGTCTGGCGGCGTCGCGATCGAGCTCGACCCGCGCGGCCGGGCCGGGTTCATCTCCTGGTTGGGCGGCTTCGTCCGGCGGTTTGCGGAGAAGCGGGTCGCGCGGCGCCGCATCCGGCTGTGCATCGATGATCTGCGGGGCCTCGACAACCGCATGCTGGCGGACATCGGGATCGGCCGCAGCGAGATCGCGTACCTGGTCTGTCACGGCCGGAAGGACGGGCACCGGAGAATGTCCTGAGTGTGCGATGGGGCAGTGGGCAGCCGCTGCCCCATCGCAGCAGCGTTGCAGCATAGCCCCCAGCCATGAGGACCAAGCAACATGCACGACTCCATCAGATTGATTGGATCGCTTTCCGTGTGCGCGGCCATGTTGATGCTGGGCGCGGTCGCAGGGCATTCGTTTCTCGCGCCCGAGCCTCAGCCCGGCCAAGTTTGTTCTCTTCTCGAGCACGGTGCGCCCGCGTGGGCCGTCGACCTCTCCGGCGGCCAGACGGCCGGGATCGCGTCACAGGATCCCGCTGTCCGGGAGGCGTCGTGGGCGCGGCGGCCGTCCGCGACCGATTTCTAGTTGTTACGGACGAGCGGCCTCGCCGTGGCCGGGCCGCCGATCAGATCGCCCGCGCCCCGCGATAGCGTGCGAACACGCGCTGGCTGTCGGCGGAGAAAAGCACCACGTCATAGGTCTCGGGCGGCGTGCCGGGGACCTCCATCCCCGGAGAGCCGACCGGCATGCCGCCGACGGCCAGGCCCTTCGCTTGCGGGCGCTCGGCCAGCAGGCGCTTGATGGCATCGGCCGGCACATGGCCTTCGATGACGTAGCCGCCGATCTCGGCCGTGTGGCAGGAGGCGAGCTTTGCAGGCACGCCGAGCTTCGTCTTGAGGGGGGCGACGTCGGCAACCTCCAGCTCCTCGACCGGAAAGCCGGCGGCTTTCACGTGGGTGACCCAGCCGCGGCAGCAGCCGCACGAGGGGTCGCGGGTCACCGTCATCTTGGGAAGAGGCTCGGCCGCCCACGCCTGTCGCGACAGCACAAGTGCGGCGGCGGCCGGCCATGCACCCACCAACAGCGCGCGCCGGGTCGAGTTGATCATCTTTATCCATTCCTCGTTGCCAGGGCGTGCGCCCGCGAATCGCAAGCACAGCCGCGGGGACGGCGCCCCGATCGAATGGAGGAATAGCGGGAACGGCCGGTGGCATCCAGTCACGGATCGGTCAACGGCTTGGCCGCAGCCAAGGCGCGCGCCGCGCACAACGTCCGCTCGCTCAAGGTGTCGCAGAGTGTTGGCGCTGCCGGCCGGAGATCAGCTTCAGCCAAGGCGCCAGGTGGAAGGCGCTCATCAGCGCGTACATCGCAGCCATGCCGCTCAGCGGCGAGCCATGAAATGCCGCCGCGCAGAGCATGTCCGGCTGGCCGCTCTCGAAGCCAGCGGTCAGCACTGCCATGGCGGCGAAGGTCGGCGCGGCCGCGAGGCCCAGGGCGTCGGCGGCGCGGCGTGCAGCCGCGCCGGTGCTTGTGTGGTGGGTCGCCATGGCGTGGCTCAGCCCCGGCCGTACTCGTCGTGGCGGCGCCACCAGACGCCCGTCTCGTTGCGGCCCTTGGGCGCGCGGTCGAGCCACGCGTACACGCCGAAGAAGGGGTCCACGCCACGCGCGTAGGTGGAATAGGTGTGATACACCGCGCCGCCCTCGAGCGCGAACGCGCTCATGCCCGGCCGGTCGCGCGCGTAGGAGGGCGCATCGGTTCCGGACGCCGCCGCGAGCTGGGCTACGGGCGCTGGAGCCGGCGTCACGTCCATGCCGTGGCCGCCGCGCCGATAGTTGTATTCGATGCGGCCTTCGCGCTGCTGCTCCTCGGTGAACGAGACGTTGAGGTCGAAGTTGAAGTCACCGGCGAGCGAGGATGCCCAGGGAAAGCTCCAGCCCATTCGCTGCTTGTACGCCTGCAACGTGGCGAGCGGCGCCCGTGAGACCGACCAGAACATCACGTCGTGGTTGGCCAGATGGACCACCGAGCCGTTGAAGGCGTCCGCGATCATCGAGCAGGAGGGGCAGCCGGCCGTCCAGTCGGACCCGAACATGAAGTGGTAGACAACGAGCTGCGACCGCCCGGCGAACAGATCGCGCAGCGACTTCTTTCCCTCGTCGGTGTCGAAGGTATAAGCCTTGTCGATCCGGACCCAGGGCAGCGCTTGCCGCTGCTGCGCCAGCTCGTCGCCGCGCTCAGTGAATTCCTTCTCGGCCGTGAGTAGCTTCAGCCGGGCCGACAGCCACTCCTCGCGGGTTCCAGTCTTGTGCTTCGTCATCACGCGTTCTCCATGATCGATGGGCTTCGCCGTTCGTTTCCAAACCGATGCGGCGCGCTGGCTGGTGGTCGTGAAATAGACTAGGACCGGGGCGGCGGACGGTGGGAGTGACAAGTGTGACGGGATTGCGATGGACTCGCTGATCACGGCAGCGGCGCGGGCGCTTGCGGCGGGCGATCCTCTCGGTGCGCTGAACCGGGTCGCCTTGCGCGAGGATGCGCCGGCGCTCGCGTTGCGGGGCATCGCGATGGCGCAGCTCGGCGATCTCGCTCGAGCCAAGGCGCTGCTGCGGCGGGCGGCGCGGGCCTTCGGTCCGAGGGAGGCGGTGGCCCGCGCGCGGTGTGTGGTCGCCGAGGCCGAGATCGCGCTCGCTTCGCGCGACCTCGCCTGGCCCGCCAAGGCGCTCGACACCGCGCGCGCGACACTCGAAAAGCATGGCGACTGGGTGAACGCCGCGCACGCGCGGCACCTCGAGGTCCGCCGCCTGCTCCTGATCGGGCGCCTCGATGAGGCGGAGCGCGCGCTCGCCGCGCTCGATCCCGCGCCCTTTCCGCCCGCGTGGCGTGCCGCTCACGAGCTGGTGGTGGCCGGGATCGCGATGCGACGCCTTCGGACGGCGACGGCGCGCGCGGCACTTGCCCGGGCCGAGCGCGCCGCACGGGACGCTCGAATCTCCGCACTGGCGGCGGAGGTGGAAAGCGCCGCCCTTGTCCTGGACGCGCCGGCGGCGCGTCTGATTGCGCGCGGCGGGGAGCGCCCTCTCCTGCTCGCGGACGTCGAAGCGTTGCTGGCGTCGAAGGCGCTCGTCGTCGATGCGTGCCGCTATGTCGTGCGGAACGCTGGCACGGTGGTCTCGCTCGCACGGCGCCCGGTGCTGTTCACGCTGGCGCGCGCACTGGCCGAAGCATGGCCCGGGGACGTGTCGAGGGGCGCGCTCCTCGCGCGGACCTTCCGGGCGAAGCACGTCGATGACTCGCATCGCGCGCGGCTGCGAGTCGAAATCGGGCGGCTTCGCAAGGCGCTGGGGGCGCTGGCCGACGTGACCGCGACGAAGGACGGGTTTGCGCTGGCGCCGCGCCGCGGGCGCGAGGTCGTCGTGCTGGCGCGGCCCGTCGAAGAAGATCACGCGGCGGTGCTGGCTTTCCTAGCCGACGGGGAGTCGTGGTCGACCTCGGCGCTGGCCCTGGCGCTCGGGGTCAGCCAGCGCACCGTGCAGCGGGCGCTCGACGGCCTGGCGGCGGCCGGCAAGGTGCAGCCCTTCGGCCGGGGGCGAGCGCGCCGCTGGATGACCCCGCCGGTGCCGGGGTTCACGACGACATTGTTACTCCCGGCTCCCGTGCCGAGCGACTAAATGTCTCCCGCAACGTGGATCCCGCGCATGGAGTGCCGGTTCTGCGAGAACGACGACAACGCGCGAGCAAGGATAACCAACATGAAGCGATCCAACGCCGAAATCCTGCGGGAATATGGACCCTTTCCAGGCGTCGACAAGGTGCATGGCGTGACGTTCGATGGCCAGTGTGTGTGGTTTGGGTCCGGCGACAAGCTCAACGCCCTCGATCCGGCGAGCGGGACGATCGTGCGCTCGTTCGATGTCGCCGCGCATGCCGGCACGGCCTTCGATGGCCAGCACCTGTTTCAGATCGCCGAGGACCGCATCCAGAAGGTCGATCCGACAACCGGCCGTGTACTGGGGACGATCCCGGCGCCCGGCGGTGGCCGTGACTCGGGGCTCGCGTGGGCCGAAGGCTCGCTGTGGGTCGGCGTGTACCGGGACAAGAAGATCCATCAGATTGATCCCGAGACCGGGGCCATCCAGCGCACTATCGAAACCAAGCGGTTCGTTACCGGCGTCACCTGGGTCGACGGCGAGCTCTGGCACGGCACCTGGGAAGGTGATGAAAGCGACTTGAGGCGCATCGATCCGAAAACGGGAGACGTTCTCGAGCAGATCGACCTGCCACGCGGAGAGGGTCTGTCCGGGCTCGAGTCCGATGGCGGCGATCGGTTCTTCTGCGGCAGTGGACCGAGCGGGAAGGTGCGCGTCGTCCGCCGGCCCAAGCGGGGCTAGAGCCTTTCCGCTTCTCGTGGAATCGCGGAAAGACCTCTCTGCTTTTTCGTGCTTCTTATCGGAAATCCGGATCCCATCCCCGCCTTCGCGGGGACAGGCTTTTTCCGGAAGCACTAGCCGAAGCTCACTTCTTGCGTTGCGGGTAGATCGTCTCGCCGCGCTTGAGCATCGCGACGAAGGCCGCAATCTTCCGCTTTCGCCCAGCTTCAGTCTTCATGTTGTGGGTGCGGAACGCCAACGCGAAACGGTTCTGCTCGCTGAGCTTCGCCAGCATGGCCTTGGCGGCGGGCTCGGCGTCGATGGCGGCCTGGAGATCGGCGGGGATCCTCATGTCCCTGCCGCTCTTGTAGGCGCGGTCCCAGCGTCCGTCGGCCTTGGCCGCTTCGACGTGCGCGAGGCCGTGCTCGGTCATCCGGCCTTCCTCGATCAGCCGGGCGACGTTGTCGACATTGATCTGGCTCCAGACGCTCTTGCGGCCGCGCGGCGAGTAGCGCTGCAGGAAGCTGTGCTCGTCGAGGCCCTTGCGCAGGCCGTCGATCCAGCCCCAGCAGAGGACCACGTCGATCGCCTCCTTGGGCGTGATGGACTTGAGCCCCGAGCCCACCTTGTGGATCTTGACCCAGATTTCGTCGGCCGTGTTGTGGTGCCGGGCGAGCCACGCGTAGAAACTCGCCGCATCCTTGAAAGAGCGAATCTTTCTCGGATCAATCTTGACCGGCGCCATCAGCGGCTCATCGCGCGCCCAAGCGGGCCGTCGTCTCGCGCAGCTCGGCCACGGCGCCGGAGAAGGGGCGGAACTCGAAGCGCACGTGATGACGCCCGGCGGGCACGGGAACCGCGCGAAACATCACGTTGGCCTTGAGGATGGTGGCCGGGTGGCCGTTGACCTCGGCGGTCCACCATGGGTGCCACACGTCGTTGAGCACGACGAAGCCGGCCTCGGTCGCATCGACCGCGACATCGACGACGGTGTTCTCGTAGCGGGTGATGCGGACGCTCGAATAACCGCTCGCCGGCGAGAGGGCCACGCCGCGCTCATAGGAGGGGACGTCGTTCTGGTCGAGCAGCACCGTGTCGTTGGGATCGAACTGGGGCCAGCGTCCGTCCTTCAGCAAGCGCTCGAAGTCGGCGGGAAACGCCCGGGTGGCGAACAGCACGCGGGGCAGCGCATCGCGGTTCTCGTAGATGTAGGCGTCGGCGGTGTGCGCGACGAGCTTCAGTCCGCCACGGGGCAGGCGCGTGTCGACCTGCTCGATGGGCACGCTGCTGGCGATGAAGCGCAGGCCGAGAAGGTCCGCGAGCAGCGACCGGTAGGACGGAAAGAGCGGCGTGAACTCCCGCTGATCGGGTCCGGCGATGTGATCCTTGGCGCCGAGCGCGGTCGAGACGATGCCCATGCGCAGGGGATTGTAGCCGAGCGTGTGATCGAAGCCGTGGACGAGCGTGCTGTTCGGCCACTCGAATCCCAAACCCACCAGCTCGATCCGGTCGCGCCATTGCGAGCCCGGCGCGCGGCGGACCATCGCCTTGAGGAAGCGGATGGTTTCGTTGCGGCAGTTGGGCTTCAGAATGTCGTAGTTGGCCGCGGGCTGGGCGGTCGACTCGTTGGGCCCGTTGTTGGTCGCGAGATCGACGGTGAGGAGCAGGGCCGGAGCGGCGATGACGAAGATCGGCCGTCCGGCGCCGAGGCGGCGCACCGCGATCAGCAGCGCGAGGGCGGCGGCGAGCCAGCCACCAGCGAGCAGGATGGGCTTCACGGCATGGCCAAGCTGCCCGCTCGCCGCAGCCACTGCGATGGCCAGCCCGATCGGGACGGCCAGCAGCCCGCCCGCCCATCCGAGTTGCGACCGCGATATGGGGGGAGGCGTCTCGGACAGGTGGCGGTGCAGGAGATAGCCCGCGACGACGGCGAGCATGCCGCCCAGCAGAAACGTGGCGTCGGCCGGGCGCCGGAACAGCGCCACACCGGGCAGCACGTCGAAGAGCGCCTGAAAGACTGGCGTGTAGGAGCCGAGCGCGTAGACGAGCAATCCTGCCACCGCGAGCACCGCCGGCCGGACCTCGCGTGCCCACAGCAGGCGGCCGGACAGGCCGACGAGGGCCACCAGCACCACCGGCAGCGCGCCCAGGTAGAGCTGGCTCATGTTCTGCGACAGCGTCAACTCTTGGGGATTCCATGCCTCGCTGTAGGGCCCCCAATAGGGGACCTTGGGATCGAAGGCGCCGTAGAGATCGCTGACGAGCGCGGTCAGCAGGGAGGCCGGGTGCAGCGACCCGCGCACCGCCTCGCTGAAGGCTACGACGGGCCGGTTGGAGGTCTCGACGTAGAGAAAGGTCATGAGCAGAGGTATGGCGGCGATCAGCGCCGCCACCGCCGCAGTGCAGGCGAGCGGCAGGGTGCTCGCGCGCAGGCGCGCGGCCGGATTGGGGCCGATCAGCCAGTGGCCGAGCACGATGGCCCCAAGCACATAGCAGGCCAGCAGCGCGACCTGGTTGGGCTCGGCCAGCATGACGCCGACGGCAACGCCCGCAAGCGCGCCCCATGCGACGGACGAGCGCGTCAGCGCACGGTTCAGCAGCCACAATGCGACGGCGAACAGCACGTAGCTCTGGATCTGGCCGATGTGCTGGATGCGCCAGGCTGCCGAGGCGCCGAACGCGAACGCGATCGCGGTCAGGGCGGCGCCGGCCGGGTGCCAGTCCTGGTCCCGGAAGAGCTCGAGTAGCGCGAGCCCGCCGAGGCCGAGCAGGGCGGTTACGTAGATGTCGAGCTGGAGGAAGCTCGGCACCGCATCGAAGTAGGCCAAGATGACGGCCGGCGAGAAGATGAGCGATTGCGGGTCGGCGATCTGGGGCAGGCCGACGAAGACATTGGGCGACCAGAATGGCGACTGGCCGGAATGCAGGGCGTTGGCCAGGAACTGGATCTGGGCCTGAAACAGAGCCTTGGCATCCCACGGGATTGTCACCGATCCGGATAGCCACGGCGACGCCAATACCAACCATGCGAGGGCGAAGCACGCGTAGGCGGTGCGATAGTCGGCAGGTGCCGCGGTGCGGGCTCGCGACGCATCCGATGTGGCCGCGGCGGCCTCAGGCCGAGGCAGGGTGCGCTGCGTCGCCGGCGCGCGGCTCAAGTGCGGCAGCACGAGGCGCCGGGCGCGGTATCTTGGTGCGTCACGTGAATCCCCCTGAATCGGTCTTTTTCTCAGCGATTTGTGCAGAGACGCTAGCAGCGCATGATCGCGCGGTGCAAGCGGCCGTCAGCGCGGCAGTGTCCAGTCGGCCCTTACAACATTGAATTTGCGGATTTTTTATGAAGCTCCGCTTGGGGATATGGTTCTCCCGCGGCGTTGGATACGCTGCACCGAGCGGCATGGTGCGATGCGGTGCAAGGCGGCCGGCCGTGCACGCCGGCCACCTCACCCGCCATCCCGTCGCCGCCATCGGCGGAGCGGGCTACTTGCGCTTCTCGAGCTTCATGACGGTGAACTGCCCGTTCACCTTGTCGGGCTCGAAGCTGATTTTGTCGCCGGGCTTGACCTGCTTGAGCATGGCCGGGTCGTTGGCGCGGAACACCATGGTCATGCCCTCCATATCGAACTTCTTGATCGGGCCATGCTTGATGCTGAGCTTGCCGGCGGCTTCATCGACCTTGGTCACCTCGCCGTCGACCATCTGGGCGGCAGCGATCGTCGGTAGGCCCGCCAGGCCGGCCACGGTTGCGAGCACGATCATCCATTTACGCATTGTCGGTCTCCTCACTGCTTGCTTGACGACTGAACACATTTGCCGCGCGACGGGTTCACCGCACGACGACGACGCCTTTCATGCCGGCCTCGTAGTGGCCGGGGATCAGGCAGGCGAACTCGAACGTTCCGGGCTTGGTGAATCGCCACAGGACCTCCGCCGATTTCTTCGGCTTCACCCGGGCGCCGTTCGGCTCGTCGTGCTCCATGGTGGGGTTCTTCTCCATCTCGACCTTGTGCTTGGCGTTGTTCTCGAGCGAGTCGAGCAGGAACTCGTGGTCGAGCTCGCCGAGGTTCTTCAGGACGAAGCGGATCTGCTCGCCGACCGAGATGACGATCTTGTCGGGGGAGTAGGACATCTGCCCCGTGCCTTCGCGCATCTCGATGGTCATCACGCGATTGGGCTTCTTGGGATCGCCCGGCTCGCCGGCGGCGAAGACGTGGGCGCTATGAGCGTGCGCCGGCTGGCCCGGAGCCGCGACGTACGAGAAAATCGCCGCCGCAACGAGCGAGCCGGCGGCGAGGCCTATCATCGTTATTCTCTGCGACATCATCAGTGTCCTTGTCCTACTCAGGTGATTGGAGGCGCAGTCTCGAAGCCCTCGTTGAGATCGCACGGCGCAGCTCAGTGCTTGCCGTGTGATCCTTTCGCTCCCGGCTTCACGGCGCGAAACTCGACGTTGCCGGGGGCGCTGCCGCCGGCCCCGCTGCTCTGGTCAGGAGCCTTGGGCGCGGCTCCGAGCCTGCCATCCGGCGCCTTGTACTCGTAGGAGACGGTGCCCGGCGGGTGCTGGTACCAGCCGGGGTCCTGGTAAGCGTTGGCGGCGAGGCCCTGACGCACCTTCACGACGGAGAACATACCGCCCATCTCGATCGGGCCGAACTGGCCGAAGCCGGTCATCATCGGCAGCGTGTTGTCGGGGGCTGCCATCTCCATCTCGCCCATCTCGGCCATGCCGGCCGCGCCCATCGGCATGTAGCCGCCGCCGACCAGCCGCGAGATCTTCTTGCGGACGTCCTTCTGGTCGACGCCGATGTAGGTCTTCACGTCGTGACCCATGGCGTTCATCGTGTGGTGCGACTTGTGGCAATGGATCGCCCAGTCGCCCTCGTAGATCGCGTCGAACTCGAAAGCGCGCATCTGGCCGACCGCGCAGTCGACGGTGACCTCCGGCCAGCGCGACTCGGGCCGCGTCCAGCCGCCGTCGGTGCAGGTGACCTCGAAGTCGTAGCCGTGCATGTGGATCGGGTGGTTGGTCATCGTCAGGTTGCCGAAGCGGATGCGCACGCGATCACCCTTGGCGACGGCGAGGTGATCGATGCCGGGGAACACGCGGCTGTTCCAGGCCCACAGGTTGAAATCGAGCATGGTGTTGATCTTGGGCACGTAGCTGCCGGGCTCGATGTCGAAGGCGTTCAGGAGGAAGACGAAGTCGCGATCGACGCGGTGCAGCTTGGGATCCTTCGGGTGGACGACGAAGAAGCCCATCATGCCCATGGCCATCTGCACCATCTCGTCGGCGTGCGGGTGGTACATGAACGTGCCGCTCTTCTTGATCTGCCACTCGTAGACGAAGGTCTTGCCCGGCTTGATCTGCGGCTGCGTCAGGCCGCCGACGCCGTCCATGCCGCAGGGCAGGAGCTGGCCGTGCCAGTGGATGGTGGTGTGCTCGGGCAGCCGGTTGGTGACGAAGATGCGCACCTTGTCGCCCTCGACCACCTCGATGGTGGGGCCGGGCGATTGGCCGTTGTAGCCCCACAGGTGCGCCTTCATGCCGGGCGCCATCTCGCGCACGACCGGCTCGGCGACGAGGTGGAACTCCTTCCAGTCGCCGTTCATGCGCCAGGGCAGCGTCCAGCCGTTGAGGGTGACGACCGGCTGATAGTCGGGGCCCGAGCGCGGGAACAGCGGCGGCTGCATCAGCGGCGAGCCCTGGCTCGGCGCCTCCGGGACGGCGGCGAGGGCGGCACGGCCGCTGACCTCCGCGATGCCGGCGAGCGCCAGCCCCGATGTGGCGAGAAACGTTCTGCGGGACACGGTCATGGCGGTCTCCTCAATGGCCTTCGGCTTCGCCGCCGCCCGCAACCGCGGTCGGCGCGGCTGCGGCGCCGTCGCCGGCGCCCCGGCCGCCGACCACGGCGGTGTGCAGATCGACGGTTGCGATCCAGAAGTCGCGCCGCGCATCGATGGCCTGCACGTTGGCCTGGATGCGCGCACGCGCGTCGGCGAGCAGCTCGAACAGGTCGCGGATCATGGCGTTGTAGTTGAGCATCGTCTCATCGGAGATGATCTGGCGCAGGGGCAAGATCTCGCGCTCGTAGTGCTTGGCGATGTCATAGGCGCCGCGATAGGTCTGGTAGGCCTCGCGGGCCTCGGCGCGCACGTTGACCGCCCGCTCGAGCAGCCGGTTGACCGCCTGCATGTAGGTCTCCTCCGCGAGCCGCACGCGGCTCTCGCCGAAGTCGTAGATCGGGATCTGGAACTCGACCTCGAGGCCGCGGCGCTTGACGCTGTCGCTGACGACCTCGCCTCCCTCCGTCTTGCTCTCCTTCTCCGACGTGCTCATGCCGCCGACCTCGAGCACGTTGATGAAGCGGGTGGTGCGGGTCAGCCCGAGTTGCTTGGCGAGGATGTCGATCTCCATCTGCGCGATGATGAGATCGACGCGGCGTGCCACCGCCTCGCGCTCGACGACGGCGGTGGAGCGCGGCTTGGCCGGCATCGCATCGAGCTTGTCGGGAAGCCGGAACGCGGTGTTGACCCCCCACAGGCCGAGCGCCCGGACCAGACGCTCACGCTCGGTGCGCTCGCGCAGGCGGGCGGATGCCAGCTGTCCGGTCACCTCGGCATGGAAAACATGCTCGCGCGCCTGCTCGAGCTTCGCCATGGCGCCGGTCTCGCCGAGCTTCTTGGCGAGATCGGAGAGGGCCTCCGCCGACAGCCGCGCCTCCTCGAGGAACTTGGCGGCCTGCTTGGCGGCGACGGCGCGATAGTAGGCGCGCCGCGCATCGGCGGCCGTGCGCAAAGTCGCTTCGACCGCGCGCATCTGCGCCTGGCGGAAGCGGGCTTCCGCGATCTCCCGGCGGCGCGGCAGGGTGAGCAGGGCCAGCACGTTCTGGACGATCTGGCGCTCGATCTCGAAGCCGCCGCCGCCGAGCAGGCGGGCCAGCGCGATGGTGGGCGGCGGCGGCATGCTGGCCTCGACCATCTGGGCTTCCGAGATGCCGAGCTCGTTGTAGGCGGCCTGCAGCCCGCGATTGTTGAGAAGCGCGATCTGGACGGCGCTGGACGCGCTCACCGGCTTGGCGAGCAAGCTCTTCACGCGGGCGGCAACGGCGGCGGCGTCGCGCTCGTTGCGGATCTTGACGGCGTCGGTGCCGAGCTCGGTGCTGGCGGCGGCGCCGACGGTCAGCATGCCGCCGTCCGGCGAAAAGCTGGCGCAGCCGCTCGTCGCCACGGCGACGGCCAGCAGCGCTGCGGCCGATCTGGCGCGATGAATGTGCACGCGTGTTTCCCTCGTCTGCATGGTCCTGTCGGCCCCTAGTTCTTGGGGGCGGGCGGCTGCGGTGCCGGTCCGGCCTTGGCACCGCCGGGCGCGGTGTGCGCCTCCCCCTCCGGCGGCTGCGCGTCCTTCGGCATGACGCGGCGGTTGACCTCGCCCCAGGGCAGGGGATCGACGGGCCGGTAGCTCCTGGTTCCCGCAGTGATGGGGACGTAACCCGCCTTCGGCACCGGGGCCGCGGGATCGTCAGGGCTCGCGACTGCGGCCGGCGCGATGCCGGAGCCGAGAAGGAGGCCGGTGAGGATAAGCGTTCGCACGCGCATGGAATCGCGCCTCGCTCGAGTGCTTCGATGACTTGGGATGGGGAGCTCGGGCCGCGGCGGACGTCGCCTGCCGGATGCCGTCGCGGTCGGATTCGGGGCTGCCAAGACGCACGCCGATCGGGCGATGCGATTTCAGGCGGCAGGCGGCCGTCGTCCGACTTAGGGAATCAGGCCGCTCTGGGCGGCCGTTCGATGCCGCCGCCGATTGCCCTCACCATGACGAGGACGGCGGGCAGGGCGACTTTCTCGCTCGCGCGATAGGGCGCCGCGATGGGCGCGGCTGCCGCAACCGTTCCGGCATGACACAGGATGGTGCCGCAGCAGATGTTCTGAGGATGCTGCGCGTCGTCGCCATCTGGCACATCGACGACGCCCAGGACGAGACGTGCCCCATCGACACTCCGCTGCGACGCGCGCTCTTGCACGTGCTGCCGGGTCTCCGCCGCCAGGGCCGAGCGGTCGGCATGTGTGGAGATTGCTGCAGTCGCACGGGCGTGGCCACCATGGGCGCTCGCCGGGTGGGCGAGGGCGACCAGGGCACACAGTCCCACCACGAGGGTGCCAAGGAGCGTTGTCAGCTTGGCGTGCATTGCGACAGCGATACCTGCTCAGACCTTGCGTGCGATTCGCGCTCGGTGTTGCGGGAACTTAGGTACGCCGTGTTCAGGCGTCAACCCGCCTGGCCGTAACCTCGTGACACACCTTGCTCTTTCGCGATCGGGTGGTTTGGCTGCCACAGGGCCGGTGCGCCGCCGGTCGCAGAGCGCACGCCGCGAGCCGCGCTAGAAGAAGCCGTCGAGAAACGCCGCCGCGTCCTCCGAGAGACCGACGATCTTGTTGGTGGCCTGGCGATAGAACTTGAAATTGAGCTCGGTGGCGGGCCGGCAATCGCTCCAGTCGGTGAACGGCTTGAGCTGGCTGCGGCCGAGAGGTCGCTTGGCGCGCGCGGTGCGCTTGATGGCCACGCTCACGCGCGGCGTCTGGCGGGCGATGCCGGGCTTCCTCGCGACCGCCTCGGCGGAGGTGACGATGCCGCGTGCGATGAGGCCTTGCCCGCCCTCGTTCTCGCTCGCGAACACGAAGATCGTGTCGCCCGCGGCGATGTGCTTGCCGCCGTACATGGTCTTTTGCGCGGTGAACGCGAACATCGTCGCGCGTGGATCGCCGACCTCGGTTTTGATCGCGAACGCTATAATGGGCTCACTCATCGCTCAGTGCGTTGCCGTCACGTTTTGGCGAGCACCGCCTCGAGCTCGCGAACCGCCTTGTCGATGCGCCTCTCGCGCGTTTCTGCTGTCTTGGCACCCACAATGCCTTCCACGATCACGCGTCGCTTGGTGTACGAGAGACCGTCAAACAGCGTTTTCATTTTGGGGTTGCGTGCCAGAACCTGTTGGAAATCCGCGGGCACCGCAACCTCGCGAACCGCGGTGTCCAGCTCGACGCGGACGTCGATCGTGTCGCCACCGGCGACCTTGGCCTTCTCGCGGTTGTCGGCATTGATGCCGACCATGAAGCGCCCGCCCATGACGGCCACCGTGCTGCGGTAGGTGAAGCCGTTGATCGTGATCTTGACGGCCGGCTTTCGTCCGGCCGCGAGCTTGGCGATCACCTCGTCGGGAATTTGGATGCCTGTCGCCGTTTTTCCGGCGGTCAAGACTTTGGTCCGGAAATGAAAAGAACCTGAACTGCTCGAGCTCTTTGCTGCGCGGGACATTCGTTGAGTCCTCCACTGAGTTCAGATCATGCGGTCCGAGGTTGTTTGGTTTGCTCCATTCTGACAGTGAGGTCCCTGCGGGGCAATTTTGCGTCCGCACGTTCCGATGGCCGCGCCCTCAAGATGTGGGGAGCGCCAACCGAATGGACAGCCTCGGCTGCGGGTGCGTCACGTGTCCGCGACGATGCCACATTGGTGGGCGAAGGATAGCGGAGACGCGGTGCAATCGCCTTTGGCGTTGCCCAAGCTGAGGCCAAAGCCATGATCACACGATGGAAGCGTCTCGGAAGCTCGCTTTCAGTGGCGGCCCTCGGCATCGGGCTTGCCGGACCTGTGGCGCACGCGGATGAGATCAAGGTGCTCTCCGCGTCGGCGCTGAAGGTCATCGTCACGGAGCTTGCGGAGCAGTTCCGCACGGAAAGCGGTCATACGGCGAAGCTCGAGTTCGCCACCGCCGGGGCCGTCGAGAGGCGCGTGCTGGCTGGGGAGACGCCTGACGTCGTCATCGCCACCGATGCGCAGATGAAGGGGATCGCAGAGAAGGGCCTCACGGCCGGCGCCGTCACCATCGCCCGCGTCGGGGTGGGCATCGCCGTCAAGGAGGGCACGCCGAAGCCCGACATCTCGAGCCCCGAGGCGCTCAAGGCCACGCTGCTTGCAGTGAAGTCGGTCACCTATCCGGACCCGGCAAAGGGCGGCGCCAGCGGCATTCATTTCGCCTGGGTCATCGACACGCTCGGCATTGGCGAGCCGGTTCGGGCCAAATCCCTCCTCGGCGCCAATCCGGACTTCGTGTGCGTGTCGGTCGCCAAGGGCGAGGCCGCGATGTGCGTGCACCAGATCAGCGAGATCATGCCGGTCAAGGGCGTGACGCTGGTCGGCCCACTGCCGAAGGACGTGCAGAAGGTGACGGCGTTTGCCGTCGCCGCGTCCACGAAGGCGGCCTCGCCCGATGCCGCGGGGGCTTTCGCGCGCTTTCTAGCCCGCGCCGACCTCAAGCCGAAGTTTGCGGCCGCGGGCCTCGATTACAAGATCGATTGATGCTTCGCTTGTTGTGGTCGTGCTTCTTGTCGGAAAACCGCTTCACACTTTTCCGGAAGCACTCTAGACGCGCCCGTCCAAGGCGGAGATTTCCTCGACATCGAGATCGCGCTCGAGCGTGTGCAGCGTCTCCTCGTCGATTTCACCCTTGCGATGCAACCCGATCAGCTCTTTGCGGCCGGCCGCCACCGCCGCCAGAACCACGTCGAAGTGGGCGTTGATGTTGTCCTTGTGCAGGCGCTCGTTGCCGACGTAGCGCTCCGCCATTCGTGCGCGGCGCGTGAACGTGTCGAGGAGCTGGGGGTGGACGAGCTTGCCCTCGCCATCATAGGCGAGCGCCTCGACGGCCTTGCGCTGCGCCTCCATCATCGCCGCTTCCGCCTGCGAGGCGGTGAGCTTGGCGCCGCTGCCCTCGTCCTCGACGAGGCCGCACAGACGAATAACGGCGCCGAGCGTCGTGCCCTGCAGCAGCACCGTCACGAGGATCACGGCGAAGGCCGCGACCAGCATGAAATCGCGCCCCGGCACCGTCTCGGGCAGCGTCAGTGCAACCGCCAGCGTCACCACCCCGCGCATCCCGGCCCAGCTCAGCACGGTCGCGGCCGGCGCACCGAGCGGGCGTGCCCGCCGTACTCCCATGGTCTTGAGGGCTGAAAGCAGCGCGTCGCTGCCAAAAATCCAGAGGAACCGCGCAACCGTCATCGCCAGCACGATGGCCAGCACCGGAACCGCCATCTGCTCGATGACGACGCCGAGCCCGCCGACGCGCTCCAGCACACCGCGCAGCGAAAACCCGATAAGAATGAAAATGAAGGCTTCAAAAATGAACACCATCACCTTCCAGAACGCGGCGCCACGCAGGCGCACGCGCGCGGAAAAGATGGTGTGCTGGAACCAGCCGAACACGAGGCCGGCCGTGACGGTGGCGATGACGCCGGACACGTGAATGGTCTCGGCCGCGACATAGGCAGCCCAGCACAGCAGCACGGACGCGGCGACGATGAGGTGCTCGTCCTGGAGGCGTTGCAGCAGCAGCATCCAAATCCCGCTGACCGCGGCGCCGACCACGATGCCGCCGATCGCCAGCAGCAGGAACTCTCCGGTCGCCGCGCCCAAAGAGAATGTGCCGGTGAGCGCAGCGGCGACGGCAAACCGGAACAGCACGAGGCCGGTCGCGTCATTGATGAGGCTTTCGCCCTCGAGCAGCGTCGAGAGCCGCCGAGGCAGCTTCACCGACTGCAGCACGGCGCGCGCCGAGACGGCATCCGGCGGCGACACGATCGCGCCGAGCGCGAAGCAGGCGGCCCACGGCAGGTTCGGCAGCAGCCAGTGCGTGACGATGCCGACCACCAACGTCGTGAACACCACGGCGCCAATCGCGAGAGAGAGCACGCCAGGAAGATGCCGACGGAATTCGGCGTGGGCCGTGAAATAGGCGCCGTCCATCAGCAGCGGCGGGAGAAACAGCACGAGCACGAGCCCGGGATCGAGCTGCAAGGCGGGCAGCCCCGGCACGAAGGCCAGCGCGCCGCCGCCGACCAGCAATGCCGCTGCCGGCGGCAGGTTCAGGCGCAGCGCAATCCAGTGAAGCACCAGGATTGCCAGGAGCATCGTGAGGACAAGGTCGAAGACTTGGATGGGCGGCATGCGGCTGAAATCTCCAAACGCGTTGCGTACTCACGCTGCTCTCGCCCCGCAAATCCGGGACCGTCTGAAACGAATTGGTGGTGCCACGTTCTGGCGTGTCATGCGCTCGTCGAAGGTCTCGGATGTGACGGAAACCACGGGTATCATCCTCGCGTGATCCGACTCAACCCTTGGCAGCCATGACCCTCCAGCCTTCAGACTTCCGGTACGCCACCACACACCTCGGCGCGGATAGTGGTGCATTTGAAGAGGACGGCTGGCTATCATTGCCCGGCTTCCTTTCGGCGTCCGAGACGCTGTCGCTCTGCGCGCGCGTGGATGATCATCTCGCCGCGACCTCGGAGCTGTCGTGCCTGAGGCAGCCGGGCAATGACCTTGTCCCGCTTCGGTGGAACGATCGCATCGTTGCGGACGTGCTCGGCTCGAGCGCGCGCACCGACCGTCTGCGCACCGCGCTGAAGGCGCCGGACCTCACATGGATCTCGGGGTACATCTCGCGCAAGCAACCGCACAGCGCCGCGCTGTGGTGGCATCAGGACTGGTGGTGCTGGGATCATGGGGCGAGCTTCGCGCGGCCGGCGCCGCAAGTGGCGCTGCTGTGCTATCTGACCGACACCGGCGCGCAGAACGGCGCGCTCCGTATTCTACCGGGATCGCACCACCGCTGGACATCTCTTCATGCCGTCCTGCCGCCCCCGCATGGGGCGCACGCCAACGGTCTGCCCGCCGATCATCCCGCGATGAGGGATCACGCGCAGCAACGCACCCTCGGCGTCCGGGCCGGAGATGCCGTCGTCCTCGACTACCGTCTCCTGCACGGCACGCACCCCAACGGCGGGCCGCATCGCCGGGATTGCCTCCTGCTGTCGTTCGTCCCGGACTGGAATGGGCTTCCGGCCGATCTCAAAGCCCACCTGATCGCGCACCCGGCGCTGCCGTCGGCGGAGGAGGCAGGAGCGCGCGCCGCCGCGTGCTACCGGCGTCATCTGCCGGTCTTTGACGGACAGGCGCGCGACCTGGCGCTCAATCGAACGCCGCCTGCGGCATTCACGGTTGTGTCGAAGGATATGGAATGAGGCGCCTAACGCGTGCCGGCGGCGAGGAATGCGAACGGGTTCGCACATTTGTTGCGGAGAGATGGCGCCCCAGTGTGGATGAAACTGATAACTACGTTTCCGCTGGGGCTCTCTGATATTGCGACCGCAGGCACGGCTTGACCCGGAATATGCATACAGATACATATGCGTAGTGATGCAACAAAGCGTGTTCCAGACATTGGCCGACCCCACGCGGCTTCGCATCGTCGAAGCGCTGGCAGGCGGCGAGCAAGCCGTGGGTGACTTGGTTCGCGCCGTCGACATCGATCAGTCCGGCGTTTCGCGGCACCTGCGGATCCTCGGCGAAGCTGGCTTCGTCGCGATGAGACCTGATGGGGCGAAGCGTCTCTATTCGCTCCGACCTGAGCCGTTCCGGGCGATCGACGACTGGGTTCGGAGCTATCGCAAGCTTTGGGAAAGCCGGCTCGATCGCTTCGATACAGCCCTGGCGCGACGGCGCAGCGTGCGGCAACGCGAGGGGAAGAAGTGATGGCACACGCCAGCGAGCCGGAGGCGGGCACCATCAGGTTCGAGCGGGTCTACGGCGCATCGATCGAGGACGTCTGGGCGCTGTGGACCACGAAAGAAGGGCTCGAGGAGTGGTACGCGCCTGAGGGAATGCACGTCGAGGTGTTGGCCCTCGAGCTGCGGGTCGGTGGTGCGTTCGATCACGTGATGACCGCGGTGGGCGCCGACCAAGTCGCCTACCTTGCGAACGTCAACATGTCGACGACGGCGCGGGTAAGCGGTCGATTCGTCGAGATTGTGCGCTACCGGCGACTGCGGATTCGCTTCGACATCGACTTCGTCCCTGGCGTCGAGTCGTATCCTTACGACATGGTGGTCGAGCTACACGCCGAGGCTGGGCGAGTTCGGATGATCGTGACGGCCGATCGTCACCCGGACCCCGAGATGACACGCGGCGCAATCCTTGGACTGACCAGCCAGCTGCAACGATTCGACTTAGCCATCGCGGCACGAGCAACAAAGGACAAACGACCCTAATGCGGCCTCTTCTCTACTCCATCAACGTGACGCTCGATGGGTGTTGCGACCACAACGCCATACCGGCGGACGAGGCCCTGCAGCAGGCGACACTGCGCGCGACACATGGCCATGCCACCGAGAGCATCGGCCGCGCCGACGCCCTGCTTTTTGGTCGCGTCACCTACCAAATGATGGAAGGAGCGTGGCGGCTGGCGACGCGGACCATGACGCCGCCTGACTGGACGGAGCCTTTCGCGCGCACCATCGACGCGATGAAGAAGTATGTCGTTTCGAGCACGCTCGGCCGGGTCGATTGGAACGCAGAGCTCCTGAGCGGAAATCTGGCCGAGGCCGTGCAGAAGCTCAAGCAGCAGCCGGGCAAGGCGGTGTTCACGGGCGGCGTGAAGCTCCCGATGGCGCTGGCGGAGCTGGGCCTGATCGATGAGTACGAATTCGTGGTGCAGCCCAGACTTGCCGGTCATGGGCCGACGTTGTTCGCCGGGCTCTCCAAATACGTCGAGTTGAAGCTCGTCGACCGGCGAGAGCTCAGCTCAGGCGCTGTCGTGCTGCGCTACGAGCCGAGAAGGTAGCGCAGCACGGCAGCGGTGGAGCACTTGGGCCCGGCCATTACGCCGGACAGCTTGCGGCGGTTCGTGCTAGCCGCGCGGCGCAAGCTTCGGAACGAAGATGGAATGTACCGACGGGACCATCTGCGTGCGCGCGCAACGTGTCGAGGTGGTCGACCCGACCGAGATTCGTATCCTGGGATCGAAAACTGAGCTGCTGCGGACACTTGTCGCCGCTGCTGGCGTAGAATCGGCGGCTGCTGGCGTTCGCGGTTTCATACCGAAATGGCGCACCCGACAGGTGTACCGGAATTCAACAAAAACAATAACTTAGGCGCTAGTGGGAAATGCGCACGTCTCATCCTCGTGCGGCCTTTTCCAGCGAGGACTTTCCCACCGAATTTAGGGCGGGAACTAGGGGAGGCCGCCTAGCCATGGTTGCCCCAGCCCTTCAGTCCAAGCTCTGCCGCGAGTGTCACGACACTCTGCCGGCAGATCGCTTCTTCCCATCCCAGTTCACGCCCGATCGGCTCACTGACACGTGCCGCAAATGCACGTTCGGCCGCGCTCGTCGGGATCGCGAAGCCCGAGAGCGCGCCGGGCCAAATCGCGCGCACCGCAACAACTGCAAACGTAAGAGGGCACTACCATGTTGAACCGCATTCCAGGCCCCATGCGCCGCCCGGCGCTGGATACTCTGTCGCGTAAGTTGCGAGAAACGCTGACCGGCGGCGCGAACGCGACATCGTTCGCTGCCGGGAGCAAGTCGTCAGGCACGTTCACACCCAACCCGCTTGACGGCAACTATCAGCACGCAACAAACGGCGGCGCCCACACGCTCGCGCCACCTACAACCGTGTGCTCAATCCAGCTCGAGTACACCAACAACGGCTCTGCCGGCGCCATCAACACGTCCGGCTTCACGAAGGTCGTTGGCGACAGCCCGACCACCACCAACGGGCACAAGTTTTTCTTCGTCATCACGAAGAGCCAGAACTACAGCCACCTGCTTGTGGTGGCCCTCCAATGACCTTTCCATTCCCAATCTTCATCCCATATGTCCCTGCTGGGGGTATCACCTACGCCACGGTGTTCGACAACGCCGCCAACTTCGACGCCGACACGGGGGGCTGGGATGGCCACACCATTCGCATTCGCGTGCCCCACTCGATGCTGGGCGGCAGCCTGTCCGGCAAGACGCACCTTCGCGTCACGTTGCGTGCCGCATCGGCGGAGGCGTTCGGCCTGTCGAAGCTGTACGTCGGCCATCCCGCGGGTGCTGGGGATGCGTGGGATGCTGCGGCGCTCACCCAGCTCCTGTTCAGCGGCGCGTCCGGGGCAACGGTTCCCGGTGGCGGCACCTTGCCTTGCGACGGAACCGCATTCGCCTACGACGGCGCGTCCGGTCTGATCTTCAGCGTTCACTGCAACGGCGGGGGCGCCAGCGATGGCATGCGCCGTGACACCGTGCTGACTGGCGCCAACTACTACTTCAAGGCCGCCGTGGACGAGGCCGCCACAGCCAACGTAAGCGGCTACAGCACCACTGCAAACTCACTGGCCTTGATCAGCGCAATCGAGTTGGGGGCCTAACATGCGCGACTACCTGACTTTGGAAGATCAGCGGCCGGCCTCCGATCGGGCGCCGCCCGGGTTGCCTGCTATCCAGCCTGGGGTCGCGGTCAGGCGGCCTGCTCGCAGGAAGAAAACAGGCGTCATCGCACCTGAGAGCAAGACCATCACAGGTGAAGCGGCCCCGGCCGTGGAGATCATGGCTCCCGGTGCGCCTGGTTGGCAGAAGGGCAAATCCACCGGTGCGCCTGGTTGGCAGAAGGGCAAATCCACGTTCACCCCCGCGCTTGGCGACGTGATCTGCGATCGGCTCGCGGAGGGGCGGACGCTCCGCCAGGTCTGTCGGGATAGCGATATCCCCGTGGATGAGCGCACCGTCCGGCGCTGGGCTATGACGCCGGGTCATCCGTTCGTGGAGCAATACGAGCTGGCCCGCCTCGTGGGCTTTCTCTCGATGGCAGAGGAGATGCTCGAGATCGCAGACGACAGCACCAACGACTGGTGCAACCGGGAGGGCCGGCGAGGTGTGCAAGTGCGCGCCCTCGACTACGAGCACGTGGAGCGCTCCAAGGTTCGCATCGAGACACGTAAGTGGCTCCTCTCCAAGGCCCTACCGAAGTTGTTCGGGCGGTTTGCGCCAATGCGGACTGAGCCGGCCGGGGAGGGTTCAGGCGGCGGCTTCCTGCCGTTGCTTCGCTTCATGAGTTCAGAACTCAATCAGATGGTCGCCGCATTCAAGCGTGAGGAGAGCGGCAAGCGGCCAAAGCATCACCAGCTGTTCCTCTGGTGGAAGGCGGTAGGCTCGCCTGGGGTGAAGGAGGCGTTTGGGGAAGATGTCGCCCGCCAACTGACCCACGAGCAGCTGTTGGAGCGGTATGAGGCTGTCAGGCTCGCCTATGCTGACGATGTGGAGAGCGAGCCCAGCCCCCAGAAATCGTCGCGAAAGGCAGGCACCATCGGCGCCCCGCAGCCTACACCTCGTGCTCTGAAGATCGCAGCCATCGAAGAGGACGAGGATGACTGACAACCCCACGGCAGCCTGGGATCCCCAGTGGAGACCTCGCAAGGCCGATCGCCAGCGCTGCGGAGCCAAGACGCGGAAGGGCACACCCTGTGCTCGCCTTCCCATGAAGAACGGACGGTGCCGCAATCACGGTGGAATGAGCACTGGACCGAAGACAGAGGAGGGGCGGCGGCGTTGTGGCGAGGCTGCAAGAAAGCGCAGGCCGCAAGAACAACTACCAAGCTGTGCGTATCATCCCCAAGGGGGCATACACGCGCTTCCGCGTCGCTCATAAGGGGAAACCGGAAATCGCGGAGGTTGCAATGCGCGAACTCCTTGCCGAAATTCCCGACGCGTAAACCTTGCCAATGCCGATGAAGCGATCGAAATCCTCATGTTGGCTAGCAATCTAATGCGCATTGTCGAGCGCGCAAAGCCACCGAAAGAGGAAGAAGGCACCTAAGAAGGCGCCGCATTCCACCCGCGCGCGCCCGCCCACGTCATGGGGTCCCCACAGAGATGCCGCGTGCTAGTCCAATCAATTGCTCACAGAGCTAGGCAGTTTAGCGCGTTGGGGCACGGGATATGATCCAAGACAGTTCGGCTGGTTACGTCGCACCACAGGCTCGCCTGCGCATGCTCTTTGCGATAGCCTTCACCCTGTCTGGGTTTGCCGCGCTAGCCTACCAGATTGTCTGGCAGCGGGTATTGACGCAGGTCATCGGATCGGACGCGATTTCCGTCGTCCTGATCGTCGCAATCTTCATGATCTGGCTGGGCGTCGGCGCGGAAATCGCGCGCCGCTTGCTGCCCAGCATCGGCGCGCGGGCCGGCACGACATACGCTCTGCTCGAGACCGGCGTTGGAATGGCGGGTCTGCTGTCCATTCCACTGCTCAGATCTGCCAACGCCTGGCTCGCCACCCGCGGGATCGACTCCGTTTTTGCCGATTTCCTGCTCAACCTCGTCCTGCTGGCACCGCCCGTGATCGGCATGGGCATGACAACCCCATTGATCGTCGAGGTTGCGAAGAACACCCTAGCCGATCTGGGGCGCGTGGTTGGGCGCTTCTACGGCCTCAACATTCTGGGTGCCGGACTTGGCGCCATCGCGACCGGGCTCATCCTAATCGAGTTGCTCGGTCTCCAGGGCGTCACTATCCTCGCCGCGCTCATCAACGTCGGCGTGGGTATCAGCGTCCTGCTCGCCTTGCGTCAACGGCAAGACCGCGAAGCTCAACCCACCACGCCGGCCGATGCAAGTCGCGGCTCGACGAGCCCCCTACCCGCTGCCTACGCGAGCGCGGCCATTCTGTTCGGCTTTGGAACTCTGGCGCTCCAGATTGTCTTCTTCCGTGTTCTGTCGAGCTACTTTACGCTCTCGACGATCGTCTTTCCCATCGTCCTATGCGTCTATCTGCTGCTGATGTCGGCGGGCCAAATTGTCGGTGGCCGCCTTGCCGATCATTGGCCCGACCGTCTGCCGCTGGTTGTCGCTGGCCTGTTCACGGTCGGCGTGGCGCTCCTGCTGGCCGCATTGCGATTTCCCCCGGAGTGGGCCGGCAAGATCGGCGCCCTGGCCTTCACCGACTTCAATGGGCAGCTTGTTATCGACAAGTACCCCCGCCTCGTTGGAGATCCACGCCCGATTGTCGTGATCCTATTCTCAACTTTGTTCATGCTGGCCGTCGTCGCATGGGCGGCCCTGTTCCCCGTCATGTTGCGGCTGGTCACCGCCGACATCCGAGATGCCGGCAACCAATTCGCTGCCCTCTATTCGCTCTACACGGTTGGGAATGTCGCCGGCGCGTTCGTATCCGGCATCGTGTTGTTCGAATGGCTGGGAACCGGTGGCACGGCCGCTGCAACTGTCGCCGTCACGGCCTGTGGAAGCTTGCTCGTCGTTGCGCGCCAGACATCACGGGCGGACGCGCTCACACGGCGCGCCCCGCTGATCGCGGTAGCCGGCCTCGCGACAGCCCTTCTGATGCCGTGGGACTACTACAAATCCTTCCGGCTTCACCGATATCAAGTCGCCGATGTTTTCGAGGGCCGCACTGGCGTCGCAACGGTCGTGCCGACGCAGCGCTTCTACACAATCGTCGACATGAGCCGGACGGCGTCGGCATCGGCCCTCGCCCAAGAGCCGGGCCCGAATGATCTTTATGAGGCCTGGCGCTGGAACCACACCGAGTTGTTCGCGCTCGATCCTGCCTTCCGGCCGAAGCGAGTTCTCATCATCGGCATCGGGCATGCTTACCTGATCGATGCGTTGCTCGACCTTCCTTTCATCGAGAAAATCACCATCGTCGATCTGTCGAAGGAAATCGTCGATGCCGTTCGCGCCCACACAAAAACGGCGACGAAGCGCATCTTCACGGACCCTCGCGTCGATATCGTCATTGCTGACGGCCGTCGTTTCGTGCAGAAGGCCCTCGCACGCGGTGAGCGCTACGATCTGATCCAGACCAAGATCAACGAGCCGTGGCACGCCGGCTCTGGCAATCTGTTCACCGTGGAATTCTTCAAGGCCCAGCGCCAGCTCCTCACACCCAACGGATACCTGGGACTGCGTCCGCTCGAAGGCCACGTGGTCGACGCCCTCAAGGTTTTCGACGACGTGATCTGGCCCGGCTACTATCACATGTTCATGAAAAATGGGTCGTTCCAGCGACCCGCGACAGCACGCGTTGGCAGAGACATCCGCGAGGCCTGGTTCCGCACAATACCGGGTCGAAACCCCGACCAGCCTGCCCGCGAGCCGGCGCTCGAGGTGGTTCATCTGAAATGCTGCAGCTTCGGTCAGGACATCGCGCACAACACCGACGATCGTCCGACGTTCGAGTACTACTGGCTGCGGCGGCTCGCCAGGATGTGGGCCTCTCCGCGCCGCAACCTGTGGGACCTTAAGCTCGACAAGCAGTCGATCCCGGTTGTCTACGAGTGAATGGTTCCCGCTGACAATCGAAGCGCGTCTCCCAAAACGACCAATGCCGCTCACCCTAAATGGTGGCCTACGGATAGATGCGCCCCATTTCGCTATTGCCGGGAAGTTCGCGACCCAGAGTTGGGCTCAGTTCACGCGCAGAACGCGTTGCAAACAAACGACAACTGTGGTACTATTTCTTGAGAATAGGTAACGCTAATCACTTGATATTCCCGCAGGAGCGGCCGAATGGCCAGAAAGAACCGCGCGGAAGCAGTCGCCTATCTGCGCACCAGTTCGGCGTCGAATGTAGGGACTGACAAAGACAGCGAGCATCGGCAACTCGGAGCTGTTCAGAGCTTCGCAAAGCGCGCCAACTTTGCTGTCGTCGATACTTTCCGCGACCCTGCCGTGTCCGGGGCTGATCCCATTGAGGGGCGCCCTGGCTTCTCGGCACTCTTGGATCGCATCGAAGGCAACAGCGTTCGAACAGTCATCGTGGAGGATGCCAGCCGCTTTGCCCGCGATCTCATCACTCAGGAGCTGGGCATTCTCCTTCTGATAGAGCGCGGTGTCCGGGTGCTCACAACGTCCGGCGACGACCTCACCGAAACTGAGGACCATTTCAAGGTTGCCATGCGCCAGATTGCGGGCGCCTTCGCTCAGCTCGAGAAGGCCCGCCTGGTTGGCAAGCTCCGCCATGCCCGAGATCGCATTCGGGCGGAGAAGGGCAAGTGCGAGGGGCGGAAATCCCACGCCGAAGTGCGACCCGGAGCGGTGGAGTTGGCCAAACGGTTGCGACGCGCGAGCCCCAAGACGGGAGAGCGACGTTCATTGCGGACCATCAGCGGAGAGCTGGCGACGGCGGGCTATCTCAATGCCGCGGGCCGTCCGTTCAACCCCAAGAGCATTCTGGCGATGATCGAGGGGCCGCTGTAGAGGCGTGGCTAGCGCATGAGTGAAGCTCCCAGGTGACAGGGTACGCCTTGATAGTGTCCCTGGGCTCAAGTTAGCTGGACTGAGCCGACCCTCACCCAGAGAATGGGACAGGCGCTGCAGGACCCCCTGCGGCTCTGGAAACGAGGCAGGGCGCAGGGCACTCGCAATCGCGCCCTGCGCCCTGCCTCCTACAATCAGGATGCATCAGCGCTCAGCTCTGCCCTGCGACCATCAACTCGGCTCGACCTAGGAACCTCGGCACGGCTCAGGAACTTATGTGGCTTGGCTGAAGGCTAGGTCGTGAACTCATAAACGCGTAGCTAAAGGCGGATAGATACCAGCGGGACGAAGTTCGCTTGTGGCACGCTTGCCTGCTTGCGAGCCACGGCGGTTCCGTCTGGAAACAGAGGTACTTCCACCGTACCGACGCGCCCTCCGGCATACGTGCTCTTGACCCCAAGCGGAAGTCAGCTCGTTCTATTGTAGCCGCCGCGTCAGTACGAAATCCTCCCCGCGCGAACCAAACCGGGCAGACTGTACGTCACCGACCGAGCCACGTACGGCGATGGCCGCGAGGCCGCGTCCATCTAGTTTGGCGGCAAGCTTGGGCACTTGCTCCTGTACGTGAGCGACGAGTTCGGACAGCTCGATGGTGCCGTTGCCGTTGCGGTCGCCGTTCTTGAGCGCATTGAGCAACGACCAGGTGAAGACGCCGTGCCCCTCGTAGCCCTCGAAGGCAGGTTTACCCTCGGCCGCAGCGGCGAGCACAGGACGGCCAGTGGCCTCGTGCAGGCGTCCGAGCGCCGCCTCCGAGGCTGGCGCGTCCGTGCGCGAGCGCGCATGGCCGCTCACCAAGGCGCCCGACTCGCAGGTGTCGAGCAGGATCACCGCTTTTTTTGCCTTGATGCGGTTGGCCAGCCAGTCCTGGAATTGGCCTTGATCAACGGCGCGCGCCGCGAGCGCCGAGGGGTTGGGACCGCCGTCGTAGTCCTGCGGGATCAGATAGAAGCGCCCCGCTTCCGACTTGCCGTGTGCCGCCGCAAACAGGATGAAGGTGTCGCGCGGGTGCACCTCGGCGGCGATCCGGTCGATTATTTTCGACAGGTTCTCCCGCGTCGCCTCGGCATCCGTCACAGTGGTCAGCCGCACATCGGCATAGAGGCCTGAAGCGGCTAGCTTCAGGCCGTCGCCGATGGCCTTGGCGTCATCCACCGCCAGCGCCAGCGGCAAGAACGCGTACGTCTCGCTCTGGCCCGCCGGCCGCCAGCCCCGGTCCACATAGGCGTTGATGCCGATGGCAAGCACATGGAGCCTGGGTTTCGTCGCATCGTTCGTACCACTGAACTTGATGGTCGTGCGAGCCGGTAGCGAGGCCAGCAGATTCTTGCTGTTGTAGGCCACCACCTCGATGACGTTGTCGCCGGCATCAAGTGCGAGTTGCTGGGAAAGCACGTACTCCGGTCCTGCCCCCTCCGGCTTCGCCGCTACCGCTGCCGTGATGCCGTTGACGCGCCACTCGATGCGTCCAATGCCCGTACCCTTGTCGACAACTCTGGCGTTGATGGTCACGAGATCTGCTGACGATTGGCTGCCACCAGAAGGCGAAATAATAGCGACATCCGGCGCCGGGCCGCTGTCCAGGACCTTTTCTAGATTGATGACTTTGGCGGCCTCGCGTACCTCATGGCTCGGATCACCTGCCGACGCCTCGCGCACAAGGTCAGGATTGAACAGACTCTGGTACATTTGCTGGATGCTATAGACATTGAACCCGCGCACCACGGTCAAGAGGTGCGCTGCGCGCTCGAAGCCGGAGAAGAATCCTTCAGGCGTGATGGCGAGCCACTCGCCGGCATCGGAGCCAACAAGCGTTATCAAGGTTTCAAGGCTCGCTGCATCCAGTACGCGAAAAAAGCTACCGGCCACCGAAGCAATGAGCCGGCGGCCATCAGGGGTCAGTGTGAGGCTGGTTATGTCGCCTCCCTGGTGCGAAGAGCGCTTTATGGTAGTTGACGAGTCAACATCCACGGCCCAGACGATGGCGTCCATTCCTCCGAAATAAGCAAGACGTCCGTCTGCAGTGAACGCACTGGCGTGATGATTGAAGATGCCAGCTGACGTATTGATCAGGGCGCCTGTGCGAGCATCCCAAATCTTGGTCTTGCCGAGCCGGCCCGCCCTACTGTTGCTGCCCCGAAATTCGTCATCAACGCCGTCAGCGACAACGCGCGACACGTCTGGAGCAAATTTGGCGAAGTGTGTCAGGTAGGCCGAAAAGCTGGCCGAAACCGGTATCGGAAAGTAGTCTTGCCCCTTGCTCTCGACCTTTTGCGCGTTGGGATCAATCAACGAGAGGAGTATGCGTCCAGACTCGATGTCCCATACTCTCAACACCTTCGAGGCACCCTCGGTTAGCCGCTCCCGACCGACCGCACGCTTTAGATCGGACGAGATATCCGAAATGAGCAAGGGATTACGGATATCGACGCCTGCTCCGTACTGAAGGCGGACGCGCCTGACCGCAGCGTCCGCGGCAAGATCCCGGAACGCGATGTGGCCGTCGCTCTCGTAAGTGGCAATCCGGCGGCCGTCCGTTCGCATCGTATAGAGCCGCGGACTGTTCGCGCTCGGAGTGGAAACGTGGATCGGCGGCGCAACGCCGGACAGGTTCCGCACGAGAAAGCCGGGGCGATCCGTGGCGGGATCATAATAGCCAACTATAGCGCTGCCGTGGTCGGCCGTTAGTCCGATCACGCCACCCTCGCCGAGGGTTCTGATCGGACGGGCGCTCCCGATATCCCAGATTTGTGCGGTCGCCCCGTTCAGTATTATCCGGTCATTGTCGATTGGCAACGCGCTAGCGGCGAGCCCACCCCTGTTGCCGAAGTCGAGGAGCACTTCACGACGCTGGAGGTCCCACAGCTTGAACCCTGGCCGCCTGCCGCCGGGCACAAATCTCTGCGCCGTTAGCATGCGCTTGCCGTCGGGCGTCACGACCGCTCTAATCGTGCCTTCGAAGGTCTCGAGGATCTTGCCGGTCTCCAGGTCGAGCAGCCGCACCGGCTCCATCGAGCTGTCGGTCATTCCGAGCGCGCGCTTCCCTCCAGGCAGCACGACATACTCCCTGATGTTCTTCGTGCTCGAGTCGCTTCGAACCGAGCGCAACAGTTTTCCGCTCGCGACGTCCCAAATGCCGATCAAAACCCCTTTTTCACCTTTAAGGTCTTGAAACCCTTCGAGCAGAAAGCGTCCGTCCGGCGACAGTGCCAACGCATCAAAGTAATCGTCGACGGATTTTGCGACCGGATCCCGCAAGTTGTGCAGAATGCGGCCACTGGGCAGCTCAAGTACCGCCATCGCGCCTGCCGATGTGGCAGCAATCAGTTGCTTGCCATCGGGCGTGAAGGCCGCGCGAGTGACGATGCCACCTACGCCTCGGGCTACGGCCGGCTGCAGAAGCACGCGTCCATTGCGGAGATCCCACAGCTGGGAAGAGTCGAAGAGAGAACCACCGACAAACATCATCCTGCCATCGGGAGAAAGCGCGATCTGGCGATCTCCAACATTGGGGTCTCCCGAGTTGATCCTTCTTGCGATCTCCCCTCTCTCGAGATCCCAAACTTCTATCCAACCGTCACTGGACTTGGTTGTTATGGCGAGGCGTCCATCAGGGCTGACTGCAAGCGCCCTCGCCTGGCCGAAGCCTTCGACGGTGCGGATCAGGAGCCCACTTTCAAGGTCCCATACCTTGAGGGTTTGATCGAGCCCAATCGTCACGAGCCGGCCGCCGTGGGCAAGCCTCATGAACCTGACGTAGGTTGAATGCCCGAGTTGGGGTACGAGCACTGCGCTCTTTGAGGCGGGCTCGGAAGTCTTCTGCGCCAGCGCGGTTGCCGTCAAGACAAGAAAGATGCAAACGAACCGGATGAGCCACGGCAAAGTGTAGGCTGAGGCAAGAGGCGTTTCGCCCATGACACCTACCGCATGCGAATTGGGAACCGTGGCGGCTAGGGTTCCCAGCCCCTCAATTGGTCGGAGCCACTCAGTGCACATCTTGTTGGCCCGCGCAACGGTGGCTTGTGGCACCTTTGCTCCGTCGGCGACAGCGGCGCGGCCAAAGGATGCCCGTTGCTGCCGGAGCTGGGATCATAAGCTGGTGGACGGCGGAGCTGTAGCGCCTTCAGTCCTACGACGGACGGTCCTCGGGCTTGATGAACTGGCCACCAAACCGAGTTCGGAACTTCTCCGCATCCCGGAGCTTCGCAAAACACTTCTTGGGGCGCGATGTGGAGTGAAGCGGCGCCAGTTTCGCCTACGTGTCTACATGCTGATGGCGGCGCGCTAAGCCGTTGCGTGCCGCCATTACTTGCGATGGCACAACTGCCTAGGCGACGACCCTGGCATCCGACAGATTGACCCTGCCCGCCTTGAGCAACAGATGTGTGAGCGCCCAAACTGCACCATGGCGATTGAGGGTCAGGTACGAAATGACGGCCAGCGTCAGCAGATCGTCCTGTGACGTGGCGCGTTTGATCTTGGACCTGTCCGACATCAGCCTATCGACCGACACCCCTACAATTCGCTCAACGACGCACCGAACGTGATCAGCGAATTTACTGCGGATGGGCGCAACGTTCTCGCACCATTGACTATAGGTGCGACGCGCCGATGTGCGCCCTCTGCGCGGCGCGTCTCTGACGGCGGCCTCATCTTCCAAGGCCTGCTGATGGAGCTTGATTATTTGCCGTGCCTCGGCGTTCAGCCTTGGAAATAGCACGGACACCGGCTTCACACGTGTTGTCGTCTTGCTTGATGCAGTCGTGCGCGATATGCGCTTGGTAGCCTTGGCCATAGGTCACTCCTTTCGGCCTGGGTTAGGGCCTCGCGGGTGTTTCAGCCACCCTCGGGGCCTGCTCACGCTCAACGCATACCGGAACAGAGGTCTTACGCAGCGATCTCGAGATCCAGGCAGCGGACAGTCCCGCCTTCACTCGAGCGCGTAAATCCAGACTGGTCGCAAAGCTCTGCGAATAACGCTTCGAAGCGCGACCTACTCACTGGCTGGAAGCTCCGACTCTCACACCACTTCGCATACGGATCGTAAAGAGCGCCGATGGGGATCGAGGAACCCGCCGCGGGTCGCAGATTTGCCACAGCAAACTTGGCGACGTCGCCAACGGGCACCTCCGGGAGCTGGTGTTTTGGCTTGGTGCGCGTTTGCGGTGAGGCCCTTTTGGGCTCCGTCGCGTGCTGAGTCGCTACAACCGGAGCCGGTATCGGTGGGGGACTTTGGGATCTCAGCTCGTAGAAGATCAACGCGAAGGCAATGAGCAGTTCGGCGACGACGACAGTGATGATTTGCTGACCCGTTGCTGCCGTTTCGGGCGCCAGCTGCAGAAGCTGTCCAAGAGTGTCGGCGAGAGGATCGATCCGATTAACGGGTGGGGCCGTACCCAGCTTAGCGCTGAGGCTTGCAATGGCGGCATCCAATTTGCCGGCGCGATCCGACGTGGCCTTATCTCGCAAAACCGCAACCAGCTCGGTTCTCCGGGCCGCTTCGTCTCCTTCCCTGTCGCGACATCGTTGCCCGCGACGGTCACACTCCGCGAGGCGGCTTGCCTCCGCTGCGGAAACTGCGGCGTGCGCCGCCTCAATGGCTGCCTCAGCGGTGACTGCAAATACCGGCACGGTTGCGCGTTCACGGACAAGGCGTTCCAGCTCGCCGCGGTCGTCCTTGCGAGCTTGAACGATGTGTGCGCGCTCCGAAAACCTCTTGTCAGCCCGGCCCGAGATGGCGCCCAGGCTGTTGCTCAGGTTGGCGACCAGCGCGGTCACAGCGATGACAGCAGCTGCCACGCCCCACAACCGGGACCAGCCACTGGAGGTCCGGAAGAGATGCAGCGCAACCGCAGGACCGCCAATTGCACCGATGGCAATCACGACAAAGAGGAACGCCGTGATGGCGCCATCAATCGGATCATCGGACACGGCGATGCCATAGCGTCCGACAAGCGCGAGAATGATTGCGCCGGCCACAAGACCGAATATGCCGACACCCTCACGCACGCTTCGCCCCCTTGCCGCCGAGTGCCTTCCATTCGGCCAGGATGCGCTCTGACATTTCAGCCAAGCCGATGTCCCGCTCGGCAGCTAAGGTCTCGAGTTCTGTCCGGTACTCCGGCTTCACCTTCATATTGAGCTGCTGAGTACGGCCTGTGGCTCGCAGCCGACGGCCATCAGTTGGAAGGACGGGTGGCTTCTCCGCAGCTGATCGGGATGCGACGGTGGCGCCCTTGGTCTTTCGGCCACCCGCGGCTGCCAACATGCGTCCCCACGCGGCTCCCACATCATCGGTGCTGTGCTGTTTGCCCATGGGCTACCTACTTCCTCGAGGCTATCGTTTTCTTCATGGATAGACCCGCCCGCTTGGCAATGGCGTCCCAGAGGGCCGCAATCTCTTTGCCCGCGGATCCCTTGGGGTCCGCTTCCGACGCAGTGCTGCCCAGGATCATTGCGCTCGCGTAGGGCTGGCGGTTCAGCACCTCCACATCGAGCACCGGGCCCTTCTTCGCCATGTATTCGCGAGCGCCGGCCGTCATGCTCGAGCGAGGTGCCGTGGCGTTGAGGACGAACGCGAAGGGCCGCTCGTACTGCTCACACAACTCCACCATGACATCCAATGCTTCGACGTCGAGCGGAGATGGGCGAACCGGGATCACGACAAAATCGGCCACTGCCATAGCTTGGCTGGTGAGCCGTACGGAGCCAGGCGGGCAGTCCACGATGACGCAATCCCACCCATCCGCTGCGGCCTTGGCAAGCGTGCGGTCGGGATACTTTCCGAGGGGAACGAGCGCTGGGGTGTCTTTCCCCGCCTCCGTGAGACGTAGCTCGTGCCAGCGTGCAAGCGATTGCTGAGGGTCGAGATCGATGATCGCGACCTTCACGCCTTTCCGGCTAGCCTCCACAGCCAGCGCAGCGGCGAGGGTACTTTTTCCACAACCGCCCTTCGTGGCGGCTAGTACGATGACGGGCATTCTGCGGCTCTCTGAGGCTGGATATCCCCTATCCAGAAGGAACGCAGAACACTCAGGCTAGCCGCTACTATGACGTATTCGGATCGATTAGGATAGCCTAAATAAAGAGGATAGCCTATTTAATTAGGCCGGTGCGGACAGTTGGCCGGGCAGCAGGGAGGTTTGGTCTGGGCCGGATTGGAAACGCGGCCGGACCTTCTGCAAGCACTCGCTTCCGACTTTGAGGAAGACATCGAAAAACACACTGCTCAGGACGCTTTGAGGACAGTCGAAGTCTCGACGGGACGTCCTTATATTCCAACGTTCGGCGCGCTCTGTCAGCCTTGCGCTGGATTGCGCCAATGAAGGTGTTTCTCGCGTGAGTTTTTTGTAGGCGCATCTTTACAATGTAATCTGAGGTGTCTCGTGCGGCCTGCCAAGTCAGATTGAACGTTTGCCCAACAGAGAAGGACCCGAGAAGCTCATCAAACACCGCATGAGCCTTCTCGCCAAACTCTGCTTCATAGCCCCGTTGCTGAAGCATCAGCTGGTAGTATTCGAGACACTCTCCCTTTGCGATCGCATGCCACATCTCCTGTATTTCTCCGAGCCAGGCATCCGGCCAAGGCCCTTCGCGTGCGAGGCAATCAACCTCAGCCATGTACTCTTTCTTCTCGTCGGCCGTGAGGCCCGGCAGGAAAAGCCAATCAACATTGGCTGGATAGTACTGCGGACAATCCGTCAGTTCGTCGTTGAACACGAAGGCGTCGAGCTTGGTGTCGGCGCTGATCGCAATGTGGCCGAGCGCTAGCAGCCTATTCACGATCCCTGTTCGAAGATCAGCTGTTGGCGCAAGCGGTTCGCGGGTATTGCCGTATGGCTTGGCCAGCGCGAGATCTTCTGAAACCGAGTGACGGAAGAGCGAAAGCAGATACACGGCATCCTGCAGGCTCAGATCGCGAAGGTCGCGGTTCGACTTCTCGGGCTCCTGAAAGCGCTGCTTGACTATCTCCCGCTTGCGCGCCTCGATCTTCCGTCGTGCGTCAGTGGCCGCAGCGAGGCAATGGCCGCAAGAACAACTCTCATCCTGTCGGTGCCCGCAAACAGGGCAATGTGGTGGGCCTGGCTTATACCCACGGCGTGGGTGGGCTGAGACGAGTTTCGTTCCTTCGCAGAACACGCATTCTAGATCTTGATGCACGGTTTGAGGAAGCATGCGCGCGAGTTCGCTGGACCGCCCGTCCACACGCTCACGCTCGTCGTGTCGTAGCGATCAATAAGCTCGCGCAACTCAGATCCCGACAAATGGGACAACCTTGGGTCCACCGATTGCTGACCTTCTGCTGAGGCGGCGTTCTGCTGAGGCGGCGTTTGGTACGCATCCGCGTTACCAGCTGAAACATCCGTGAACCATAGATGAATGCGATTTTCCCCAGGTTCCACAGGCTACTAGGGGCGTTGTAAAGACGGGCTCTGGATGGGGCGCGTAGTATTTGGGGGCGAACGAGCTGGCCGTCGGGCGAATGGCTAGGGGTCAACCACGGCAAGTTTGGGAGAGTGCTTGAGACCGGTTTGAAGGCATCCACCTGGAATGCCTCTAGAAGCCTTAGATTGAGTCGCAGGAGTCAAAACGCAGGGCGGTGGCTACCACCCTAGCTGCGACGTGAAACGGCTGCCCTGAGCCAAATTTGAGCCTTGGCGCTACATCCGGCCAGCTCACGCAAGAAGGGCCAGCGATTTGGATCAAAATTTGACCGGCTTGGACCATCAAGGAAATGGCCGCCGATGCGTGCGATCGATGTGAGACTGTCGCCATATCAGATATTAGCACCCAAATAGGGGGCGGTCGGCTGTTGTTGCCGTGAAGATGGGGAGCACTAGAAAGCGGCCAAAAGGACAGGGGCGGCGAGCCTGCTGCCATTGCCCTTTCTTGACTGGCACGATTGCGCAAGGAATTGAGTTCATCTGAAATATCATCGCTCCCCCGTATCTCGCAGGTTCTGCTCGTAAATATTGACATAGATAACGAACTACGTTAGTGTGCGCAATGTAAGGGCAATGGCTTGGCCATCGTCCGCGCCGCCTGGCTCGGTGAAAAGTCTGGTTTCAGCAATTTGGGTTCTCCAGCCGCTGAAACATTCGAATAAGCCCCGTTAGAGGCTTCTGGTGCGGCACTGATATCGCCGCTGCTGAGACTCAGTTCGCTTTCTCAGCATCCCTTGTAACGCAGCGTGTCTTGTTGCGCCGATCTTTGCAGATCGGGCGGGAACCGAAGCCGTGGGCAATTCGCCCTCAAATTCTCTGAAATGAGAACGGCCCAGGTCCCGTGCAGGACATCTGGGCCGTAGTGCGTTTTCGATCGTCAATCGAGCTGTCGGGTTCTGCTAAAACCCGGACACCAACACAGAAAGATAGAAAGCCATGCCAATGTCAGCTGTAGAAACTAGCGCATATTCGCAGAAAGTCAACCTAGCCAGCCCCTGGATTGGAAAAAAATTCTTTTCGGGGCCGGCGAAGGGGAATAGTGTTCAGGAAGCATTCTATGATGCCTGGCCTCAGAGGCCCTACTGCTCGGATAACCTCCAATACGGTATTGGCATTCGCGCGAAGCGGAATGCGGTCGCCTCCAAGTACGTCCAATTCAACGGCCCAGTCATGGTTCGCTCTTTGAGCTTTGACGTGGATCGCGCGGATGGCGCACTTGCGGCCGAAGCGGCCGGCTTGCCGCTGCCTACGGTGGTGTCTCAAAATCCAGACAATGGCCATGCGCTCATTACCTATTCCATTGCAAAGCCAATACTCAAGGCCGGCGACGATTGTGAGCCGGCGCTGCGCTATATGGCTGCGGCCGAAAGAGGCTGCGCCAGGCGGCTTGGCGCGGACTTGAGCTATTGCGGGCTTATCGGAAAAAACCCGTTCCATCCTGACTGGCGGACCATGTGGTTGAGGCCGGTGCCGTATCTGCTGGACGAGTTGGCTGACGCGCTCACGAAGCAAGACATGAGGCCTTTTGACGGTCGCAGCGAGGTCAGAGGACTATCTCGAAACTGCGATGTGTTCAACGACACGCGCAAATGGGCCTACCGCAGCGTGCTTCCCTTTAAGCGCGATGGGGGGCTCGAAGGTCAATGGTTCGAGCGTGTGTACGAGATCGCATGTGGCCACAACCTTGTTTTCTCGGTCCCGCTTCACGCTTCCGAGCTTCGCGCAATAGCCACGTCCATCGCCAAGTGGACGTGGCGGCAGTTCACAGAGGCCAAATTCTCGCACCTTCAGTCACAGCGAGGCAAACGCGGAAATGAAAAGAGATGGAGCGGACATCATTCGGCTAACCGCTTAATGCCCTGGTACGAGAATGGTCAAAGTCGAGCCGCGTACTACCGGCGTCAGCAGGCGCAACGTCAGCAGTTCCGCGGGAGCGCCGTCAATGCTTGAACCGCTCACCACACTCAGCGAAGCAGCCACAATTGGCAATTGTGCGAGGCCCAGCCTCAAGAAGTGCTCGACCTGTAAAGATCGCAAACCACTCGCAGCCTTTGCACGGCACAATGGTTCGCGCGATGGCCGGCGAAGAGTCTGCAAGGACTGCCAGTTGTGTGGGAGATATCATCCCAAAATCGAGGGACCCGAGCAGCGAGCTAGACGGAAGGCTAGGCAGAGCGAGCCGAAATGGCAGCGGTCGCATCGCAAGGCCCTAGCCAGTCACGCAGAGCGCAATCCAGTCGCTTGTCATGCAATCCGCGCAGTCCAAAAGGCCGTGAAGCGGGGAAGTCTCGTCAAGGCCAGGCGCTGCCAAGTTCGCGGCTGCTCGTCTGATCGCTTCCTCGAAGCGCATCACTGGAGCTACGCCCCGCAGCACTGGCTAGATGTTTTGTGGTGCTGCGCAGCTCATCATCGGCGCGGCCATGCGCAAGGTTTCATCCTACCCGCAGTGGGTATTCTGGTGCGCTACGGCACCATTCCAGACGCGCATGAGCACCGCGTCTCGTTTTCCGCCTGAATGGAGAGGATCAAATGGACACGCGAAGTGATTTGATCAAGGGCTCTCATCGCCGGCCAGGCAGGCCTTCGCATCGCGAGGCAACCATCGCTTTGCCAATGCCGCCTAGCGTCAATAGGGCCTGGGTGAATGTGCCTGGTAAAGGCCGCGTGATGTCGCGCGAGTATCGAGACTGGCGCGACATCGCCGGATGGACGATCAAAGCAGCCTCGCTCGAGGGTGTTCCAAGCCCCGTCTGCGTGACCATCCGCGCGGCAGTGCCTGACCGCATCTGCGGCCTGGATAATATCTTGAAGCCGCTCCTTGACGCTTTGACGGTGTTCGGGGTCATCGAGGATGACAGCAAGGCCGTACGCATAGTTACGGAGTGGTCCGCTGAAGTCGAGAATGGCACCGTCCTCGTAGGCGTCCGCCAGTTCTCCGCTCCAGACGTGCGCAAGCGCATGTCTGGAGCCGCGCGCCGCCGGTGGGAAGTAGTGCGTGCAGCCAGCCGCGATCGGGAGATGGAAACCTAGATCATGGCGCAGCGACAACTATTGCCGCACAACCTCCCACCTCGCGGTCTTAGCCGCACAGAAGCTGCTGCCTACGTGGGCGTTTCGGCCACCTTGTTCGATAGGATGATCGCAGAGCAAAAAATGCCGCGGCCCAAGCGTTACGGCGCGCGCACGTTTTGGGACCTCCGAAAAATTGACATAGCGTTCGATGCGCTGCCCGATGAGAATGACCGCGACGACGTTTGGTCGAGACCCGCGGTATGATCGAGGCGCCCGGCATGCTTACCGTTCAGTTGAAGCACGTCCACGAAGATGTGGACCGGCATGGTAACGTGCGCGTCTACTTCTGGCTGGGCAAGGGCTATCGCAAGATCAGGATGCGCGATGCGGTAGGCAGCGTTCCGTTCATGGAACGATATGAAGAGCTGCTTCAGGCGGGGCGGGCCGGCCAATTGGCGACCGTGCCCGGCGCGAGCGGGGCGGTGGCGGCCGGTACCTATCGCTGGCTTTGTATTGAGTGGTTCAAACCGGGGACGTCTTTCAAAGCGCTGGATGGAGTTACGCAGGTTGTCTATCGCCGAGTCCTCGAGGGGACCTTCTCCGAACCCGTGCGTGCTGATGCCAGGGAGACCTTTGCAGACTACCCGATCAATCGCATGAGCCCGAAATCGCTCGAGGTCCTGCGCGACCGCAAATCCGGCCTGCCTGGGGCTGCGAGCAATCGGGTCAAGGCGCTTCGAGCGCTATTCAAATGGGCGCACAAGCAGCAGCATGTCGAAACCAACATTAGCCGTGATTTGGTCAAGCCTCGGCAGAGGGGCAGCGGCCACCACACTTGGGATCCTGAGGAGGTCGTGCAGTACGAGCGGTTCCACCCGGTAGGGTCCAAGGCGCGCCTCGCACTTGCCCTGCTGCTCTACACAGGTGTTCGGCGCTCAGACGTGGTGCGGCTGGGTAGGCAGCACTTACGCATGGTGTGGGACGAAGAGATCGGAGCCAACGTGGCTTGGCTGAAATTCACGCAGCACAAGAACCGAAATCGCCGACCGGTCAAAGTGGAAATTCCCGTGCTGCCTGAGCTTCAGAGGATCATCGACGCAAGCTCCTGTGGTGACCTGACTTACATCGTTACGGAATATGGTCGGCCATTCAGCGCAGCTGGGTTCGGCAACAAGTTTCGCGAGTGGTGCAATGAAGCTGACCTTCTTCACTGCAGCGCCCACGGGCTACGGAAGGCGGGAGCGACATTAGCCGCCGAAAACGGTGCAACAGCACACCAGCTGATGGCCGTGTTCGGTTGGCTGACCCTCACAGAAGCTCAACGTTACACGCAAGCTGCCGAGCGAAAGACGTTGGCGCGCGCCGCCGCGCCGCTGCTCATGCGGAAGGGGGAACAGTGAACAAAACTTTCCCACTTTCCGATGAGGGTCACTTTCCCACCGGACGAAGAGCATTGGAATTGCTGAATGTTCTTTGCTGGATGGCGCACCCGACAGGATTCGAACCTGTGACCTTCGCCTTCGGAGGGCGACACTCTATCCAGCTGAGCTACGGGTGCTGACCGGCAATGCCGCCTCCTGATACTCCATTCCGGTGCCGGCCGCAAACCCGCGGGCTGATCCGGCGGCTTCACGCCGTATAGTGTGGGGAAACGGCGCTCAAGGAGACACGCATATGGCTGCTGACATGGCCGACGGGACGGCCCGTCCCGGGGAGGTCGCGATCGAGCTGCCGGCCGAGGCCGATGTCGGCGTGCACTTCATCGGCCGCATCCGGACGCCCTTCAAGACGCGCCGGGACTGCCCCAAGAACACCGCCGAGTCCGACGCCGTGGGCGTCGTCGAGGTCGACCCGCGCTACGCGGCCGGCCTGGCCGACGTGGGGCTCTTCTCCCACCTGATCCTGCTCTATTGGATGGACGAGGCCCGGCGCGACCTGGTGCAGCAGGTGCCGGCCCATCTCGGCCGGCCGCGCGGCACCTTCGCGCTGCGCTCGCCGGTCCGGCCCAACCCGATCGCGCTCGCCGTGGTGGAGCTGGTAGCGATGGAGGGGACGCGGCTCACCGTGCGCAACGTCGATTGCCGCGACGGCACGCCGCTGCTCGACATCAAGCCCTATTTCGCCTCGATCGACAGCGTGCCCGAGGCGCGCCGGCCGTAGGCGGGCAGGGCTCGGCGCTCGGGGCTCTCAGAACCGGAGCTGGACGGGGGTCAGGCACAGCGGATCGGTGACGTCGCGGCAGCGGGTCTTGCCGGCCGCATGCGCGAGCACGGCCTCACGCCGCGTGATGTAGGTGGCCGCGCCGAAGATGATGACGGCGCCGACCCAGGTCCACACGTCGGTGGTCTCGCCGAACGCCAGATAGCTGATGGCGACCACGAACGGCAGACGCGAGAACTCGAACGTCGACACCAGCGAGGCGTCGGCGCAGGCGTAGCCGCGCATCAGGGCGACGTGACCGATGATGGCCATGAAGCCCATGCCGACGAGCAATGGCAGCAGGCTCGCCACCGGCCATTGCCACACGAATAGCGCGGGGATGAGCGACAGCGGCGCCAGCAGCATCGTGCTGATGAACACGATCTTGTCGGCATCGTCCTTGCCCGTCATCTGCTTGAGCAGCGGGCCGATGATGCCGGAGCTCAGCGCCGAGGCCAGCGCGAACATTTGGCCGAGGCCGAACGCCGAATGGCCGGGACGCAGGATAATCATGGCGCCGATGAAGCCGACGGCCAGCGCCGTCCATCGCCGGATGCGGACCACCTCGCCCAGCCACACCACCGCGAACAGGGTGGCGAACAAGGGGGCGAGGAAGCTCATGGCCGTGACCTCGGAGTACGGCATGAGCGAGAGCGCGCAGAACCACGCCATCATCGAGAGCCAGGCGAGGCCGGCGCGGACGCCGTAGAGATGGAACTGCCGCGAGGTGGCGAGCGCGGGGCCCCGCCAATAGAGCAGCGGCAACATCAGGATGAGGCAGAAGAAGTTGCGGAAGAAGATGACCTGCAGCGGGTCCATGCCCTGCATGATCACGTATTTGGCGAGGCCGCCGAGGCCAGCAAAGCCCGCCGTCGCCACCGTCACCCAGAAGAACGCGGCGAGCGGATCGTTGCGGCGACCCGCGGCGCCGCTGGCGCGCAACGTATCGGCCAGCGCGGACAGCTTCCGGCTCTCGAACGTCGACACTTCGGACGGTCCCTCCCCGGGGCGTCACGTCGATTCTTCGCGACGGGCCACCATGAACCCGTGGATGCGGCGATGGCAAGGCAAGACCGGGCGCCCCGACCCTCATGTCAGTTATGCGCCATGAGCGGATCGGCTGGACGCGGGTTGCCTGGTGCGCCACTGTGCGTCGTCATCGTCATCGTCATCGTCGGGAGGGTTGGGTCATGGGCCGACAGGGCGTTGCGGCCAGTCGCGAGGGCGCCGTCGGCCGGGCGCGGGCTTATCTGGAGAACGGCGCGTTCGAGGCCGAGCTGGCGCGGCGGGTCGCCTACCGGACCGAGAGCCAGAAGCTGCCGGCAAGCCTGCCTCACCTCCACGCCTATTTGCGCGAGGACATCGGCCCGGCGTTCGAGGCGATGGGCTTTTCCTACCGCGTCTACGAGAATCCGCTGCCGGGGCAGGGACCGGTGCTGCTCGCCACCCGCATCGAGGACCCGCAGCGCCCGACCGTGCTCGGCTATGGGCACGGCGACGTGATCCACGGGCTCGACGAGCAGTGGACCAAGGGCAAGGGGCCGTGGGTGCTGGCGCGCGACGGCGAGCGGCTCTACGGCCGCGGCACCGCCGACAACAAGGCCCAGCATACAATCAACATGGCGGCGCTGCGGTCGGTGATCGAGGAACGCGGCGGCCGGCTCGGCTTCAACGCCAAGTTCATGGTCGAGATGGGCGAGGAGGCGGGGTCGCGCGGGCTCGATCAGGTGATCGCAGCCAATCGGGCCGATTTTGCCGCCGACGTGCTGGTCGCTTCCGACGGCCCCCGGGTGCAGCCGGGCCGCCCGACGCTGACGCTGGGCTGCCGAGGCGCAATCAATTTCGACCTCGTCTGCGACTTGCGCGAGGGTGCTCACCACTCCGGCAACTGGGGCGGGCTGATCGCCGATCCCGGCATCATCCTCGCCAACGCGATCGCGTCGATCGTCGGGCCGACGGGACACCTCCTCGTCGAGGCGCTCAAGGCGCCGCCGATGAGCAAAGCGGTGGCGGCGGCACTGGCCGGCGTCGAGGTCGAGGGGGGCGCGGCGGGTCCTGCTGTCGAACCGTGGTGGGGCGAGCCCGGGATGACGCCGGCCGAGCGCGTCTACGGCGGCAACGTGTTCGTGGTGCTGGCGATGGGCGCGGCGACGCCCGGCAAGCCGGTCAACGCCATTCCGCCGAAGGCGATCGCGCACTGCCAACTGCGGTTCGTCGCCGGCACCGATATCGACACCATCCGGCCGGCGCTGGAGCGCCATCTCAAGGCCAAGGGGTTCGACCGGGTGGTGGTGACGGATCCGCCGGCCTACAACAACGGCGATTTCGCCGCGACCCGCACCGAGCCGGACCATCCCTGGGTCACCTGGGCGGAGCGGTCGATCGCGCGCACGTCCAATACGAAGCCCGCCGTCATCCCGCAGTCCGGCGGATCGATCTGCAACGCCCTGTTCACGGACCTGCTGGGGATGCCCACCCTGTGGGTGCCGCACTCCTACACCTCGTGCGCGCAGCATGCGCCCGATGAGCATATCTTGCTGCCGCTGTCGCGCAGCGCGCTCGAGCTGATGGCGGGACTGTACTGGGACCTCGGGGAGAGCGGCACGCCCGATCTCGCGAAGGCCCGTGCGGGCACGACATCCAAAAAAGGGAAACGCCAATGACCGAGCCCTGCGATCTGTCCGCGCTCACCGCGCGGCGGCTGATCGGCGCCAAGAAGCTCTCGCCGGTCGAGCTGCTGGACAGTTGCCTCGCGCGCATCGCGGCGACCAATCCGGCGCTGAACTCGATCGTGGCGATCGACGAGCGCGGCGCACGCAAGGCTGCCAAGGCGGCCGAGAACGCGGTGATGCGCGGGGAGGACCTCGGCGCGCTGCACGGCCTACCGCTCGGCATCAAGGACCTGCAGGCGACGGCGGGTCTCAAGACCACCTGGGGCTCGCTGATCTACAAGGACAACGTGCCGGCGGCCGACGAGCCGACGATCGCCAACCTGCGCGAGCACGGCGCGGTCATCCTGGCCAAGACCAACACGCCGGAGTTCGGCGCCGGTGCCAATACAACCAATCGCGTCTATGGGCCCACGGGCAATCCGTTCGACCCGGAGAAAACGTGCTCGGGATCGTCGGGAGGATCGGCGGTGGCGCTGGCCACCGGCCAGGTGGTGCTGGCGACCGGCTCCGACTACGGCGGCAGCCTGCGGACGCCGGCCGGGTTCTGCGGGGTCGCCGGGTTCCGGCCGTCACCCGGCGTGGTGCCGGGCCCCGATCGCTCGACGTTGCTCACCCCGTTCCCGGTGCACGGGCCGATGGGGCGCACGATCGCGGAAACGCATCTGCTGCTCAGGGCCCAGATCGACATCGACAAGGGCGATCCGTTCTCGAGCGACGATACGTTCCGCATCCCCGAGCAGCTGCACGGGATCGATCTCGGCACGGTGCGGGCGGCGATCTCGACGGATCTCGGCTGCGCGCCGATCGACGCCGGCATCCGCGAGGTCTTCCAGGCGCGCGTGAAGCGCTTCCGCAGCGTGTTCGCGGACGTCCAGTACCGCGATCCCGACCTTGGGCCGGTGCACGAGGTGTTTGAAACTCTGCGCGGGGTCTACTTCGTCGGCGCGCACCGCGAGCGGCTGGAAAAGCAGCGCGAGCTGCTCGGGCCGAACGTCATCGACAACACCGAGCGGGGCCTCAAGCTCACGGCGAAGGAGATCGCCTGGGCGGGGGTCGAGCAGGCCAAGCTCTACAAGCGGTTTCTCGGCTTCTTCGAGGATACCGACGTGCTGATCTGCCCGGCGGCGTCGGTGTCGCCGTTCCCGCATGGCGAGCTCACCGTGACGGCGATCAACGGCGAGCCGATGCCGACCTACATGACATGGCTCGCGATCACCTACGCGCTCAGCACGGCACTGGCGACGGCGGCCGCCATCCCGTGCGGCCTCGACGCGCACGGGCTGCCGTTCGGCATCCAGGTGGTGGGACCCAACGGCTCGGATGCGCTGGTGCTCGAGGTGGCGCACGCGCTCGAGCAGGTGCTCGCCGACGATCCCGAGACGCGGCGCCCGATCCCCGACCTCTCGCGGCTCACATGATCTGATTGACGACGCCGCCGTCGACGCGGAGCGCGGCGCCGCTGGTGGCGGAAGCCGCGGCGCTGCACAGATAGACGCCGAGTCCGGCCACTTCCTCGGAGGTGGCGAAGCGCTTGATCAGCGATGTCGGACGGAATGTCTTGAAGAAGTCGGCCTCGAGCTCGGCGACGGTGAGGCCGGCGGCCTTGGCGCGCTCGGCACGCAGGCGATCCGAGTTCTCGGTGCGGGTCGGGCCGGGCAGCAGCGCGTTGACGGTGACGCCGGTGCCGGCGAGCTCGATGGCAAGGCCGCGGGTGATCGAGAGCTGGGCGGTTTTCGACATGCCGTAGTGGATCATCTCGCGCGGAATGTTGAGACCCGACTCGCTCGACACGAAGACGATGCGGCCCCAGCCCTTCTTGACCATCGCGGGGGCATAGTGGCGGGCGAAGCGGACGCCGCTCATCACGTTGACCTCGAACAGCCGCGTCCAATCCTCGTCGGGGATCTCGAAGAACGGCTTGCGCTCGTAGATGCCGAGGTTGTTGACCAGGATGTCGACCGTGGGCAGGCGGGCGAATACGCCGGCGGCGCCCTCGACCGTCGCGCAGTCGGCGGCGACGCCGTTGACGGTGGTATCAGGGCTCGCCGCGCGGATGCTGGCGATCGCCTTGTCGACAGCCGCCTGGGTGCGGCCGGTGATGGTGACGCCCGCGCCTTCCCTGGCGAGCCCTTCGGCGATGGCGAAGCCGATGCCGGCGGTCGAGCCGGTGATCAGGGCGTGACGCCCTTTCAGTCCAAGATCCATTGCAGCACCCCGAGTGCGAAAAGCGGTCTGGTTACGGGTCGTCTGGTTACAGCGGCGGCTCGGCGAGCAGGTTCTGGAGATCGAGCCGGCGGGTGAACATGGTCAGCTCGCCCTCGGGTGTGCGTGGCCACGCGGCCTGCGGCCGGTCCCAGTACAGCTCGACACCGTTGCCGTCGGGATCGCGCAGGTAGAGCGCCTCGCTGACGCCGTGGTCGGAGGCGCCGTCGAGCGCGATGCCGGCGGCCGTCACCCGACGAAGCGCATCGGCAAGTGCGGCGCGGGTCGGATAGAGCATGGCCACGTGAAACAGGCCGGTGGTGCCGGGCGGCGGCGGAGAGCCGCCAGCGCTTTCCCAGATATTGAGGGCGATATGGTGGTGGTAGCCGCCGGCGGACAGAAAGACGGCGCCGCGCCTGGCGGTAGTTACCTCGAAGCCCAGCACGTCGCGCCAGAAGCCGAGCGCGCGGTCGAGGTCGGCGACCTTGAGATGGACATGACCGATGCGCGTGCCGGCGTCGATAGGACGTGCGGGGACGTGGGGCTCGGACGGCGACGAGAGCGGCTGGCTCATGGGAATCACCTTGGCGGCGTGGGCGAAGGATGAGCGGCGGGAGGCGAGGGCCGCCGCCCTCGTCTGTCATACGACGACGATGTCGAAGGTGCCAGCCTGGGCGCCGGTCTCCAGCCGGTCGGCGGGATCGAAGCGGACGATCACGCTGTCGCGCTGGCGGGGGTCGCGGATGCCGTTCAGCACGCCATCGCGCGCGTTGCCGGGGTCGCCGGCGACGTACATCTGGGTGGTGAGGCGGCGGCCGTCCGGGGTGATGACGCGGAAGTGGATGTGAGGCGTGCGCCCGGAATAGGCGACCGGACGAATGGTGCGAAACCGATAGGCGCCGTCGTCGCCGGCGCGCGCCCGGCCGCGCCCTTGAAAGCCCGCATCGCGGCTGCGGCCGCGGCCCTCGTCGCGCGGGTGGCGGTAGATGCCGTTGGCATCGCACTGCCAGATCTCGACGCCGGCGCCCGGCAGCGGGCGGCCGTCGACGCCGAGGATGCGGCCTTGGACATGGACGACCTGGCCAATGGCGCGAGCGGCCTTGCCGGTCACGGTCACCAAATCGTTATCGACGTCGCCGGCCCATTCGACGGGATAGAAGGGGCCCTCGGTCTGGCGCGGGGTGGCGACCAGCCGTCCGTCGGCGGCCAGCGCACGCGGGGCTGCGGCGAGGGCGGTCACGCCGAGCACCAGCTCGCGGCGGCCGATCCATGGGGTAGGCAGAAGGGGCATGGCCCTCGCTCCTCGAACTGCTCGTGCGGGCGGTCAGGGCGTGGGCTCCGGCCGGCATGACCAGATGTGGGGGCGCAGCAACTCGGAGCAAGGGCGGCTCGGCGCACCGGCCTTGAGGGCTGGTGGCGGATGCCTGCGGCATCGGCGCGACGCCGATGAAACCAATCGTCAAGGCTATGTCTTAATATGTGTTGCGGCAGTGCAGTAAAAACATATTAAATGCACGCTATATTGCAAGGGAAGTACTATTCCCGATCGCCTATCATTGGGGGTGATGGCGGACCAAAGGCCCCCAAAGGGTCGGTGGAAGACGGCTGCTTCCGCTGCGTGATGCCGGCCCGGATGGATGCGCGGGTCGTCGTTGGCGCGGCGTGGCGGTCGACGTGAATTTCAGGGACTGCGTGCGGTATGTACAGCGGGCACAAAGACTTCGGCGCGACGCCGGCGCAGTGGGTGGTGGTCAACACTCAGCCGCACCGTGAGCGGATTGCGCTCGCCAATCTGGCGCATCAGGACTTTCGGGCCTATTGCCCGATGGTGCGCCGGCGCATCCGTCACGCCCGCCAGACTCGGGACGTGCTGAGACCGCTGTTTCCCAACTACCTCTTCGTCGGCGTGAACCCCAGCCTCGAGCGCTGGCGGCCGATGCTGTCGACCTTCGGTGTGCGCACGCTGGTGCGCTGCGGGGACAGGCCGAGCATCCTCGACGACGGGTTCGTCGAGGATCTGCAGGCGCGCGAGGTCGAAGGCGTCATCGAAGCGCCCGGCGGCGGCCGGCCGCGTCCGGCGTTCGAGATCGGCCAGGAGGTGCGGCTCGCCGGCGGACCGTTCGACGGCCTGATCGCAAAGATCATCCAGATGGACGAGAAGGACCGGCTGGTGGTGCTCATGGACCTGCTGAACCGCCCGACGCGGGTCAAGGTCGGCGCCCAGGCCGTGGCGCCGCTCCGGGTGGCGTAGAACGCCCAACCTCCGGCCGCGCCGGCCGAGGGACCTTGCCGACCGACCTAGCGATGCTGGTTCCCCTGGCCTGGCGCCCGGGCCTCAGGCCGCGTTGCGGCCGCGGGCGCGCGTCAGTTGCGCCTCGATCCAGGGGTAGGTCTTCTCGAGCCCGGCGCGCAGCGGCTGCGTCGGCTCCCAGCCGAGGCGCTCCTTGATCAGCCGGTTGTGCGAGTTGCGCCCGCGGACGCCGAGCGGGCCCGGGATGTGCCGCAGCTTCACCGTCTTGCCGGCGATCTGCATCACCATGGCGGCGAGCTGGTTGATGGTGACCATCTCCTCCGAGCCGATGTTGACCGGGCCGGCGAAAGTGTCCGAGCGGGCCAGCCGCAGCGTTCCCTCGACGCATTCGTCGACGTAGAGGAAGGAGCGGGTCTGCTCGCCGTCGCCCCAAATCTCGATCTCGTCGCCGTCGCGGACGGCCGCGATCTTGCGGCAGATGGCGGCTGGGGCCTTCTCGCGGCCGCCTGTCCAGGTGCCCTCGGGGCCGAAGATGTTGTGGTAGCGCGCGACGCGGCAATGCATGCCGTGGTTGCGGTTGTAGGCGAGGTAGAGCCGCTCGGAAAACAGCTTCTCCCAGCCGTATTCGGAATCGGGGTTGGCGGGATAGGCGCTGTCCTCGCGCGTGATCGGCGCGTTGGGGTCTTCCTGATTGTGGGCCGGATACATGCAGGCCGAGGACGAATAGAAGATGCGCTGAATGTTGCGCTTGCGGCAGGCCTCCAGCAGGTTGAGATTGATCGTCGCGGAGTTGTGCATGATGTCCGCGTCGTTCTCGCCGGTGAAGATGAAGCCGGCGCCACCCATGTCGGCGGCGAGCTGGTAGACCTCGGTGAAGCGGCGGTCGAGGATGCCGCGGCAGGTTTCGGGCTCGCGCAGGTCGGCGACGACGAAATCGTCGGCCTCGGTCTCCGAGAACTCGGGAAACTTCAGGTCGATGCCGCGGACCCAGAAGCCCTGGCGTTTGAGCGTCTTCACCAGATGCGAGCCGATGAAGCCGCCCGCCCCGCACACCAATGCCGTCTTCATTGCCATCTCCCACCCAACACTGCGACGCCGCGAGTGATCTCCGCGGGCCGGCTCGTTTCAACCGACGGCATGCGGCGTCTCCTGCCGTGCCAAATTCTCGAGCGCCGCGACGCACGCATCGACCGCACCGACGTCGACCCGCGCGTACGGCGCGCGCATGCGCTCGTGGCACAGCAGGTGGACATCGGATCCCGCGCTCCCCACAAAAAGGACCGGCTTTGCCGACTCGATGCAACCGTAGACCTTGGACGGGAGCACGTAGCCCACGAACGCATCCCGCAGCGTGATCAGATGGGCATCCGGCGTCACGAGAAGGCTCGCCAGGCGATCGAGCGCAACCGGTTTTCCTCTGACATACGGTAGCCCCTTGGACTTGAGTAATTCCTCAACATGGTTAGCCGATGCGCCGACCGCGTTGAGCCATAGAACGACGCGCTTGGAGCCGTCCTGGTGATGGCGCCGGTAGGCCTCCAGGAACGTCTCATATTCGTGCGCCACGCCCCAATTGCCGGAGTAGAGAAGCAAGAACCGGTCCGAATAGGGGGCGGGACGGTCGAGCGGCCGGGTGTCGGGCGGGATGGCGACTGGGGACGGGTCGCGCTTGAGGGTGATGCGGTCGCTGGCGATGCCAATCTGTTGCAGCCGCACCCGCTGGTCCTCGCCCAGGACTTCGAAGCGGTCGACCCGGCGGCGCCAGAAGACGGTCCATTTCAGGACGAGATCGAGGAGTGCGGACGGCTTGGGTCGGGCCGCGATCAGGCATTCGGGGTGAAAGTCGGTGATGCGATAGACCAGCGTCTTGCGAAGCAGCAGGTTGAGGGGCGCGATCCAGTGCACCAGCAGCGGCGGGCTGCCGGTGAAGAGGATGCGGTCGGCGCGTCGCATCTCTCCCCAGAGTGCCGCCACCATGCGGGTGTTGGTTCGTGCCGTCCACCACAGCCGGCGCAGGAAATGGCCCTTGTCATAGGACTGCGCGTGGAGGCGGATGGTGCGCAACGACCCCGGCCCGAGCGCCTCTACGCTGGCGCTCGACGCCGAGGAGGACAGGCCCGCCAGCACGACGTCGCCGCCCTGCTCGGCGAGCTCGCGGGCAAACAGGGCGCTGTACTGGCCGACTGCACCGTAGTCGGGCGGAAGCCAGTCGCAGATGTAGAGCCACCGCGTCGGGCCCGTGGAGCCGGTGGTCATGCGGCGACCCTCTGCGGATGGGCGCGGGGCGGCAGGGCGCTTGGATGCGGACGGCGGGCCGCGAATCGCGTAGTTCTTACAACTGGAGGGGTTCGGGGGTGGAGCGGCTCAGTGCGCGCGGCATTGCCGGGCATGCCGCCTGTCGGCTTCGGCCAGCAAATGCGCGTCCCGTGTAAAAAGCGGTTCATATCAAGCATCAGGTGAGTAAAGGGCTCTCAGGGCACTTGCTCGTACCCCGAGTGCGGTGGTGTGTGCCACGATTTCCGAACTCTGTGAGAAAGCGGCAAGTTTCGGTGAAAGTTCAATCTTTGTCGGGGCTTGCGGGCTTGACCGCGGGATTTCGGGCGATGAGTGGCGATTCTGCGCAACGCGTACAGCATTTGGCCGTGACCTGAATGCAGCACATGCACAATCCACTTTGTCCACCGGGCGTTTCAACGTTGACCACCGAGTATCCAAAGGTTATCCGCTGATTATAGGTGTCTGTTCGGCCGCAGTATTTGGCTTGTGGGTTTGTACGCGCTGACGTGCAGCGCGAGTGTTCCGGGAGATTAATGTTCGCAAGCGTGAACCTCGGGAACTAGGCAATTTCAAACACGCAGCGGTGTCGGCGTGGCTGCGCGGGTGAGGCATGGGGATCACTAGATTCGGCCTGATTGCCGCGACTGGCCTGCTGGCTACTGCCTGTGCGCAGTTGCCGGTGGACGGGCCCAATCGCTTTGTGGTCGACCGCGAGGCGACGGCCTCCCTCAAGAACGAGCGACGGTCGGTCGTTCTCCCCTATGCCCTCGTCGATATCGGTCGCTCCGTGCTGGAGAACGTGGTCGATGTCGGGCCCGAATCGTTCTTCAGGACGTTTGGCACCGGCAAAGGCGGAACCCCCGAGTTTGTTCTCGGGGTCGGCGACATTATTGCCGTCAGCATTTTCGAATCGTCGGCAGGCGGCCTGTTCGTGCCGGGCGAGGTCGGCGCCCGGCCCGGCAACTATCTGACCCTGCCGGCCCAGGCGATCGACGCCAAAGGCAACATCACGGTTCCGTTCGCGGGCCAGGTGCGCGCCGCCGGACGCGCAATCCCCGAAGTGCAGCGCGACGTCGAGCAGCGCCTGTCCGCGCGTGCCATCGAGCCGCAAGTGGTGATCGCGCTGCAGCAGCAGAACGCATCCGAGGTTGCGGTCTTCGGCGACGCCACCGGAGCGATGAAGGCCAAGCTCAAGCCGGGCGGCGATCGCGTGCTCGATATCATCGCGCAGGCGGGCATCCGGTCGCCGGGCTATGAGGTCTACGTTACGTTGCAGCGCGGCCCGACGCGGGCGACGGTGTACCTGCCGACGCTGATCAACCGGCCGGCCGAAAACATCTACGTCAAGCCGGGCGACGTGCTCTACGCCTATAAGGACCCGCAGAAATTCGTGGCGGTGGGCGCGCTCGGCAATACCAGCCAGACCCAGGGTCTGACCGGACAGCTCTCCTTCGACGCCGAGCGGCTGTCGCTGGCCGAAGCGGTCGCGAAGGCCGGCGGCCTTCTCGATACCCGAGCGGACGCGTCGCAGGTGCTGGTCTATCGCGCGGAGTATCGCCAGGTCCTCGAGAAGATGGGCGTCGACCTGAAGGGCTTCCCGCCCGAGCAGAAATTCATCCCGACGATCTATCGCGCCAACTATCGCGATCCGTCAGGGTTCTTCGTCGCCGGCCAGTTCCCGATCCGCAACAAGGACTTCATCTACGTGGGGAACGCCGACTCCATCGAGCTCGACAAGTTCTTTGGGTTCATCCGCCTGATCACCGGCACCGTGGCAGGTGTCTCGGTCGACGCCCTGGTCACCCGAGATGCGTGGCGAGCGCTGGGCAACTAGACCGGCCTGGCGTTCCTTCGAGAGCGATCTAGTGAACGTCTACACCGCTTGCGCCTTCGATCCAGGAATGGATCGGGGGCGCTCGCGACTGACGACAGTCGATCGTTGCGGAGGCCGACAGCGCCGCGCACGCGGGAGCGGCTGCCCCCGCGAGCGGATGAGCACAACGTGCGCTTTCAGGCTTGGTTCGACGGCCTTTCGGAGCGGTTCTGTCGCGCCGCCGAAATGTAGTCCACGTATCGCCGGTGATAGAATCCGGGGGCATCGAAGGACTCGTAGTGACGCTGCCGGTTCCAGTTGATCTTGTTGATCACGATGCCGATGCACTTCTCGGCTAGGCCCGGCTCGGCCTCCAGCGCCTCGCGCAGGTGCTTGCGCTCGGTCTGGCCCCACTCGACGATGATGATGAGGGCGTCGAGTTGCGGTGCGATGGCGTGCACGTCCGCGCACAAGCCGAACGGCGGCAGATCCAGCACGACGTAGTTGAAGTTGTCCTCGGCCTGCCGCAGCACGGCGGACATGCCCGGCGAGGTCAGGAAGCTCGCGGTGTGCGAGATGTCCTCCTGAGTGGGGGCCGGCAGCATGCTGAGGCCCGACGCGATCTCGTACACGAGGTCGTCCTGGGACAGTGCGCCATCTCGCGCGGCGTCGAGAATGCCACGGCGCACGAGTGGCATTGCGCCCTGGGTCAGGCCGCAGCCGATGAGGTCGGCATCGATCAGCAGGGTCTTGGAGCCCATCTGCGCCAGCAAGGAGGCGAGGTTCTTGGCGACCGTGGTCTTACCCTCGCCAGGCAGCAGGGAGGCCACGCCGACGAGCTTCGAGCGCTTGCCGGGCCGTTCCAGGTCCAAGGCAATCTTGATCGACTGCAGGGTTTGGGCGAAGTGAGAGCGCGGGTTGTCGAGCACATACGTCAGCGCGCCACCGGGCGCGTTGAGGCCTCCGACATCCGGCGCCGACGCCTGCCCGGCGGCCGCCGGCCTCGACGATTTCTTGGGTCGCCGGACATCGATCTGCGGCAGCATCCACACCGAGTTGTAGCCCAGCTCGCTGCGGACGTGGCGGCTGGTGCGGAACGTCTTGTCGGAGAGCTCGCGCAGGATGCCGGCGCCGGCTCCCGCGACGGCACCCACTACGGCGGCGAACGCCAGAATGCGCAAGGCCGTCGGGCCGTTCGGGGCGGTCGGCATCTTGGCAACCGTCAGGATCCGCGCGTTGCGGTCCATGAACGACTGCTGCTGGAGCGCCTCCTGGTGGCGCTGCAGCAGCGTCGCATAGAGGGTCTTCAACGTCTCGCTCGACCGCTCGAGCTCGCGGAGCTTGATCTGGGACTTGTTCGCCTCGTCGCTGGTGCGGGTGAGCCGCGCGAACGACTCCTCCAGCGATTTCTCGCGCGTCTTGCTGATGTCGAGCTCGCTCTTGTAGCCCGACGCGATGCGCTCGAGCTCGGCGAACATGAACTTCTCATAAGCCTGCATGTCGGCGCGCAGCTTCACCGCCGAGTCGTGCTCGCGGCCGAGACGAGCGGAGATTTCCGCTTCGCTCTTGGCGGTCGCGACGTAGCGGGAGCGGAGTTGCGAGATGACGGGATCGGTGAACGACTCCGATACCACCGCGTCGATCTTGCGGCCGTCGATGATGGCGCGAAGCTTGTCGTAGCGGCTGGCCAGGCGCGTCGTATCGGCCCGCAGCGTCATGAGCTGGGCCATGGCGTCGCCCAGACCCTGATCGTCGACCCGGCGGCCATTGATCGAGACGAGATCATTCTCCCGCTTGAACTTCTCGACGGCCTCTTCCGACTTCAGAACGGACCCCTTGAGCTCCGCGAGCTGGGTCTTGATCCACTCTGATGCGTTGGTGATGGCGGTTTGCTGGGCGTCACGCTGGTCGTCGACATAGGCCTCGGCGAACGCGTTGGTCACCACGGCCGAAAGGGCAGGGTCCGACGCGGTGACCGAAATCTGCAGAACCTGGGTGCGCGGAACGAGACGCACCGTGACGGAGTTGCGCAAGCGTTCGATGGCGGTCAGCCGGGTTTGCACCGGATCGGGCGGGGGAAGCGGGGCGGAGGCCTCGGCGCGCCAGCCCAGTGCCGAGCCGACCTGGGCGATGTACGTCTTGAGGACGGTCGGCTGCGGCTGCACGACAGCCAGGAGTTGCTGCGGGCTCAGGCGCGAGGCGACGTAGGCCGAGATCTTGTCGGACTTGAAGATCTCCATCTGCGAGGTCAGGTCAATATCCGCGACCTCGGATCCATTGGACATGAACGCATAGGCTTCTTGAGCTGCGCGCACCTTGCGGTTGTCGATCAGAAGCGCGGACGACGCGGTGAAAGTCGGAACCGACGTCAACAGATAGGCCGCGCCGATCGCCAGGCCGAGCAGCGCGGTCGCTGCGATCAATACAACATGCCGCCGCAGCATCCCGAGGAGCTGCTCCGCGTTGGGCAGCGAGGACGCGTCGGGCAGCCCGAAGCCTCGCGGTGCGCCGGCGGATTGTGGATCTAGATGCGACATTGACTAGCGTGCTCTCAATTTCAGTCGTGCCGTTCGTGCGCGTGCCAGCGTGTGACGAGACTTGCCACGGGTCATAGGGATGGTTGGCCCGCAGCCTTGCAAGAAACGGGCTAGGCCGCCAGTTGTCCCGGCCCGTTTTCCTTTTTCCAAAAAACTCCGACCAAAGACCCTATACGACTTGATGCTAATATGACTTAGCCGCGCGCGGCGGCGGCAAGAAGAAGATGGTAAATTTTCTCATAGCGTCTTCGCTGTGGCGCGCGGGTCATTGCGGCTGTCGACGCGCCGCCTTCGTGGAGCCGGGGTGCCCTGGTGGAGCCGAGCGTAGGCTCTCGCTGGCTACGAAGTGCAAGAAAGCCGCCGGCAATAACCGGCGGCTTTGCTCATCACATACGGCCCTCGGTTCAGGCCGCGAGTGAACGCTCGGCCCTGTCCTCGAGCCGATCCCGGACGATGTCGATCGGGCGGCGCCGGTCGATCAACGGCGAAGCGGCGCTGCGCAGGCGCGAAGCCAGTGCGCCCCGTCCGCCGAAGAACGACACGAGCGGCGCGAACGGAATGACGCGGGCGGCCGGCGCGGCCTCGAACAGGAGGGTCTCGCAGGCGGCGCCATTGGCGAAGATCACGTCGTGGCCGTCCAGCTCGATATGGAAGTACTCGAACGTGACGGCGGGCATGTCGGTCGCAACCGCGATGGTGCGACCGTTGATCAGATCACTCACCGGAATGAGCATCCCGTTGAGATAGAGGGCGTGATTGCGGGACAGATAGAGGTCCGACTTCGGGGTCACGTCGTCGATGGCACCCTGGGCGACCTTGACCGGGTGCTCGTCGCTGTTCAGCGCGGCTTCCTCGGGTCCGACGGCCCGATACCCGATCCGTTTGATCGGCTTGGCCTCGCCCGACGCGGTGGTGACCAGATCGCCGGCCTTGAGCGTGCTGACCTCGACCTCGCCCTCGGGCGTACGGATGAACGTTCCGCGCAGGAAGCACTGGGTGCCGCCGCCGCCCGGCGTGGGCCTGGGAAATTCCGGCCGCGGAAAGACCTGTGCGGCCACCTTGGTCGAGCTCATGGCCAGGGCCGATGCGACCAGGGCCGCCGCAGACGCCAGATTCCGGCGGGTCATGCGGGTGCCGCTCGTCGGCTGTCCACTTGTCTCCTGGGTCTCCTTACGCAACTCGGGCATACTAAACCTCCACCCTCCGTACTTACGCGATATCGCTCTCTCCCAGCTTGCAAAAGCGCTTGCAAAAGCCGGGCCTAGCGGCCACACCACCGCTGATCGTATGTATGCTCAACATCGAGCATTGGACGATGGGCGTCAACACAATCCCGTGCGGGATCGTTAACGATCATCCGAGAACGTTCATGACTGTCTTTCAATAAGCACATCACCGAGGACGAGAACGTCCATTTTGGTGCGCAGGAAGCAGTCAAGCGCCTCCACCGGCCGGCAGACGACCGGCTCGTTCTCGTTGAACGAGGTGTTGAGCACCATCGGCACGCCGGTGAGCTGCCGGAACGCCTCGATGAGGGCCCAATAGCGGGCGTTGGTATCGCGGTAGACCGTCTGCAGGCGGCCTGAGCCGTCGACATGGGTCACCGCCGGAATGGTGGCGCGCTTCTCGCCGCGGATCTGGAAAACCTGCATCATGAAGGGGACGTCGTCGTCCTCCTCGAACCAGTCGGAGACGTGCTCGCGCTGGATCGAGGGAGCGAACGGGCGGAAGCTCTCGCGCCGCTTGATCTTCAGGTTGAGAATATCCTTCATGTCGGCGCGGCGCGGATCGCACACGATCGAGCGATTGCCGAGCGCGCGCGGGCCCCACTCCATCCGGCCCTGGAACCAGCCGACGACGCGGCCGTCGGCAACGGCGGCGGCGGTGCGGCGGCACAGCTCGGCCTGATCGGTCAGCGTCTCGACCTTGCAGCCTTGCGATGCGAGGTCGGCGGCGCGCTCGGTGATGAGCTCCGATACCTCTTGGCCGTCGCAGCCGCGCCCGAGATAGGCGTGGTCCATGATGAAGCGGCCGTTCGGCGGGTCGCCGGCCAGCGTGCTCGAAGCTGCCGCCGCGTGCGGAGCGGCGCCGGCCACTTGGTGCCAGACGAGGATCGCCGCGCCGATGGCGCCGCCGGCATCACCGGCTGCCGACTGGACATAGAGCCGGCGGAACTTCGAGCGCCGCTTCACCTTGCCGTTGGCGACCGAGTTCATGGCGCAGCCACCGGCGAGCGTCAGGCTGTCGAGCCGGTAGCGCTGATGCAGGCTGTCGAGAAGGTGGAAGAATGCCTCCTCGTACATGGCCTGCACCGACCGGGCGATGTCGTAGTGGCGCTGGCCGAGTGGCTCGCCTTTCGCGCGCGTGGGGCCGAGCAGGTCTTCCAGCGCGGGGCTGAACAGCGTGCCGACGTGCGGGCTGCCGCCGCTCCACTCGTAGACGATCTTTTCCTTGTGGTGCCGGAAATAGGAGAGGTCGAGGCGAAAGGTGCCGTCGTTCTGCACCTGCACGACCTTGCGCATGGCGGCGAGATGGGTGGGCTCGCCATAGGGCGCGAGCCCCATCACCTTGTACTCGTCGCCGTAGTGGGGAAAGCCGAGATACTGGGTCAGCGCCTGGTAGAAGGCGCCGAGCGAGTGGGGGAACCACACCCGGCCGTCGAGCGTCAGGGCGGTGCCCCGGCCGACGCCCCAGCCGGCGCTGGCGAAATCGCCAAAGCCATCGACTGAGACGGCGACCGCCTCCTCGAAGGGGGAGACCAGAAAGCACGAGGCGAGATGGGCCAAGTGGTGCTCGACGCGGTGGATCTTGCCGCGGAAGGCCGCGCCCGGAAAGGCGTCCGCGAGATCGGTGTCCACGGAGGAGCGCTTCGCCTGGTTGCGGACGCGATCGATGATCAGGCGGACGTCGGGCCGCTGGGTGGCCGCATAGCCGAGGCGGCGCAGGATGTTCGCCTTGGGATCGGAGTTGACCGCGATGTGAGCCACATCGCCGAGGCTGGCGCCGGCTTCCTCGAGGCAATAGCGGATGGCCTCGGAGGGAAATCCCGCCCAGTGCTTGATGCGGCGGAAGCGCTCCTCCTCGGCGGCGGCGACAATCGTGCCGTCGCGCACCAGGCAGGCCGATGCGTCGCCGTGATAGGCGTTGATGCCGAGAACGATCACGCGAAGCTCCAGGTGACGTGTTGCCGGTCGATGGTGGCGAAACTGTTGGCGGTCACGAGTGATCCCTCATCTCGCGGCATTGTAGGGACGATAGACAATCTCGGAGGGCCGACCGACCAAGTGCTTTTCCACGCCGTCGGCGAGGGCCTTCACGTACACCTCGAAGGCGCCGTCGAACGCCGCGACGGTGCGCTCGACGTCGGCATCGGTGTGGGTGTAGCTCACTACCAGGGAAGGCGCGAGAACGCCCCGGCGAATGGTTTCCTGGAGCAGCAGCGAGCGGAAGGCCTGCGAGGGATTTCCGTCGCCATCGAGGGCCGTGAAGAACAGGCAGCACGGCTTGCCGACGATCCTGATGCAGCGCTGTAGCCCGTGCTTGACAATCGCCTCCTGCAGGCCCTGCCGGAGCAGGCGGCCCTGGCGGTCGATCGTCTCGATGACGGGCTCGGTGCGGTAGATCTGCATGGTGGCAATGGCCGCAGCGAGAGCGTGCGTTTCCGCGCCGTGGGTCGTCGACATCAGGAAAACGCGTGGCCGGTCGGTGTGATCGAGGCCGCCCAAGCGCATGTACTCGCGCTTGCCGGCCAGTGCGGAGAGCGAGAACCCGTTGGCCATCGCCTTGCCGAAGATCGAGAAGTCGGGGACGATGTCGTAGTATTTCTGGCCGCCGCCATTGTGCCAGCGGAACCCGGTGATCGTCTCGTCGAGGATGAAGAGCGCGCCGTTGTCGTGGCACAGGCGCTTGAGGGCGTGGAGGAAGCCGTCGACGGGATCGTCGGTGCGCGCCGGCTCCAGGATGACGCAGGATATGCGCCCGGGATGGGCGGCGAACAGGGCGCGCACGGAGTCGAGGTCGTTGTAGCGGAACTTGACGGTGAGCGCCTTGACGGCATCGGGGATGCCGGCGTTGACCGGCGTCGATCCGATGAACCAGTCGTAGGTGGAGAAGAAGGGGTGGTCGCCGCAGATGGCGATCATGTCGCGGCCGGTGTGGGCGCGGGCGAGCTTGACCGCGGAGGAGGTGGCGGTCGAGCCGTCCTTGCAGAACTTCACCATCTCGGCGCCGTCGATCATGCCAAGCAGGGTTTCGGCGCAGGTCGCCTCGATCGGCGAGGGCCGCGTGAAGTTGCAGCCGTTGGGGAGCTCGCGGACGATCGCTTCGAGGACGGCCGGGTAGGCGTGGCCGAGCCCGACCGCGCGGTTGCCCATGCCATACTCGATGTACTCGTTGCCATCGACGTCCCAAACGTGGCAGCCGCTGCCGCGGGCGATGAAGCCGGGCGAAAGCACGGGGTACTGGTCGTCGCCCTTGGCATAGGTGTGCGAGCCGCCCGGGATGAGATGGTGGGCGATGGTGCGCAGCCGGTCGGACTGGGTGAAATCGGAAATGCGATTCGGCATGACGATATCCTATGCGCCCAGACCGCGGTCGCGGCGCTTGTCTTCGGTCCGGATTGGCGGCATCAAAGGCCGGTGGTGGCGGCCGGCGCCCCATGAACGCGGCGACGCGCCAGCGGAGAGATCACCAGCATGCGGTTTGTCGAGACCAAGCTTGCCGGGGCGGTTGTCGTCGATCCCGAGCCGATCCTCGACAACCGCGGGTTCTTTGCGCGCAGCTTCTGCGAGCGGGAATTCGCCGCGCACGGGCTCGAGACGCGGTTTCCCCAGCACAGCATTTCCTACAACGCGCGCAAGGGGACGCTGAGGGGCATGCACTTCCAGCGGGCGCCGCATGCGGAGACGAAGCTGGTGCGCTGCAGCGCTGGCGCGATCTTCGATGTCATCGTGGATTTGCGCGAAAACTCGCCGACGCGCGGCCGGTGGGAAGGCTTCGAGCTCACTGTCGGCAACCGCCGGCAACTCTACATTCCGCAAGGCTTCGGGCATGGGTTCCAGGCGCTCTGCGACGATGCCGAGATCACCTACATGATCTCCGCGTTTCATGAGCCCGCGGCGGCGGCCGGCTTCCGCTACGACGATCCGGCCCTGGCGATCCAGTGGCCCTTGCCGGTGTCGGTGATCGCCGACAGAGACCTCGCCTGGCCGGCCTTTCCGGCTTGAGTTGATCGGCGCCTCGTTCATCTGCGCCTCAACCGGTAGGGGCCTGGGCCGGCGCCAGCAGCCCGGCCGTCTCGAGCAAGCCAGCGGTTTGCGCGACGACGCGAAAGGGCAGGTCCGCGCGCTCCGCAATGTCGAGTAGGGTGTGGTCTCCGTCCGATAGATTGAGCACCCAGAGCATCGCCATGTTGCGGGCGGGCGTGTCCTTGTCGCCGCCGATCGCGGCATAGAGCCCGCGGCGGCCGAGCTGGGGCTCGCACTTGGGGTTGAGGTTGAGAAACTTGCGATCGTTCTCGATCACGTCGATGAGCGAGGCGATGATGCGGTAGGAGCTCGCCAGGTGCTGCGGGGCGATGAAGTCGAGGTTGTCGGCCGAGGTGTGGTACTCGCGGAACTGGCCGAACTGCGAGCGCTGGAACAGCCCGACCGGCAGGTTGAAACCCGGCGAGCAGAACTGACGCTCGTCATAGCCATAGGGCGAGAAGTCGACCAGTGTCGGTGTGAGGCCCGAATGGGCGAGCACGTGGGCGACCGCGCGGTCGATCACGGCATTGCCGCGGCGGCTCTTCTTGTAGGTCGGGCCGCCGCCGTCGCCGACGCAGGACAGCACCAGGCCGTGGCGGATGCGGGAGGCGGCCTCCTCGTTGTGAGCGAGCCAGGCGATCGAGCCGATGGTGCCGGGCGCGAACAGGAAGCGGTAGCTGTAGCGCGTGCGGAGCCCGGCCAGGCGCTTGGCGAGATGGGTCAGCAGGGCGAGGCCCGAGCAGTTGTCATTGGCAAGCGAGGGGTGGCAGACGTGGGCCGAGAACAGCACCTCCTCGTCGGAGGCGCCCCGGTGGAGGTGCTCGCCCCAGGTCAGCGCGCCGTCCTTTAGGTCGGAATCGATGACGACCTCGTAGGTGTCCTCCTTCAGTGCCTCGCGCTGGCGATGGGGCAGGCAGAAGCCCCACTGCTCGCTGTAGTAGGAGGTGCGGTAGGGGATCAGGTCGGGCTCGTCGGGCAGCGAGAACAGGTGCGGCTGAAGCTCGGCGAGGGACATGCGGACGCGGACGGGCGCCGAGTAGTTCAGCACGTGTAGGCTGTGGCGGGCGAAGTCGACGATTTTCTCGCCGTTGCTCGCCTTGATGTAGGCGTCGCGAATGTTCCACTCGCGCGGGATCGTCCAGTCGAATACCTGCGTGCCGGTCGGGACCTCGCGGACGGCGAGCGGGATGTGCCGGCCCATCCGCGCGAGCGTCTTGCGTACGCCGTTGCCGGTGATGCTGCGGCAGATCGGATAGAGCTCGGACGCGAGGGCATGGATCTCCCCGCCGACCGCGGGATCGGCGAGGGCGGCGGCGATGTCGGGCGTCATGGCTGCGCGCTCCGGGCTTTCGCAAGGATGGGGAAGTGATCGGCGATGTGGCGGCGGCTCACGGTGAGCGCATCCTGTCCGTCGAGAAATTCGCGGTACCAGCCGAGCGTCTTGCGCACGGCGGCCTCGGGCCCGAGCCGCGGCGTCCAGCCGAGATCGGCCATCGCCTTGGCCGGATCGAGGAGTAGCAGGCCGCTCTCCTTGATGCCCGACCGGTCCGGGGTGACGACCCAGGAGAAGCGATCGGGCCAGGCTGCGGCCACCCAATGGCAGATCTGCTCGACGGTGATCATCTCGCCGGCGACGGCCGGGCCGAAGTTCCAGGCCAGGTCCTCGGGGTCGGTGGCGGTGGTCGCGTCGCACCCCTTGTGCTCGACCAGCAGGAAATAGCCTTCGAGCGCGTCGAGGACGAGCTGCCAGGGCCGTACCGAGCCGGGGTTGCGGATGTGCACCTGCTCGCCGGCCATCACCGAGCGGATGATGTCGGGGAGGATGCGGTCCTCGCACCAGTCGCCGCCGCCAATGACATTGCCGGCGCGGGCGACGAGGACCGGCACGCCGCGCTTGGCGAAATAGCCGGCGCGATAGGCGCTGATGACGATCTCGGCGGCCGCCTTGCTGGCGCCGTAGGGCTCGAGCCCGCCGAGGCGATCACCTTCGCGGAAGGGCTTGCCGGTCTCGGCGTTGAAATAGACCTTGTCGGTCGTCGTGATCAGCACGGTTTGGAGGCTGGTGCAGGAGCGCAGGGCCTCGAGCAGGTGGACCGTGCCCAGGATGTTGGAGGCAAAGGTGCGCACCGGCTCGCGATGGGCGCGGCGCACCAGGGACTGGGCCGCGAAGTGGAGGACGATCTCCGGCTGGACCTCATCGATGGTACGCTGAACGGCGGCGGCGTCCTCGAGATCAACGATGTAGTCGGCGTCGAGCAGCCGGCCGATGCCGGCTTGAGAATAAAGGCTCGGCTCCTCCGGCGCGAGCGACAGGCCGGCCACGCGCGCGCCGAGCTGCTCCAGCAGCAGGCAGGCCCATGCGCCCTTGAAGCCGGTGTGCCCGGTGACGAGCACGCGCTTGCCGCGCCAGAATGCCGGGGTGATGGTGCGCGCCATGATCGGTCTTTGGGTCTTTCGGGGGCCGCAGATCAGATGGCGGTGTGCTTCTTGAAGACCAGCACTTCGGTGCGGCCGGGCGACATCGGCACGAAGAAGCTGCCGACGAGGGAAAAGTTGCGGCTGGTGAAATAGTCGGTCGCCGCCCGCCGGGGGACGGCTGCCGGGTAGGAGCCGCCGTCGATGCCCGATGCGGCCCAACGCTCCACAGTCTCCGGGTCGAGGCAATCCTCGGTCAGGAGGTCGAAGACGGCAAAGCCGCCGGGCTTTGTCACGCGCACCATCTCCGGCCAGTAGCGGCACGTTGCCATGAAGGTGATGGAGCTGAACACCTTGTGCGCCTGGATGAGATCGACGGAGGCCGCCGGGGTGCTCGCCAGCGAGCCGCCGTCGGTCGGCTGGGAAACGGCGTTATACTGTTGGGCAACATAGGCCGCCCACGGCTTGGCCGTCTCGTACACCTCGTAGCGCGCCGGCCGGCAGGCCTTGATCGTTTTCTCGAGATAGCGGCCGGAGCCTGGGCCGATCTCGACCACCGTCCGAATGGGTGCCGCAAAGACCCCCAATCTCGCCATCTCGTCGATGGTGTGCTGGGTGGCGCCGCGATTGTTGTTGATCACGGTGTCGATGTAGTCGCCCACCGGCAGGCCGGCTTTCTCCGCCGCGGCGAGGGTGGCGTCGAAGGGGATGTAGCTCGACTGATCGGTCCAATCGTGCGCGCCCGTCCGCTGCAACTCGAGGCCGAGCGGGGCGATCGAGTGGTTGATCACATCCTTGATGGCATGCCGAATGGACTTTGCCACGTGACGTCGCGCCTTCCTGACAGGCCACCGGAGAACGAAGCCGCCGGCACGGAATGCCGGCGGCGGCAGGCGAAGTGTGCCGGACCCAACGTGGTCCGGGCGGATCGGTTCAGCCGCTCTTGTCAGCTCGTCTTGGTGTCGGCGCTCAGACGGTCGCCGAAGTAGAGCACCTTGTCGTCCTTGGCGGTGTCGTCGTCGTAGAGCGCGATCGCTTCCGCCGGAAGATGAGAGAGATCGCTGCCCTTGAGGTAGTCGCGCATGGTGGTGCCGGTGCAACGCGAGTCGACGTTGGCGGCGCCGCGGCGCCCCATCACGTCGTCGAGGTGCACCGTGCGGAAATCGATGCTGTAGCGCGCCATGTCGGTCGTGTTGGGCACCGTCTCGTGCAATTGGGCACCGGCAAACACGATGACCCCGCCGGGAGGCGGCAGGTAGCGCACGGTGACCGGCTGCAGCTCCTGCTGGGCTTTGGGCTGCTCGCGCTGGTCGCTCTTGACGTGCTGGGCCGCGTTGGTCCGGCTCTTGGTGTTCCACTCGTAGTAATTGTAGATCTCGGAGTTGTTCTTCACCGGCTCGCTGAAATAGCGCGGGTAGAAGCCCATCGCGTTCTCGGGATCGAGCGGATAGATCGGGATCCACCAGTTGAGCTGGCACATCGGCGCGGAGTACCAGGTGTCGCGATGGGGGTGGAACGCGTAGGCGATGCCTGACGAGAGGAAGTGCGAGGGGTACGCCGAGCGCAGGCGCGGAACGTCGAAGAACAGCTTGTCCAGCTCGACGCCGTGCTCCTTCATGATCTGCGGAATGATCTTCTTGCATTCGGGGTGGTGGATGAAGGTCGGCTTCAGCTTGCCCAGCACCTCCGCCACGGCTTCCGGCGTCATATGCCGATGAATGGTGCGGGGATCGTGGGGCGCAAAGGCCTTCTCCAGCATCTGCTGGGCCAGGTCGATCAGCGCCTTGGTGCCGTCGGACGCGGATAGGATGAAAATATCGCCCGCGTAGAGCCGGCTCCGCCGATCGCTGTCGGACAACTTGGGATCGAAGAATACTGAAGACATGGGACTGCCGCTCCGTGAAGAAGGCCTTGGGTGAATGGTCCTGTTCGGTTCTCGGCGTGAGGGTGGAGCTTGCCGGCGGCGGCTCAGCAGCTCACGAGCTCAGGTTATGCAGCCCTCGCGAGGGTCAAGGTTAGCACATCGGGATGGCGGACGCAGAACACGCACCAGAGTCCGTTAACGTTGTACGGCCGGTGTCCGCCGGGGTGACGGGGCGGGTCATGCAAGACCCAATCCAAGTCGAATCTTACGACCGTGAAAGGCCTCGGCGAAGCGCTCCGGCGCCCGGCATTCCATGCCACGCAGGCGGGCGAGGCCGCGGAAGGTGTCGGCGTCGAACCAGTCCTTTGAGCGCTGGCTGGCGAAGTGGGCCATCAGCAACTCGATCTTGCGCTCGATGCAGGCCTCGCTGACCGGCATGTAGACGTTGGGGCGACCGAGGTCGCCGTCCCACTTCGGAATCTCGTAGCCGAGCACGAGGTGGTCGCGGAAGGTGTTGGTGGTCAGGCGCGCGACCTCGCGGTGGTCCTGGTGGGCGTCGTCGCCGTGATGGGTGAGGATGACGTCGGGCGTCACGCGCACCTTGAGGTCCTCGAACCACGTCTTGATGCGGGCGCCCTCGTGAGGGAAGTAGCCGTCCTTGAACTCGCCCAGCTCGATCTCGCTCGCCGCGGCGCCCGAGAGAAATGCCGACGCGGAGGCGCGCGCCTCCGCGGCCCGCGGGCCGATCGCGCTCAGCACCGCCCAGTAAACGCTCAGCCGCGCGCCGCCGGCCATCCAGGCGAGCAGCGTCGCGCCGGCACCGATCTCGATGTCGTCGGAATGGGCGCCGAGGCAGAGAACCGACAGAGGCCGGCCCGGATCGGCGATCGTCAGAGGCGTCATCGCCTGGCGTCTTTCGCATTGCCGCGGGCGGCGCCGTTCTCGGGCAGCCGCCACGGCATCTTGCCGGTGTCGACCAGATCGTCGAGCACCTGCTTGTCCTTCAGCGTGTCCATGGCCCGCCAAAAGCCCTCGTACTTGTAGGCGATGAGCTCATTGGCCTCGACCAGGCGCTTGAACGGCTCGAGCACCAGCTCCTCGCCCTCACGCATGTAGTCGTAGATGCGCGGGCGGAAGATGAAGTAGCCGCCGTTCATCCAGATGTCGGTCTGCTGGCTGGTGCGGATCTCGCGCACGCGGCCACCCTCCTCGATGTCGGCGAGGTGGAAGCTCAGGGGGAGGCGCACCGCGACGAAGCAGGCGGCCTTGCCGCTCTTGCGGAAGTAGTCGATCACCTCGGGCAGCGGCGCGTCGGTCAAGGCGTCGGAATAGTTGGCGAGGAACATCTCCTCCTTCTCGACGATGTGGCGCACCGCCCACAGCCGCTCGCCGATGTTGCGCCACACGCCGGTATCGATGAGGGAGACCCGCCAATCCTGCTGCGGCTCGCCCAGCAGCTCGACCGTCGAGCCGCCGTTGGTGACGACGCAATCGGCGTAGGACTGGGGCTTATTGGAGAGAAAGAACTCCTTGATGCTGTTGGCCTTGTAGCCGAGGCACAGGACGAAATCGCGGTGCTCGTACTGGGCGTAGTACTGCATGATGTGCCAGAGCATCGGCTGGTTGCCGATCGGGATCATCGGCTTGGGGATGCTCTCGGAAAACTCGCGGATGCGGGTGCCGAGACCGCCGCAGAACAGGACGACCTTCATGGCGCAACTTCCCTCGGGTCGATGACGTCGATCTTGGGGATGGGCACGACGAACTTGGCGCCCCAGGCGCCGACATGGCGCATCTGCTGGACGATCTCGTCCTTCAGGTTCCAGGGCAAGATGAGAATGATGTCGGGCTTGGCCGCGTCGATGGCCTCGACGGAGCGGATCGGGATGTGGCGGCCGGGCGTGTAGCGCCCGTGCTTGTAGGGGTTGCGGTCGACGGTGAATTCGACGAGGTCGGGCCCGATGCCGCAGTAGTTGAGCATGGTGTTGCCCTTGCCCGGTGCGCCGTAGCCGGCCACCCGCTTGCCGTCATTGCGACAGGCGATGAGGAACGACAGCAGGTCGCGTTTCACGCGCTCGACCTTGGCGGTGAAGTCCTGATAGGTCGCGATGTCGCGCAGGCCGCGCTCGATTTCGAAGGCGAACAGCTTGGCGACCCGCGGGCTCACGGCATGCGGTCCGCCGGCGTGCCCGAGATAGACGCGCAGCGACCCGCCGTGGGTGGGGAGCTCCTCGACATCGATAATGGTGAGCTGGTGGCGGGCGGCCAACCGCTCGATAGTGGTCAGGGAGAAATACGAGAAGTGCTCGTGATAGATGGTGTCGAACTGGTTGTGCTCGATCAGGCGGGCGACGTGCGGGAACTCGAGCGTGAGGACGCCGGCCGGCGCCAGCAGCAGCTTGATGCCGGCGACGAAGTCGTTGATGTCGGGCACCTGAGCCAGCACGTTGTTGCCGGCGATCAGGTCGGCGCGCTTGCCCTCGGCGACCATCTTGGTGGCGAGGCGGACGCCGAAGAAGTCGACGATGGTCGGCACACCCTTCTTCTCGGCGACGGCGGCGACGTTGGCTGCCGGCTCGACGCCGAGCACCGGAATGCCCATCGGGAGGAAGTGCTGGAGCAGGTAGCCGTCGTTGCTGGCGAGCTCGACGACAAGGCTCTTGGAGCCGAGGCCGAAGCGTGAGGCCATCAGCTCGCAATAGGCCTTGCAGTGCGCGACCCACGAGGTCGAGTAGGACGAGAAGTAGGCGTACTCGGTGAAGATGTGCTCGGGGCTCACGTATTCGCGGAGCTGCACCAGGAAGCAGTCGTCGCAGACCATCACCTTCAGCGGGTAGAACGGCTCCATCTGGTCGAGCTGGCCTTCCTCGAGGAAGCTTTCGCACAGCGGCGACATGCCGAGATCGACGAAGGTGTGCGTCAAGCCGTTGCCGCAGATGCGGCAACGGTGTGCCGGCCGTGCTGCGGTCGAAGCGCTCGTTTCAGCTCGGGGCTTGGTCATTGATGCCGACACAACAGGTTTGATTTCGGGACGCAGACGGGACGGACCCATGTTCAGGAATGGCACACCGCGGCTTCAGGTGCCCGACAGCAATCGGTCAGTATAGCGGCGCACTCCCGCCAGGATCGCAAAAGCTGCAGGATCCGAGCCAGCCTTCGTCGGGGCCAAATGCGCGCTTCCCCGCCTCATGCCGGTTCTCCCGCACGCTCGCGACGGCTCTGCCAACGGCTCACGGCGATGGCGGCGATCCGCCGACCCTGCTCCTCGAGGCGGCGCTGCAACTCATCGGTCTTGATGCGAATGGCCCGGGCGGCCTCGGTGCGGCGCGCCTGCAGGGTCGTGAACTGGCGCTTCAGGGTCTCGACGTCGAAGCTCTCGATGTGCTGGCAGAACTCGGCCAATCCCATCTCCGCCATCAAGGCATCGTTCTTGGCGGCATAGCCGAGGGAGATCGTTGGCTTCTCGCACATCAAGGCGCAGACGACGTTGTGGAACCGCGTCGCCACGACGAGGTCAGTGTCATCGATTTGCCGCGCGAGCTCGGCCAGGGAGCGGGCCTGCTCGGCCCGGATACGGCCGTCGCCGGCGGGGTGGTTCGCCACCAGCGCCGCGTGGATCGCCGAGAGGGCTTGCCCGTCCGTGTCCTCGCCGACCAGCAGGTGGACGCCGTGCCCCTGCGCAAGCAGCCATCCTGCGAACTCGGTGATCTTGGCGATGTAGCGCGTGTAGATCTCGGCGTTCTTGTGCCGGTCGGCGCTCCAACCGTAGTAGGTCATCACGCCGAGGCCGACGGTCACGGCATGCGAGCTGGGTTCGCGGGTGCTTCGGGCGTGGGTCAGGCCGAAGGCGAGGTCGGGACAGATCGGATCGTGCCGCGTATCGAGGCCGATGCTCGCCATGTAGTCC